>ERZ832973.6-NODE-6-length-306323-cov-25.447174_pt1 | contig 306323 bp, 222 predicted proteins | sample MGYA00519950_ERZ832973 | MGnify/ENA primary metagenome ERZ832973 (study PRJEB31850, sample SAMEA3708734) | human gut metagenome | biome: human gut; feature: human-associated habitat; material: faeces | place: China | collected 2014 ... | reverse complement strand
GGGATTGGGCCAGAGCATGGCGTGCGGGGAAGTTTCGCACCACCATCTCGCCGCATCTCTATCGATATTCGGATGCCGTCAAGCGAAAAGCCGTGCGCATGCGCCAAAAAGGACACACCTGGCATGAGATTGCGGAAGCTACGGGGGTCGGCGCGAGCACCTGCAAGCGGTGGATGGATAAACTCCGGAAATCAGAAGCGCAAATATCGTCAGAATTTTAAGACCGACATTTAACAGTTACTGCAATGAAAATTAAATCTGTAAAAATTAAGAATTTTCGAGGCTACCGTGATGAAATATGCGTAGATTTTGACAATCTCACAGTTCTCATCGGCAAAAATGATATCGGTAAATCCACAATCCTCGAAGCTTTAGACATCTTTTTTAATGAAGGAAGCGGTGCAGTTAAATGGGACAAAGACGACCTCAACGTTCAGTCGACCGAAAAGGGCGAAAATGAAACCATCATTTCCGTGTGCTTTATTGAACTACCAGCAAATATCATTATTGACTCGACAGTGCAAACAGATTTGGGCAGTGAATATATGATAAACACTGACAAAAATCTTGAGGTCATTAAAAAGTTCAAAACACAAAAACCAGCCATTTTCATCAAAGCACTCCATCCAACGAACCCTGAGTGCAGTGATCTACTGTTAAAAAAGAATGCTGATCTAAAAAATGTAGCCAACAAATTAGGTATAGAATGCGAAAATCTCAGAACAAATTCTACAATAAGGAAGGCCATTTGGGAGCATTTTAATAGCGATTTAAATTTAAAAGAAGTTGAAATTGATATCGCTAAAGAGGATGCAAAGAAAATTTGGGAAAATCTATCCTCGTATATTCCACAGTATTCATTATTCCAAGCAGACAGAAGAAACAGTGATGATGACAGTGAGGTTCAGGACCCGCTAAAAATGGCCGTCAAGGAAATTTTGACAGACCAGGAAATAAAAGATAAATTAAATTCCGTTGCCAACACCGTAAAAGAGAGACTGCAGGAAGTAGCCGACCGAACCCTAAAAAAACTCAAGGAAATGGATTCAGGTATCGCAAGCACCTTAAATCCAGTTATATCTACCGACAAATTAAAATGGTCTGATGTTTTTAAAAATGTATCAATTTCAGGCGATGAAGAGATTCCAATTAATAAACGCGGAAGCGGTGTTAAAAGGCTTGTTCTCTTAAATTTCTTCAGAGCAGAAGCGGAACGCCGAGCAGAAGAGAGTAGGCATACAGGGATCATATATGCAATTGAAGAACCAGAGACTTCTCAGCACAATAATCATCAACGGATGCTGATCGGCGCATTGAAAGAGCTGTCTGCTCAACCCCAGACACAGATTCTGCTTACAACCCACAGTGCAGTTCTTGTTAAGGAACTTGATTACAACAATATTCGCCTGCTTAATAAGAATAATTTAGGAGAAACAAAAGTAACAAAAGTAGAACAATCCGCACTAGAATATTCCTCATTAAATGAAGTTAATTATTTGGCGTACGAAGAAATAACCGAAGAATACCACAATGAGCTGTATGGCTATCTGGAAGGGTCGAAACTGTTGTATGCATACAAAAATGCTCACCCAAATCCAAAGTTAAAATACTTCAACACCAACAATAACAAAACTTACGATTCAATACTATCTAGATACGTCAGGGATCAAATTCATCACCCAGAAAATCAAAAAAATGCTCGATTTTCTCAAGAACAGTTGAAACAATCAACAATTATGATGAGGAATTTCATAATAAACGTGAAAAACAAAAAATCGAAATTAACCTCCAATTAATAACATTGGATTACGGATGATAATTTTGCCAAATACATCATGAATACATCTTTCAATTGTCGACACAATTAATTTCGGATGCGGTTTTACTGTTGCTAAAAAATTGGATTCATCAGAAACTAACCCCATCAAGAAGAGGATGGTATTACCCCATCCTCTCGCGTATCATGCGGACATGCTATTCAGTATCCGGCAGTTTCCAAGCGTTAAGGTGGGTCTAGACAAAAGCGCTGAGAAGCGCTTTTGTCGTATCTGGCATCTGCAAACGCAGATGGGATATTTCTGCTGAAACAAAAATCCCTTAAAAATCAAAAATATGATAAGATCAAGTCATTCAATCATTTGATTTTTAAGGGTTTTCAATGGAACAGCTATCTTTACCGATCTTGAGATCGAGATCAGACGTAAAACCCGCAAGACTCGACTTGAGCGTCTAACGCAGAGGCTGGAATCCTTGATTCCTTGGAAAGACCTGCTTGACTTGATCCGGCCGCATTATTTCGTATCTGGCCGCCGCGGCCGTCAGCCCTATGCTCTTGAATTAATGCTGCGCATCCATTTGCTCCAGATCACCTACAACCTGAGTGACCCGCAAATGGAAGACTGCCTCCATGAAAATTTCACTGTCCGGAAGTTTGTCGGCTTGTCCATGGCGGATCGAACGCCGGACGAAACGACAATCCTTCAGTTCCGCCATATTCTCGAAGAACACGATCTCGGTCCGCAGATCATACAGACAGTGAATGCCAAGATCAATGCGGCCGGTCTTCACTTGGTGAAGGGGCGAATTGTTGATGCATCTTTCATCGAGGCTCCAACCTCAACCAAAAATAAGACCAGAACCCGTGATCCTGAGATGCCCTCAGGAAAGAAGGGCAGCACCTGGCACTTTGGCATGAAAATGCACGTGGCAGTCGATGAGGTCATCGGCATTGCGACGGATGTCGTTTATGGGCCGGCCAATGAACATGACATTACACGTGCCCGTGAAGTCATTCCTGACGACACGTGAATTGTTTATGGGGATGCGGGATATGTTGGGATCACACAGCGTGATGAATTTCAAGATCTCTCAAGAGCTGACTATATGATTGCCCGTCGGCCGGGGTGTCTGAAAACAATGAGTCAGGATTCCGCTGAGCGTGAGTTGGAGCGATTCAAGGCAAGCGTCCGCAGTAAGGTCGAGCACGTTTTCAAACGAGTCAAGCTTGATATGGGGTACTCCAAAACGAGGTATCGAGGCATCAAGAAGAACGCCCGCCGAATCAGTACGCTGCTGGCCGCTGCTGGCCGTTGCTAATCTTTTCTGCTTCGACTGCTGGCGCAGAAGGAGTGTGGCATAAACGCGCCCATAGAGCTCGAAAGAGCCCTGATTCAAGGCTTTCCGCATTGAATATGAAACGAATTTCCGGTCTTTTTGCCGCCAAAACGGCTTTTTTATGAAAAAAGCACCTCATGGGAAGCGCGTCTTGTTGAAGGTCAATCTGTCCAGAGCTTTCCTTAAATTTAGATTTATTAATCGCCCAAAAATACCTCTTACCGCAGCCAAATAAACTATCGAATAAAATAATTATTATCCGATAAATAAAGGAATTTTATTTTCGAACATCTCATTATGCTCACCGTGCTAAAGCTGCTTTGCTTCCGAGGAGCAGAGATCAGATGTCTTACCATCGAGCAACCAATGACCCGCCTCGTCAAAGGCCGATGCGGGTCGCCAGCCGAAGCTTTCAAGGCTTCAAAGGCTACAAAAGCAACGCTGCGCCTTAGCCGGAAGGCCCGCCATTTGTTAAACTTTCAGGCCATTCTTTTAGGGACCTCTTATGAGCGCTCCGGTTATGCCGAGTGTCTTTGAGGATGTCCCCTCCGCCGATTTCTCTTCAACCATTGAGCATCATCCCAATGCCTACCCCCACGTCGTCGCTCAACGCATTCGTCGCCACCGCCACCAAGGCCGCCCGCCTTGCTGCGCGTGAAATCACCCGCGCCGCTCAGGATCGCGATCAGCTTGAAATTACCGACAAGGCTCGCAACGACTTCGTGACCTCAGCCGACAAGGCTGCCGAAGCCGCCATCGTGCGAGAACTCATGGAAGCCTATCCGCAGCATGGGATCCTCACGGAAGAAGCCGGCCGCCTCGGTCCTAAGAGCGACTTCCTCTGGATCATTGATCCGATTGACGGTACGACAAACTTTATCCACGGTCTTCCGCAGTACGCCGTGTCCATTGCACTTACCTACTGCGGCGAACCGATTGCCGCTGTGGTCTATGACGTAGCAAAGAACGAACTCTTCACTGCTGCCAAGGGCCAGGGCGCGAAGCTCGACAGCCGCCGCATCCGCGTGTCTGAGAATGACGAAATGCGCCGTTCGCTTATCGGCACGGGATTCCCGTTCCGTCCGGGCGCGGATATTGACGGCTACCTCAAGGGCTTTAAGAACGTTGCCGAACGCTCTGCCGGCATCCGCCGTCCGGGCTCAGCGGCGCTTGACCTCTGCTGGGTCGCCTGCGGCCGCTACGACGGCTTCTGGGAATTCAGCCTCAAGCCCTGGGATGTCGCCGCCGGCGGTCTCATCGTTCTCGAAGCGGGCGGCTTGATCACCGACCTCACGGGCGGCGAAGAATGGCTTGAAACCGGCAACGTCTGTGCCGGCAACCCGAAGATCTTCGCTCAGCTTCTGCCTCTCGTTGGGAAGCTCTCCGTGAATACGCAAAGTGAAGCTCCTCAGAGCGAGACCAAAAACGACAAAGCTCGCCGCACGCTTTCGACCAAGAAGGCCTAATCTAGGCCCTCAGCTTTAAGCGCAGTCCACTGCGCTTCCCGTTTGAGCCTTCAGCGGGTTTAAATTGACAAGCCGTCCGCAAGGCCACTCCTTCCGGGCGGCTTGACGTATCCGAACACTTCGGCTTTCCATATTCTCTTCATTTTGAAAAGGATCTCTCAATGACCGACGCAGCCTCCGAATCGCCCGACTTCAGCAATCAGGCGCTCTTCACTCCGGCGATGCGCCAATTCATTGAAGTGAAGAACCGCTACCCGAATACGCTGGTGCTCTTTCGCATGGGCGACTTCTACGAAACGTTCTTCAAGGATGCGGTTATCGCCAACCGACTGATCGGCATCACGCTCACCAAGCGCGGGAAGCTCACCGACGGCACGCCGATTCCTATGGCGGGCATTCCTGCGGTTTCGCTCGACACGTATATCGCTCGTCTGGTGCGTCAGGGCGAAAGCGTGGTGATCGTCGAGCAAAAAGGCAATACCCCGGGCGCCAAGGGCATGATTGAGCGTGAGGTTTCACGCATTGTGACCCCGGGCACACTCACGGATACGTCGCTGCTGCCCGAAAAGTCCGATTCCATTTTGCTCGCTGCGAGCTTTCCCAAAAAGAAGACGGCGCCGATCGGTCTCGTCTGGCTTACGCTCAGCAACGGCGACTTCCGTGCGGAGGAAGTGACGCCGGATTCGTTCGAGGCTGCGCTCGCGCGTATTCGCCCGTCGGAGCTCCTCGTCGACGAAGACATGAAGCGCGAAATGCGCACGGCTCATCCTGAAATTGCCGTTTCAACACTGCCCGATTGGCATTTCGACGCCAAACGAGGCGCTTCCAATTTGTGCGCAACCTTTGGAATGACTGCGCTCGACGCCTGGGATGTCACCAACCGCACAACGGTTCTTGCTGCGGCCAATGCGCTTCTCGATTACATCCGGGAAACGCAGGTTGACTTGGTCCCCTTCATCGAGCCGCTCAAACTAGTCGAAGAGTCGCAGTTCATCGTGCTCGACCCTTCTACCCGCCGCAATCTCGAGGTCGATGAATCGCTTTCGGCCAACGGCGAAGGCCCGACGCTTTTTTCCGTCATGGATCACTGCGCCACCGCTATGGGGAGCCGCGAAATGCGCCGCTGGCTGCGCGAACCGCTTCGTTCGATGGAAGATACTTCAGCCCGCCACGATGCGGTCGAAGCGATCATGGGCGACGAACCCTCGCGCGAACACTTCTTTGCCGTACTGGATGCGCTCCCGGATGTCGAACGCATTGCCTCCCGCGTCAGTCTGGGTACCGTCCGTCCGCGGGAGCTCGCTTCGCTTCGCGACACGCTCCCCACGCTTTCAGCGCTTGGCGCTTCGCTCGCAGACTCGCCGCTTGACCTCATTGCCGGCATCGGCCGGAGCATGACGCTCAACGCTGAGATTTGGGAACGCTTGGAGCAATCCCTTGTCGCGGAGCCCCCCGGCATGCTTCGCGACGGCGACACGATCGCCTCGAGCTGCAGTCCGGAACTCGCCGAACTTCGGCACTTTCGCGACGACACCAGCCGAATTCTGCTCGAAATGGAAGAGCGTGAGCGCGCAGCCACGGGCATCAATACGCTTCGGGTGCAGTACAACAAGGTGAGCGGCTTTTATATTGAAGTGACGAAGGGCGCAGCCCATCAAGTGCCGATGCACTATCAGCGCCGGCAAACCTTGAAGAACTGCGAACGATTCATCACGCCCGAACTCAAATCCATTGAAGACCGAGCGCTCTCCTCCAAAGAGCGCTCCGCCGCGCTCGAAAAAGAGCTCTACGACAAGCTCGTCGCTGAAACCGCCGAACATACGCCGGAGCTTCTCGCTGCTGCCAAAGCGGCCGCTCAGCTTGACGTGCTCTGTGCCTTCGCACGCCATGCCGCGGAAAACCGCTGGCATCGCCCCAAGCTTTCATCGCGCCCGGGACTCGACATCCGCAAGGGCCGTCACCCGGTTGTAGAAACCGCGATTGAAAATTACGTTCCCAACGACTGCCGCCTGGAAGACGGCCGCCGGATGCTGATCGTTACCGGTCCCAATATGGGCGGCAAGTCGACCTATATGCGCAGTGTGGCGCTCATTGTGCTCCTCACCTGGGCCGGGAGCTTCGTGCCCGCCGCGGCCGCCGAGATCGGTCCCATCGACCGCATGCATACCCGCATCGGCGCATCCGACGACTTGGCCCACGGCCGCTCCACCTTCATGGTGGAGATGACCGAGGCGGCCTTCATCCTGAGTCATGCCACCGACCGCAGCCTTGTGCTGATGGACGAAATCGGCCGCGGAACCTCTACGTTTGACGGCTTGTCGCTCGCTGCTGCCATCGCTCAGGAACTGGTTCAGAAGACGCGAAGCTTTACGCTCTTTGCGACGCACTACTTTGAGCTCACGAGACTCGCGCAGGAACTGCGCGAAGTGGCCAATGTGCACGTTGCGGCTGCTCAGGGGAGCGCAGGAATCGTTTTCAAACACGAAATCAAAGAGGGCCCTGCATCGAAGAGCTACGGCATCGCCGTCGCACAGCTCGCCGGCGTTCCTGCGCCGGTCGTTCGCCGCGCGAGAGGTTTTCTCGCCAAACTCGAAGCTCAGGCGAATGCACAGACGAGCAGTCTGCCGGATCTTTTTGCCGAACCGATGCTGCCCGCCGAAGACAATGCCTGGGAACCCGATCCGCTTGACGCTCCCCTCCAAAGCGAACCGTCTCCGGCGGAGCTGGCGAGAAAGTCACTCACGCACGATCTCATGCAGGCTGACGTTGACAATATGACGCCAAAGGCTGCAATGGAGCTCCTCTACGCATTTAGAGAGCGGGCTGCCGGCATCGAATCGATCGAAAAATCCGAATAACCTGATGACCTCCCGAATTCGCGCCATACGTCAAATTTAGTAGGATCCGACTGCATCCGCGTAAAATATGGGTCAACAGCATTTCATGAAGTGATGGGAGCAACCGCCTTGGAATCCAACTACCTGTCAGACCGTCCGGTCGACGAAGAAACGCTCTTTCGCGATATTCACAAGCACATTCTTCGTCAAGCGAAGTCGGGCGGCCGCATTGACACCGAGGCGGAAATCGCCGAACGCTTCAACGTCACGCGCTACAAAGTCCGAAAAGCCCTTTCTGTTCTCTCCCAGATGGGCATTGTCGACCGTGCTCCCAAACGCGGCATGACCGTCAACGCTCTTGGTCCGAAGAATCTGTCCTCACAGATTCAGGTCCAGATGGATATCGCGAATTTCGACATTCGCGAATTCATTGAAGCGCGTCTGCTTATTGAGGTCAACATCATTCCGCTCTGCGTGCGGCGCATGACGCCCGCACTGCTCGGGCGCCTCGACAACGCTATCTGCCGCATTGAGGCCAATGCCGGCAATACGCAGGAAGCCGACCGCTGGGACCGCGAATTCCATCTGATTCTGCTTGAATCCTGCGGCAACCGTGTGCTTCAAGTTTTCTCCGCTGCGCTCATCACGTACTTTGAGAAGACAACCTCCCACCTGCCGCAAAACGACCCGTCGTTTTTCATGATGATCGCTCAGCAGGAGCGCGAGCTTTTGCGTGCTATTCAGCGCGGAGATGAAGAGGGCGCCAAGGCGCTCCTCTCCAAGCATTTGAAGGAACAGGTAGACCTGCTTCCGGCTTAACGGCTCGCCATCAATATGACGAAAGCCTTCAGGTCACTGCACCTGAAGGCTTTTTCAATGCCGCCGGCCTCTAAAAAAGCCCGCACACGCTCCCGGAAGCGGAAGCGGGCGGGCTTTTCTGAAGCTCAGCAATCGGTGAAGACTGCTGACTGACTCACGTTAGTGAGGAACCTTGAGATCAAACTGGTGGCAGCTGTTGCACATCAGTTCAGACTTCTTGTGCCCCTTGTGGCAGTCCGTGCAGTTCACGTCGCCCAGGTGGCTGTAGTGCGGATTGGGTTCAACCTTAGCCGTCTGCTTAGCGAGCTGCTCGTAGCTGTGGCAGCCCTGGCAGACCTGCTTTTTCACCTTGGCGCCCGCCTTCGGGGCGGTCTTGTGGCAGGTTTCGCACTTCTGACCGTGCGCGAGGTGGAAGTCCGCGGTGAAGTCGCCGGCGATCGATGCCGTCGAGAACGCCGCGCCGAAGCACAGGGCCATAGCGAGGCCCAGGAATTTGGTCTTGGTCATTTTAAAAATCTCTCCCGTCTTTTAGTTCTGCTTGGCGCGGTTGGCCAGTTCACGGCCGGCGATACGGCCGTAGACGGTCGCAGCGCCGAGCTGAGCACCGCCCGCGTAGTTGAAGAAGAAGATGCCGCCCGCGGCATTGCCCGCGGCGTAAAGGCCGGGGATGCTGCCGCCGTCAAGGCTCTGAATTTCAGCCTTGGTGTTGATGAGCGGGCCGCCGAAGGTGGCCGTCATGCCGCCCTGGAACGGAACGGCGTAGAACGGAGCCTTGGCAACGGGATGGGGCTTTTTGTACGTGCAGGGCGGGACCATGTCTTCGAGCTTGCCGGCAGCAAGGGCGTCGTTGTAGGCCTTCACTTCCTTGACCACGTTCTTTTCTGGGAGGTTCACCTGCTTGCAGAGAGCTTCAATCGTATCGGCCTTGCCGTAGGGGCTGTGCAGGCGATCGAACTTGGCAATGACCTTGTCGAGCACGGGGCATTCGCTGTCGACGATCACCCAGGCCTGGTTGTCGAGCGTCTGAAGCGCCGTCGTGCGGGCCTTGACCACATAGGTGTTGTTTTCGTCCATGAAGCGCTTGCCGGAGGTGTTCACCTGAACGCCGTAGCCGGAATTGAGCACATCGGCCGGATTCACATGCGTGATGCCGACGATCGGGCCGCAGTGGAACTGGTCCATGTTGACGAATTTGGCATAGAGCGGCAGCGCGAGCGAAATGTTTTCGCCGGTCGTTGACCGCGAACCGCGCAGCACCATGCGGGTGGCCCAGCCGCCGATGTAGCGGTCCACCATTTCGGGGTTGGCCGAGAAGCCGCCCGTCGTCAAGCAGACGCCGCCCTTGGAAAGCCATTCCTTCTGGCCTTCGTCCGAGAGCGTCTTCACGCCCGTGACGCTGAAATGATCGTCATGGAGAAGCTCGATCACCTTGTGGTCGTAGAGGATCTCAATGCCGCGCTTCTTGGCGGCAGCAAGGAGCGTCTGCACGAGGCGGGAGCCGCCCGTGAGACCATCGCCCAGCACTCGGCAGGTACGGCCGAGACGGGGATAAGGCATGGGCTTGATCTTGCCGAACTTCACGCCTTCCTTTTCGAGCCAGTCGATGCCTTCGGAGATGTTGTCCGTATAGGTGCGGTTAAGGGCCTTATCACCCATCTGCTTAGAAACATCCATCATCATGGCGTTGAAGGCTTCAGCCGTATCTTCAATACCCTGCTCCTTCTGATGACGCGAACCCCAGCCGCAAACCGAGCCCAGCGCGTAAATGGCATTGCCGTCCGGACGGTCGCGTTTTTCAAAGAGCACCACCTTGGCGCCCAAGTCGTGGGCGGTGATGGCGGTGATCAGGCCTGCGGGACCCGCGCCCACGACGATCGCGTCATAAACCGGGGCTTTCTTGCTGGACTTGGCTTCAGCAGCCGCGGCGATTCCGGTCATACCGGCGGCGGCAGCGCCGAAGAGCGAGGTCTTCAGAAGACCACGGCGGCTCATATCCATGTCGGACATTGCTTTCTCCTATTGAAGCAGTCCGGGCTTACGGCCGGCCCGAAAGCGGTCGGGCAACGGCAGCCATCCATAAACATGGGCGGCGGGGTCTTGAGGTCCGGACTTTAGAGGGGTTGTTTTGAGTATTTTTGGAGGGCGCCTGAGGCGCACTTCTCCCACGGCGGCATGATGACGCTTTAAAACCACTACGTACCTGCGTACTGGATCAAAGAGCCTTCAGACTGACGTCAGAAAACCCGCCGTCGTCCAAAAAACACGGAAACGATTGAACGACGGCGGCGGGGACGGATCTCCGCTGAGCAGCGGGGGACTTCTGCCGGAGATCCTTCCAGTTAGGCCTTGCGGGCGCCGGACTGCTCAGCCTTTTCCTGAGCAACCACCCAGTTGAGTGCGCTGCCGGCACGCCACCAGGCAAGCTGCTTAGCGTTATAGGAATGACGGGCTTCAAAGCGTTCCTTGGAGCCGTCTTCGTGCGTGAGCTCAATCACAACGGTCTTATTCGGAGCGATTTCAGAGAGGCCAAGGACCGAAATACGATCTTTTTCACGGATCTTGTCGTAGTCGGCGGGATCGGCAAACGTCAGCGCGAGAATGCCCTGCTTCTTGAGGTTGGATTCGTGAATACGGGCAAGGCTCTTGGCGAGCACGACGGCAACGTCGAGGTAGCGCGGCTCCATCGCAGCGTGTTCGCGCGACGACCCTTCGCCGTAGTTGTCGTCACCGACGATCACGGATGCCACATGGTGGTTCTTGTAATAGCGGGCTACTTTGGCGGGCGTATCGTAGGCCTTCGTTTCCGTATTCCAAACCTTGCCGGCCTGTCCGTTAAAGGCATTGATGCCGCGTTCGAGCAGATTGTCGGAAATGCGGTCGATATTGCCGCGATACGGCAGCCACTTGCCGCCCGGGCTGATGTGGTCGGTCGTGCACTTGCCCTTCACTTTGATGAGGAGCGGAAGCGCCGCGAAGTCCTTGCCGTCCCAAGGTTTGAAGGGGCTGAGGAGCTGAATGCGTTCATTGGTGGGGCTCACCGCCATATCGATCTTTTCGTAGGTCGGCAGGACGCAGCCGGCTACTTCCTTGACAAAGCCCTGCTTAGGCAGCTCTTCGCCCTTGGGTTCGGCGAGCTTGACATTCTGACCAGTGCGGCTTCTCAGCGTTCCGGCGAGCGGATTAAAGGTGATGTCGCCTTCTGCAGCCATGGCCATGACGATTTCGGGCGAGGCAAGGAACGCGTTGGTCTTGGTGCTGCCGTCGTTGCGGCCGGCGAAATTGCGGTTGAAGGACTCAATGATGGAATTGGGACGCGTCATGTCGCCCGTCGTACGATGCCACTGACCAATGCAGGGGCCGCAGGCCGTCGCAAGCACCGTCGCGTTGAGCTTACGGAAGACGTCTAAAAGTCCGTCGCGTTCGAGCGTCTGGAAGATGCGGACCGAACCGGGGACAACCATGATCGGGGTTTTCACCTCAATGCCCTTGTCGATCATTTCCTTGGCCACCGAAGCTGCGCGCGTAATGTCTTCGTAGGACGAATTTGTGCAGGAACCAATCAGCGCGACTTCGAGCTTCTGCGGGAAGCCTTTTTCCTTGGCCTTGGCAGCGACCGTCGAAATCGGCATCGCGGCATCGGGCGAGAACGGACCGTTGATATGTGGTTCGAGCGTCGACAAGTCGATTTCCACCACGCGGTCATAGTATTTCGCCGGATCGGCAACGACTTCAGGGTCAGCCTTCAGATCCTTGGCAACGCCGCGGGCGAGGTCGACCACCGCCTGACGGCCCGTAGAGACGAGATAGCGCTCCATAGCTGCATCAAACGGGAAGATCGACGTGGTGGCGCCCGTTTCCGCACCCATGTTGCAGATCGTAGCCTTGCCGGTTGCGGAGAGCGATTCCGTGCCTTCGCCGAAGAATTCGATGATGGCGTTGGTGCCGCCCTTGGTCGTTAGGATGCCCGTCAGCTTCAGAATCACATCCTTCGGAGAGGCCCAGCCCTGCAGGCGGCCGGTGAGCTTCACGCCGATGAGTTTGGGCATCTTGAGTTCCCACTCCATGCCCATGAGGCCGTCGACCAAGTCTGCGCCGCCCACGCCGATCGCGAGCATGCCGAGACCGCCCGCAGTAGGCGTGTGGCTGTCGGTGACGAGCATCATGCCGCCCGGGAAGTTGTAGTTCTCGAGGAAAACCTGGTGGCAAATGCCCGCGCCCGCAGGCCAGAAGTCAAAGCCGTAGCGCTTGGCAGCGCGGGCGAGGAAATCGTATGTTTCGTAGTTCGACTTATCGGCAACCTTCAAGTCAGGAATCGCACCCGCGTTGGCCATCACCAAGTGGTCACAGACAATCGCCGCGGGCAGCGCAATGCGGTCCTTGCCCGATGAAAGGAACTGAATAATGGCCATCGGGCCGCCAATGTCATGCGTGCCTGCACGATCCGGGCGGAGTTCGACGTAGTCAGCGCCGCGCTTAAATTCGCGCATTTCTTCGGGATGATAGAGATGCGTGTAGAGAATTTTTTCCGCGAGCGTGAGCGGGCGGCCGAGATGTCCGCGAACCGCCACGAGTTTTTTGGGATATTCGCGGTAGAAGGCTTCGATCATGTCGAAGTTGCGGATGTGTCCGGTCTCAGCAGCGGGCTGGAGTGCAGCGCTCGACGCTAAGGTCGGAACAGATGCGGCGGCGCCGGCTGCGGCGGCAGTTTTCAAAAGCGATCGGCGGCTCAGTGCGGGGGTCTTCATTTTTTTGTTTCTCCTGTTGCGGACCGCTGGGCAGCCTGCCGGCTATGCTTTGATGCAGGCGGGAACGATTGCCCGAGCGGTCAACGGATGGTCCGGCGCCGATCGTTTTTGGCTCGGCGTCTTTGTTTTTCCGTGCCGCGCATTTTTCTCCCGAGGTTCCACTACGTAGAGCCGAATGAAATCAAGTTTTCATCTCCTCGGGGTGCATCATTACCCGCCCGCACATCGGTTCCGGCAGAATCTCCACCGCACGTTTTTATATAGAGTGCGTACAATAAAAAGTTCTATAAAACCTCGGCATCACGCGGAGCACAAGGGGCCATGTTTTCGTTGGAAATCATTATTCCCATCATCGTCGTCGCAGCAGTCTGCGCCGTCTATATCATTCTTCGCGGCCGGCGCGACGAACGTCGCGCCCGCGAGGCCGGGGAAAAACTCCGTCCAATCCCCATGGACGATCCGTTAGTGGCGGGGGGCGCCGCCATGCGCCCTGCGCCTGACGCCCCGGCGCCAAAGCCGGCGGCCAGCGCTGCCGCCCCTATGGAGCCGGTGTTCAATCCCGATGCGGCGAAACCCTCGAAAGATTCGGAGCTTTTTGAGCCCCAATCGCCTTCGGATGAGCCGCCCATCTACCGCCAGCTCGAAGCCGAGGAAGAAGCGCAGCGCGCTGCTGACGAGGCGGAAGCTCAGGCCGCCGCTCAAGCTGCGGAACCCGAGAGCGGCGAGCGCCATCCGGCAGAGCCCCCGGTCGACAGCATGATCGAATGGATCCTTGACATTGCGCCGCGCGAAGGCATGCAGTTCGCCTTGGGAGGCGTACAGAGCCTCAAACTCGAGGTGGACCGCCTTCAGCTGCCGCTTCTTGTACGCATCTGGGCGCAGTCCTCGCGTGACGGTCTTTATTACGATTCCGGCGAACTGACGGGCCCCGCCCGCCACGTGGTAGCCGCTGTGGTGCTCGCCAACCGCGCCGCACAGCTCGACGACGTCGCCGCATCACGCTTTTTCCAAGTGCTCGAGCAGTCCGCTGCGCAAAACGAAGTGGCGCTGCGTCGGGAGATGGAGCCCGAAGACGCCGTCAAGCGTTCTGCAGACCTCAAGCGCTTCATCAAATATTACGATCGTGCCGTTGAGGTCCGCATTGTGCCGCGCGGCGAAGCCGAAGAAAACTTCTCGCTCGACGCCGTCGGCGCGGCCGCTTCAGCCGCCGGCTTTGCTGCGGCGAGCGGCCGCTGGGAGCTTCGTCTCGCGGTCGACGACATCGACCCCGTAATGACGCTCGCCTTTGGTCCCGATCAGACCAAGTCGCTCACGCTGGCGCTCTCCCTTCCGCTCGCCAATCTGGCCCGCGGCGACTTGAAGCGCTTCTTTGCGATCGCAAACAGTCTCTCCGCCGCCCTTAACGGCATCTGGACCGACTGCGCAGCGCGTCCGATTGATGCGGGCGGCGCCATGCAAATTGCGGAAAAGATCGCCTCGCAGGCGAAGCTCATGTCCGCTGGCGGCGTCACGCCGGCCTCTGAGCGCGCCAAGCTTCTCTTCTCGCATTAAAGCGAAAACATTCACGAAGCACTCCGCACGAGGCCGCCCGACTGTCGACTGCCATATCGATTGTCGGACGGCCTTTTCATTGAGCACAACTGAAATACGACTGACAAACGTCCTCGTTTGCCCCGAGCAGATTTTCATGATGACCTCTCTATTTAACGACAACGAAGAAGCCGCGCCCGTCAAAGCCAAGCCGAAGCGGACCCGCAAAACTGTCAAAGCTGCCGCTGCCCCAGCCTCGGAAGCGGCAACCCCCGCGCAGGCCTCCTTTTTCGGCGGCGACGCTCAAGTGCTTTCGCCCGACCAAGCGCCCGCGCGCATGCATGAGCTCGAAACCGAGCTTGAACGCTGGAACTACGAGTACTACGTGCTCGACGAGCCGAGCGTGCCCGATGCGGAATACGACCGGGCATTCAATGAACTCAAAGCCCTCGAAGCCCGCTTTCCTGAACTCAAAAGCCGCACCTCTCCCACTTTGCGCGTAGGGGGCGCGGTCCGCACCGGATTCAAGAAGGTGCGCCATGACGTGCCGATGCTCTCCATCCATACGGAAACTGACTTTTCGGCAGCCGGGGCAGCCGCCTTTGATGAACGCGTGCGTTCAGCTCTGGGCCTTTCGCCGCAAGACCCGCCCGTCGAATACGACTGCGAATTGAAGTTCGACGGGCTCGCCACCAATCTGCGTTATGAAAAAGGCGTCTTGACAGAAGCCTCCACTCGCGGCGACGGCGTTGAGGGCGAAGACGTGACGGCCAATGTCCGCACGATCCGCACCATTCCGCTGCGGCTCAACGGCAAAGTGCCCGATATTCTGGAAGTTCGAGGCGAATGCATCATGCATAAGGCCGATTTTCTCGCCCTCAATGCCCGACAGGAAGCAGCCGGCGAAAAACCGTTTGCCAACCCGCGCAATGCCGCTGCCGGGTCACTGCGCCAGCTTGACTCGAGCGTAACGGCTCAGCGCACGCTTCACTTCTATGCCTACTCACTGGGCGAAGTCTCTGAACCCTTTGCCGAGACGCAGTCGGGCGTACTGGACCGTTTCGCCGAACTCGGGTTCCCCGTTGCGCACATGCGCGAGGTCGTCAAGGGGCCCGAAGCACTCGCCGCCTTCCACGACAAAGTTGCGGCGGCTCGTGCGTCGCTTCCCTTTGAAATCGACGGCGTGGTCTATAAAGTCAACAGCCTCGAACTCGAAGAAGAGCTTGGCTTCATTGCCCGAGAACCGCGCTGGGCGTGCGCGCACAAATACCCTCCCGAAGAGGTGCTCACCCAAGTGCTCGGCATTGACGTGCAGGTGGGCCGCACCGGCCGTCTCACGCCGGTCGCACGTCTGGCGCCGGTCTATGTGGGCGGCGTCACGGTTTCCAACGCAACGCTGCACAATGAAGATCATGTGGTCAATGACCTCGACCTGCGCGTGGGCGACACTGTTGTGCTGCGCCGGGCGGGCGACGTCATTCCGGAGATTCTGCGCGTCGTCAAAGAGCGCCGGCCGGCCGGCACCAAGGTTTTCGAGATGCCTCATGTCTGCCCGATCTGCGGCAGTGCGGTCATTCGGGATGAAGAAGAAAAAGACATGCGATGCACGGGCGGCCTCGTCTGTCCCGCGCAGATGAAGCTTTCCATTGTGCATTTCGCTGCTCGCCGCGCCATGGGGATTGATGGTCTCGGCGAAAAAATTGTCGACATGCTCGTCGATGAAGGCCTCGTAAAGACCCCTGCCGACCTCTTTGGTCTGACGCTCGAAGCCCTCACCGCCCCCACGACGGCGACTGCCGGGAGTGAAAAACCCGAAAAACGCATGGGACCCAAGGCCGCCGCCAACCTGCTCGCGAGCATTCAGGCGAGCACCCATACCACGCTCGCCCGCTTTGTCTTTGCGCTTGGCTGCCGCCATGTCGGCGAAGCCACGGCGCTCGGACTTGCCAACCATTTCGGCACGCTGAGCGCCATTGAAAATGCCTCCATGGAAGCGCTTACCGGCGTACCCGATGTCGGCGAAGTAGTGGCCGAAAGCATCTATGCGTTCTTTCGCGAACCGCACAACCGCAGTGTTATTGATGCGCTCATCGCCCGCGGCATTCGCTGGCCCGCGGTCGAAAAGACCGCGCCGAGTCTGGTCTCCGGAAAAACCTTTGTGCTCACCGGCACCCTGCCGACACTGAGCCGCGACGAGGCCAAGGACCGACTCACCGCACAGGGAGCGAAAGTTGCCGGATCGGTAAGCCGCCGCACGTGGTGCGTGGTCGCTGGGGCCGACGCCGGCAGCAAACTGAGCAAAGCCGAGGAACTCGGCATTCCTGTCATTGACGAAGCAAAGCTCCTCGTGCTCCTAGGCGGCACGCTTCCCGCAGAACTCGAAAAGAAGGATTGATCATGCTCGCACTCATCGGCGGAACTGGATTTGACCGTCCCGGGATCATTGAAGATCCCGAAGAAATCGACATGGAGACACCCTACGGACGGCCTTCCGCCCCGCTTATTTTCGGGCGACTGGGGAGCCGCCCAATTGTCTTCCTGCGCCGCCACGGCGTGCATCATGAGTACGCGCCTCATCGCGTTCCCTACCGAGCCAACATCTGGGCCCTTGAGCGTGCGGGCGTTGAAGGCATCATCGGCGTTGCGACCGTGGGCGGCATCGGCGAAGCGCTCCTGCCGGGCGACTTGATGGTGCCCGACCAGCTGATCGACTATACCTGGGGCCGCGAATGCACCTACTACGATTCGCCCGACGCCGGCGTGAAGCACATTGACTTCACCATGCCTTTTGACCAAGCGCTCTCCGCGCTCCTCATCAGTGCCGCCCGCCGCTTGGGAAAAACCATCGTGGCCGACGGCGTTTATGCCTGCACCCAGGGACCGCGCCTTGAAACCGCTGCGGAAGTCGCCCGCTATGCGCGTGACGGCGCCAATGTCATCGGCATGACGGCCTATCCGGAATGCGCTTTGGCCCGAGAGCTTGAGCTCCCCTATGCCGCCATCTGCCCGATCGTCAATTCCGCCGCAGGCCTGCGGGAATCCAAACGCGCGATTCGCTTTGAAGCCTTGAAGGATGCGGCTGAACGCGCCGCCAAAAGTGCCGTAGATGTCGTTGAAGAAGCCGTGCGCATCCTTGACGTGCGGGCTTAACACCAGATCTCATTGGAGGAGCTGCCGATATGGTTTTGGAAGTCATGCGTCTTGGGGAACCCGTGCTCATGAAGGAGGCGCTGCCGGTTCAGGATTTCGGGAGCCCCAGACTCCGAAAGCTCGTTGCGGATATGTGGGACACCATGCATGCTGAGGGCGGCGTCGGCATTGCCGCGCCTCAGGTGGGCGTGAGCGAGCGCATCATTTGTTTTGGCTTTGAAGCCTCGAGCCGCTACCCGGATGCGCCCGCGGTGCCGCAGACCGTGCTCATCAACCCGACCGTCGAACTGCTGCTCGATGGCACCGCTGATGATTGGGAGGACGGCTGGGAGGGGTGCCTCTCCGTACCCGGCATGCGCGGGGTTGTGCCGCGTGCCAGGCGAATTCGCTACGCCGGCTTTGGACTTGACGGCGAGGCCATCGAGCGAGAAGCCGAAGGGTTTCATGCCCGAGTGGTGCAGCATGAGTTTGACCACTTAAAAGGCATCGTCTATCCGATGCGCATCAAGGACTGGACGCACTTCGGCTATTCCGACGTGCTCTTTCCCGAGCTCAAAGATCAGCGGTGAACTACGCTTTTTCGGCGGCAGCCATCTCGAGCAGCCGCCGAATATCCTCGGGCGTTTTGACGCCGAGCTTACGCAGAATGTTTGCTCGGTGCACTTCCATCGTCCGCTGCGCAATGCCGCTTCGTTCAGCCGCTTCGCGGTTCGTGAGGCCGAGCGCAATGAGCTCGGCGAGCGAACGCTCACGTTTAGTGAGGGCGGCGAGCCGCTCGAGCGAGTCTTCTCCGGGGAGCCCCGCCGCGGCAGCGGTGCTCGCCCAAGCCGCACAGGCGACCGAGTTGAGAAAACGCTCGTTGTCAACGGGTTTCAGGAGAAAATCAAATGCGCCGTCCTGCACCGCCCCAACAGCCATATCGACGTCGCCGTGACCGGTGAGAAAAATGATCGGGAGCGCAATGCCGCGGCTCCTCATCTCATGCTGAGCCTCAATCCCGCTCATGCCCGGCATGCGCACGTCGAGCACCACGCATCCCGGCTCCGACGGGGAATCTCCCGTGAGGAAGTCCTCTGCCCGCCCGTAGGTGACCGTTTTCCATCCTTCCATATCCAGCACGAAGCTCAAGGCTTCGCGCAGATCCGCTTCATCATCCACAATGCGCACCAAAGCGTGCGCCTGCGCGAAGGCAAGCTGTTCGGGGGTAATCTGTTTCTGACTGGGTCTCATAATGCTTTCAGGAACTTTAGTTCTTTGAAGAATTACCGATTTCTTTTGCCTCTGGAGCATCGGCTGGGCCTTCGGCCGCCTGATGAAGCGAGAGCGCCCGCGCGAGCGTGGGAAGCGTTGCCACGGCAGCCAATCCGCCCCCGGCCAGGGCCGTAAAAGTGATCCGTCCGCCCAGACGTTCGAGGATGCTGCGCACAATCGAAAGCCCGAGCCCCAAACCGCTCTTTTTGCTGCTTGAGCCCGAGGCTGCCCTGTCGTTCAGCCGTTCAACGAGCTCTGAGGGTACCGCGGGACCGTTATTGAGCACAGTGAGTTCCGCCTTGCCGTTATGTTCGCTCACGGCGATATTCACCACACCGGCCGGGAGCCCTTCCACAGCCTCCAGCGCGTTTTTAATAAGATTCATCGCCACGAGTTCGAGCTCGAGCGGATCGGCCAAACACTGAACATCCTCACGCGCCGCAATCGACACGGCGGCGTGCCAGCGTCCGGTCGTGGTGAGTTCGCGCAGCGCCTTTCGCGCCGCCTCGACCAAACTCACGGCTTCCCGCACAGGCTTATCGGATTTGGCGTAAGCCCGTACGCGGTTCACAATCGCGTCGGCGCGAGCCGTCTGCGTCTCAAGTTTCCCGGCAATGGCCTCAATCTTTTCGGGCGTCATGCTGCCGGATTGAACGAGACGCTTAAGCCCGAAGACATAAAGCGAGATAGCGGCAAGCGGCTGACGCATCTCATGCGCAAAAATCGTAGAGAGCTGCCCCACTGCGCCCACTCGGCTCATATGTTCAACGCGTTCGGCCGCCGCTCGAGCATTGTTTTGCAGGCGCTTTTGCTCATGCAGCGCCTCCTGCAGATGAGCCGTGCGGACACGCACGAGCTGCGACACACGCACGCTGTGAAAAATGAGCCCTAAGAGGAGCAGCGCAAAGACCAATATCCAAGTGCCGTACTCATCGATCAGCCGGCGGACAGTCCAGTCCCGCAGGTAGGCATAGGGGCCAATGCGCAGATCATGAAAAACCTGATCCACGCTTGAATAGTCCGTCGCGGCGCTCCAATAAAGGCCCCGCTCAAACGTGGGCGGCATCTCAAAGAGCGCGCGCAGCACCAGACGTGATACCCGCGGATCTGTGGCCGGCGTTGTAGCGACCGTCCATGACGGATAAAGCGCCGTGGAACGCATGCAGGGCTCGGGCCGCTCCGCGGAATCCAGGCGGTTAAGCACCTTCAACTGCCCCTTGGCATTGGGGTGCGAAGCGAGCCACTCTTCGAGATAACAGAGCCGGAAGAAGCCAACATCGGCCTCTCCCGAAAGAATCATCGGAATGGCGCCTTCGAGACGCTTGCCGTCGCCCAAATACACACGCGAACTGAAAAGCGTTTCGGGGTTAAGGCCGGCCTTGAGCAGCACATGCTCGGCAAGCTGCCGCCCGGTGAAGGCCTGAGGAGAAGAAAGAACGAGCTTCGCGCCCTTCAAGTCCGAGAGTTTGTTGAGGGACTTCCGGGCGGCAGACACAACGATCGTTGAACCATCGTTGTGATTGGGATTGGGATAGCTGTTTGACGCTACGGTGGCCGCCGCGCGGGCGCCGTAGCGCTCCATGCGGACGTAAAAACCAGAGCTTGAGAGGAAAAGATCCACCTCGCCTTCGCGGATCGCCTGCGAGAGTCCCGTGAGGTCGTAATGCGTCACGATGACGTTGGACGTGCCGAACACACGCTTAAGCGCCCCGATCGTCGCTTCCACAATCGGCTCGTAGGGCGACGGGCGGACATATTTCACCACGCCCACCTTGAGCGGCATATGCTCTGCCGGGAAGTCTGACGAGAAGCTCGCCGCCGTTAAAGCGTCGGGCTGAGAAGGCGCCGCCGCACTGCCAGAGAGCGGACAAAAGAGACCGCAAGCCCCAAGAACCAGAAGCACGCCGAGCTTCTTTATGGAATCAGCACCTGGCTGCAAAGAGAAGAGTCGTGGGTTCATAGGCTGCTGCAAGAAAGAGGGCTTCGCGCGCTGCCGACGCGCTCAAAAAACGCTTTGGCACAGCTCTTCCCTGCATCCTAGCGTTTAGAGCCAGCACAATGCAAGCAAAGTGAAAACATCCGCGACGGCGCATCAGGAGAGCGCACCGGCAGAACCGGTCGGCGCGGCGGCAGCCGGCTCATTAGCCTGCTGAGCATAGCCAACGGCCTCCGCAATATCGACCGATACCACACGGCTCACCCCGGGCTCCTTCATCGTGACGCCGATCAGCGCCTTGGCATATTCCATCGTGACGCGATGGTGCGTAATGATGAGGAACTGCGTATCAGCGCTCATTTCGGTACAAAGACGCGCAAGTCGTCCCTGATTTGCTTCATCGAGCGGGGCGTCGACTTCGTCGAGCAGACAGAAGGGGGCGGGGTTAAGCTTAAACATGGCAAAGACGAGCGCCGTGGCCGTGAGCGCCTGTTCGCCGCCCGACAAAAGCCGCACGGTCTGATTGCGCTTGCCGGGCGGCTGAGCCGAAACTTCAACGCCCGCCGAGAGGATCTCGTCGCCCTCCATGCGAAGCGCCGCGCGGCCTCCGCCGAAAAGACCGCGGAACGTGTCATTAAACTTTTCGTTGACCTTGTCAAAGGTTTCACGCATGCGCGCGCGGGTTTCTGCGTCAATGCGGCGGATAGCCGCCTCGAGCGTTTCAATGGCCTGCCGCAGATCCTGCATCTGAGCTTCTGCGAGGCGAATGGCTTCCTGCGCCGCCTCAAGATGGGCCAAAGCGGCATGATTGACCGGTCCGAGTGCGGCAATTTCATTCATCAGACGCGTGACCTCGTTACGCACCGTGTTGGCCTTAACGCCTCGTTCCTGCGCGATCTTAGAGAGCTCTGTCCAATCCGCGCCGAGCTCCTGCATGCGCCCGGAGAACTGCCCGAGCAGTCCCGCCTTCTGTTCGGCCTCTACGCGCAGCCGAGCAATTTCTTCTGTCAGCGGAAGAATCGACTCGTTCAAGCGCTTGATCTGCCGCTGTTCGTCCTCACGTTTGCTGCGGGCCGCTTCAAGTTCCGTCTGTGCGGCAGCCAATGCCTTTTCAAGCCTCGCATTTTTTTCGAGGAGCTCGGACGTGCCGGTTTGGAGCCTTTCGTCTTCACGGGCATCGAGCACTTCGCGGGTTTCTTCGAGACGCTTAGATTCTCGGGCAATGTCGCTTCGAGTTTCCGCGAGCCGCCGTTCGGCCTCGGTGCGGGACTCTCTGGCCTGCGACGCCTCGAGCTTTTTCATGGCCTCACGATGAATTGACTCCGCCGCAGCGCGCTTAAGGTCAATCAGCCGGTCATGCAGCCGATCATGCGCAGCCGCGGCTTCACCCGCGGTGTGCTGAATCTCGTCGAGCGCTTCCGTTTTGCTTTCTACGGCGCCAAGCGCTGCCTCAACACGCTCTTGGGCCCGCTCAGCCTCGATCTCCATTTCTTCACGCGACCGCCTGAGATCGGCCTCTCGGCGCTGCCAGGCCTCCCACGCACTGCGGGCTTCGCGCTCTTCAAGGACGAGCTTGGCCGTGCGGCGCTCGAGCTCAACGACCTCGCGCTGCAGCGCCTCGGCACGCCCTCGCGCATCGGCTTCGGCTTTCTGCGCAGCCGTACGGGCGTCGTCAGCGGCTGCCGCTGCCTCGTCAAGCGCCTCCGCCTGATGCGTCAGTTCCGCAATTTCCCGTTCTCGGGAAAGGATCGCCAAGCGGGGATCTTCCGCAGCCCAAAAGGTAACGGACGCCGCATTGACGAGGTCCCCCTGCGGCGTCACCAGTGCGCACCCCGGCGGAATGTCGGCGCGCGCTGCGAGTGCTGTCTCGAGCGAATTGGCGAGCCCGACGCCTGCGGTCCAAACGTCGACCGCCGCAGCAGCCGCCGGATTATCGGTTTGGATAACGCTTCTCAAGCGCTTTGCCGCCCATTCAGGATGCGGATGAGCGGCAGTTTCTGCGGGAGCCGCAAAAGCGAGTCTTGCCGGCGGGCGCGCCTTGGCGCTTGCAAACCCGGCAGCGGAACGCAGATCGCGCAGCAAAAAAGCGCGTGCACGGTGTTCGAGCACCGCTTCCAACGCAGTTGTCCAGGCGTCGTCGATCTTGATTTCGTGAATCAACTCCGGCAGACCGTCGAGTCCCTGGTCCTTCAGCCACTCCGTGAGGCTGTCAGACTCCAGTGCCTTTTGCTGCACGGCTTCAAGCGTTTCGAGTTTTGCGCGCAGGGCTTTAACCTGCGAAAGGGCGGCAAAGTAGGCCTCTTGGGCGACTTTCGCGTGTTCGCGTGTTTCTTCTGCGGCGGCAGCGGCGTCTTCGCGGGCTGCCGCCGTTTCTTCGAGCGCTTCGCGGACTTCGGCTAAAGATTCTGCGAGTGCCGCCAAAGTTTCTTCATCCGGGTGCGCTTCAGACGCATCGGCCTCATCGGTCTCTAGACGAGCCGTACGGTTCGCTACTTCCGCCGCTCGCTCACGAGCAGATTGGAGGCCGGCCTCCGCCACTTCAACTTCCGTACGAGCGCGAGCGAGCTGTGCGCCGGCAGACTCCGCGCGCATGCGCGACTCCTCTTCAGCCGACTGAGCGGCTTCGAGGGCTTCATCTCGAGCGGCGTTCATTTCATCGAGCTCTTCGAGCTCAGCCGCGAGACGCTCCTCTTTTTGCGCGGCTGATTCAATGCGAACTTCGAGCTCTTCGGCCAATGCCCGCTTTTCTTTCAGTGCGGCTTCGGCCTCTGCAAAGGTTCGTTCGGCCAGTCGCCGGCGTTCCACGATGCGGCTCATCTCGCCCTCCAAGCGGGCGAGCTCCTTCTCGCTTTCACGAAAGGCGTCGGAAGCATTGCGGTGCGCCGCGTCAGCACTGCGCTCAGCCGCAGCGAGGTCTTCAGAGTGGGATTCGAGCGTTTCAAGATCACGGCGCTTTGCCGTAATCTCATTTTCGAGCTGCGCAATAGCCGCCCGCGCGGCATCGGATTCCCGCTTCGCATCTTCATACTGCAGGAAGTACCAAAGCGATTCGCTCTGAACCTTTTTGTCGCTCAGCGCCTGCCAGCGGGCGGCAGTATCGGCTTCGGCCTGCAGCCGAGTGATCTCTTCAGCACGCACGGCCTGAAGGTCAGCAGCGCGTTCAAGATTTTCCCGTGTAGATTTGAGGAGATTCTCCGTTTCGCGGCGGCGCTCCTTATAGAGCGACACGCCGGCGGCCTCTTCCAAATAAACGCGCAGCTCTTCGGGCTTGGCGCGAATGAAGCTCGCAATCATGCCCTGCGAAATGATGGCGTAGCTGCGTGCGCCCAGCCCCGTGCCCATGAAGATTTCCTGGACATCGCGGCGGCGCACCTGCTGGTGATTGATGTAGTAGGCCGATACGCCTTCCTTGGTGACCACGCGGCGTACGGACAATTCTTCGTACTGCCCCCACGGCCCTTTCACCTGATGGTCCGCATTGTCGAGCACCAATTCGACGCTTGCTCGTCCGAGCGGCGCACGGCCGGTAGAACCCGCGAAAATCAGTTCGCTCATCGAACTCGAACCGCGCAGTTCGCCGATGCGGCCTTCGCCCAGCACCCAGCGAACCGCATCGATGATGTTCGATTTGCCGCAGCCGTTCGGACCCACGATCGCAATCAGCGGGTCCCGCAGTTCGATCACTGCGGGGTCCGCGAAGCTTTTGAAGCCGGCGATTTTGATCTGACGAAGGTGCAATGGAGGCTCAGACGAAATAAGGAGGGAAGAGGATCACTGGAAGAACCAGTTGCACGCATTTTAGCGAGAGTCGCCCCGTTGGTCTCACCATCCTTGCGGCAAAGCGCTTAGAGTCTCTGGCCGCTGCAAAGGGAGGGCTCGGAGAGGCTCTGCCGTCGGCAAAAGTCTGCCGTCAGCGAAAACATTTGAACGCTTCTCTGAGGCGTCTTCAGCACTGTCACAGAGAAGAGACAAAACGCTCTTTGCGGCCCAGACGACCTCTTTATAATGCAGGCTTCAAAAAAAATCTGACGACATTCATGAGGCTCCCTGCCGAACCAGCCGGCCGCAAAGCGGCCCGCGGACTTTTGGGAGCCTCCGCGACATCCGGGGATATCCGAATCATGTACGAAATTGCGCCGCTGCTTGACGATCCCATCCACAACCTGAAAACGATCCGCGACCTTTACCGCTGGGCCGTTACGGAACTTGAAACCTCCGATCTTTCATTCGGACATGGGTCGCCAAGCGCTCTCGAAGATGCATCCTTTCTCATCTGCCGAGCGCTGAAACTCCCGTTTGAGAATTTCGACATGTTCCTCGATGCTGCGCTCACGCACAACGAGCTCGTGCGAATCGTGCATCTCATCGACCGCCGTGTGCATGATAAGACCCCCACCGCCTATCTCCTGAAGGAAGCCTGGCTCACCGAGCACCGATTCTACATTGATGAGCGTGCGCTGATTCCCCGCTCCTACATCGCGGAGCTGCTCGAAGAAGATCTTGCCCCTTGGGCCGCAGATCCTGAAGCGGTGCATAGCGTCCTTGACCTCTGCACGGGTTCGGGGTGTCTGGCCATTCTCGCGCAGGGCGCTTTTCCCAATGCCAAGGTCACCGGCTCGGACATTTCCCAAGCTACGCTCGAGGTTGCCAAGATCAATCGCCGGGACTATGACATGGAAGAGACGCTGGAACTCGTTCAGAGCGATCTTTTTGAAAATCTTCAGGGACGGCGCTTTGACATCATTATCTCCAACCCGCCCTATGTCACCACCGAAGCCATGGAGCGGCTCCCGAGCGAATACCGTCATGAACCGGCCCTCGCCCTGGCTGCCGGCGCAGACGGCATGGACGTCGTTCGCCGCATTCTCGCCGAAGCCGCAGATCATTTGACCGAAGAGGGCTTCATCGTCGTTGAAGTGGGCGACGGGCTCGAAGCCGTTGAAGCGGCTTTCCCCGGTCTGCCCATTACGTGGCTGTCGGTCTCGGGGGGCGACGACCAGGTGTTTCTCGCGCAGCGAGCCGATCTCGCTCAATATTTCAAAACTCAACACTGATTTCTGCACCCGCATTCCCTGACGAGGGCGCCCTCTGCCCGGTCTGCCCTCGTTTTGAAATGCGCCGCCTCGCTCATGCTTCGACTTCTCAACCTCGCGCTGATGCGCGGGACGCGACTGCTCTACGCTCACGCCAATCTCATTGCCTCGCCGGGCGAACGCATCGGTCTGGTCGGCCCCAACGGCTGCGGCAAATCCACACTCTTTGCTGCGATTCTGGGGGACCTTGCCCCCGAAGACGGCGAACTTGAAACGCCGCCCCATGAGCGCATTGCCCATGTCGCGCAGAGCTTCACGGTTGAAGATATCTCCTGCATCGACTGCGTGCTTTCCGGTCATGCCCCTTTAATGAACGCCAAAGCAGCGCTCAAGCAGGCCGAAGCCTCCGGCGACGAAATGGCGCTTGCTGCCGCGCACAGTGAACTCGCGGAAGTCAATGAGGGTGCCGTGGTGGCACAGACCAAAGCCATTCTGGCCGGTCTGGGTTTTGCAGAAGCCGACAGCTGCCGCAAAGTTCACGACTTCTCGGGCGGCTGGCGCAACCGTATTCAGCTCGCCCGTGCGCTGATGCGCCCGGCGGATCTGCTGCTCCTTGACGAACCCACGAACCACCTCGACATCGATTCGCTCATCTGGCTCGAGAACTGGCTCCGGCGCGTTGAAGCGACAGTCATCATCATTTCGCACGACCGTGAATTCCTCGATCGTTCGGTCAATACGATCTGGTCCGTTGAAGACGGCACGATCTGCCGCTATGCCGGGAACTACTCCCAGTTTGAACTCGCGCGCATTGAAAAACTCCGCGCCCAGGAATTTGCCCGCCGCGCCTATGAAACGCAGGCAGCGCACCTGACGAGCTTTATTGAACGCTTCCGTGCCAAGGCCAGCAAAGCCCGTCAGGCACAGTCTCGCATCAAAATGCTCGAAAAGCTTCAGGCGGTCGAACCCGTACGCGCCAAACGCGAATGGCGATTCAATTTTCTCAAGCCCCTGCGGCTGCCCGAGCATTTGGTCGACGGGGAAAACCTGAAGATCGGCTACGGCGACAAAGTGGTGCTTTCGGGCGTCTCCTTCAGCATTCGTTCGGGCGAGCGCATCGGCATTCTCGGTGTCAACGGCGCGGGCAAATCGACGCTGGTCAAAGCCATTGTCGGAGAACTCACCCCCATGTCGGGCGAACTGCGCCGCGGTCAGGGACTTGAAATCGGTTATTTTGCGCAGCACCAGCTCGATCAGCTGCGGATGGATGAAACGCCGCTCGAGCATCTGCGGCATTTGGCGCCTGACGCCCGCGAGCAGGAACTGCGCGACTTCCTCGGCACCTATCGCTTCTCGGGCGATTTCGCTGAAGCCAAAGTTGCGCCGATGTCGGGCGGCGAAAAGGCCCGCCTCGCCCTCGCACTCATTGCCTGGAAAAAACCCAATCTGCTCGTGCTTGACGAACCGACCAATCACCTCGACATGGAAACGCGCGAAGCACTCACCATGGCGCTTTCAACCTACGAAGGCGCAGTGCTTCTCGTCTCCCACGACCGCCATCTGCTGCGGGCCGTGACCGATGAACTCTGGCTGGTGCATGAAGGCCGCAAAGAGGTGTTTGAGGGCGACCTCGATGACTACGCCAAGATCGTCCTCGACCACCGGCGCGTGACCGCCGCCGAAGCGCGCGCCGAACATCAAGCGGATAAAGCCGCCCGAAACGAAGCTCAGCCCGTCAACAATAAGGAAGCGCGCCGATTGGCCGCACAGGAACGCGCCCGCATCGCTGAGCTGCGTAAGCCCCTGAAGAAGGAGCTCGAAAAGGTGGAGCGGGAAATGAACGCGCTCTCAGAAAAACTCAAGGCCCTTGACACGCAGCTCGCGGATCCGGCCTTTTATAACGGCGCGGATCAGGGCAAGGTTGCCCAAACCCTGCGTGAGCACGGAGAGCTCGCCCCCAAAGTGGAGGCGCTCGAAATGCACTGGCTTGAACTTTCAGAAAAAATCGAAGCCCTGGGCACCGCCGCATCTGCATAAACGCGTTTATAAACGGCCTTAAACCATTTGTACGGACGGCACAGCAGCGTTCGTTGAAGCGCCAAAAAACCGCTCGCGCGCCTTTTTGGCATAGCCGCGAGCGGTTTTCTCTTTTTACGGAGTGACTAATCTTACTCGGCCGTCTCTTTGGGTTTCCCGGCAGCCAGAACGCCCGCTTTCCAGGACTTGAAGACATCTTCCACCTGAGGCGCCGCCGTCATGCGGTAGACATGCGAATCGCCTTCATCGTCTCCGCGCGCTTCACTGCCGGCCGGATCATCGTCCACCCCCGGAACAAAGGCGGGATCGGCGTAGGAGAAGGTCGTCATGACCAGCAGGTTGATCACCTCAGCGTCCTGATCCATTTCTTCTTCCGTGGGATCGCGTCCTGCCGCAAAAGCCGCTTTGGACCTCGGGCCATAGCGCAGCGCATAGCCCATCACGATTTCTTCTCTCATCCCCTGTTCGGAATCGCTCGGTTCCGCACGCACATAGAGCGCACGCATATCGTGCTTAAAGTGCGCATCCGCTACGAGCTCCTCGAGATAGGCCGTATCGGCGGGGGAAAGTGCGTTGTAGCCGACCAGCATCGTATTGAAAGCATCAGCGGATTCAGGCCGCCAATTCGGATAGTCGCTCTTAAACTCTGCCGTTACCGTGTTGTCCTCAATAATCTCCTGCAAGTCAACCAGACGCGAACCGCCAAGCGCAGGATCTGACGTCAGGTAGCTCGTAAAGGCAGAAATCACCTCATCCTTGCAGGTTGTCACGGAAAAAACATTCTCGCTGCCGAACTGCGCAAGTTCCCCCGTGAGATCGAGGAACGTCATCACAAAGTCCATGCCGAAGTAGCAGGCCATGCTGCGGTCGTCCATAAACTTCGCCGTGTCGGTAATGCCTGCGTAGGCCATCTTGGACTGGCCCCAGCGGCTGCGGAGGATTTCGAGCGCCCGCGGGCCCGCCCAGCCCGATACATCGCGGAAGTCTTCACGCAGGTCAAGAATGGTCGCAGCAATCGCATAAGCGACGGCCGCGCAATGGTCTTCACGCTGCTCCATCGAGAACTTGCGCTCGGGAGAGAGCGCATTGGCCATGGCAGCTCCCATGCCGATGAAGAAATGCTGCAGCTCGAAGTAATTTGAAAGATGTCCCGTGGTCACGGGCCCCTTATAGCGTTCGGCAAGGATTTCCAGATGCGGGAAGCCCTGTTCTTCATAAAAGCGTTTATTGAGCACCGCGCGCAGTTGATCGAGCATCACCACATAAGTCTGTGGTACTGCACGGCGCTGCTGATCAGCGCGACGCTTGGCGAGCTTTTTGGCGCGGCTTGAATGCGTTTTGCTTTGGGGCATTTCGGGTGATCCTTGAGGAACGGCGCGCTGCCCGAAGAAGGTGCGCGCTCGAAGTATTTTGTTCTGTCATCCGCCGCACTCGATTCATGCATGAGCGGATGCCGCGGGTGTTTCTAAGGATAGAGCGCAAACCTTAACGCCGCATTTCACTTTAAGCCGGGGGGAGCGATGCCCGGGGTCGCTTCCAAAGTGACTTTTTAAAGCGTCACTCCCAAGGCTTTAGTGCCTCCCGACGCCCCAATATCCGGGTTTCTGAAGTCTTAGAATGAAGCTTCTTTTTAACCCTTCTCTTACTTACGAGGCACTTCATGTCAGAAGTCTCCGCTCCCTGGCTCCATGCGACCCTTGCTGACGCAGCCGAATCGCTCGCTGCGGCGCTCGAAAAACTCGAAGCGCATACCGATGAAGAGACTGCCTCTGAGCTCCTGCGCCGCGACCTCGTCGAGGTGTATGCCAAACTCAACTACGCGGTGAACACCGCTTACCTCGGCTCTGAAGCGCTCAATGTCCTTACCGAAGAAGAGCTGGTTGCATGGCCCGCAGAAATGCCCTTTGCCACGCTCGAAGAGCTCGACGCCGCCGCCGAAGAAGAAGAGCAAAAAGGGCTTAACGCCGACGTTTAAGCCAGACGCACTGGCGATCAGCCGAGCCTGCATGGGGACTCTGAAGAGTGAACCTCCAGGCTTTTTTGTCTGAGCGCGAAAGATCGACGGCGTGAGCTCAAGCCCCGCGGGTTACTCTTTCACGGGGCGGAGTTCTCGAGGACGCCACCCCAAAGCAAAAAGCGATCCAAAATAGATGACGGCTGCACCCGCCACCACTGCACAAACACCAAGCCCGCGCATTTCCCACGAGAGCGTCGTCCAGTCAATGCCCTGCTGTCCCCACCATACCGCCGCGCCCATGAGGGCGACAGCAGCCGCGGTGCGCAGCCAGATCTTGAGCCAGCCCGCCGCCGGCGAATAAATGCCGCGGCGGCGCAGCACGCAAAGCAGAATGCCGCTGTTGACGAGGCTCCCCAGACCGACGGAGAGCGCCAAGCCCGCATGCGCAAAAATGGGCACCGCCACGAGGTTAATGGCCTGCACGGCAACAAGCGAAGCCATCGCTGCGCGCACCGGGGTGCGAATGTCTTTACGTGCATAGAAGGCGGGCGCAATGATCTTGAGACCGATGAGTCCAATGAGACCGACGGCATAGCCCACTACAGCTATCGCTGTCTGATGCACATCCGTCGGCGTAAAGCTGCGGCCCTGAAATAGAAAGCTCACCAAGAGCTCTGCCGTCAGCCAAAGCCCTACCGCCGCCGGAACGCCGACCAGCACGACGAGCCGCAGCCCGTGGTCCAGAAGCGCGTTGTAGCGGACTTCATTGCCTTTGGCATAAGCCGCCGAAAGACTCGGCAGCAGCACGGTGCCCAAAGCAACGCCCAAAAGCGCCGTTGGGAATTCCATCAGACGGTCGGCGTAATTGAGCCACGTCACGGCGCCATGCCCGAGCCAGCTCGCAATGTTGGTGTTGATGAGGATGGAGAGCTGCGCCACGCCCACGCCGAAAAGAGCCGGAGCCATCAAAGCGAGTACGCGCCGCACGGCTGAGTCGCCGAGGCTCTCTTTAAGAGAGCGCGGACGCACGAAAACGCCGAGCCGCGCCAGTGCAATGATCTGAGCAGCGAGCTGCAGTACTCCCCCGAGCACAACGGCGGCGGCAAGCGCCCAAATGGGTTCTTCAAGTCTCGGCGCGAGCACCACCGAGCAGACAATAAAAGAGAGATTGAGCAGAATCGGCGTGGCCGCAGGAATCGCAAACTTCTTGAGCGTATTGAGGATGCTCGCTGCGAGCGCCACCAAGCTCATGAAAGCAATGTAGGGAAACATCACACGCGTGAGCGCCGCTGCCAGATCAAAGGCTTCCGGCGTCTCGCGCAGACCGCTCGCAATGAGCCACACGAGAAGCGGCGCGGCTAAGACGCCCAGAACGCTTGCCAGCAGCACTGCTGCAGCAAGCACTGTGAACACATGATCGATAAAGCGCTTTTCAGCCTCCGGCGACGAGTTGGCATGAACGTCGGAAAGCATCGGCACAAAAGCCTGCTGAAAGGCGCCTTCGGCAAAAAGCCGCCGAAGCATGTTGGGAAGGCGAAATGCAACGTAAAACGCATCGGTCGCAGCCGTAGCGCCAAAATATCGGGCAATCAGCATGTCACGAATCACACCCGTGATGCGTGAAGCCAGAGTGAGTGCGGAGATCGTAGCGGCAGATTTGAATAGCGACATGGATAGCGAGCAACAGCGTACGAAATGAAGAAAACCATCTCGTCGCTGTCCTTTTGTTTTTTAAAGGTGGTATAGTCTAGGGCTTTTCGAGCCTGAGCACTTCCCTCGTGCCGCTTTTTGAGCGCAGTATCGACCGGGAATTGTTCTCTAAAAGCCCGGAAAGACAACCTACTTACCGGTCGAGCCCACGCTCGCGACAAGTTTGCAGCGGCGATCGGAATCAAAAACAGATCGTCGACTGATTTTTAGGACAATTCAAAAAAATGGCTAACACCAAGCAAGCTCGCAAGCGCGCCCGTCAGACGGTTGCGCGCAACCTGCATCTCGCCGCCCAGCGCAGCCAGTACCGCACCGCCATCAAGAAGGTGCGCAAGCTCGTCGCCGCCGGCGACAAGGCTGCTGCCCAGGAAGCCTTCAAGGCTGCCGAATCCACGATCGACAAGATGGCCCGCAAGGGTGTGCTCCACGGCAACGCCGCGGCACGCCACAAGAGCCGTCTCGCCGCCGAGATTAAGGCCCTCGCCTAATTGAAGCCCTGAATCCGACTGCGGCTGTTCCCTCAGGCGCCGCGGGGATTCCCGACTGCTTCATCAACGAAGCCCCGAATAGTCACTGGTTCGGGGCTTTGTTTTATCTGGCGTTTTTGAAGCGGCATGACATTTTTTTTGAATGCCGGTGTCTTCTGGCCGTAACCCGTCTGCGGATCGCTGCCAATCAGCGGGCACGCTTCTTCTGCGCCCTTTTTTCATCCGCACGAGCAAGCTTCAAGCCGCTTGAGAGAAGCTTTTCGAACCGTTACTTTTGCAGACGATTTGTGAGAATGAGAATTGTTATTATTCGTTAACTTGATTTAAGGCCGAGCTACGTAGTGGTTCTCCGGCATGAGAATCAAACATCCGAACACGAGTCGCCTGCCGACAACTGTTGAGCTGACGCATTCGGTGCATACGAATAAAAGGAAAGGAGCAATTCCATGAATTCACTCAATCGCCGCGACGCTCTTAAGAGCGGACTCTTTGGTGCGGCAGCCGCCGCCGGCACCATGCTTGGGGCCGGAGCTGCTGAGGCCAAACCGGCCAGCCAAGCGAAGGATTACAAATTCGACTTCGTCGTGGTCGGTGCAGGCTGTGCGGGCCTTTCCGCAGCGCTCGAAGCTGCTGATCAGGGCGCCACGGTTGCCGTCCTTGAAAAAATGGGCATGCCTTTTGGCAATACGATCTACGCGGGCGGCATCTTCAACGCCACGAACACCTACGTCCAGAAGGAACAGGGGCTTACCGATACGGTCGACGCCTTCTACGAAGACATGATGAAGGTTTCGCAGGGCCGCGGCGATCCGCAGCTCACCCGCGTATATGCCGATGAAAGCGCCGGCGCCGTGCAGTGGCTTCATGATCGTGTCGGCATCAACTTCAAGAAGATTGTGAAGGAAGTGTGGCCGGGGCTCGTGCGCGGTCACGTGGTCGACGGCCCGAAGAAGCCGGGCGGCGCACAGCTCATCACGCAGCTGCTCGAACAAGTTAAAAAGAATCCGAAGATCAAGTTCTTTACAAACACCAAAGTCATTGAACTTCTGAAAACGCCGACGCTTGAGTGCACGGGCGTCCGTGCGGTCTCCAAGACCGAAGGCGAAGTGGTCTTCCACGCCAAGGGCGGCGTGCTGATGGCCACGGGCGGTTTCCATGCCAACAAGGAAATGGTCTGTAAGTACATGGGCGGCGGCGTAGCCTGGATGCCGCTGCGCGGTTCTCCCTATCTGATGGGCGAGAACGTCGAACTCACGCGGCCCTTCTTCCCGTACTACATGAATATGGACCAGTTCCATGGCGGTCCGATTCACGCCCAGACGCAGGCGAACCCGTCTACCCTCGTCAATTACGGCGTGATCGTCGGCACGAACGGCGACCGCATCATCAACGAGGCCAAGACCTACGTTGAAATGGCCAAGGAGCTTCCGGTCATCACGCGCAACAATCTCGCCTATATCGTGATCGACAGTGCGGTGCTCGAAAACGATACGGTGGCCACGCGTCTGGACCGCTATCGTGCGAAGAAAGCGCCGGTCTATCAGGCCGACACCTACGCTGAGCTCGCCAAGCAGATGGGGGTCGACCCCGAAGTCTTTACCAAGACGATGGAAGGCTACAACGAAGCCGTGAAGTCCGGGAAGGCCGCAGCCCTCACGCCGGGCAATACGCTCAAGGAGCCGCGCCTGGTTGTCAAGGCTCCGTTCCTCGCGCTTCCCTTCTCCGGCGGCATGACTGCCACCTTCGGCGGCCCGAAGATCAACGCCAAAGGACAGGTTCTCAACGCCGAGCAGCAGCCGGTTCCGGGTCTGTACGCAGCCGGCAATGCTATCGGCGGACTGTTCTACTGGAACTACATCGTCGGCTCTCAGCTGACGGCCGCGGTTATTTTCGGCCGTCATGCCGCTCAGGATGCGGCCGCCCGCGCCAAAGCAAAGGGTGCCAAGAAGGCCTGATGCATCTGCGCGAAATGAGATCGAACGGCTAATCTCACGCGCTTCAAGCCTCTAAAACGCGGCGCACCGCTCTTCAAAAAAAGCGATGCGCCGCATTTGTTTTGACTTTAAACCTGAGTGCTGCCCGAGAAGCGTCGGACGTCAGACCTCACGCCGCCGTTCCATGCGGAATCACATAAAAAAGCACTGCAAAGAACTGCAGCATGGTCCCCGCCAACACAAACACATGCCAGACGGCATGGTTATAGGGGAGCTTCTCCCACAAATAGAAGATGATGCCGAGCGAATAAGTGATGCCGCCCGCTGCCAAAAGCCAAAGACCGCCCGTCGGAAGCGATTCAATCAAAGGTTCGGCGACAAACACAATGCACCAGCCGAGCGCGAGGTAGAGCACGCAGTTGAGCCAATCCGCCGCTCTTAAAAGCAAGGGCTGAAAGCATGCCCCAAAAAGCGCAATGGTCCACACCACCGAGCAAAGCACAATGCCCGTGGTGCCGCCGAGCGTAATCAGACAAAAGGGCGTATAGCTCCCCGCAATCAGAATGTAAATCGCACTGTGGTCCAATACCTGCAGCACACGTTTGGCCCGCAGATTTGGAATGGCGTGGTAGAGCGTCGAGACCGTATAAAGGATGATCATCGACGCACCGAAAATCGATGTGCTGACGATGGCCAGCGCGCCGGCCGACTGACGAACAGCAAAGATAATCATCAGAACAAGACCGGCAATCGAAAGCAGCACTGCCAGACCGTGCGTCACTGCATTGGCAATCTCTTCGCCTAAGCTGTAAGTGCCGACGGCATTCACTGCCGACGACGACGACACTTTTTTCTTTCCCTGCATGCTTTCCCCCTTTTCAAACGGCCTCAGTAGTTCATCGGCACCCAATGGTGCAAACGAAACTCACTTCCCCGAAGCGACATTGTCGCCTTAGACGAGCATATTGAGGAACGAAAAATTTAGGGAAAACCCCAAAAGGCGTAACGAGCTGTTGCGCGGCGCAGCCCCCCATCGTTCAGCGGAAATCTGCGCCCAGAAAGATCGGCTCCGGTTCCAGCACAACCCCAAATCGGCGTTCAACCCGTTCGGCGATTTCTCGGCCGAGCTTAAGAACATCCTCACCGGTCGCTCTGCCGCGATTGATCAGAATAAGCGCATGTGCCGGCCAAACGGCCGCATCGCCCGAGGAGAGGCCTTTGAGTCCTGCAGCCTCAATGAGCCACCCGGCAGCGAGCTTAGCGCGACCGCCGGCAAGCGGATAGGACACCAGATTGGGGTGAAGCGTAATGAGTTCCCGCGCCTTCAGTTTCGTGACGACCGGATTCTTAAAGAAGGATCCGGCACTGCCCGTTTGCGAAGGATCGGGCAGCTTCTGAGCACGAAGATTTCGCACAGCAGTTTCAACTTCAGCCGGCGTTACAGACGCCGGATCTCGGTCGGCAAAGAGCGAAGAGAGGCCTTTATAAGCCGTCACCGGCTGCCAAACCTGAGGAAGCACAAAGGCCGCCTCGGTAATGATGAGGCGAGACCCGGCCTTGGACTTGAAAATGCTCGTGCGATAGCCAAAATCGCACTCTGTCGGCGTCAGAGTCCGGAAATCATCGATATCGGGATCATAAACACGCACCCAGGCGATTCTTTCGGCCATTTCAACGCCGTAGGCGCCGGCATTCTGGACGACCGCGCCGCCGACAGAGCCTGGAATGGCTGCGAGATTTTCGAGTCCGCCTAATCCCTTTCCAACGGTGCAGCGAACCAGATCATCGAGCGCTTCGGCAGCCCCGGCGACGACAATAAGGGAGCCGCTCTCGCTTTGCGCTTCATGGATTCCGCGAAATACCGGATGGATGACAAGGCCCGGCACCAACGGCATCGGGACAACATTCGAACCGCCCCCTAAAATCGTCGTCTGCCAGCCGCGGCCCCTCGCCACGCTGAGTGCATCGCGAATATCTTCCAAGGAGGCAACTTCGACCCAGGCCTCGGCATTGGCACGCAGGTGAAAGGTCGTGAGGGCGGCTAGCGGCTTGTCATATTCGATCTTGAGCATGGCGGATTCCAACATCTCTTCAGCCGCCCGGAGCGAGCGGTCATTCAGACCATTATAGGAAGACAAGCTCGCCGCTTCTGCGGCGCATAAGCGCGAGGCGGTGAGAGCCGCCCCGTGGTAGTCAGTCCGACGCTGCTTCGCGCAGCTTAAGCGCAGATCCTTTCCCAACCGTTTTCCGGCGCCCAAAATAAAGTCTGCTGCCGCGCGGGCGGCAGGCATTAGGAGAGTTGGGCGAGCCGCTCGAGCACTTTGGCTTCCACCGCTTCGGGCGTCAAACCGAGCATTTCGTAAATCTCTTTCTGGGTGCCCTGCTCAATAAATTCGTCAGGAATGCCAAAGCACAGCACGGGTGTGGTCAGACCGGCCTCGGCAATCACTTCCATGACCGCGTCGCCCGCCCCGCCCGCCAGCACGCCTTCTTCGGCGGTCACAATCAGATCATGCGTCCGGGCAGCTTCAATGACCGCCTCGCGGTCAATCGGCTTCACAAAGCGCATGTCCCAAAGCGTGCCGTCCAAATTTTGCGCAGCCTTCTCGAGCACATTGGTCATAGAACCAAAACCCAAAAAGGCCGTGCGAGTGCCGGTTCGCCGCTTCAGCGCGCGGCCGATCTCCACCGTTTCGAAATCCTCTCCGGGATCCGTGCCCGGTCCCTTGCCGCGCGGATAGCGCACTGCGGCTGGGGTATCCATGGCAAAAGCCGTGTTGAGCAGAAGCCGTGTTTCTCGTTCGTTGGAGGGCGTCATCACGGCCATATTCGGCACACTGCGGAGTTCAGCAATATCGAAAACACCCTGATGTGTTGCGCCGTCCGCTCCTACGATGCCGCCGCGGTCGACGGCAAACATCACCGGAAGGTTCTGCAGCGCCACATCATGAATGAGCTGATCGAGTGCGCGCTGCAGAAATGTGGAATAGATCGCTACAACGGGCTTCAGACCGCCGCATGCCAGACCGGCAGCATAAGTGACGGCATGCTGCTCGGCAATGGCCACATCGCGATAGCGGTCCGGAAAGTTTTTCTCAAATTCAACGAGACCGGACCCCTCACGCATGGCCGGTGTGATGGCATAAAGGCGATGGTCGCGAGCTGCCATACTGTTCACCCAGCGGCTGAAGATCTGCGTATAGGTTGGCGCAGAGGGTTTTCCGGACTTAACGATGCCGACTTTGGGATTAAAGGGCGACACGCCGTGATAAAGCGTCGGATCAGCTTCGGCAAAGGCATAGCCCTTGCCCTTGATGGTGGCCGTATGGAGCACCATCGGGCAGTCCATCTGCCGGAGATTTTTCAAGACTTCAACGAGCGCAAAGATGTCATGTCCGTCGACAGGACCGTAGTAATTCAAGTCAAACGTGGAAAAAAGCGCGGCCTGAGGGCTGAAAAACCCGATGGTCTGCCGTTCCATGAGCTTAGCCACTTCCCAAAGATGCGGCACGGGCTTGAGCACACGCTTGCTGATCTCGCGGGCGCAGTTGAAGGCTCTCGTCGAGACGATCTTGGCTAGATTTTTCGAAAGCGCACCCGCCGGCGGCGAAATGGAGCAGTCGTTGTCGTTGACGATTACCAGGAGCTTTACCCCCTTTTTCCAAACCCCCGCATCGTTGAGCGCCTCAATCGCCATACCCCCGGTGAGCGCACCGTCACCGATCACCGCGATGGCCCAGCGGTCACGTTCGCCCGCCAAATGGGCTGCTACGGCCATGCCGAGCGCTGCCGAAATAGAGGTTGAGCTGTGCGCCGTGCCGAAAGCGTCGTATTCGGATTCTGAGCGCTTAGGAAACCCTGAAATGCCGCCAAGCTGGCGCAGTTTGGCCATGCCTTCTCTGCGGCCGGTCAGAATCTTATGTGCATAGGCCTGATGTCCCACATCCCAGACAATGCGGTCGTAGGGCGTATTGAAGACGTAGTGGAGCGCAATGGCAAGCTCTACCGCTCCCAAAGAGCTCGAGAGATGGCCGCCCGTCTTAGAGACGGAATCCACAATGAAGTGCCGCAGTTCTCTGGCAAGCTCTGGGAGCGAGGATTCCGGAAGTTTCCTCAAATCCTCTGGCGCCGATATCTTGTCGAGTACCGGATAGTCCATTGGCTCGCCAAAGGGAATGGGGTTCTTCTCTTCGCTCATACTCATCCGCCCGTCTCCGCAGTCACCGTTATGGGGTTTGCTTTCTTTTTTAATCAAGTAACGTCGATTCAATGCGTGCGGCGCACGACATAAAGCGCAATTTCGCGCAGACGCGCTTCAGCGCCGGCCGGCACTGCCGGGTCTGCCGCAAGTAGCTGCAGCGCTTTTTCGGCATCCTCTTCGAGCGCTTTGGCGCGTGCCTTGGCGCCGTCGAGTCCCAAAAGTGAAACCCAGGTAGGCTTGTCGTCCTTGGCATCCTTGCCGGCGGTTTTGCCCAAAGTCACCGTATCCTGCGTGCAGTCGAGAATGTCGTCGACGACTTGGAAGGCCACGCCGAGGGCATCCGCATAAGCGGCTAGCCCCGCCTTCGCCTGATCTCCAAGCGCGGTCCAAATGCCCGACTGAGCGCCCATGAGGACGGCGGCCATGATCATGGCGCCCGTCTTCATTGCCTGCATTCGAGAGAGTTCAGCCGCTCCGGGTTTTTGCCCCACCATTTCCAAATCAAGCGCCTGACCGCCGCACATGCCCCAGACGCCGGCGGCACGGGCCAATGTCTGCACGAGACGCTGCGAAGCTTCGGGCGGCACCGAGGGCGACGACAGCACAGCAAAGGCCTCAGTCTGCAGCGCATCGCCCGCGAGCATCGCCATCGCTTCGCCGTAGCGCACATGCGTCGTGGCGCGGCCTCGGCGGAGCGTGTCGTTGTCCATGGAGGGCATGTCGTCGTGCACGAGACTGTAGCTGTGAATCATCTCGAGCGCGAGCGCGGCGCGGTCAAGCACCTCCTCCGGCGCGCCGGATACGGCACCGGCGGCATAACAAAGCAGCGGCCGAATGCGCTTGCCGCCGCCAAGGAGCGAATACCGCATCGCTCCCACAAGACGTTTGGCACCGATGCCCGTCTGCGGCAGCATTTTTTCGGCAAACCACTCAAAGTGGCTGACACGCTCCTTCATCCATCGTTGGAACTCGAGTTCGGCGGCTGAGGTCGTCGGGATCGTCGACATGAGGGCTTTCTTCTATAAAAGGTTGTGCAGGACGCAGTGAGGGTGCTCCCCGGTTAAAAGGGAAGATCGTTTTCGTTGAGGGTATCGGCAGAAGGGATGGATGCTTCAGAGGAGGAAGCGTCAGACGTTGAACGCTTAACCTCACCGTCCTCCACACGGATGCGCTCGATCGACTGACGAGCGCGATTGAGTTCCTCCCGACAGCGTTTAAGCAGCTGCGCGCCGCGCTCATAACTTTTGACGCTCTGATCCAGCGTGGCATTGCCGGAGGCCATCTCAGCTGTAATGCGTTCGAGCTCGTCGAGTGCGTCTTCAAAGGAAAGCTTCTCGACATCTACTGGAGCTGCTGCATTGGACATGACGAACCTGCGCTTGAGGTATTGAAAAACTCCTTCCGCAGAACATTCCAGAAGACTGGCCGCCGCCCGGAAAAACTGCAGAGGTTCAAACGGTTCATTTTAGCCGCCTCAGATCCGCTGGAAAACCTTCCATAGCCTGCGAAACCTTACTTTCTTCCATAAGGATTTGATGTGACTGCTCTGGCTTTAACATTCTTCCAGAGAGCCGCCGTTCGTTTACATGCGCGAACGGCCAAAGGATGCCTCTTCAAAGGCCGCCAAGCTCTCGTTTTCAGCCCGTTGGCCTCAGGTTTTTGCTTTTGCGCGACTCAAATCTATCAGCGTCATGCATTGCGTCTTTCATCCTGCATTCAAAAGACAAAGCGAACGTCCTCGAAACGATAGATCCCTCCATAAACACGGCAGATGAATCTGACGGATCTCGCAATGAAAACAATGCATTTTCAGCCTGAATGCACATTCAAGCCGCCAAAACAACGGTTTAAACGTAAGACATTTCACCTAGCTCGACATTTGCTGCTGACTTCCGCGCTGAAGCCCGCAAAAATCTTCAATCTTGATTCCGCATACAAGGTATTACGCCTGATCTTATAAACAGATTTCTAAGGCATTTCCCCATGCCGTGAGGGTTTTCCGCCAATCGAAGCAATACTGAATCAAAAAACGTATTTGCGCCAGCGCAAACATCAACTCAAAAAATCTGTAAAGGAACCTGGCCATATAGTGTGATAAATCAATAAGTTGAGGTTTATTGACATTATTTACAAGATTTTTTAAGCATTTATACGTATGTTTTAGGGAGATGTTTCAAACAATTTCACTTCCTATAATCGATTGAAGGCAGGCGGATGGAGTGCTCGTCCCTGCCCAAACCGGTGAAGCTGTCCGGGAGGACCTGCACTGGAGCAGAAAACTCGAAGCGCCTAATTTTCTTCCAAAAAATCCGGCGCAGGAGAAAAAATATGGCATCCAAACCTAAAATCTCGCTCGCGTGGCAGATGATGATCGGCCTTGCGTTGGGCGTTGTGGTCGGCGCGTTTGTCGACTCAGCCTTCGCGCAGACCTACCTCCAGCCCCTTGGGCAGCTTTTCATTCGACTGATCCGCATGGTGGTGGTGCCTCTGGTCGTCGCCACGATTATTGCCGGCTGCGCCGGCATTGCTGATACTTCGAAGCTCGGCCGCGTTGCCGGCAAAGTGCTGCTCGTGTACGCCGTCACCACGGCGCTGTCCGTCCTTTTCGGCATTCTCTTTGCCAACTGGATCCGTCCGGGTGTTGGTCTTGACCTTTCAACCGATTCGCTGGTGGCCAAGGCCGTCACGGCGCCCAACCTGACGACGACGCTTCTGGAGATCGTTCCGATCAACCCGATGGAAGCCATGTCTAAGGGCAGCATGCTGCAGATCATCTTCTTTGCGGTGATCTTCGGCTTTGGCCTTTCTGCGCTCGGTGAACGCGGCAAACCCGTGCTCACCTTCTTCGAGCTTGTCGGCGACGTGATGATCCGCGTGACGAACATGGTCATGCTCTACGCCCCGATCGGCGTGTTCGGCTTGATTGCCTTTACGGTTGCCCGTCACGGTCTCTCCGTGCTGCTGCCGCTCTTCTCGCTGGTGCTCACGTCCTTCCTCGCAACGTTCTGCCTGGTCTTCATCGTTCTGGTGCCGATGGTTGCACTGCTAGGCCGCACGCCTCCGGTGAAGTTCCTCAAGGGCATCTTCGAGCCGTGGCTCATTGCCTTCACGACCTGCTCGTCCGCAGCAGCTCTGCCGGCCAACTTAAAGGCCGCCCGCAAGCTCGGTGCGTCGAAGTCCATCGCCTCCTTCTCGATCCCGCTCGGCAACACCGTCAACATGAACGGCACTGCGGTATACATGGGCGTCTGTGCAGTCTTTGCGGCTGAAGTCTTCGGCATCCCGCTCTCGATCACCGATCAGGCCACCATCGTTCTGATGGGCGTGTTTGCGGCCGTCGGTACGGCTGGTGTCCCGGGTGCGGGTTTGATCATGACGACGATCGTCTTTACGCAGGTCGGCATTCCGCTTGAAGCGGTTGCACTGATTGCCGGCATCGACCGTATTCTCGACATGATCCGTACGTCCATCAATGTGGTGGGCGACGTGGCGAGCGCACTGGTTGTTACCAACCTCGAAGGCGACCTCAATAAGGAACCCTATCAGGAAGGCGAAGCCTAATCCTGTCGTCTGCGCCAGTGCGGCAGCTTTATGCGGCCGCACTGCTCAATGACGAAACGGTCCCGGTCTTCACTTTGAAGCCCGGGATCTTTTTTTTTGGGAGACGCTGGCAGCAAATTCTTTGCCGTCTGTTGCAGAGTCTTCAATCGATCTTCTGATGCGATAGGATGCGGCAGTGCGAAATGAATACCCGATGCCAGACATTGGTATGCCTGCCATCCAAACTTATTGAGGAACTCTTGCCATGCTGAAGAAACTGCTTCCCGCCCTTTGCTGCGCTGCGCTTGCCGCCGGCTGCGCCTCCACCGCCACAACCGGCAGCAGCGCCGAGCCGCTCCCAGGCGAAAAACCCGCTCAACTCGCGGATCGTTCCTTCATGTGGGTTGACGGCGCCAGCGAAGACTGTGAACTGCCGCCCTCTATCCGCTTTGGCGCTGACGGCCGCATCTCCGGGCAGGCTGGCTGCAACCGCATGCTCGGCAGCTGGAAGCAGGACGGCAAAACGATCGATTTGGGTCAAATCGCCACGACGATGCGCTTATGCGGTCCCGCCTTCATGGAAGTCGAGAAGAAATTCCTCAGCCTTCTCGGAGCGGCCAAGTACATCACGGCGGCTGCCGACGGAGAGGGCATTGTGCTTTGGAACGACAAGGGCGAGAAGCTCGTTGAACTGCTTCCGGAACGCGCAGGCAAGTGCGACTAAAGAAAAGCGCAGTTCCACCCAAAAAAACGCTCCGCGGATCTCAATCCTCGGAGCGTTTTTTTGCTTTTAGGAAATCGACGTCTTAATGCGCGTCGTTCCAGCTTGCCCCTACCCCCACATCAGCGATGAGCGGCACCGACAATTTGGCCGCGCCGGCCATGAGTTCCGGGAGTTTTTCCTTTACCAATTCAACTTCTTCGGCTGGTGCTTCGACAATCAGTTCGTCATGGACCTGCAGCAAAAGCTTCGCCTGCAGTTTTTCTGTCCGCAGCCATGCATCCACAGCGATCATTGCACGCTTGATGATATCGGCAGCGGTACCCTGCATGGGCGCATTGATGGCCGCACGCTCAGCCGCAGCACGCACCATGGGGCGCGGCGCCGTGATGTCCGGCACCCAAAGACGGCGGCCAAAAGCCGTTTCCACATAACCGTCTTCTGCCGCCTGAGCACGAGTCTTTTCCATATAGCGCTTCACGCCGGGGAACTTATGAAAGTACTCGTCGACGTAGGCTGCCGCCACTTGGCGATCCAGCCCCATCTGCTGCGCGAGGCCAAAAGCGCTCATACCGTATATCAGACCAAAGTTGATCACTTTCGCCATGCGGCGCTGATCCGGCGTCACTTGATCCAAAGGCGTGTGGAATACTTCCGCAGCCGTTGAGCGGTGAATATCTTCGCCGCGCGAAAAGGCCGAGAGCAATCCCGCATCTTGTGAGAGGTGCGCCATGATGCGAAGTTCCACCTGCGAATAGTCCGCGTCGATGACGGACCACCCCCGGCGCGCCGTAAAGGCCGTGCGGATGCGGCGTCCTTCGGGCGTACGGGTTGGAATGTTCTGCAAATTGGGGTCCATTGAAGATAGCCGCCCCGTTACCGCCACCGCCTGACCAAAGGTGGTGTGAATGCGGCCGTCGCGATCGATCAGTGTCGGGAGCTTATCGAGATAGGTGCTCTTCAGCTTCGTGAGACGCCGATGTTCCAGAATGATTTTCGGCAGCGGATAGTTGAGCGCGAGTTCGCTCAGCACTTCTTCATCCGTTGAGGGTGTTCCCGAAGCCGTTTTCTTCACGACCGGCAGACCCTGTTCGGCAAAAAGGATCTGTGCGAGCTGCTTGGGTGAAGAGAGATTAAAGGGATGGCCCGCGGCAGCGTGCGCCTCCTCAACGAGCCGCTCAACCTCTACGCCGAGCTCCTTGGATTCCTGCGCAAGAAGGGAGGCATCCACCGTGATGCCTGCCGATTCCATCCGCGCCAAAACGCCGACAAGGGGCCGTTCGATGTCTTCGTAGACCAGCTGAAGCTTTTCGTCGGCCATGAGTCTCGCCTTGAGCACGGATCCGGCTGCGCGCAGCGCAGCTGCGGATTCCGCCAAGAAGCGCGCCGCGTCTTCGGGCGGCGTCTCACGCCACCCGACGCGCTTGGCACCTTTGCCGGACACCTCGTCGCGGGTGGGAATGCGCCGGCGCAGTTCACGAGCGGCGATGCGCACCAAGTCATGCGGCAGATGGGCCTCGAGCACGTAATCCATCAGCATCGCGTCATCGATCTGACCGTTCACTGCTATCTGCTGAGCAGCAAGCACATGGACGGCAGCCTTCGCATCATGGAAAAGCTTCGGTGCATTGCTTTCAAACCAAGGCTTTACGGCTTCAAAGATCTTGGCTGAGGAAAGTTCAATGGTTGGCTGAACGACCCACACGTCGAGCGGCGTAAAGGCAAATGCCAAACCGCCCAAATCAGCGTGCCGCGGCACGCCGTCCCAAAGCAAGGTGACCGCAGCGGGCTCGTCGACCCCTTCGGCCGCCTGAAGACGGTCAGTCAGTGCTTCAAGATCCTCCGTGCCGGCTACTTCACGGAACACCGTTTCATCTGGGTTTTCAAGATCTTCGGGCGCAGGACCTTCACGCGGAACTTCGAGTTTTTCACTTCTGCGGTCTAGGAGCGCTGCAGCCGGCACATCCCCTTTCGCTGCGACCGGCTTGACCGGAGCATCGGGAACGCCAAAGAGCGACGCTGAACGTGCCGCCGCATTGGAGGCTGCCGCTCCCTCGGCCGTCACCGCCGGCGCCAGACCCATAGCGGCCAGCGCCTGAGCGCGGTCGAGCGTACGGCGGGAAATTTCCCAGCGGGCACAAAACGCTTCGAGCGCCGCTTCCTCCGCCGGCACGGCCTTGATATCCGCAAGCGTCTCGGCGCCCGAAATCACGGCGTCGCGCTTAATCGTAACGAGTGCGACTGCTTCATCAATAAAGGGGAGCCCGGCGCGCAGATTTTCACCAATCTTGCCCTTCATGGTCGGTGCTGCCGCACGGATGGCATCTATGCCGCCGATTTCATTGATCCATTTGGCTGCAGTCTTCGGGCCGCAGCTCTTGATGCCCGGGACGTTGTCTACCTTGTCGCCCATGAGCGCGAGGTACGCAATCATGGATTCGGGCGGCACGCCGTATTTTTCAATCACGCCTTCGCGGTCGTAAAACTTGGAATTCATGGTGTTGAGGAGCACCACGTGATCGTCGACAAGCTGCGCCATATCTTTGTCGCCCGTCGCAACGACCGTGTCTACGCCAGCACGGGCAGCCATGGCTGAAAGCGACCCGATAACGTCGTCGGCTTCAATGCCCGGAACGATTAAAAGCGGCCAGCCGAGCGCTCGGACAATGCCCTGGAGCGGTTCAATCTGCGTTCTGAGATCCTCCGGCATCGGCGGGCGGTTGGCCTTATATGCCGGATACATCTCGTGGCGGAAAGTTTTCCCCGGCGCATCAAAGATCACCGCCGCCCGATCGGCTTTCGAGAGGCGCGCAACATTGGCGAGCATGCCGAGAAAGCCCTTGATAGCGCCCGAGGGTTCGCCCCGCGATGTGGTGAGCGGGGGCAAGGCGTGGTACGCACGAAAGAGATAATTGGAGCCGTCGATCAGAAGGAGCTTGGACATGGCGTTGTCGCCTCAAGGCGCAATACGAAGAATGACTGTTGAAAATAAACATTCTCCCATGCCGGGCGTTCTCAGGTACTCGCAGAGAACTGTTGCGGACTATTGCCGCCGGCGCTGCGAGTGTCCGCTACTATGTTTTTACGCATAGGAAATGGCACAATAGCTTCAAGAAGACTGTCGTTTCGCCGTTTTCCCTGATGGGATCGAAACGTCTCCAAAGGATTCACCATGAATAAGCTCATCATTCCCGGCGCACTCGCGCTGCTCCTTGCCGGAGCCGCTGCTGCCGCCCCCGGACTCGATGCCCCGCCGCCCTACGGCGGCGACGCTCAAGCTGTGCAGGCTGAGCCTCCGGCCCGAAAGCTCCCCCAGAAAGGAGCTCAGGAAGACATGTCCATTGCTCCGACTCAAGCCGACATGGAAAAGGCCCGCCGCGACCGCGAAGCGGGTCAGATTCCGCCGAAGAACAATGACAAGCGCACCAAAATTGAAGCGGTGCGTGATCCGAACAACCATGTCACCGAATACGTCGTCACGCCGGGTTCGACCAAAATTCCCTATCGCATCGAAAATCAGGCTGATCGTCCGATCGATACGACGCCCGGCAAGAATCCGAGCGGTACGCTCGGCACGCCGAAATTCATTGAGTTCGGCTGGTAGATTTGAGCCTCTTTCGAGGCTTCTTTGAGGGAAGATGGGCGTCGGGGCCAATCGGAACCGGCGCCCTCTTCTACTGAATACATTCTCTTTTTTCTTTTCCTCGGACCGCCCCCCAATCTGCCGCAGTCCGTTGGAGTGCTCCGCGCCCCATGTCATCCGCCTTTTCGCTCGGTTTCTCCTGGTTCAAGGATTCCTGCCGTACGCTCAAGCTTCAGCCGCTCGCCTACACCGGAATTGTCGTTTTTTCGCTCCTGATGAGCGGACTGCTCTCGAGTCTGCCCTTGATCGGCACGCTGCTCGCGAGCCTCTGGATGCCTTTTGCGAGCGTGCTCACCGGCTTTGCTGCGCGCGATGTGCTCGCCGGCCGCACGCCCGTTTACTTCACGCTGATCGCCATCTTCCGCGACAAGGCTTCGCGCTGGCCGCTCCTTGCGGTCGGCATTCTGGCGAGCATCTGGATGGAGCTTGACATGCTCGTCTTTCAGATGATGGGCCAGGCGGATCTGGCTCAGTGGAAAATCACGGCTGAGGGCGTCGACGTTGAGTCCATTGCTGCCCACTTCCCCGCGGGCGCTTTTCTTACCGCCTTTGCCCTTTATCTGCCGCTTCTCCTGATGACGCTCTTTGCGCCGCTCCTTATCGTTCAGAACCGCCAGAGCGTCATCAAAAGTCTTTTTTATTCGTTTTTCGGCACGCTGCGTTCGCTCGTGCCGTGCTTGGTCTGGCTCGTCTGCGTAGCGGCACTCGCCTTCGTTATTTTTCTGACGATCGAATCCATTTCCATTGCGGCGGGCGGCCTCATGTTCTTCACCTTTATGGCGCCGATCCTCATTGCCCTCATTTCTGCCGTCTGCCAAGCTGGCATCTGGGTGATGTTCCGCGACATCTTCGCCTCAAGCCGGCCGGACGGTGAAATGCCGACCGACCTGGATTCCGATCAGGCGCCGCCCGCTAACGGCATCTGACTGAAGTAAATACTTTTCCCAGATCCGAGGTGCGGGTAAACACTGCTCACGCCTCGTTTTTTTCGAGTTCGGCAAAGAGCGTTTCTTCACGAGCGGCAGCCGCAGAGCCGCCCTCACCGCTCACCGAGAGCCCCAGCAGACGGACGCCCGCCGCCGGCACCTCAATAGCACGAAGGAGCTCCAGACCCGCGGCGGCAAGACGTTCAGCGCCGACATAGGGCATCAAATCCGTGCGGCTCTTCGTTTTCGTCGTGAAGTCAGCAAAGCGGATCTTGAGGGTAAGCGTTCGGCCGATAAAGCCATTTTTATTTCTGCGCTTTTCAAGTTCGGCCGCAATATCGCAGAGTGCCGCCGCAAGACGCTCGGGGTGCTTCAGGTCATCGGCAAAAGTTTCTTCGCAGCCCACACTTTTACGTTCTCTAAAAGGCCTCACTGGCCGCAAATCAATGCCGCGGGCAAACTTATAGAAGATGGATCCGGCAGCGCCAAACTGGTCAGTCAGGCGGCGAAAGGAGAGCTGCCGCAGCTCCCAGCCATTCGTCACGCCGATTCCGCGAAAACGCTTGGCCGTTGCCGGTCCAACGCCCCAGAAAGCTTCAATCGGCAGAGCATCAATGAAGCTTTGCGCCCGATCGGGATGAATCGTGCAGAGCCCGTCAGGTTTACGCCAGTCTGAAGCAATTTTGGCGAGGAACTTGTTGTAGGAAACGCCTGCGCTCGCCGTCAGGCTGGTTTCCCGCAGAATGTCCGCTTTGATGCGGCGAGCGACTTCCGTGCCGGTTTCGATGCCAAGTTTGTTGTCCGTGACGTCGAGGTACGCCTCATCGATTGAAATGGGCTCCACAAGATCCGTATAACGGTGAAAAATAGCCCGAATCTCTGCCGACACCTCGCGGTAGCGGCTCATGCGGCCTTCCACGAAGATGAGATGTGGACAGAGCATTTTGGCCTTTGAGCTCGGCATGGCACTGTGTACGCCGTAGGGTCTTGCCTCATAGCTCGCCGTTGCCACGACCCCGCGGCGGTCAGCATGCCCCACTGCGATGGGTTTGCCGCGAAGCTCCGGCCGATCGCGCTGCTCCACTGACGCGTAAAACGCATCCATGTCCACATGAACAATGCGGCGCGTAAGGTCATTTTGAAAAAGCGGGTCGGCGGTGTGCATACAAAAAAGATTCCGGCATTCTTAATGATTTTATAGACCCCATATTCGCCATAGCGAATGCTCAGCCGTACAACTTCCGTCAGGTGCTGTAAGACAAATGTCTAAGCAGCTTTTTTTAACGGCCTGATAGAGTGAATATTGCTATGAATATTTCCGTCCCCTGCGCCCTCGTCGTTTTACACGATTTGCGCGCCTTCTCCTCCTCCTATTACGCGTATCCGCAGCGGCGGATGCGCTCGTGAGGTCGTGGACAGAAAAACCAGACATCAATCGAAGAGATCCGCCGCGGAACAAGTTCCTCGAGCGGATTTTTTTATGGTCTGCCGCTGCTCTTCTAACCATCTTCTGCAGCCTGAAGCACCCGCTCGAACGACTTGAACCGCCCTTTCGTTCAACTCAACTATTTCGTTTCAAGTCAGGAGCTTCACAATGACTTCACTCCATCCCGCCCAGCACCTCACCTTCTCACGCCGGTCTGCGGCTGCTCTTGCCGCTGCTATGCTCTTTCTGGCCGGCTGCGGTGAGGAAGCGAAACCAACCGCTCCCGATGCCGCAGCAGCGTCCAAAACAACTCCCGCTCAGCAGGCCCCCATTCCCGTCGGCGTTGTGCAGCTCGTTGAACATGAGGCGCTTGACGCTACCGTCAAAGGCTTCATTGATGAACTTGCTGCCCGCGGATTCAAAGACGGCGAAAACATCCGCATTGATCACCAAAATGCGCAGGGCGATCAGGCGACCTTGGCCAATATCGGCACCCGTTTTGTTTCAAATAAATCCCAGCTGATCTTTGCCTCATCGACGCCTGCCGTGCAGGCTATGGCTCGAGCAACCAAGACGATTCCTGTCGTTGCCACTGCCGTCACGAGCTTTGAAGCCGCCAAAGTCGTGAAATCCGATGCTGCGCCGGGCGGCAATGTTACCGGCGTCTCGAACCTCTCACCCATTGCCGCTCAGCTCGATCTTCTCGTTGAAATCGCTGCGCTCACGCCCAATACTGCCCAAACCAAACCGATCGGCGTCGTCTTCAATCCTAGTGAAGTGAATGCTCAGTTCCAAGTTGACCGCTTCAAGGCTGCAGCCGAGAAACTCGGCATCGAGGTTCTGACAGCTTCGGCTTCCTCGGTCAATGATGTGCCTCAGGCACTCAATTCCCTCAAGGGCAAGATCTGCGGCTTTTGGTTCCCCACCGACAATGTCATTGCCTCAGCCGCAGCCACGGTCGCTAAGGTTGCCGCCGAAGCCAAGCTTCCGGTCGTAGCGAGCGACTCCGCACTTGTTCGCGCGGGTTCTCTGGCTTCTATTTCAGTCGACTACTACGAGCTCGGCCGCATGACTGGGGCCATGGGAGCCGACATTCTGGAAGGCAAGAAAACGCCGGGAGAAATCCCTGTAGGTTTCCAGACTGCACAAAAGCCCTTCATTAATCTGAAGGTCGCTCAATCGATCGGGTTAGAGCTTCCGCAGGCGCTCCTTGAACGGTCCAACATTCAAAAATAAGGACTTTCCGGCTTCGTCCTAAAGCGGTTCGCGCATATTTACAGCCTTAACCTTCAAGGAAGTCCCGCCGCTCCAGCCATTGAAAACTGCCTGCCGCTCCTTGCCGCCGACGGGCGGCGGGCATCCTTTCTCCAATCTGCGCTTGTCAACAAACAGCTGACCAGTAGACACAATGTCAGTCACCTTGGCATTCGCACAGCAAGAAAAAAAAGGATAGAATTCACGGCTTCAATCAGTCCGGCCCTGTGCTTCATGCGCTCTCAGGCCGGTTTTTGTTCTGAACTGGAGCCTCTTTCATCATGCCTCATGTTGTCTGCGAAGCCTGCATCGGCTGCAAGCGTACCGACTGCGTGGACGTCTGCCCGGTGGACTGCTTCCGGGAAGGTCCGAATTTCCTTGTGATCGATCCCGATGAGTGCATCGACTGTGCCGTCTGCATTCCGGAATGCCCGGAAGCCGCGATTTACGCAGAGGAAGACGTGCCTGAGGATCAGAAGGAATTCATCGAACTCAATGCCGAGCTCGCCCGTGAATGGCCCTCGATCACTCACCGCAAGCCCTATGCCGACGATGCCGACGAATGGCGCGGCGTCCCCAATAAAATTAAGTTCCTTAAAAAAACCTGGGACTAAGCCGTTCGTATAGCCCGCCCAAGCGCGGGCTTTTTCTTGCTTAAAATCTCCGCATCTTGAATTTTTGTCCGGTGCGGACTTCGGCAGCCCGTGAAGATTGTTTCTGTCCCTAATTGGAAAACATCTTCAAGTTCTTGACGAAAGCGTGACCCCCCTTTGTGCGAAACGCACATTCGCTGCTGCCGTCGATCCCCATGCCCGGACCAAAGGCTTTTCCAATATGCAGACCATCAAGCTTCTGAGCCGCCGCAAGGCCGCTCCCACGCTCTTTGTCCTTGAATTTGAGCGTCCCGCTGACTACAGTTTCCGCGCAGGGCAGTTCGCCCGTCTCGGTATGGAACTCGAACCCGGCGCAGCGCCGGTTATCCGCGGTTATTCCATTGCCTCTGCGCCGGAAGCTCCGACACTCGAATTTTTCATTACTGCCGTTAAAGACGGCCAACTCTCCCCAAAAATCACCGCACTCGAACCCGGACAGTCCGTCATGCTGGACGGCCCCGCTGAAGGCAGCCTGACGCCGGACCGCATTCCGGGCGGCAGCACCTTGTGGCTCCTCGCCACGGGATCGGGCCTCTCGCCATTTGCCTCAATGCTTCGCTCGGAAGCCTTCTGGGCCGCCTGGAAAGATGTGGTGCTGGTGCTTTCTGTGCGCCAAATTGAAGAGGCTGTCCTCGCCCGAGAACTCGTCGCCGCTCTGCCGCTTGAGCGCCGTCCCAAACTCATCGTAACAACGACCCGCGAGACGGATCCTGCTCGATTTGGCGACCTCACTGGGCGCATTCCAACCCTCATCGCTTCGGGCGCACTGGAAGCGGCTGCTGAACGCCAAATTACCCCCGAAGAGAGCCGCGTTCTCCTCTGCGGCAATCCGGATTTCATCGCCGCCGCTCGAGCTGAACTCAAGCTCCGCGGGCTCGTATCCCCGCGCTTTGGCAAACCCGGCCAGCTTGTCGTTGAAAATTTTTGGTAATCCGTTCTTCAAAACCATGACGCTTCCTCCTCTGAGACCCTCGGCACAGGCCATTGACGATCTGCTGCCGCAGACCGAATGCCGTCAATGCGGCTTCGACGGCTGCGCCGCCTATGCGCAGGCCGTTGCCGACGGATTGGCTCCCATCAACCGCTGCGCCCCGGGCGGCGCACGCGGCATAGCGGAGCTCGCCAAAGCAACGGGCTTGCCCGTCGTCGCCCTCGACCCCGAATACGGCACGGAGATGCCGTTTGCCCGCGCGCAGATTCGTGCCGAAGAATGCATCGGCTGCTCCTGGTGCGTCCGTGCCTGTCCAACCGATGCCATCGGCGGCTCGCCTAAACACCTGCACGCCGTTCTGGAAGCTCGCTGCACGGGCTGCAGCCTCTGTGCTCCGGCTTGCCCCATGGACTGCATTGACTTCGTCGAAGTCGGCCGCGAATGGACGCGGGAAGATGCCCGCAAAGCAAAACGTCATCACGAGGAAGCCTGGTCGCGGCGCGTCCGTCAGGCAGCCTTGGAGGACGCCCGTCTTGCACGCCGACGCGAAGCAGCGTCTAACGTACCGGCAGAGGCCGCGGCTGCCGCAGCGGCCGCCGCCAAGAAAAACTTCATGGCGGACATTCTGGCGCAGGCTCGTGCACGTTCCCGCCAATAAAATGATTTGTGATGGCTCCGAACGCTGAATCTTCGGAGCTGCCGCAAGGAGACCGACCCATTATGTTCTCCGCAAAAAACCGAGAACCCTTCCTGGCGGCACTGGCCGCCTTGAACCCCAATCCCAAAAGCGAACTCAACTATTCAACGCCCTTTGAGCTGCTCGTTGCCGTGATGCTCTCTGCGCAGGCAACGGACAAAGGCGTGAATCTTGCAACCGCAAAACTCTTTCCGGTCGCCAATACGCCGCAGAAAATCCTCGATTTGGGGTTGGATGGTCTCATCCCCTACGTTCAGACGATTAATCTTTACCGCACCAAGGCACAGCACCTCATTGAGGCCTGCCGCATCCTGATCGATCGGTTTCACGGCGAAGTACCCCGCACCCGCGATGAGCTCGTCAGTCTTCCCGGCGTTGGCCGCAAGACGGCCAATGTTGTCATGAACGTCGCTTTCGGCGAGCCGGCCATTGCTGTGGACACCCACATCTTCCGCGTCTGCAACCGCACGGGCTTTGCGCCGGGGAAGAACCCCGCGGAAGTGGAAGAAAAACTGCTCAAAGTGGTGCCTAAAGACTATCTGCTCAATGCCCACCACTGGCTTTTGCTTTTTGGGCGCTATATCTGCAAAGCGCGGAATCCGGAATGTGTCCGCTGTCCGGTAGCTGAGTACTGCAGCGCGCCGGAAAAGACTGAAGCGCTCGCCAAAGCTGCTGAAGAAGCGGCGGATTTAAAACCCGGATCCCCCGCCAAAAAGCCGAGAGCGAAAAAGAAGCCGACGCTCCCCGAGGCCAAATCCAACGATCGTTCGGTTTAAAGCTGCTGACTGCATGCTGTGAAATTTGGGCCGCAGCGATTACTCGCTGCAGCCCAATGGATGAATCACATTGCCGAGAGCCTCCGCAAAAAAAGCTGCGGCAAAACGATCTGCAGTTACTTCAGCGTCGCCGCGTTCGTACCTGCCGTACGGCCAAAGACCATCACGTCGGCAATGGCATTGCCGCCCAAGCGGTTCGAGCCATGAATGCCGCCCGTTACTTCACCGGCGGCGTAGAGACCCGGAATCACCTTGCCGTCAACGCCAATAACCTGCGCCTTGGTGTTGATTTCCAAGCCGCCCATCGTGTGATGCACCGTCGGGACTTTGCGGCAGGCATACCACGGGCCGCCCGTCAAAGTCTTGTCGTCCTTGTTATTGGCTACGAAGCCGAGCGGATCCTTAGCCTTGCCTTCCACGACGGCGTTGTAGCCCGCAACGCTCGCCTCGAGCTTCTTGGGATCCATGCCGGTCTTCTTAGCCAGTTCCTCAAGCGTCGGAGCTGCAACAACGGATCCCAGAGCAAGCATGTTGCGGATGGTGGCGCCGTTAGCATCTACCCAGTCTTCGCTCGGATAACGCTCATGGTTCACGACAATCCAATACGTTCCCTTGGGCTGCGCAAAGATGGCCTTGGCGAGCACATCGCGTGCGGCGCCTTCGTTCACGAAGCGGCTGCCTTCAAGATTGACGAAAATACGATTGCGCCCGGAGGTGCGGATATTTTCCATCAGGCCCGTGCCCGGCGTACCGCAGGGGTGGATCTGAATATCATCCAATCCAATCAGTGCGGCCCCAACTTTCTTGCCCATCACGAGACCGTCGCCCTGAGCCGCTTTGGCCAAGTTCGTGCAGCCGATGGAACTATCGAGCTTGACGTCCTTCCATACGCCAGTATTAAATTCCTGACGCATCTTGATGTTGGCGCCGAAGCCGCCGGTAGCGATCACGACTGCTCCAGCATCCACGGTGATCTTGCGGCCGAAGTTCTCAGCCATCACACCCTTGATTCGGCCGTCAGCCTTGATGAGATCGGTCACCTTGGTGTCCGTCATCACTTTGATAGCGCCGTTGGTTTCGCCGATCACCTGCTCAAACGTGCGAATGTAGGTGTTGCCCGAAGGAGTGGCCGGGTAGTGGCTGCGCTGCCAAAGGGCACCCGTGGCCGTACCGATCTCATCCTTAAACTTGACGCCGAGGTCTTCGAGCCAATCGACCGAATTCATTGAGTTTTCGGTGAGATAATGCACCAATGCGGGCGTGCCCTTGTTGTGGCCGCCCTTGATCGTTTGGTCATAGAACTTAGCAACGCTGTCCTCAATGCCCTGACGGCCCTGGCGAACCGGGTCAACCGCGTTAAGCGCACCTTCGCTCACATTGGTCGAGCCGCCCACAAAACCCAGTTTCTCAAGGACGAGAACGTGCTTGGCACCGGCCTGATAGGCCGAGATGGCTGCCGCAAGACCGGCTCCGCCGCCGCCCACGACGACCACATCAGCCTGATACTTGGCTTCAACGGCCGGATGCTGCTCAACATGCTTCGTGAGCGCCGTCATATCGCCGCCTGCCTGCTTCAGGCAGTCCTTGACACCCTGCATCAGCGCAAAGCTCGAAATCGTAGCGCCCGTCACGGCATCCACGCCCACCGACTGATGATCGAGAATTTTCTTGCTCACAATGTCGAGCGCAACTCGGCCGACGCCGATCGTCTCAAGATTCTTGGAGTAGTCGATCTTTTCGATGCGGTTCTTCCCGACGGTCACCTGCACGGTGAGCGGTGCATTGTGGCCGTTGACCTGTGCAGTATAAGTGCCGGGTTTGAAGGTGCTCGGCGCGGTCTGAGCCGCTTCGCTCGCTGACGCCAGTCCGGAAACACCCATCAATGCCGCGGCAGCGGCAAACGCCACCGCTTTCAATTGCATGCTTTTACGCATTATTCCTCCCTTATCTGTGATCCATCGACGGCGCAGGAGGCGCCGTTCTTTTCATCCGCAGACCACAGAAGCGTGAGCATCGGCGCTGCCGACACTCAACTTTTGCGAGGCTAAGCAGAACCATTCGGACTCAACAGAGGGATTAACGCTTAGGGTGAAATTCGTACTACTTGAAAACAAAATGCTTACAAGTATCGCATACATATCACGACAATATTGTTCTCGGTCAGCGCAGCCGACAGCGCTTGAGTTCAGCGGGCGGCGTCTGAAAAAACGGATGCGAACGGGAGGAAAACAGACAAGGATTCTGAAGCTCCTGAGGCTTTAAGCGAACGGCCCAAAGAAACGCTCCGAGCGTTTTGGTCTTCTTTGCGTTTTGGCGGAGGTCACTCAGCTTCAGTACCGCAACGCGATCAGTCTGAGGATCCACGGCCGCAAACCGCCCCTCTCCGAGCCAAATACCGGCAGACTGCGGTTCATCGTGCTCACCAAAGAACACCAGGTCTCCGGCTTTAAGCTCCGCGCCATCTCGCCCGCCCGAGAGCGGTGCACCCAAACGTGCCAGGCGATCGATGTCGCCTGGAGCCAGAAGGTCATGCATGCGAAGCACCACGACGGGAAGCGGCGCGCCCAAGACTTCGGCTTTGCTGCCGACCAATCCTTCGGCTGAAGCCGCAAGCGCCTTGAGATAGGCCGAAGGGCTGCTGCGGCGAAGCTCCTCTTCGCGCTGCTGCCACGCAGAGACATCCTCCAGCGCCGTGCCTGCCGCCTTGGCCTTGCGGCCGTCGGGCAAAAGCACCTCCCAATAATCGGGCTGATATTTGAGCTGATAAAGCTGAATGCCCGCTCCGGCAAAGACAAGAGCATCACCGTTTTCCGGACGAAGCTCTGTGTTGGGCCGGCGCATAACTGCGGCATTCTGACGATTCCAAGACACAAATGCCATGTCATTCTTGAGCGCCAGCCAACTTTCTGAAATCCATCCGAGCCGGCCGTCCAGGCACTGTACCAGCGCCCAGCCCGAGGCCTCTGAAGCGGTCGCCGAAGTCCGCTTCAGGATTCTCACCCGCTCTCCCAAAACAACTGTGCGCACCGTCCGCTCTGTACGGCCTGCCGTTTTCGGATCAAGATCCATGAGTTCGGCGCTGCCAACCTTCACAATGCCCCAAGTCATCAAATCCAAAGACTTCGGTTCGGGCACTTGATCCACTGCAGACTCAAACGACAATCCTTGGCGAGCGGCGGCCGCAAAGAACTTAGCGAGCAGCGCGGGTTCTGCTGATATCCCCGTAACAGCAGCCGCTCCGGGAAGCCGGGAAACCGCAGGACCAAATTGAAGCGCCAAAAGATCCACTCGATAGTCGAGCGCTTCGGCGTCCGCAAAATTCTTCCAAAGCGCGGCAGCGCGCTCTTCGGATGGGGCCTCACCCGGCGCCGGTACGTTGGCCGCATAGTCCGCCGAAACGGAAGGCTGAGCAGCCGCGCAGGCTGATTCACTCCCCAAAACGGCAAGTGCCAGCGTCAGCAAAAGCCCGCCCAAAATAAAGCGGGAGTCCGCGCTCGATCGGGTTGAAGCAAAAGCCATATTCGTTCTCCAGCGCCTTGAGTCTTCCGTCATTTTCGGATAAACATTTTGGAAAATCAGCCTTTGATCAGCTGATTTCGCGGGCAGCAGCCGGCAGCAGCAACGTCACGCGCGTGCCGCCGATCGGGCTTGCCCGCTCTACCTTTACTTCCGCACCGATGCGGGCTGCGCGCTCGGCCATGATTGAGAGGCCGACATGCTGTCCCTTGCGAGCCTCCACCACGTCGTTGTCGATGCCGACGCCATCGTCAACGATGCTCACCTTAAGGTCGTCGTTATTTTGGATCGTCACGGTGACACTGGTGGCCTGAGCATGTTTACGCACATTGGAGAGCGCTTCCTGAATGATGAAGATCACCTGAAGCTTCTGGCGAGGCGTGAGCTTGGGGCCGTCCCCCGTTGCCCGCAGACGCGCTGAAACATGAGACTGCCCTTCAAAACGGTCAATCACAGTCTGCACGCCCTGAAGGAAGCCTTCGCTGTGCACGCGTTCACGGAAATTAAGGAGCAGCTCCCGCACATCCTGATAGCACTCCTGCACACCCGTCTGAATGGCCGAAAGCGACTCGTCACGAAGCGCATCATCTTTATTTTTGATGGCTTCCGAGAGGAACTGCACCTGCAGATTGAGGTACGAGAGCGCCTGCGCAATCGAATCATGCAGACCCTGGGCCAGGAGCTGACGCTCCTGCACCACCGCAAACTGTCGTTCACGCTCAATCAGGCGCTGATTGTCAATAGCCACGCCCAAGTGCGTTGAGAAGCTCTCGAGAAGCTGAATCATCTGCGAGGAAAGTTCCGGCGCATCCCGGAAAAGCAGCATGTAGACGCCGATAGACTCCGAAACACTTCGGACCTTAAAGCAATAGGCCGTTGAGAACCCCGCACGAGCAAGCACGACGGCGAGCGGCCGCTGATCATTTTCAAGCCGTACGCGCACCGGATAATTTTTTTGCAGCACCGTACGGCTGATGGAATCCTCAAAAGCCATTTCCGCGGCTTCATGAATATCGCTCGGCCTCAATCCGCTCGCCGCAGCAATATTGACCGCTCCCTGCTTGGCGTCGACCAATGTCACGAGACACGCATCTGCTTCGGTATAGCGCACGATGCGTTCGACAAACCCTTCCGTGAGCTCCTCCATGCCGCGCTGCTGCGAGAAGAAGGATGTGATTTCATAAAGCTGCGCCAAATGACGATTCTTTTCCTCGACAGAAGCCGTCTTTTCAGCGACCTTCTGCTCAAGGTTGTTGTAGAGGTCTTCGAGTCGATCCGCCATGCGGTTGAAGCCCTGAGCAATGCGCCCGATTTCATCTTCGCTTCGAGGCGTCACGCGCGCCGTCAGATCTCCGCCGGAGAGTCGGTTGATGCCTTCGCCGAGTTCGTTGATGGGACGAATCACCCAGCGCCAGAGGAGAAGCATAATCGCAAAGAGACTGCCGATCGCCAGCACAATCAAGAGCACCTGCAGATAGCGAAGCTGCCACAAATACCCGCTTCGCCACTCTTCAATGCGGTGCGCAAGATTCGTTGCTTCATCCAGAAAGCTGCTGAGCGCATACTCGTCGACGGGCTGCCCAAGCTCTCTCGCACGCACGAACATGGGCTCGATACTGCCGCGCCAGCGCCCTTCAAGGAGATCGAGCTTGTCGGCAATATCGGGCTCTCGCGGCAGCAGGAGCGGCTTCCAGCTGTCGCCGCTGCGAACGTTCTTAAAGCCGTCGAGCATCGCCTGAAGTTCTTTGTCGAAATCGAGCCGCGACGAGCCCGTCTGCGAAAAGTACGCTGCTCTATAAGCATGAAGGCGCAGTTCGCCCACTGCGTATTTGGCCGATGCACTTGCCTCAAGCTCCCAGTTAACGAGCATCGTCCAGGCAATCGACCCGGAAACAAAGCTCACCCAAAGAAGCGTGAGAACGAGAAGACGAGCCGAAAGGCTTTTAAAGTACTTCAGGATGAACATGAGGCGCTGCGCCGAGCCCTGCGGCTCGGCGGGAATTGTAGGTTGGCACAAACCGCAGATTAGAGAAGCGTTGGATCTTCGTCCACCACTTCAAGCGTCAAACCGTCGTCTGTCTTAACGCTGTCGGACGGAGCTCCGCCAGCTGTGTCCGACCCATCCGCGGAATCCGTTGATTCAAGGGGCAGCCCCGCAATATGTTCGGCCTTCCAAGAGAGCGCAAGCACCTTGCCGCGGCGGGCACGATGGAGCGTTGCGCCGCCCAGGATGCGCTTAGAGATCTGCGCCTCTCGCGCTTTGCCGCCTCGGCCGGTGCCGGTAACAATTGCCCCGCGGTCATCCACCAGCGCGACAGATACAAGCGATTCACCCGTTTCAAGCGTCATGAAGCTCATGCCTTTGCCGCCGGAGGCCGTCACGCGCACTTCCTTCAAGGGGAATACCAAGAGTCGATTGGACGACGATAAGCAGGCAATGAGTTGCTCGCCCTGCGCCGCTTTAAGGGGCAGTTCAATCGGCGGCAGAAGCGACTCGCCTTCGCCTAACGTTACGAAATCGCGGCCGGCCTTTAAACGCGTCGATACATCCGAAGCCTTCAGCACCATGCCCTTGCCGCCGGAAGTCACAATCACCGCAGCGGCATTCGGATCCGCCGAAATCCAGCCTGCCGGCTGAGCGCCTTTAGGCAAATCAACGAAGGCCGAAAGCGGCGAACCATCGCCGCGGCCGCCCGGCAGTGCGGAGACGGCAAGCGTATAGACGCGCCCCGCCTGATCCAAGAACGAAATCTGACTGCTCGAACGGCACTCAATCGTCGCTTCGAGTCCGTCACCCGTCTTAAAGCTCATGAGCGAGCAGTCGTGACCATGACCCGTACGGGCGCGCAGGAAGCCCTTGCGGGAAATGACGACCGTTACGGGTTCATCGGCCGTCTGCACTTCATGCGCCGCCTGTTCGGCCTCTTCAACCACCGTTCGGCGAGGATCGGCAAAACTCTTCGCTGCCGCTTCGATTTCCTTGGCCGTCTGGCGCTTCAGTGCGCCGTCACTGCCGAGAATTTTCTCGAGTCCGGCACGTTCTTTAGCGAGCTGCGCGAGCTCTTTCTCAATGGCAATGGCCGCCAAGCGGGCAAGCTGCTTCAAGCGAATTTCAAGAATATCGTCGGCCTGACGGTCCGTGAGGCCAAACTCTTTGATGAGATCGGCCTTCGGATCATCCGCATTGCGAATAATGGCAATCACGCGGTCAATATTGAGGAGCACAAGCGACCGGCCTTCCAACACGTGAATGCGGTCGAGCACCTTCTCCAAACGCGCCTCTGAACGCCGGCGAACGACCGCCAGCCGAAATGCGATCCAATCCTGCAGAATTTCGAGCAGGCCTTTTTGCCGGGGCTTGCCGTCCAGTCCCAGCATCACGAGGTTCACCGGCACGTTGCTTTCGAGGTCGGTTTCCGAAAGCAGGTAGTTCACGAACTCATCGCGATCGACCTTGCTCGTCTTCGGTTCAAACACGAGACGCACGTCGACGGACTTGCCCGACTCGTCGCGCACATTGTCGAGCAGCGAAAGCATTGCGCTCTTGGCCTGCTGCTGCTTGGCCGAAAGCGTCTTTTTATCCTTCTTGGGACGCGGATTCGAAATCTGCTCAATGCGGTCCAGAATCGAACGCGCAGAAGCTGCCGGCGGCAGCTCATCAATCACGAGCTGCCACTGACCGCGCGCCAGATCTTCAAAGTGCCAGCGAGCACGAACACGAAGCTTGCCGCGTCCCGAACGGTAGATGGCGCGTATTTCATCCTTAGGCGTAATAATCTGACCGCCGCAGGGGAAGTCCGGGGCCGGCATCAGCTCCAGAATCTCGTTTAAATCCGCGTCGGGATTCTCCAAAAGCCGCACGCAGGCCGCAGCGACTTCGCCCAGATTGTGCGGAGGGATCTCGGTCGCCATACCAACAGCAATGCCCGACGAACCGTTCAGCAGCACAAACGGCAGCTTGGCAGGCAGCTCCACCGGTTCCTGAAAATTGCCGTCGTAATTGGGCTGAAAATCCACAGACCCCAGATCCACTTCTTCGAGCAAGAGCTGCGAAATGGGCGTGAGACGGGTTTCCGTATAACGCATCGCCGCTGCCGAGTCACCGTCGCGGGAACCGAAATTGCCTTCCGCCACAAGGAGCGGATAGCGAAGCGAAAAGGTCTGAGCCATGCGCACCAGGGCGTCATACACCGACTGGTCACCGTGCGGATGATATTTGCCGAGTACGTCACCCACAATACGGGCGCTTTTGACGCTTCTGCCCTCAAATTTCAGCCCCATCCGGTACATGTCTATCAGGATGCGGCGCTGGACAGGTTTTTGCCCGTCGGTCACTTCCGGAAGCGCTCGGCTCTTCACCACTGACATGGCGTATTCAAGATAAGCCTGTGAAGCATAGCGGGCAAGCGTGAGCGCCCCGTCCTCTTCGGCCGGACCGACTGTAGCTGCACCGACAGCCATCTCTTCAGTAGCGGCTTCCTCGGGTGATTCCTCAAGAGCATCGTCTGGCGACGGAGCAGCATCATCAGCATCGAGCTCCTCCGTTTCCGGCGGTTCAGAGCCGTTTGGCTCCTTTGCCGCCTCCGGCGTTTCGGGGGCCTCTGCCGCATCGTCGTCCGCAGCCGTTTTCTGAATCGCCGCAGCCCCTTGAGACTGCTTAGACGGATCCAGTTCCGGCACATCAGCATTCAAGTCGCCAAAAAGGGAGTCGTGCTCAAAATCGTCTTTCTTCATGCTTCATACAGACGGGTTCGTCAATGCCGCCCCAGTCTTTCACTTCTTTCGTTTAACCGCTTTTTTGGGGACCGTTTTTAAACATCGAGCTCTGCTCGGTCACCATAGGCTTCCATCCAGAGGCGGCGCCCCGTCACCTGACGTTCCCCCATCAAGGTTTGCATGACCGTCCGGGTATCCGCTTCGGAAATACTGCCGAAAGCAACGGGGAGGAGCTTTCGCGTATCGGGAGCCAGCGTTGTCTCCGCGAGCTGCTCAGCCTTCATTTCACCCAAACCCTTGAAGCGTGAAATGGAGAGCTGCTCCTCGGTGAATCCCTCCTTTTTGAGAGACTCCAGCGTGCGCGACAATTCACGCTCGTCCAGACAATAGATCTTGCGATCGGGTTTGCGGCCTTTCTTCGGCGCATCAACGCGAAAGAGCGGCGGCATGGCGACATACACATGACCCAATTCAATAAGCTTCGGAAAGTGCTTCAAGAAGAGCGTCAGAAGGAGCACTTGAATGTGAGAGCCGTCCACGTCCGCGTCGGACAAGATGCAGATCTTTCCATAACGAAGCCCCTTCAAATCCGGTTCACCGTCCCGGTGATGCGGATCCACCCCGATAGCGAGCGCAATGTCATGAATCGTGTCGGAGCGGAAAAGTTCGCCGCCCTCGACTTCCCAGGTATTGAGGATCTTGCCGCGCAGCGGCAGCACTGCCTGAAATTCCTTGTCGCGCCCCTGCTTAGCGGAGCCGCCGGCTGAATCCCCTTCAACGATGAAGAGTTCGTTGCGCGTAATGTCGCTCGACTCACAGTCGGTGAGTTTGCCCGGCAATACCGCCACCGTGCTTGCGCGGCGGCGTTCGTATTTCGCAGCCTGACGCTGACGCGCCTGAGCCTGCGAAATGATGTGCTCAACAAGCTTTTTGCCTTCGTCGGCGTGGTCATTCAGCCAGAATTCAAACTGCGGACGTACGAACCCGCCCACGAGCTTTACTGCATCACGGCTCGTGAGTTTTTCCTTCGTCTGTCCTTGAAACTGGGGATCGAGCGACTTTGTTGAAAGTACAAAATTAACGCGTGAAAAGACGTCTTCGGCGAGAATTTTCACGCCCTTTGGCTGCAGCCCATGAGCATCCATGAAAGCACGGACAGCTTGAAAGAGGCCGTCCTTCAATCCCGCTTCATGCGTGCCGCCCTGCGGCGTCGGAATGAGGTTCACATAGCTCTCGCGCGTGAGCGGTCCTTCAGCCGTCCACACCACCACCCAAGAGGCGCCTTCGCCCGGCGAAAAGCTTTCGGAATCTTCATCAGCAAAGCCTGAAGCTTCAAACGGTTCAATAAGACTTTCGCCCTTAATTTCCGAGAGCAGATATTCCTTTAAGCCTCCCGAATATTTCCAATGCGCTTCCGTTCCGGTCATTTTGTTGACATAGTCAACTTCGCATCCCGGAAGGAGCACCGCCTTCGAGCGCAGAAGACGGACCAATGCCGGTTCTGGAATAACCGGACTGTCAAAATACTTCGGATCGGGCCAAACCGTTACACGCGTGCCCGTGCGCGACTTCGGGCGGGAGCTTTTCTTGATTTCCAAAGGTTCAGACACGAACCCGTCGCGAAAGCCCATCGTTGCTTCTTGGCCGTCGCGCCAAACAGTCACCACTAAATGTTTGGAAAGCGCGTTGGTTACCGAAACGCCTACACCATGAAGGCCGCCTGCAAACGTGTAGGGGCCGCTTCCATCAGCTTTGGCAAACTTGCCGCCGGCATGGAGCCGCGTAAAAACAATCTCCAGCACCGGCGCGTGTTCTTCAGGATGCATGCCGGTAGGAATACCTCGTCCATCATCCTCCACCGTCACTGATCCGTCCGCAGCCACCTCAACAGAGATTCTTCTGCCGTAGCCCGCGAGCACTTCGTCGCTTGCGTTGTCAATCACCTCCTGAATGATGTGGAGGGGATTGTCAGTCAGCGTGTACATACCCGGGCGCTGCTTGACAGGTTCTAACCCTTTCAGCACACGAATAGCCTCTACGCCGTATTCTTCTTTTTTCGCCATCTTCACAAACAAAATGCAGCCGGAGATTCAGAGGAAGGCGCTTGCGCTGCTTCCGTCCGATCGAACCAGTACTGAATAAAAGGAGAGTCGAGGTTGATCGAGTTTCACCGGTCAGCCTGCCGCAGCGCTTCCACTTCAGCAGCAATCAGACTCAAAGAGCCTGCTGCGCAGGAAGCAGCGAGGAGGACCATGCATTGTTTGATCCTCTTCGAGACTCACAAATATATATTCTAGCAATTGAAGTCTCCGGGCTAAATCCTGACTAGCACGCTGTCAGCGCTGACAGTCAACAAAGCGAGGTCTTTACAGCTTCTCACCCAACGCTAACTGAAGCGTGTACGCCAAGATATCCAAACGCACTGTCGGCACTAGATTGATGATGCTGCAAAGCTTGTTGGATTATCTATCCAGTGAAGCGCGAAAAAATATTGCGCCTCATACTGCCGGCTACAGACCCGCAATGCCCGCAATGTGAGTATCAAAAGTTCTGTTCAGATCGAGTTCGCGAAGTAAACAATCACTTCACATAATAATTAAATAAAAAACTTCGTTTCTTCGATCTGACTAAAAACGGAATTTTATCAAAACAAACAGATATCTACTGCCAAATAGTGGCTGAATTAAAACAGAAATCATAACGCCACGAGCTATTGCTTTGAAACGAATCCTCAACGAGCACACAAGTACATATTCTTGCAATTACCGCCAATCGTCCAAACTGTCAAGGGTTTCGTGAAAATGGGCATAACACCCACTTCGTATGAGATCGGGACGCCAAAATGCTGAAACGCTTATTGACGGGACAGGCGGGAGGAAGAATGTTTCGGATTGACGACAGCACTAGCGCTGTGTTGCATAAAAATTAAAAATGCCTCCAGCCTACTTGCAGAATGATTTCGGAGATTTGTGAAGTCTAATCTGGGGAAAACACTATTCAATCATCATGACACAATCTCCGTATCACGACCTTGTTCGATCATTATGTTTTCTGTCAAACTGACTGTTTGTAAGATTAATTTAACTCTGTAATTCCATCTGCTTTAGGAGTTCCTTATGACGCAATCGGAACGACGCTTTTCGTGTTCCATCGGCATTGATATGGGTGCCAAATATACTGGTGTATTTTATGCACTGTTTGACCGCGAAGAACTCCCCACCAATTTGAACTCTAAAGCGATGACCCTGGTTATGCCGGACACGGGGCCTCGCTACGTTCAAGCTCAACGTACCGCAGTCCGTCACCGTTTGCGCGGCCAGAAGCGTTATACCCTGGCTCGCAAACTTGCTTTTCTCGTTGTTGACGACATGATGAAAAAACAAGAAAAACGCTTAACTGACGAGGAATGGAAACGCGGCAGAGAAGCTTTAAGCGGCCTGCTTAAGCGTCGAGGTTATTCCAGATCCAATGCTGATGGAGAAGATTTAACGCCGCTTGAAAATGTTCGTGCGGATGTATTTGCCGCTCATCCGGCCTTCTGTACATATTTCAGTGAAGTGCGGTCTCTGGCTGAGCAATGGGAGGAATTTACTGCCAACATTGGTAATGTTGAAAAGTTTCTTGGCGATCCGAACATACCGGCCGACAAGGAATTTGCAGACTTTGCTGTTGCCGAAGGACTCATCGATAAAACAGAGAAAAAAGCCTACCAGAGTGCCCTTTCAACCATGCGATCCAATGCGAATGTATTGACTGGATTGCGTCAAATGGGCCATAAACCCCGCAGTGAATACTTCAAGGCCATTGAAGCCGATCTCAAAAAAGATTCAAGATTAGCGAAGATCAGCGAAGCTTTTGGAGGCGCAGACCGCCTCGCTCGACTTCTCGGCAACCTCTCAAATCTGCAGCTGCGGGCAGAACGGTGGTACTTCAATGCGCCCGATATCATGAAAGATCGCGGCTGGGAACCGGACCGCTTTAAAAAAACACTCGTACGTGCCTTCAAATTTTTCCATCCCGCAAAAGATCAGAATAAGCAACACCTTGAGTTAATCAAGCAAATAGAGAATTCCGAAGACATCATTGAAACGCTCTGCACGCTAGATCCTAACCGCACGATCCCGCCTTACGAAGATCAAAATAACCGTCGCCCACCGCTAGATCAGACACTTCTGCTGAGTCCCGAGAAATTGACGCGGCAGTATGGCGAAATCTGGAAAACGTGGTCAGCCCGTTTAACGAGCGACGAGCCGACACTTGCTCCGGCAGCAGAAATCTTGGAACGCTCAACGGATCGAAAATCGCGTGTGGCTGTGAACGGTCATGAACCTCTGCCGACATTGGCGTACCAACTTTCCTATGCACTGCAGCGCGTCTTTGATCGCAGTAAGGCGCTTGATCCCTATGCACTTCGTGCTTTAACAGCAGGCAGCAAGAGCAATAAGCTCACAAGCGCTCGAACGGCTTTAGAAAACTGCATTGGCGGACAAAATGTGGAGAAGTTCCTCGACTGTGCTCGGCGCTACTACCGAGAAGCAGATGACGCCAAGGTTGGGCTGTGGTTTGATAATGCAGATGGCCTTCTTGAGCGGTCAGACCTCCATCCGCCAATGAAAAAGAAAATTTTACCGTTGCTTGTTGCCAATATTCTGCAGACGGATGAAACTACTGGACAGAAATTTCTTGATGACATCTGGCGTAAGCAAATAAAAGGCCGTGAAACAGTGGCTTCTCGCTGTGCGCGCATCGAAACGGTTCGCAAGAGTTTTGGCGGATATTTCAATACTGCCTATAACACAGCACAGTACAGAGAAGTCAATAAATTACCCAGAAATGCACAGGACAAAGAGCTTCTGACAATTCGTGATAGAGTTGCTGAAACTGCAGATTTTATTGCAGCAAACCTGGGGTTGAGTGATGAACAAAAGCGTAAGTTTGCCAACCCTTTCTCTCTCGCTCAGTTCTATACGCTCATTGAAACTGAAGTGAGCGGTTTTTCCGCCACGACACTTGCTGTTCACCTTGAAAATGCCTGGCGCATGACAATAAAAGACACCGTAATCAATGGAGAAACAGTACGCGCTGCGCAGTGTTCTCGGCTGCCAGCAGAAACTGCTAGACCATTCGACGGGCTGGTGCGTCGTCTCGTTGACCGTCAGGCCTGGGAAATCGCTAAGCGTGCATCGACCGACATTCAGAACAAGGTGGACTTCAGCAATGGCATTGTTGACGTGTCTATTTTTGTTGAAGAGAACAAATTTGAGTTCTCGGCATCAGTTGCAGACCTCAAAAAGAACAAGCGTGTCAAAGACAAGATGTTGTCTGAAGCTGAAAAACTCGAAATGCGCTGGCTGAACAAAAACGAACGCATTAAGAAAGCCAGCCGGGAAACCTGCCCCTATAGAGGAAAGCACCTGGCTGAAGGCGGAGAAATTGACCATATTCTGCCGAGAAGTTTGATCAAAGACGCTCGAGGCATCGTGTTTAACGCCGAACCCAATCTCATCTACGTCTCTTCTCAAGCCAATCAAATCAAGAAGAATCAGCGCTACAGCCTTTCAGATCTGAAAGCTAACTACCTGAACAAAGTCTTCAAGACCTGCAACATTGCTGCAATTACTGCAGAGATTGAGGATGTAGTCACCAAGCTGCAGCAAACGCACCGCTTGAAGTTCTTTGATCTTTTAAATGAACATGAGCAGGACTGTGTTCGACATGCCCTCTTTCTGGATGATGGCAGCGAAGCTCGCAATGCGGTACTCGAACTGCTCGCAACTCAGAGACGAACTCGCGTCAACGGCACGCAGATTTGGATGATCAAGAGCCTTGCCAATAAAATCAGGGAAGAACTACAGGCCTGGTGCAGAACAACAAATAACCGACTGCATTTTCAAGCTGCCGCAACGGATGTCTCGACCGCTAAAAACTTGAGACTCAAATTAGCGCAAAATCAGCCGGATTTTGAAAAGCCAGACATTCAGTCTATCGCTTCTCATTCCATTGATGCACTATGTTCGTTTGCCGTCGGTTCTGCAGATGCCGAGCGAGATCAAGATGGCTTTGACTATCTTGATGGCAAAGCTGTATTGGGACTCTATCCGCAGTCCTGCGAAGTGATTCGCTTGCAGGCAAAACCACAGGAAGAAAAATCTCACTTTGACAGTGTCGCTATTTTTAAAGAAGGCATCTACGCTGAACAGTTTCTGCCGATTTTTACGCTCAACGGAAGAATCTGGATTGGCTATGAAACACTCGATTCCAAGGGTGAACGCTGTGGTGCCATTGAAGTTTCAGGTAAGAAACCCGAGGAATTACTCTCGATGCTTGCCCCATTCTTCAACAAACCTGTTGGAGATTTATCAGCGCATGTCACTTATCGAATCCAGAAAAAACCGGCCTACGAATTCCTTGCCAAGGCTGCTCTGCAGCCGCTTTCGGCAGAGGAAAAACGCCTAGCCGCGCTTCTTGATGCTCTTCGTTACTGCACTTCACGTAAGAGCTTCATGAGCCTCTTTATGGCTGCAAATGGAAAATCGCTCAAAAAACGAGAAGATGTGCTCAAACCCAAACTTTTCCAACTTAAGGTTGAACTCAAAGGAGAAAAAGCATTCAAACTTAATGGTTCATTGACTTTGCCCGTAAAGCAAGATTGGCTCCGTATATGTAATTCTCCTGAATTGGCCGATGCCTTCGGTAAACCTTGTAGTGCGGATGAATTGACCTCCAAACTTGCACAAATTTGGAAGCGCCCTGTGATGCGGGATCTCGCCCATGCACCTATACGGCGAGAATTCAGCTTGCCTGCTATCGACAATCCCTCTGGAGGCTTCCGCATTCGCCGTACAAATCTTTTCGGCAATGAGCTTTATCAAGTTCATGCAATCAATGCGAAAAAATATCGCGGTTTTGCATCTGCAGGCAGCAATGTTGATTGGTCAAAGGGAATCCTTTTTAACGAACTTCAGCACGAAAATTTATCAGAATGCGGCGGACGATTTATTACTTCAGCCGACGTAACTCCGATGTCTGAGTGGAGAAAAGTTTTGACCGAAGATAACCTCAGCATATGGATCGCTCCAGGTACCGAAGGACGACGCTATGTGCGTGTTGAAACAACGTTTATACAATCTAGCCAATGGTTTGAACAAAGTGTTGAAAATTGGGCTATCACATCTCCATTGTCATTGCCAGCCTCTTTTAAAGTCGATAAACCAGCTGAATTCCAAAAAGCTGTTGGAACTGAGCTTTCTGAATTACTTGGTCAGCCTCGTGACAAGATATTCATTGAAAGCACCGTCAATGCAAAACGAATTCGTTTCTGGTACACCGTTAAGAATAGCAATAAGAAGATGAAAGAAAGCTACAACAATGCATATAAATCATGAGGTATTTAACCGTTTCTTCTTTTGGTACGGCACTCGGACTTTCGGGAGAACGACTTGTTGTTCATGAAGCGGATGGACGCACGTGGGAGACTGCTCTTTCAAGACTGCGCACCATCCGCATTGAGAAAAAAGGTATCAGTGTCTCCACGAATCTGATGCTCGCCTGTGCAGCGAGGGGCATTCGAATGTTCCTCGTTGATTGGCGTGGCGTGGGGGTCGTTGCCTTAAGTGGTCTCCATCAACATGCTGTCGTCAACATACGCGAAGCGCAGTTTCAGGCAATTCACTCCTCTCAAGGCCGCATCATCGCAGCAGAGATGATCGTCGCCAAGATTCGCAATCAGCGCACTGTACTTTTATATTTTTGGAAGTACCTCAATAAGAGTGCTCCGGAGAGGGCGGAAAAACTGAGAGAAGCTGCCGACACCATAGCTAATATTGTGACGAAAACAAAAGCAGAAATTGAAAATCTTCAAACTTGGGATGAAGGGATATGGTCGACTGTTCTGATGGGTTATGAAGGTGCAGCTGCAACGCTTTATTGGCAAGCACTTCGCACAGCAGAATTAGTGCCCGAAACCTTCCTCACTCGAGAAGGTCGAGGCTCCGTCGAAATCGTCAATGCGGCACTCAATTACGGCTACGCAATTCTGCAGAGCTACATCTGGTCCGCGCTTGATAATGCTGGATTTGAACTTTATGCAGGGTTCCTTCACCGTCGACGTCCTGGGAAACCTTCTTTAGTACTCGATGTTATGGAAGAGTATCGAGCATGGGTTGTCGATCGAAACATCATCAAACTTCGGTCAATGCTTAAAAATTCAAAGCGTGGCCTTACACAGGAAATCAAAAGTGCCATTGTCAATGCTATCGATGAGACGATGGCAAATGCTGTGAGTTGGCAAGGCAAAAGCGTTCGCCTTGAAAATGCTTTGCAGCGACAGGTGTATCGCCTTGCCGGTACAGTTGTTGACGGCAAACGTTACAAAAGCATTCGCTTTAGATGGTAGGAAACGCTTGTCATGTCAATCTACGCAAAGTATCTGGTCTGTTATGACGTTTCAAGCAACTCCCGTAGAAAAAAGTTCTCCGACGCTCTAAAGGATCTAGGCCTAGTCTCAATGCAAGGTTCCGTATTCTACGGCGACCTCAAGCCAGCTGAAGTGCGAGCTTTAGCAAGAAAAGCTGCAGAACTTCTAGATCCGAAGGAAGATAAATGTTTCTGGTTTCCCTGTCGCTTAGAAGTCAAAGACATTCAAAAATGCATCGGCTACGACGATTGGTCCTTTGCTGAAGTGGATGGCCATGGAACAATTTAACCTCCCCGTATCAATGCTGCGTCAACACTGCTTTTGTCCTCGCATTCCTTTCTTTCAACTCATGCGAGGCATTCAACCTGTTGGACCGATGTGGCTGCAGCAAGGGGTGAATCATCATGTTCGAGAAGAGATGCTCGCAAAACGTCGAAAACTGTCTCGATTTGGTATTTCTCCACAGAGTTTTCGATTTTTAGAAGATATCAAGTTATACAACGATAGCTTGGGACTTCACGGTATCTGTGACGGCGCTATTTTAACTGAGAATGAAGTGATCCCTCTTGAATTTAAGTTATCAGAAGTCAGTCCACCAATGGGCGCCAGACTACAGCTAGCTGCTTACGCAATGCTGCTTGAATATCAGGAAAAGAGAAAAATATCGAGGGGTTTTGTGCTTTATGGCCAGAAAGGTCATACCTTGGAGGTCATAGTAAACATCAAATTACGAGCTGAAGTGCTTACAGTAGCAAATCTAATAAGAGAAGCCTGTAAAAAGGCTATTGTGCCTCATACAGCGGCTACGGAATCGCAATGCGCGCAATGTGAGTATCAAAATTTCTGTGCAGATCGATTCTAAGAAGTGAATACTTACTTCCAAGTGAGTAAATGAAAACCTCATTCTTTGGTCTAATCAAAGAATGAGGTTTTATATCAGAATATCCGGATATCTACTACTAGATAGTGGCCGGATTCAATCTTAGCTTTAGGGGATTTCAGCTCACCCGAAGGTGATTTCCTATAGCTCATAGCGTTATGATCTCTAACCGATATCCTACGATGTATTTTCGAAAATTACAAGGTTTTTTTATCAATCAGAGTATTTTCGAAGATTGGTACTCTGCAGATAGCTACAAAAACCTTATAAATCACGGCGTAGGTTAGGGGCGAAGATCATAACGCTACGAGCTATAGCACTGAAACCGAGAACAACAAAGTCGTTCCCCGCCCCTTGCAGCGAAGATCATAACGCTACGAGCTATAGCACTGAAACACATAGCTTTCTTCACCAGGTATTAGCCAGCAGACGGCGAAGATCATAACGCTACGAGCTATAGCACTGAAACTCGCTGGCAATCGATTCGCTGAAAGGAGTCATCTTTGCGAAGATCATAACGCTACGAGCTATAGCACTGAAACTAAGTACTCAAGCGTTGACAAATTTCATTCTTAACGAAGATCATAACGCTACGAGCTATAGCACTGAAACCAAATAACCGTTTCCGTTCGCGTTTCGACTGCAACAGCGAAGATCATAACGCTACGAGCTATAGCACTGAAACGTAAAAATCATCACGGCGATGTCTCGAGCTAAAGCAGGCGAAGATCATAACGCTACGAGCTATAGCACTGAAACCCATTCGAAGGCGCGCAGAGCGTCTCGGAGTTCAGCGAAGATCATAACGCTACGAGCTATAGCACTGAAACGGCAAGGTGATCGTCTTTGTGCCACCGGTGCCGTTGTCGCGAAGATCATAACGCTACGAGCTATAGCACTGAAACTCCAGGTCATCTTTCGCAGCCTTTTCGATCGGCTGCGAGCGAAGATCATAACGCTACGAGCTATAGCACTGAAACGCAGTTGGCGCCGTCGCCTTTCTGCATTTGCAGCGCGAAGATCATAACGCTACGAGCTATAGCACTGAAACTCACTGAAACCGGTGCCGTTTCGACCGCTACGGCTGCGAAGATCATAACGCTACGAGCTATAGCACTGAAACCTTCTCGGCATCCGGCAGAGGCGGTTTTCCATAGCGGCGAAGATCATAACGCTACGAGCTATAGCACTGAAACGCAGGACCTCTCGCGGGTAGGCGCGGCGCGTTATGGCGAAGATCATAACGCTACGAGCTATAGCACTGAAACAGCCGAGTAAGTATTACCAACCGATCCGGTGCTGGCGAAGATCATAACGCTACGAGCTATAGCACTGAAACGCGCCACCCGAAGGCTGCTGTGTGGGCGGGCATGGGCGCGAAGATCATAACGCTACGAGCTATAGCACTGAAACAACTCTTCTGCGGCAATCAAGGTGGTGCCTGAGCCGCGAAGATCATAACGCTACGAGCTATAGCACTGAAACTGATTGCCCACGTGCGCCGATAAGTGAAGTTGAACGAAGATCATAACGCTACGAGCTATAGCACTGAAACCAGCTCTATCTCGTCGTCCGCCGCGGTGGACTCTCCCGCGAAGATCATAACGCTACGAGCTATAGCACTGAAACGTTATGCGCCATTTTGAAGGAGATCTCAATGAGCTGCGAAGATCATAATGCTACGAGATACAACTCTGAAAACACAGATTCAAAAAATATCACTATTCAAGGCATTGCAGCAATCTCTCCTCAAATGCGTGGGATCACTCTAGTGCTATCGGCACACTCCATTGAAAAAGCCGCTTAGCAACGTCTACGCCAAACCCCCTACAATAGATGCCTCATGTTGATATTGGAGGCTCCGTCATGGGCAAGCTCTATATGGGTTTTGATGCCGGCACGCAAAGCGTGAAGGTTGCTGTTTACGATGAACAATTCCGCCTGGTCACGAGCCGATCACTGCCCACATCACTCACCTATCCGCAGCCGGGGTGGGTGGAAATGGATGTCAACACTTATCTTGACAACTGCGTGGTTTGTATGGCTGAAACCACGAGCGAACTGCGCCGTTTGGGGTTCGATCCCAAAGACGTCAGTGCCATTATGGGTGACGGCATCATCTGCGGCATTGTCGGGATCGATGAGAACGCGGATCCGGTAACGCCTTACATCAACTACCTCGACAGCCGCACCATGGCTGACGTTGAAACGATCAACGCCAAAAAGCTGGATATCTGGAGCCGAGAGACCGGCAATCCAGAAGCCTCCCCCATGTTTCCCGCTATGTTCGCCCGCTGGTTCATCGCCAACTCCGAAGCCTTCCGCACGAAGGGCGTGAAATTCGTCCATAACGCCCCCTACATTCTGATGAGACTGGCCGGCCTTAAAGGCAAAGATGCCTTTATTGACTGGGGCGCCATGTCAGGCTGGGGGCTGGGCTACGACGTGCAAAAGAAATGCTGGTCCGAAGAGCAGCTCCATATTCTTGGAATTGATCCTCAGTACATGCCGACCATCCGCAAACCCTGGGACATTGTCGGCGGACTCTGTGAAGCGATGTCCGTGCGCACGGGACTGCCGGCCGGCATCCCTATTCTTGCGGGTGCGGGCGACACGATGCAGTCCATGCTGGGTTCCGGGGTATTTGAAGCCAATCAGGGCGTCGATGTTGCAGGAACATGTGCGATGTTCTGCGTCTCCACCTCCGGCATCGTGCCCGAACTTTCCAAACCCGGCATGGGTCTCATCTTCAATTCAGGCACGCTGCCCGACACATACTTCTATTGGGGGTTCGTGCGTACGGGCGGCTTGTCGCTTCGCTGGTTCAAGGACCATGTGGCTCGTCATGAGGGTGACGGCAGCTACTACGGCACTCTCTCCGAAGGAGCTGCCAAAGTTCCTGCCGGCGCTGGCGGCGTACAGTTCCTCCCTTACCTTACGGGCGGATACGGCGAAGAGAAGGAGGCAAGCGGGTGCTTCCTCAACATGACGATGGATGACAACCAGTTCGTCATGTGGCGTGCAGTCCTTGAAGCCATCGGCTACGACTATATGGGACTTGCCGACAGCTATCGAGCAGCTGGCGTTCCGCTCAAACGCATCACCGTCACAGAGGGCGGCAGCCGCGACGGTCTCTGGAATCAAATCAAGTCCAATATGCTTGGCGCAGAAGTTGTGCGTTTTGAGAACCCTGGCGGAGCCGTTCTTACCAACTGCGTATTCGGCGCTTATGCTGCAGGTGACCTTGAAGGCGTCGACGACGTCAAGGCTGCGCTCGGCAGCGTCATTAAGCGCAGCGGCGTTTATAAGCCAGAAGCGGCCCTCACTCGCCGCTACCGCGAACTCTTTGAAAACCGTCAAAAGCTCGTTCGCGAAGATCTGAAGGCAGCCTTCAGCCGCCTCGTGAAAATGCGCGCCATTCACTAAAAATCAGGTTTTAGCCAATACAAAAGCCGCTCGGTGTTTGGAATTTTGCTTCCAACCGCCGAGCGGCTTTCTTTTGACCGGTTCACGTCGGCGCAGAGGGCATTGCAGCTGCTGCCGACTGTGAACCCGCAGTGCTGATTATTCCTCAGTCTGCTTTGCTTCACCCTTCACAAAATCGGGGCGCTGCACTTCAACACCGAGCGAATGTTCGAGTGCATCGAGGTAGCCGCGGCGATCGGATTCTCCATAGACGGAGGAAAGTTCACGGGTGATGCCGGCGAGGTCCTCGGGCTTAGCTTCATGCTTCTTGGCTTCCTTCACGTAAATGACAACGTAGGAGCCGTCAGCGAGCACAGCATTGGTGTAGCTCGGAAGCTTCGCCGTCGGGAGCGCAAGGGCAGCATTCACCACAGTCACTTCCTGGTTCTGCGGCGCGCGGCGCGAAATCCACATCTCGTCGCCGAAGCCGTCAACACTCTTAGCCTGCTGCACCGAAGCGAGCTTGGCCTGACCGGCTTCAATCGCCATGGCGCCGGCCTTTTGACGCTTGAGCGCATCGGTGATGAGCCCCTTCACTTCGTCGAGCGGGCGTTCGGCTTCCGGGAAGTATTCCACGACACGAGCAGAAACCAACCGATTTCCTGAAACCTCAATCGCGCTCGTATTGCGCTTTTCCTTCAAAGCTTCTGTGCCGAACAGCGATTCAGCCACATGATCGGTAATGATCTGACTGAGTTCCGGATCCGTCACGCCGTTGCGGGTGACGAAATCGGCCGTCTCAACCTTAAGACCGAACTTCGCTGCAGCCGGTTCGAGCGTATCGGACTGCTCATAAACCAGGTTCGTGAATTCATCGGCGTGAGTGGAGAACTCGCGGATCGCCTGCTGCTGCGCATACTCGCGCTCGATCTCGCTCTTGACGTCTTCGAAAGGTTCAACTGCAGCCGGATGAATGTCGGTCACGTAGATCACATGCCAGCCGAATTCCGTTTCAATCGGGCCGACAATATCGCCCTTCTTGGCGTTAAACACCGCATCTTCAAAAGCCTTCGTCATGACGCCGCGGCCGAAGAAGGACAGATCACCGCCCTGTTCTGCGCTGCCCGTGTCAACGGAATTGGCCTTGGCGAGTTCAGCAAACTTAGAAGGATCAGCCTTCACTTCATTGGCAAGTTCTTCAGCCTTCTTGCGGGCAACTTCCTTGTCATCGCCGAACTCAATCAGAATATGACTTGCGCGGCGCTCTTCAGGAACGGTCCAGCGCTGCTTATTTTGTTCGTAAAAGGTCTTGAGGTCGTCCAGACTGGCCTTCTGATTGCTGAAAGCGTCAGGCGAAAAGACAACGTACTGCGCCTTGATGTGCTCGGGCGAAAGGAAATCCTTCAGGTGAGCGTTGTAGTAGGCTTTGATCTCTTCGTCCGTAACGGCAACCTTGTCAAGGTAGTCATCCGCAGGCAGAACCAGCGTGCGAACGCTGCGCTCTTCGGTGAGGATCTCGTAGAACTGCTCCGTAAGCGCCTTGGGGACTGGATAGGTCGCACTCACGCCGGAAACCACCGCTTCCTTAGCGAGATCGTTGCGAATCTCCATCACGAACTGCTGGTCGCTCTTGCCCTGAGAACGCAGGAACTGTTCATAACGCTCGGCAGAGAACTTGCCGTCAACCTTAAGCGCATCAGCGTTCTTAATGAGCGCCACAGCCTGTGCTTCACTGACGGAAATGTGGTTCTTGGCCACCACCTGATTGATCGCAGCCTCATCCATCAGCATGCGAAGCAGGTCTTCACGGGCCTGAGGCGTATCGAGCAGGCTGGCGTGAAAGCTCTCACCCATCTCCTGACGCAGGCGTTCAAGCTGCTGGCGCTTGGCCAAATCAAAATTTTCAGGCGTAATCGACACCTCGCCCACTTTGACGATCGAGTTGTCACTCTGAGTCATGCGGTTGTACGAATAAATGCCGGTAACCACAAAGCTCGGAATAATGAACACCATTGCGATGACCATCAGCCAACGCTTGTGTTCGCGGAATGCCTGCAGCATAAGGGATCCTTGTCTAAGGGCCGCTTCTGCGCATCATTGAAGAAAGCGAAGAAACGGCGAGCATGCCAGTTGGAAATGTTCTTTTGCCGGGACGCAGATAACAAAAAAGGCGAAACCTCACGGCTCGCCTTTTTCAAGAAATCTTTGGCGGAGTGGACGGGACTCGAACCCGCGACCCTCGGCGTGACAGGCCGATATTCTAACCAACTGAACTACCACTCCGTTTTCTCTCGGAGAGCGCCTTCTCCGTTTCGGAGAAGAATTGGGATTTTACAGACTTCACAAAACCTGTCAAGAGGAATATCGAAAAACCACCTCAAATTAACGTCTACATGACGCATACACGTGATCAAAGCGGCTCAGCATCACGGAGGCAGACCGCTCAGCAGCCTGCGCATAACGAAAAATCCCGGACCGCCAACTGCGATTCGGGATTCCTGCTTAAAGTCCGAAAGATGACTGATGGTGGATCCTGAGGGACTCGAACCCCCGACCCACGCCGTGTAAAGGCGTTGCTCTACCAACTGAGCTAAGGATCCATCGGACTTTGAAACCTCGAGCATCAAACTCGAAGGAGAGCGGATTGTAGCAAGCGGCGGCGAATTTTGCTCGCCGCCGCCCATTCTTTTCACATTGTCGACTTAGCAGGTCAGCATCAAATTACGCGGAAGGCTGAGCAGCCGGCGTATTCGGCGCTGACGACATCTTCGGCGGCATAAGCGTTGACTCGGCATCATCCGTGAGAGGAGTCGGCTGCCGCACGAGCGCACGAGCAAGCACTTCCTCAATGTGCTTCACCGGCACAATCTCGAGCCCCTTCAGAGCGTCTTCCTTGATTTCGGTGAGATCCTTCATGTTCTCTTGCGGGATCAAGACGGTTTTCACACCGCCTCGCTGAGCCGCGAGCAGTTTTTCTTTCAGACCGCCGATCGGAAGCACCTCACCGCGAAGGGTGATTTCACCCGTCATCGCCAAGTCGCTTCTGACCGGAATGCCGGTAAGCGCAGAGGTCATCGCCGTAACGATAGCCGCACCCGCACTCGGACCATCCTTCGGAATAGCGCCTTCGGGGAAGTGGATGTGCCAGTCGGTATTGGCAAAGATGTCGGACTTGAGACCCAGCTGTTTGGCACGCGCACGCACCACACTGCGGGCCGCTTCCACACTTTCCTTCATCACGTCGCCCAACATGCCGGTGCGAAGCACCTGTCCCTTGCCCGGGAAAGCCACGGCTTCAATCATCAGAATGTCGCCGCCCACTTCGGACCACGAAAGACCGTTGACAATGCCGACCTGCGGTTCACGCTGAGCCGACGTAATGCTGAAGCGCCGCACACCGAGGTACTTCTCAAGCGTTTCGGCCGTGACGCGGATCGGAAGCTCCGTGGGACGCTTGTCCTTAGGCGCCTCGAGTTCCGTCAGAACGATCTTGCGCAGAATCTTGCCGACAGCACGTTCGAGCGAGCGTACGCCCGCTTCACGCGTGTAGTAGCGGATGATGTCGCGCACCGCGCTTTCTTCCACCACCACTTCGTTTTCCTTCACGCCGTTGACGCGCATCTGCTTAGGAATGAGATGACGCATCGTGATGTGCACCTTTTCGTCTTCGGTATAGCCCGAAAGCGAAATCACCTCCATACGGTCAAGCAGTGCCGGCGGAATGTCATAGCTGTTGGAGGTCGCCACGAAGAGCACGTCCGACAAGTCGAACGGCGTCTCAACGTAGTGGTCTTCAAAGGCGTTGTTCTGCTCAGGATCAAGCACTTCAAGTAGCGCCGCTGCCGGATCACCGCGGTGATTGGCGCCGATCTTGTCAATCTCGTCCAGAAGGAAAAGCGGATTCTTAACCTTGGCCTTGATCATGTGCTTAATGACCTGCCCCGGCATCGCGCCCACGTAGGTACGGCGATGACCGCGGATTTCCGCTTCATCGGAAACGCCGCCCAAGGCCATGCGTACGTATTCGCGGTTCGTCGCCCGGGCGATCGAGCGCCCAAGCGAAGTTTTGCCGACGCCCGGACCGCCTACGAGGCAGAGAATCGGCGACTTGACCTTGCCCACGCGCTTTTGCACGGCGAGATATTCAAGAATGCGCTCCTTCACCTTTTCGAGTCCCCAATGATCCTCATCGAGGACACGGCGAGCCCGTTCGATGTCGCGGTTGACGCGGCTCTTCTTCTTCCAGGGCAGTTCGAGAAGCGTCTCGACGTAGCTGCGCACGACGCTTGCTTCTGAGGACGACGGCGGCATCGTTTTCAAGCGCTTGATTTCCGTAAGCGCAGCTTCTTCGGCTTCCTTAGGCATCTGCGCATCGCGCACCTGACGCTCCAGTTTGGCCTCTTCCTCTTCGGCTTCTGCAGTTTCCGGGGCCAGACCGAGTTCTTTCTTGATGGCCTTCATCTGCTCATTCAAGTAGTACTCGCGCTGGTTCTTCTCCATCTGGCCCTTGACACGCATCTGGATGCGTTTTTCAACCTGACCGCTTTCGAGTTCACGGTCGAGCACGCCGATGAGAATTTCATAGCGGCGCACCGGATTGGAAGCACGCAGAAAGTCAAGACGTTCAGCAGTGGTCAGCGGAATGAAAGACGCAGCCACATCACAGGCGCGCACCGGATCCGTTTCCTCCGTTACAGGACGGAGGTGTTCGGGCGTGAGCTTCTTGACGTTTTGCGCATAGTCGAGAAGCTGACGATTGAGTGTGCGCTGATAGGCCGCAAGATCTTCCGACACTTCTTCTGTCGGCAGTTCTTCCGCGGTGGCTTTGTAGAACCCAGATGCATCGGTCCAGCTCGTCACGCGGCAGCGCTGCGTTCCGTGTACAAGCGCCTTCACTGAACCATCGGGAAGACGCAGCAGCTGATCCACTTCGCCGAGTACACCGACATCCCAGAAATCTTCGGGCTTCGGCGAATCAATGCTCTTTTCACGCTGGGTGAGCAGAATGACGCGCCCGGAATGCACGCGCATAGCAGCCTCGGCGGCGAGCACCGAGATCTGACGGCCCATGAAGACCGTCGTCATGGAATTCGGGATCACCACCATGTCGCGCAGGGGGATCACCGGAAGCGGACCCGCCGCAGCGGCAGTCGCTTCGTTGTTGGGAGTCTTGTTATCGTTCAAAGCAATAACCCCATAAAAGATGATTGTTGAAGTCTATATGGGGACGCTCCGCGCAATTTTCAACCCGTTCCAAGTGGGGTAGAACCAATTGCTTGATTGGAGCGCCGCCTCCATCAGACTTGCGGCGATTGAGGAGCTGCTTGAGCAGCCGCCTTTTCGGCTTTGAGCGCTTCGATTTGTTCTGCAGTGCGAAGCACATACTCTGGCTTGGCCTTGGCAGTGACAACCGCTTCAGTCACGATCACCTTTGCCACATCCGTGCGGCTGGGAATTTCAAACATCGTGTCAAGGAGCAGCGCCTCAATAATCGAACGCAGGCCGCGGGCGCCCGTTTTGCGCTCAATCGCCTGATGTGCAATGGCTTTAAGGGCTTCGGGCGTGAATTCAATATCCACGTCCTCCATGGCAAAAAGCACTTGATACTGGCGAACAATGGCATTTTTCGGTTTTGTCAGGATCTCAATGAGCGCTTCTTCATTGAGTTCTTCAAGAACCGTAATCACCGGCAGACGACCGACCAACTCCGGAATCAGACCGTACTTCACAAGGTCACCCGTTTCAATCTGACGGAAGACATCCGTGAGGTTGTGATCCTTTTTGCCGACGACCGTACCGGAAAAACCGATTTCACTCTTCTCCGTGCGGTGGCGAACAATGCGCTCCATTCCGTCAAACGCTCCGCCGCAGATAAAGAGGATCTGGGAAGTGTCGACTTCCATCATGGCCTTTCCCGGATTCTTGCGCCCGCCCTTGACCGGCATGGACGCAATGGTGCCTTCGACGAGCTTGAGAAGAGCCTGCTGAACACCCTCGCCCGACACGTCGCGGGTAATGGAAGGGTTCTCGCTCTTGCGGGCAATCTTGTCAATTTCGTCAAGATAGATGATGCCCTTCTGTGCACGCTCAATGTCGCCGCCGGCGGCCTGCACCAGCTTAGCGACAATATTCTCAACGTCTTCACCAACGTAGCCCGCTTCCGTCAAGGTCGTTGCATCCGCAATGGCAAACGGCACATCGAGCGCACGAGCGAGCGTCTGAGCCAAAAGCGTCTTGCCCGAACCCGTCGGGCCGATCAGCAGCACATTGGACTTTTGCAGCTCAACCTTGTCTTCAAGCGCCTTGAGCTTTTTGTCACCCAACGTATTCAAACGCTTGTAATGATTGAATACCGCCACCGACAGTGTCCGCTTAGCGCGTTCCTGACCAATTACATAATTGTCGAGAAGCTCATAGAGCTCCCGCGGCGTAGGAATCTTGGCCGGAGCCGCCGCTTGAGGGGCTTCGGCAGCAGGCTCTTCAGCGGTTTTGCCGCCGGTCGTTGCGCCGGTGAGTTCGGACGCCATCAGACGGACACAGTCGCCGCAGAGGAGCTCACCGTGCAGGCCCTGAAAAAGGGAGGAGCACTGCGACTCATCACGGCCGCAGAAAGAGCAGTAGCGTTTTGCCATTTTTTGGTATGAAATTCGTTGCCCGGCACCGAGCATTGCTTGAAAAGCACTGCGCTTTCGGGCCGAAAGGAAAACTCATCCGCATTGCGCCTGACATCAGCCGTCAAGCGCAATGCGGAAAGTTCTTGCTTGAGGGTCAGCCGCGCACAAGTTCGAGCCGCGCAGCTCTCAGCCTCAAGCATGGAGAAAGGGAAATCAAAGATCCGCGCGGCTCGTAAGCACTCGGTCGATGAGACCGTATTCGAGCGCTTCCTGCGCGCTCATGAAATTGTCTCGATCCGTATCGCGAACGAGTTCGTCATAGCTGCGGCCTGTGAAGCCGGCCATCAGTTCGTTCATCTGACGCTTGATGAGCAACAGCTGACGAGCACGGATTTCAACATCGCTCGCCTGACCTTCTGCACCGCCCAAAGGCTGATGAATCATGATGCGCGAATGCGGCAGCGCATAGCGCTTGCCCTTTTCGCCTGCGGCCAGAAGGAACGCACCCATCGACGCGGCCATGCCGAGACAGATCGTATTCACCTTCGGGCGAATGAAACGCATCGTATCAAAGATCGACATGCCGGCAGAAACCGAGCCGCCCGGGCTGTTGATGTACAGGGAAATATCCTTGTCAGGATCTTCGCTTTCAAGAAAGAGCAGCTGAGCGACGATCAGCGAGGCCGTTTGATCGTTTACTTCCGTCGTGAGGAAAATAATGCGGTCACGCAGCAGACGCGAGTAAATGTCAAAACTGCGCTCCGACCGACCGGAGCTTTCAACAACAATAGGAACTAATGACATAACCAATAATCAAATCTGTGAACCGTATGGCGTCTGTCCGGCACAGCCAGCGCGCATAAACGGTTGAATATCGAACGGACGGCGCATGGGGCTCATCCGCTCAAAGCGTTCGAACATTATGGCGGAACCGCGTGCGGTATGCATGACACTGCGGGCGGCATTCGCTGAAAGGACGAAAAATTCGCACAATTGCGCATTTTTCCAGCGTTTTAACGCCTGCCAAAAATGGCGAAGGGCGCCCGCAGGCGCCCTCACCAGCCTCAAGCGGCAATGCCGCTGGAGTACGGAAGTGGCGGAGTGCCCGATGGGTGCTCCAACCGCTTCAAAAAAGTGCGATTAGAACTCGCCCTTCATCACCTTGTCGAATTCGACAGGCACTTCTTCCGTGGTGGCCTGACCGAGGAGCCAGTTGGTGACGTTCTCTTCCTGGACCTGCATCGCCACATTCACGCGGCTCTGACGGTCGGTCGTGAGGTACTGAACGACTTCAGCCGGATTTTCGTAAGAAGCAGCGATCGACTGGGCGCGAGCCGTGATCTGTTCATCGGTGGCCGTGAGCTTTTCACGCTGAACGACTTCAGAGATGAAGAGACCGACACGGGCCTTCTTGACAGCCGGTTCCTGGAACATGGAGTCCGGAATATCCTTCGGGGCTTCAAGGCCGCGGCTGCGCATGGCCTGAGCGTACTGCTGAGCCATAGCACGGCGTTCTTCTTCAACGACGGCGGCCGGAACCGGGAACGTAAGCACCTTGTCGAGAGCCGAGAAGACTTCAGCAGCAGTGCGCTGTTCAAGACGATAGCTCACTTCGCGTTCGAGGTTCTTCTTGACGTCGGCACGCATGGCAGCAACGCCATCCTTCACACCGAGGGACTGAGCGAATTCGTCGTCGATCGTCGGGAAGTGCGGTTCTTCAACCTTGGTCACTTCAACGAGGAACTGGACGGTGGCGCCGTTCAGATCAGCGGGACCATATTCCTTCGGGAAGGTGAGATCGAACGTCTTCGATTCACCAGCCTTCATGCCGGCAACCGCCGCATCGAACTCGGCGAGCATACGGCCGCTGCCGATGACGAACTGGAAGCCTTCAGCCTTGCCGCCCGGGAATTCAATGCCTTCCTTCGTGCCGGTGAAGTTCACCGTAACGCGGTCGTCCTTCTGAGCGGCGCGGTCAGCGGCGGCTTCAGTGTAGGTGACGCGCTGCTTGCGCATGACGTTGATCGTTTCTTCGACAGCAGCATCATCCACCGTGGAGGTGTAACGCTTGAGGTTCAGCGCCTTGAAATCGGGATATGTGATTTCAGGGAAAACTTCAAACGTAGCCGTGAAGCGCATCGTTTCTTCGTCGCCATTGGCGCCTTCGACAGCTTCAACCTTCGGCGCGCCGGCGATCTGCAGACCGGAGGCCTGAGCAGCCTTCGACCAGGCCTGACCGACGAGTTCGTTGAGGGCCTCGTCAAAGGCGCGCATGCCGTACATGGCCTCGACCTGCTTCATCGGAACATGGCCCTTGCGGAAGCCGGGCATACGGGCATCCTTGGCGTAGCCGCGCAGATGCTTCTGAGCAAGCTCGCGGACCTGAGCGGACGGAACGGAGAGCTCAAGCGTACGCTCGAGCGACACGGCCGGGGCCTCTTCCTTCTTGGTTTCAGGAGCAGCAGCCTGTTCGACGGCCTGTTCAGTCTTTTCTTCAGTCATCGCTTTGATCTTTATGTAATTTCGATCCGTTTTGCACCTAAAAACTACTTCTGGTGCCGGCGCGGCTCGATGTGTGAATAAAGACCGTTCGGCTAAAAAGCTCAGCCGAACGGTTCGGAAAATCTGTCCCTCATCAGGGGAGTTTTGACTGCCGGTAATCTGCAGCAACCAAAAAAACCTACCAAATGAGAAGCCTTGCATTATAACTAACGCCTTCTTGCGCTGCATTGAATGTCTCCTGTCCCATTTATCTGTCTGTCCACCCATGAACTACAAGACTGCCGCTCTCTTTGTCGTCCTTGTCACTTCTCTTGCCGGATGCTCGACAACACTCGCGCCGCAGCGCAGCGCCTCAGGGACATCGACCGAAACGGTCCGGCCAATTCATCAGCAAGAGGATGAAGCGGAACCACAAAGCTACCGGGAACGCATTGAAGTCGTCGTCCAGCGCATGCGAGCGGCCTGTGTGGCTCAGGACAATCAGCCGTACTACAGGAAAACCGCCTGTCTGCCTTCAGGCATTACAGACGAAATGACCAAAGACTCCACCCGCATTACCGCTGCGCAAAAACGTGCCGCCGAAGCCGTCTTCGCTTTCACTCACGAACTCAATGAAGAAACCCGCAGGATCATGCGAGAGACCCAAGATCCAGCGCTCGCCGCCCGCGCTGAGCTTTCTCAGCGGCTGCGCGACCCGCAGATCAATACCCTTCAGGAAGATCTGCTGTCAGGGAAAATTACGTGGGGAGAATACAACACTGCCCGCCGCGCACTGGCCGAAGCTGTCCGCAGCGATTTGGAAAACGAATAGCGCCCGCACTTCGGCGTGCTCTTCTGTACAATGCACGCCACAATGCGCGAGTGGCGAAATTGGTAGACGCACCAGGTTTAGGTCCTGACGCTTCACGGCGTGCCGGTTCGAGTCCGGCCTCGCGCACCACATGGCAAACCGATTGTTGTCTCTAGATGCTGTATGCAATGCATATAGCATGCAGCCCCCTCTGTATCCACAAATCAAGCCGTTTTTACGACACATTTACGACGGCGGTGGGTTTGGCTGCATGAAAAAACGAAGACTACCCTACAAGGGCGTCAATTTGCGCATCAGACCCGCTCAAGCCCAACGTCACACATTCCGTCATCTGGTGCTACTCCAGGGCCTACTGCAGCCCTCCCGCAGAATTCAAACAGTCAGTTAAAACCATAGCGTTCGCTTGCTATTGCGTATTCAGCGGGATCGTTACTGAAGCCTGAATGACTGCGGAGCCTGCCCACAGAAAGCGACAGCGAACTTTTCTTTCAATGCGGAGTTCGGCTTGCCCGACTTGATGTTCCTTGTCACGAACCCGTCGACCTGGCGATCATGAAACGCCGCTCCTTCGCTCAACCGTCTCAACTGCACCTTTAATACGGCCTCATCCTTTTCCTAGTCATAACAAGATGCTAGAGTGAAGATTGGTAAATGGTGTTCGCAGAAAGTACCTCTTCGTGCTGATGAAACAACCTGCACTTTAAAGTGCGTCTTCAGAAGACTAAGCGAGCTTCGTTTCTACACCATCCAAAATACATTATTCATACAGCTCAAAATCATGATCAAAACCACGCCGATTACCCCTTCTAAGAAGTCTGTGAGGAAAGCCGGCGAGGCTCTTCGTAACTCTGATTTATCTGAAGCTGAGACAGCTGAAGCATTGGAAATTCTGTCTTCCTGGCGAGCTTTGTACTACAGGCCAATCAATACATTTCAGGCGCTCATTAGAAAGAAAATCTCATCACTCGGAATTAAATCTGCGATCGTTGCACAAAGACTGAAGCGAACACCATCCATCGTCGCAAAACTCAAGCGCTTCCCTGGCATGCAACTCGATCGCATGCAGGACATTGGCGGTATTCGCGCTGTCGTCAATAATGTCAGAGAAGTTCGTTTTATTCACGAATCCCTGATAAAAGGACGACACAAACACCGTCCTGTAATGCCGCCCAAAGACTACATTACAGAGCCAAAGCCGGATGGATATCGCGGGATTCATCAGGTCTTCAAGTACAGCACTATCCAGCATGAGGAACTGGAAGGTATACAAATTGAAGTCCAGATCCGTACAAAGTTTCAGCACTACTGGGCTACTGCAGTTGAAACCCTTGGGGTCATAGAGAAATCGTCTTTCAAGACAGGCGCAGGCGACGAAGATTTCAAACAATTCTTCAAGCTTTGCAGCGCTTTATTCTCCATCAAAGAACGAGAACCAATTGTCGCTTCATTACGCGACAAAGCACCAAAAGTGATTGCGCAGGAGTTCCAAGATCTTGAAAGTCAGCTAGGTATATTTGACAAGCTATCTGCTTTCACCACCGTGATAAAAGCTGCCTCCGGCGTGGAAAATAAGGCAAAAAATGGATACTACTTGCTGATTCTCAATACGGAACAGAAAACATCATCCTTCGTTCCGTTTGCCTCGGATCAGGCCCCGCTTGCTGAACAGATGTACATGCTCATGGAGCGAACTGAAAAGGATAATCCGTCTGTCGACGTCGTTCTCGCCGCAGCTGGCGACTTGAAGGATTTGCGGACAGCGTATCCTAATTATTTCGTTGACACTAAAGCATTCATGTCTCATCTAAGCGCAATTTGCTCAGAAATCCTAGCAAGTTGAGTCTTTCATGCTCTTCGCAACTTGTGCCGCAACGCGTTTCAGCCGCTATCGCTCGCAGCTTTTTGAGCTTTGCTTTACTGGCCGCGGCTAGGCCTTTTTGACAGTGTCTTTTGGCCCTTCATTGAGCTGATCAGGGTTCTCACCAGATGTCGAGTGACGAGCATCAGGCCTTGAACTTCCTCACCGACCGGGCATTCTCCCAGAATCAGGCCCATACCGGGCTCACCCAAACGAAGACCGGCGCAAAATTCATCGCACCGGTCTTCGATTAATCATGCCTCAGCAAAGAGACACTGTTACTTCACTTCCTGAGAAAGGGCTTTTTCCACTGAGAACGGCCAAGCCTGATAGCCCGTGCAGTTCTTCAGCTGAATCTCAACAGAAGGTTCTTTTGCCCCCCACTTGAACTCTTCAATATAGGGATTCGGCGCGGAGGTGAATGCGCCGCTCGCCATGTCAAAGCTTGCTCCAGCCGTGGCGGAATAGACGAAGATGGAATTCTTGTCAGCCTGATATTCCGTGAGCGAAGTTACCGGGCTGTACCAGTCGTGACCGCGCTCCTTGCCGTATGCCCAGATCTGTTCAACAGTCATCTTCTTCTGATCGATTTTGTAGACCACAGAACGCGAATACTTCATCTCGGGCAGCGGCGGCTGTTCCATGCCGCGGGCATCGCCGTTGTCAAAAGCCGAGACATAAATAATGTCGCCCTTGCTCTTCTCATCAATCTTAAAGGCGGTGTGCTGAGTCCAGGTCCAGTCAAACTCGCCCTCGCACTTGCTGCCGCTGCACTTGATCTTGCCGCCGTTGGCATCGATCGGCGTCAGCACCTTCTCTGCCCAGCCTTTTTTCCAGCCTTCCGGAGAAGAGAGAATCCATTTCACCTTTTTGTCACGGCCAATCTTAATAATGGCGGACTGGTGACGAGAGCTGATAATGATCGAATCATCCTCAGGATCGTAATCGACTGAATTGACGTGTGCCCAGTTACGGCCAGGGCCCGTACCGACGATGTCACCGAATTTATCGGAAGCATCCAGCTTGGCGATTTCCTCCGCCGTGAGCGTCTTGCCGGCCTGTGAAGCATCAATATTGAGACAGACAGCGCCCTGATCCAAGACCTTCATTACGTTGTCGCGGTACGGATCAAGAATTTCAGCCAAACGCCATTCGTCTACCACATTGCCGTTCTGATCGACCTCAGCAATCACATCGCGCACTGTGCGTACGTTCTTGCCGTCAGCGCGCTTCCAATTGGAGCTCGAGACACGCAGGAAATAGTGCCCGTTGTCCGCATCGTCCATGGAATGCGAGAAGTCACCGTAGCGCATCGGGAGACGGCGATTGAAGACCTCGCGTCCCAAAATGTCGTACTTCACGTAGCGCTGGCCAAAGCCCCAGGTGAGCAGACCGTCAGCATTCTGCTTGAAGCCCATCATGACGCCCGCAGAATAAAGTGAATTGAGGTCATAGATCGGATTGGCTAACATGAACCAACGAACTTCACCCTTGGTATCAATAACGGTGTTCTGCGGCCAGTAATTCCATTCGAGTGCGCCGCCGGTCGGATTGTTCCAAACTGCACGAGTACCGATGCTGGATTTCTGACCAAAGTTGTTGACGAAGTAGAGGCGGTCAGAGAATTCCGGATCGGCCTTCTTCACTTCTGCCTCAAACGGCATCATGCGCTCCATGGTGTTTCCTGCAGGCTCAAAGTAAACAGGAGGTGCATAGAGTTTATATTCGTCTGAAAACTTTTCCTTTTTGCCCGTCGTGTCAATTCTCGTGTAATCAACACGAATGGTGTTGAGGTAGTCCGGGTAAAGCCCGAAGACAGGAACGCCGCCGTGCGTGAGAAGCTGCGACCGCGAGACCTTGTAGCTGATCTTTTGTCCGCCCTGCTTAGGCACAATGTGCACCGTCACATCCGCGAGCGTGTAACCGCCGTCACGAATCACAGCAGTGAGCGGCGCAATGCCATAGGGATTCCCCATCACCTCTCCGATGTGGCCTTGCACCTCATAATCGATCTTCGGACCAGAGGCCCCGCCGATCGCCATAGCGGCGGCAGGGATGGCAGCAGCGACGGCCAGAGCGATCCACTTCATCTTCATTACAAAATCTCCTTTTAGCGAGTGCAGAAACAAAAGAAACTGCATCGTTGAAATCGTTCCGTTTCAAGCGGAACGCGACGAAACTCAGTATGAAGACTTAGCCGAAATAACTAAATCGGGGCTTGCGCAGGATTGCGTTGCGGATCTCGAAGATCGCTTTCTTCAAAAAGAGAAAACTGTCAGTCCTCAATAAAATGAATGGAATTCACATCCGCCAAGGTCTTGGGTGCACTCACGATCACCGAGCGCACCCAGACAGATGCCGGATCCTGATGGGTTCGGTTGTGCCAGATGAGTGTCGGCCCGTAGACAACTGCATTTTTCGGTCTGCCCAAAATTATGAGATCGGGCATTAATTTTTGAAGCTGAACGGCGAGCTGCAATGGCACCGCTCCCCAAAGATTGGTCTGACAAAGAATCTGTGCAATGGGAATAAAGAACGGGGACCAAACGGCGATATTTTCCGCCATCAACGGAATATCGGCTTCAGCATCAAACCATGGATCATCTAGATCATTCAGCGGACCAGTCATCACCCGAATCTGTCGATAAGCCTTGAAGTCTTTTCGAGTCAATGTCCGCTCTTGAGCGAGTTTTACCAATGGATGGTGCCTTCCGCAGACCAGAACAAAAACGTCATCAGCAAGCCGAAGGCTATGTAAATTTGGATCTGACGGAACAAACGGAAAGATTGCAAAATCGGCCTCTCCCGACGAAAGCAATCTTCCAAAATCAGCTCGAATAGGGCGAAATTCAACACCAATTGAAGGCGCCTTTTCAAGCAGTGCAGAAACGGATGTCGTCAGAAAAGTGAAAATCGCATTATCTACGCATAGAATTCGAAAAATTCGACGCACATCACTTGGCCGGAAAACTTCCTTCTCAAAAAGCCGGCCGTAATTAACAAGAAGTTCAGCAACACCGCCATTTAGTTCACGAGCGCGCGGCGTGGGAACCAAACCTCGATTAGTTCGAAGAAAAAGATCGTCATCGAGGAGCTCACGCAGCTTGGCAAGCGTGCGGCTGGCGCCGCCGACCGACATAGCGCATTCCTGTGCAGCCTTCGTTAAAGATCCCGTTCGGAAAATAGCAGAAAAGAGAAAAAGTGCATCGGTGTCTATATTTGGTCGCTGCATATGGTTTCGGGTAATCATTTAGACCGTCAAGCGAAAACGGCAGTAAAAAAGGCGGCACCCGCAGACGCCGTCTTTTGTGAACTCAGACTGCGGCGAATATTTTTTTCGCCGCAGCTGACCGAGCACTAAAGAAAGCTTAGTGCTTGCCGCCGCAACCGCAGCCGCAGCCGTCCTGCTTCTTTTCCTCGTTGCTCTCGTGATGATGGCCGCAGCAGCCTTCGCCTTCACCGTGCTTATGCTCATGGCCGTGTCCGCCGCAGCAGCATTCGCCTTCCTCATGATCGTGCTCATGGTGGTCGTGACCGCAGCAGCACTCGCCTTCGCCGTGCTTATGCTCATGGTCATGTCCGCCGCAGCAGCATTCACCTTCCTCATGATCGTGCTCATGATGGTCGTGACCGCAGCAGCACTCGCCTTCGCCGTGCTTATGTTCATGGCCGTGTCCGCCGCAGCAGCATTCGCCGTCATGATCGTGATGGTGATGGTGATGGTGATGACCGCAGCCGCAGGAATCTTCATCGTCGTGACAGCCGCAGCCGCAGCCGCCTTGCGCAGCCTTGAACTGGATCGGGTCAAAGGGCGATTCAGCTTCCGTGACCTCAAGTCCTACCATCTGAAGCATCTTGGCGAGATTGGGCAGCGGCAGAACAGCAAAACCATCGTCGATCTGCGCAATACGAACGCCGCGGTTAACCAGCGCACCAGCAGCTTCACGCAGCACATTCACGTCGCCCGTCACGTTGAGCACCTTTTCAACTGCGGGACGAACTGCCCAGAAGCCGCCTTTTTCATCAACGAATACATCATTGACTTCAACCGGACGAAGCTGATCGGCAGGAACGCCCAGTTCAACTTCGCCTTCCGGCGTATGAATGACCTGAGGAAGCTCAGCACGCTGAGCGGATGTGAGCGGCAGTGCATGAGCCTTGTCAAGCAGGGTCTGAGCGGGAGCGGCGTTGGCCGGCAAAAGCTTCGTAAGCGTGGACATATCTATTTAATCCTGTTATCAGGATGTGCTGCAGTTGCGGGGAGCAGCACATCCGAAAAAATGAAAGCTACTTTATTTTAGGGTATCGAGAACCAATCGCTGATAGTTATTTTGCTTTATGAAGTATCTGCCAAACTTTGTAATCTTTATATTGTTCAGTCCCTGCTCGAATCTGAAAACAAATGCCGATTTCTAATTTATCCGCCAAGCACCGCCTCGAGCGCGTCTGACAGTCGATCTACCGGAATAATTTCCAGTCCTTCAACAGGCTGCCGAGGCATATTCGCGCGAGGGATCAGAGCTTTAGAGAAGCCGAGCTTCGCAGCCTCACGCAGACGCTCCTGACCACGAGCAGCAGGACGAATTTCACCGGCCAAACCCACCTCGCCGAAAACGACAAGCCCGCGTTCGAGCGGCCGATTACGCCAGCTCGAGCAGATAGCCGCCAGAATGGCCAAGTCTGCTGCCGTCTCCGAGATTTTCACGCCGCCCACAGCATTGACAAATACATCTTGGTCAAAAAGCGCAACGCCTGCATGTCGATGCAGCACAGCCAAGAGCATTGCCAGACGCTGCCCGTCAAAGCCGACAGCAAGGCGTCTGGGAGCGGGCAGATGCGTCTCATCGACGAGCGCCTGCACCTCGACCAACAGCGGCCGCGTACCTTCCTGAGTGACAAGAACGGTGGATCCTGGAACGTTCGATTTGTATTCAGAGAGGAAAATAGCGGATGGATTCGTCACGCCGCGCAGACCATGATCAGTCATGGCAAAGACGCCCAGTTCGTTGACCGCGCCAAATCGATTTTTGAAGGCTCTGACGAGTCGAAAGTTCGAATGCGTATCGCCCTCAAAATAAAGCACCGTATCCACGATGTGTTCGAGCACTCGTGGCCCAGCGAGCGAGCCTTCTTTGGTGACGTGCCCCACAAAAAAGAGCGAAGCGCCGGAAGTCTTGGCTGCACGGGTAAGTCTGGCCGCGCATTCGCGCACTTGCGACACGGAGCCCGGAGCGCTGTCGAGCGCGCCGGAAAAAAGTGTTTGAATCGAATCAATGACGACGAATTCCGGGCGTTTTTCATTGATGACCGCTTCGATGTGCTCAAGCTCAATTTCACTCATCAGCTTGAGACCCGCCGTCGGCAGCTGCAGCCGCTGAGCGCGAAGCGCAATCTGCGCGGCACTCTCTTCACCGGAAACGTAAATGCAGCTGAGCCCAGCAGCCGCCAGGCGAGCCATCACCTGCAGCAGAAGCGTCGACTTGCCGATGCCCGGATCGCCGCCAATCAGAGAAACACCGCCCTTGACAAGACCGCCGCCCATGACGCGGTCGAATTCGGAGAGCCCCGTAACGATGCGCGGAGCATCCTCTGCTGCCACATCGGACAGATCCTGCAGAGCGCCCGTCGTATCGACGAAGCCGCGGCCGGAGCGTGAATCCGCACCGTAGCGGGCCGCGGCGCCAGTGGCCACTCTGAATTCCTTCAATGTATTCCACGCCTTGCAATGCGGACACTGTCCCATCCATTTGGCCGTGGTGCCGCCGCACTCGGAGCAGACAAATTCGATACGGTCCTTTTTGGCCATGCAGTCAGCCTTTCAATACAAGCGGCACTCGTCGGGCGAGCGCACAGAGAAGTTCGTAGCCGATCGTGCCGCACCGTCGGGCAAGATCATTCACGGCGATATGCCGCCCCCAAAGCTCTACCTTCGAACCCACATCAGCTTCCGGAATATCGGTAACGTCAATGGTGAGCATGTCCATTGAAACGGCACCGGCAAGCGGCGCCTGAGAGCCTTCTACCCAAACCGGCGCGCCGTCAGGCATCGAACGCGGATACCCGTCTGCGTACCCGCAGGCTACCACGGCAATCCGTGAGGGCCGCTGCGCCGTCCAGCGGGAACCGTAGCCCACGGACTCGCCGGGGCGGACTTGCTGGAGAGCGATGATTTCAGCGCCGAGCGTCATGGCGGGAATAAGGCTGAGCGCCTCTGAGGTCACTGCTTCGTCCGGAGAGACGCCGTAAAGCGCAACACCGGCTCGTACAGCTTGTCCCTGAACTTCTGGGTGAAAGAGAATGGCACCGGTATTGGCCAGACAGGCCTGCTCCCGCGCCAGACCGCCCATGGCCGCAAGCTGGTCGGCCACCGTCACGGGCGCATGCTCGGCAGACTGTTCGGCATTGGCGAAATGAGTCACATAATCCATGACGCGGACACCGGGAATCGCTGCCAGCTGAGCCGCAGCAGCAGGCGCTTCAGCGGGACGGAAACCCAGGCGGTTCATGCCGCTGTTGACTTTGACATGCACACGGACATCCTTAGGCTTTGCAGCACGAAGGATGGCGATCTGCCAAGGTGAATGCACCACCGTCTCAACTTTGAGCGTCTGCAGGGGTTCAATATCTGCGGCATCGAAAAAACCTTCAAGCAGCAAAATCCGCTTGTGCCAGCCGCAGCGGCGGACAATTTCAGCATCGCAAAGATCGATCGTAGCCAAGCCGTCTGCATCGGCAAAAGCTGTCACCGCATTGTCGAGACCGTGACCGTATGCATTGGCCTTCACTACCGCCCAGAGCGCCCTGCCTGCGGCTTTTGAACGCATGACGCCGAGATTATGGCGAAGCGCTTCAAGATCAATTTCTGCGGATATGGGACGCGGCATCTGCGCAGTTTCTCCCCGATTAGCTTGTCTGAAAAGCACGCAGCCGTTTATCTGAAAAGTCCTGTCTGCGACTCAATGAAGGTCAAAGAGAGGCGCCGCGCGCAGAATTCGACATTTTCTCATCATCCGGGAATACATGCGTCGCCGGCCTGCAACGGAGTGTTGCGAAATCCGCATCTGTGTTTCTCCCTGCTCAAGGAAGTATATTTTGCGCAATGCATTGCAGTCCTTCTCTTTCACTTGGCTAAAATTGCAGTTTCCCAATGCGCCGTCTTCGCTCAAGCGCGAACGGCCGCCCAGTTTCAGGCATAAGGAGAACAGGTTGAAACGCGGCTTTTACACCATTATGGCGGCGCAGTTTCTGTCGTCTCTGGCAGATAACGCACTCCTCATCGCCGCCATTGCGCTCCTTGCGAGTCTGGGCGCCCCAGAATGGCAGACGCCGCTCCTCAAACTATTCTTCGTCGTGAGCTACGTCCTTCTGGCAGCCTGGGTGGGCATCTTTGCCGACTCGATGCCCAAGGGCCGAGTCATGTTCCTCACGAACTTTCTCAAAGCCGTCGGCTGTCTGCTGATGCTTTTCGGCGGCCATCCGCTGCTCGCCTACGCCATTGTCGGCATTGGCGCTGCCGCTTATTCCCCCGCCAAATACGGCATTCTCACGGAACTGCTTCCTGCCGAAAAACTGGTCATCGCCAATGGCTGGATTGAAGGGCTCACGGTCGGATCCATCATTCTCGGCGTCGTACTGGGCGGCGTGCTGATTAAGCCTGAAATCGCTTCCCCGATTCTTTCTCTGTTTCACCTCAATGCCATCGGCCTCACGTCCTTTGCCGAAGCGGCGATTTTTGCCATTACCTTCGTTTATGTAGCCGCCTCCATCGTCAATCTGGCGATCCCGGATACCGGAGCACGTTACCCCAAACAGAAATTTGATCCGATTGATTCCATCCGCGGCTTCATGACAAGCTGCCGGCTGCTTTGGCACGACCGTCTGGGGCAAATCTCACTTTCCGTCACGACGCTTTTCTGGGGCGCAGGCGCAGTCCTGCAGTTCCTTGTTCTCAAGTGGTGCGATCATGCGCTCGGCATGACCCTCTCGGAGGGCGCCGTCATGCAGGCCGTGGTCAGCCTCGGCATTGCCGTCGGCGCAGTGCTTGCGGCCGCCCGAGTGCCACTCGTGAAGTCACTCTCCGTGCTGCCGATGGGCATCATCATGGGCGCGCTCGTCATGTGCATGGCCTTTTTTACTCGTGCCGACGCACCGGCGGGCGGTATCGAGCTTTTCGGTCAAAGTCTCTCGTGGGCCGTCATCATTGCCAGCATCGGCATGATTGCTGTCGGCATCTGTGCGGGGTTCTTCGTCGTGCCGATGAATGCGCTTTTACAGCATCGCGGCCATGTTCTGATGAGTGCCGGCCGTTCCATTGCCGTGCAGAACTTTAATGAGAACCTCTCCATTCTCACCATGCTGGGCGTCTATTCTCTGCTCATCAAATTTGACTTGTCCGTTCCCGCCACGATGCTCACTTTCGGCGGCTTCGTGATGGTTTCCATGGCGCTGGTGATTCTGAAGCATCATCGCAACCAGCGGGAATTCGACAGCACGCATCTGATCGGCGAGGATAAGCGCCATTAAGTTTTTGCTGCCCGCCGGCAGCAGCCTAGCAGCCTGTCAAAAGCCCTCACTGCAGCCCAAGGTTCTCAGGGGATATTGGCGCTCCCGAATCAACAATCAGGAGCGCCGCTCCATTTATGCAGCTGACTGGGCTTCAAAACGGACGCCAGGCCCAGACACTTCACTTTCTCCGGATGTGCCTCGGGGCTTCACCACGATATGCACCCCTACGCGCTCGCGCACTGCCCGCACATGGCTGATGATGCCGATGAGCTTCCCAGTTTTTTGCTGGAGCATCTCTAAGGCATTCAAAGCTTTTTCGAGCGTATCGGGATCAAGCGTGCCGAAGCCTTCATCCAAAAAGAGCGTATCAACCTGCATACGGCTTGAACTCACGCGCGAAAGGGCAAGCGCCAATGCAAGCGAAACCAAGAACGTCTCGCCGCCCGACAAATTAAAGGAGGTCCGCTCGAGCCCCGCGAGTTCCAAGTCTCGGACTGCAAGATCGAGTTTTTGCGAACCGGCCGGAATCAGCTGATAACGGCTTTGCATACGCGAGAGAATCACATTGGCTTCGTGCAGCAAAAGTGCAAAGGTGAGGCTCTGAGCAGCCAGACGGAAGGTTTTGCCGTCCGCACTGCCGATCAGCCCTGAAAGCTTTGCCCATTTGTCGGCTGAAGTGCGGGCGCTCTTAAGCTCAGCCTCAATCAGGGCGGCCTTCCGGCGAACAGCATCATCGGCTTCGAGCTGCTGGCGAAGGCTGCCGAGACGGCGCTCAGTCTCACTGGCCCTCTCGTCGGCTTGGGCCAGTTCCGCGGCCGCTTCTGCCTCTTGAACGTCACGGCGAGGCGTTTGCAAAAGTGCTTCCAGATCGCTTTGAGCCGTCGCCCGATTCGACTCGGCCGCTGCATAGGCCTGGCCGGCAGCCTCTGCGGTTTGTTCGAGCTCCCTAATTCGGGCGGGATCGCGTGCAGCTGCGAGCAGCGCGGCTTCATCGGCAAACGCTGCGTTTGCCAGAAGCTCGCTGAACCGCGCCTTAGCATCCTCCGTTTTCTGTGCAAACTCCTGCGCCGCCTTTTTTTCTGCCGAGAGCGTTGCCTCGATCGTCTTCAGGTGTTGTGCCGCCTGAGCACTTGCCTGCGCGGCATCACGCTCTTTTTCGCGCGACGACCGCACTCGGAGAGCGAGCGCTCGGCGTTCAGCCTGGGCTGAACGCTGGCCAAACTTGTTTTCACGTTCTTTGCGGACATTCTGAGCGGCCTGATGCGCCGCCCGCGCACGCTCACTCGCGGCAGCCTGCGCTTCATCAGCGCCGCGTTTCTGAGCAGCCGCTGCATTTGCTGCGGCTGAGGCCGCAGTTAACTTTTCTTGCGCCTTTTGAGCGGAGGCATCTGCAGCCGCATAACGCTTGCGGCGTGCCTCGGCCTCATTGAGGAAAGACTGCGGTTCGGCGAGCACCGCCTTTGAATCGGTGTCGGCAGCGAAACAATGTTTCGCGGCAAGCAGAAAAGCGTCACGACGTACCTGCAAACGCTCGGCGCTCTCGCGCTGCTGTGCCTGAAGCTGCTCGAGACTCTCCTGAGCGGCCCGAAGGCGAGCCGACGCTCGAACGTCTGCCGCCTGAGCCTCATGGAAGGCGTTCACCGCCTTGACTTCTTCAGCACGCACGAGCGCCAGCCCTTTATCCGCCGCTTCGGCATTTTTCGACCATGCTTCAATGGCGTCGAGCACCGCATTAAAGCCTGCCGCCCTTTGCGGCGTCAATGCCTCTGCAAAATCCTGCGGATAGGCACTGCGCAGCGCTGTTATGCGTTGAGTGAGCACTTCGCGCATGCGTGAAGTCTTGTCTCCAGGAGGCATCTCAGACAATAGGGAGAGCAATTCGCCGCATTCGAGGAGCCACTGCGCCGCCCATGCTCGACCGGTAAATCGGCGCATTTCAACGAGTTTGGCCTCAAGCGATCCCTCTTGGTAAACCGCAGCCTGAAGACGCTGCGCATCTTGAAGCCGCTGGGCAGCCGCTTCCATTGCGGCCTGTGCTTTGACTGCAGCATCGTGAGCTTCATCTGCTTTTACTTTGTGAGCAACGATTTTCTTTTCACCGAGCGCGGCGGCGGACTGTGCATTCAGACTATTTTTTTGGGCGTCGGCATAAGCCTCTGCTGCGGCCGCGGCCGCCGGCAGATGCTCCGCAAGCTCACGATCGCCCTGAAGCATCTCCAGCGCGTCCAGTGCTTTGCGGCGCTCGTCTTCTGCAGACTTCAGCGCAGCTGCGCACTTTTGCACCTCGGCATCCGCCCGCAGACTGCGCGCCTGAGCATCTGCAAGCGCCGCACTGCTCGCTTGGGCTTCTGCGTCCGCAATAGCCAGACATTTGTCCTTTTCTTCCATCTGCTCGAGCTCAGGAATCTTTTTCGCCTCATCCTCGGCAGCCTGCAATGCAGCCTGCCGTGCTGCGTCAGCAGCTCCCTGAGTCTGCGTTTGAAGCGCCTGCGCCTGCACTTGGGCCGCCTCATATTGCGCTGCTTCCCGGCGATGCGCTTCTGCGGAGGCTGCGCAGTCGAGCATCCGCCGGCGTTCCGCAAGAGGCTCCACAGCCAAGCGAGCGGCAGCGGCTTCACGCTTCAATGCTTGAGATGCCTGCGCCGCTTTTTCGGCCTGAACAAATGACTGCTCGGCGTCCTTCAGACGTGCGCGGGCGGCTGCTGCCTGACGTATCCAGCGCAGATCCGCTTCGAGTTCACTGCGGCGAAGCCGAACCTGCTTGGCTTCGTCTGCAGTCGTTTCGAGGGCAGTTTCCAAGGCCTTGCGGGCATCCTCAGCGAGCATTTCCGCCCCTTCAAGATGAACCAAAAGGCGCTTGACCTTATTGTTCTCATCGCGGCAGCGCTCAAACACCCATTGGCCAATGGTGCTGTAAAGCTTTGTGCCGGTGATTTTTTCAAGAATCGCCGCTCGATCATCGACCTGGGCACGCAAAAGCTCCGTAAAGGCACCCTGAGCGAGAAGCGCGCTGCGCGTGAAGGTTTCATAGTCCATCCCGAGCACTTCAGGCACTTTTGCGTTCCAAGCGAGTTTCTGCTCTGCAACAATTTCCCCCGTTTGCGCACTGCCATCGGGCAAACACACCAATTCCACTTGAGCATCACGCGGCTCGCCCGTGCGCTTAAGCTTAACGCTCCAGCGCGACCGCCAGATCTTTCCCATGGATTCGAAGACAACAGAGGCTGAACATTGTTTGCGGCCTTCGGTCAGAACCATACAGCCGCGATCGGTTTTCTTCGAGGTCGACGTTCTGGTCTCCATGCGCGGCGTTTTGCCAAAAAGCGCCAGTGTGACAGCATCCAAAATCGTCGTCTTTCCGCTTCCGGTAGGGCCGACAATCGCGAAGATGCCGCTTTCAACATAGTCGCGATTTGTGAAATCGATCTCATAGCGGCCGGCGAGCGAGTTGATATTTTCAATTCTGAGTTTCAAGAGCCGCATGGCCGGTCTCCTTTGCATCGATTTCGTTGTCTTGATGAGCGCCTCGTCCGGCCAGATCCGACACCACTTCTGCGCGGCGGGCGTCTGCCTCACGCATGAGCTCAAGGCCGGCCTCGAGCGCTTCGGCAAAGAGGGGCTCCAACTCTTTTCGAACGATGTCGTCTGCGCCGCTTCTTTCTAAAACCGACCGAAACACTTCTTCGGGCGTAATGTCATCGAGCCGCCTTTCGGGCATGTCCCAGCCTCTGAGTCCTTCCGGAGCGCCGATGCGCACGGCAGCCAGATGCACGCCGGCATGTTCAGCCGAACGCTGAAGCGTTTGCACGACCGTGTTCGCATCCGTGGCCGCACCCGTAAAAAACACCTCGACAACGGCGCCTGGCGCCTCACGGCCCACTTCCAGCAAACGCAGCTGAAGCGCTTCGAGCGTGCCGGAAATACGAGTGAGAATGCGCGGCTGCGGTACATGAATGGCTTGCTTCTCAACGCCATTGTCCGTAATGACCACCTCCAGAATCTGCTGCTTATCTGAAATCGCGCCAAAGTCGAGCATCAGCGGTGAACCGCAGTACCACGCGTTGCCGTTTGACCCCGCTGCCGCCTGCGGGCGATGAATATGCCCGAGCGCGATGTACCGCCAGCCTTCGCCAAAAGCGGCCGCAGAAACATTGCGAAGTGACCCTACATAAACTGAAGCATCTTCCTCATCGGACGAAGCTGAAACGCTTTCTGCCGCCCCGCCCACGGAACTGCCGGCTACGAAGAGGTGACCCATGGCGACCAGCGGCACTTCAGGACCAACCCATTCAACGAGCTTTTGGTGCACGGCATCGTAATGAGCCCGCACCCCGTTCTCCCAGGCGCGGCGGCGGTCCGTTTCGGAGTCTGAAACCCCGGAGAGCCGCACATCCCCTTCGCGCAGATAGGGCACCGCTGCAATCCCCAGCATGGGGGCTCCTGCAGCATCCCGGATGACAACCGCCTCCGTTTCCGGCGTATTCCCGGCAACAATCGTACGGATCGTGGAAAGCAAAACTTCCGGCGCCCGCAAAAAACGCAGGGAATCATGATTGCCTGCCGTTACTACAACCGCACGAAGCGCTGTCTGCGAAGCCTTCGTCAGACAATCATAGTAAAGACGCTGAGCGTCCGAGGACGGCATCGTCGTATCAAAGATGTCGCCGGCGATGAGGAGAACATCCGGACGACGCTCGGTGATCTGGCCGAGGAGCCAGGTGAGAAACGAACGGAAATCTTCTGTTCGGTCCACATCTGCAGTTTGCCGCCCCAAGTGCCAGTCTGAGGTATGAAAAATACGCACGGCTCGTCGTTTCTCGACAGGTGCATCCACGGATGAAGGCATGTATCAACTCTTATGCAAGTACTGGGTTCATTCCATAAACGCATAGTACTCACATCCTGCGTCGCTGCCCGACTGAAATAAGCAGGCGCCGCTTCTGCCGGTGTTTTCGCTCAGTCAACATAAAAAAGGGCGGCACTTCTTTCAAATGCCGCCCCGTCTGATGGTGCTTGAAGCCCCTCGTGCTGAATCAAGCTTGTTCGCCCAGTCCGATGAGCCGTTCAGGATGCGTATAGACATTGGCTCTTCCGCGTCGGCAGAAAGCGGCCAGCGTAATCCCGGCCTTTTGAGCAACCTCGATGGCGAGTGCCGTCGGCGCCGATACTGCGAAGATGATTTCGACGCCCGTCATCGCGGCCTTCTGCACCATCTCGTAGGAGGCGCGGGAGCTGATCACCAGCGCCCCGTCGGTCCAGCCCTGCTTGGCACGCAGTCCCAGGAGTTTATCGAGCGCCACATGGCGGCCGACGTCTTCGGCGCCGCCCGCAAGCGATCCGTCGACATTCACCCAAGCGGCAGCGTGCGTCGCCCCAGTGAGTCGGCCAAGCTCTTCGATCTCGTGGAGGTAGTTGAGCGCTCTTTCATAGTGCTGAAGGTCAAAAGTCTGTGTAAAGGGAACACGAGGCGTCGGACGAACCGCACCCTCTAAAGACTCCACGCCGCAGATGCCGCAGCCCGTGCGCCCGGTCATCGAACGCCGGAACTCCTTAAGCTTCCAGAAGTTTTCCGAGGCGATCGTCAGTTCAATGTTCTTGCCGCCGCGGCAGCCCTCGGTCACTTCAATCCCGTAGATTTCGGAAAGATCGGCAACAATCCCCTCGGCCAGAGAGAAGCCGATGCCAAACTCTTCGAGCTGAGCGGGCGTGGCCATCATCACCGCATGCGAAATGCCGTTGTAGACCAGAGCAATGGGCACTTCCTCGGCAACGTAGTCCACATCCGAACCCGAGGTCGACTGAGCAATGCGCACGATTTCGACGCGGCGAGCGCTGGCATTGAGCCCCGTATCACCGCCGGCAATCATGCCGAAGCCGTTCAGAAAAGCAGCATTGTCTGTCGGAATCATTTGCGTCATCTCACACGAATCCTGTGAACGATGGTTGGAAGATGTCTTTGCTCAGCTCTGAGGGGGTCAATTTTGCCGCCCTGGAGCGCGGCCCACCTGGGTTGAATCGACAGGCTTCAAAACGGGTTTAGGCACGGTGCCTTCCCGAACAGCAGCATCATAGGCCTCTTCAAGACCAGTCAGCACAATCGCTTCAATATCGGCGCTGAAGGTCAGTTCATCGCCCATCGCGAAAAGCGTCGGCATGGCGCCGCCGCACTTCGAGCAGACATGCATACGGTGCATATCATCAGCTTCGTCGCTGATATAGGTCAGTTCTGAAACAACGTCGTTGCCGCAGCGAACACAGCGAATGCGCTCATAAAGCCACGAGGCGCCGCAGGTGCTGCAGAAGAGTTTCTTGACGTTGCCGCGAAGCGTCGTTTCAACGACCGCAGCGATATCGGGCTCCGACCCGCAGCAAAAGCAAGTGTTGGTGCGGCTGTAAGAGGGCTTTTGTTCTTCCGAGCGTTCAAGCAGTCCGGAAGCCTTTTCTGCCAAGCGTGTGAGATAGGCACGCAGCGTTTCGCCAAGGACGGGCAAAACGAAAATATCGAGCAGTGCTTCATCTGCATCGCCAGAATCCCAAAGCTTAACAACCGCTTCAAGATAACCGTGCGGATTTTCACTGGCCGTGCGAACAAGCGCCTCGGTACAGTAAGGCGCGAAGTCAAAATGCTCTGCTGCGCGGCTGAGTTTTTCGTCTAATTCGAGGCTCTTGAGCAATACCGACCCGAGATGCTTGGCGCAGCGGCAGAAAGAATCTGCATTGATGCGCATAAAACCTGCACGCAGAAGCGGTGTGCCGTTGGGCTTGCTCGCTGCGATCGTTTCGTCGGCCGTGGGTTCGCGCTCGACCACGACATCCTCATCGTCGAGCTCGTTGCTGATCGCGGCCGCCTCCAGAATGAGCGGACCGAAAATGGCGAGGCGGCGTCGGACGTCTTCATCCTTAAAAGCGCGGTAGCGGTCAAGAGCGCGTTCGATCGACTTCGGGTTCATGGATTTCAATTCCTTCTTTTTTCTTCGGGGGTCTTTGCGCGTTGCAGAACAATTTTTGTCATTGCGCAAGAGTATGCGGCTTCATGGCGAATAGAAACTTTTTGCAGGCATTTCCAGATCAGGATTTGATCCAACCCAGTTTGCAGGAAGGTTCTTTGCTGCCGCCGCAGACTTTTGCGGACTCCGCAGCCGTCTCGAGAAGACTTTGGAAAACTTTTCAAGACGGCTCGGAATCAGTGGTCTATAAGCAACTCGAAGCACTCTTCGCTTTCTTCCCCCTCGAACCCAGGTCCGAGGGGGAAGCGGCATGTGCTTTTGAGTTCTCCATCAAGAACGCGGTTACTCCGCTTTCTTTTCAACCGTCACGTTCTTGCCGGTGGTGAGCTCTTCGTTGGCCCAGTAACCCCAGTGGTAGAGGGCGTCCGATTCACTCACCTTGCCGTCGCCGAACATGATTCGGGCAGTGCCGCGGTAGGGCTCGAAAATGCCCGCACCGAGGTAGATGTGTGCAATGCCGACGATCACCGTAAGGCAGAAGAAGATGTCGTGGAGCATACGGGCCCAGAGGAGGACCTCGTCGCTGAACGCAACCTTCATGCCGCCGTTAGGGAGCAGGCCCGTATTGAGCCACAGCACCAAACCGGTAAGCGCCATGATGATGCAGAAGAACACCAGTGCGCCGTCAGCCAGACGCTGCGCCGATTTGACATGGTGCTGCGGAGGCATATGGATTTTTGACGGTGCAAAGAGATAGAACGGAAAGAGCATCGCCCACTTGTAGTCGTCCTTGTCCCACTTGCCGAAAATATCTTCCTTAAAGAGGTGTGCAGCTCCCTTCGGGGATTTAAACACCGCATAGAGCGGAACAAGAATGAACGGGATAGCGAACACGCGGTGAAGCATGCGCATCCAATAGGTGAACTCTCCCCCCATAATCGAGCCGCCGAGTTCGGGCCAGAACACGAAAAGGCCCGTAACAGCAAGCAGGATGCAGGTGATCGCCGCGACGCCGTGCGTGACGCGCGTCAAGAGCGAATGGCGCTGAATGTAGCGAGTCATGATGTCTCCTTAATGGGCGTCTTTGCCGGATTGAACCTTTTTGAGCGCTTCGCGGGCTTCCTTCTCCGCGAGGGCGCGCTGTTCGGGCGTCCAATGTGCTTTCGCTTCCTCAAGGGTAACCTCCTTGCGGCGGTAGCCGAGATTGGCGAGGAACGAGACGGCCAAAGCACCGATGACGGCGGCCGTGCCCACAGCGGTAACGGGCTTGATGATGTCAATGCCGTTGAGCACTGCTTTGGGCTTCGGATCCGTCGGCAGGCCATAGGCTTCATGACCGTAAGCGCAGACGTGAATCACGTGCAGGCCGCCGCATTCATTTTCGCCATAGACCTCCGCCTTCGTGAAGCCCTTCTTCTTGAGGAACTCCACACGTTCGTGAGCCTTCTTGAGCATCTCTTCACGCGGCCCGAAGCGCAGCGCTTCAGGCTGGCAGGTCTTGACGCAGGCCGGAATGCCGCCGTTGTCAAGACGATCAATGCAGAGCGTGCACTTGTCGATACGGCCGTCCATCGGACGGAAACGCGGCACGTCGAACGGGCAGGCCGCCTGACAGAACGTGCAGCCGTTGCACTTATCGGTGTCAAGCTTCACTACGCCGCGCTCATCCTTGCTGAGCGCGCCCGACGAGCAGGCCTTCACACAACCCGCATCCGTGCAGTGGTAGCAGGAACGCCGACCGATGGACCAGTTCACCGGATGGAACTTGTCGCCCGAAGGCTTCTCATCAAAAGTCATGATGAGACGGGTGTCGCCGTTGAGATCGAGCGGCCCCTGATAGGTACCGTTGAAGTTCTTCTCATTGGCGTTGAGTTCAAGACTTGCCGGCAGCACATTCCACTGCTTGCACGCCACCTGGCAGCCGCGGCAGCCAGTGCAGTGCGAGGAGTCGAACAGCATAGCGACTTCTTTGTTATCAGCCATTTATTTGTCTCCTGGATTTATGGTCGCCGATGCTTCAGGCAGCCTTCTCAATATTGACAAGGAAGGCCTTGTATTCGGGAATGAAGCTCACCGGATCGCCCACATTCGGGGTCAGATCGTTGACGTTGTCGCCGGTGGCAAAGGAACCCGCCCACGAGAAGTGGTGCGGCATACCGACCACGTGCGTGAGCTTGCCGTTGATCTGCATGGGCTGCATGCGGATCGTGACCATTGCCCGAACCTTGACCGAACCGCGGTTGTTCCACACACGGACCGTATCGCCGTTCTTGATGCCTTTTTCCTTAGCGAGTTCTTCGGAAAGTTCAATAAAGTTGCAGCTGATGAGCTCATTGAGCCAGGGAATCGATCGGGTCTGCGCACCGGTCTGCCACTGCTCGGTAACCGAGTAGGTCGTGCAGACATAGGGGTAGTCCTGCGACGTGCCGCGGCGGTTGTCCTTGTCCTCCGTGAAAAGTGCACAGGGAGCCTGAACGCTGTCGTTGAGCAGATTCTTCGTCGGCGATTCAAACGGCTCATAGTGTTCGGGCATCGGGCCGTCGGACATGGCATAGGAGAAGAGCCGAGCGTTCTGTTCCCACGTCATGAAGAAGGCCTTGTTGTCGGGCGGATTGGCGGTGACAAAGTCGCCCACGTCATACTGGAGCCACTTGTCGCCCTTCCATTCGACGAAAACCTTTTCCGGATTCCACGGACGGCCCTTCATATCGCAGGAAGCGCGGTTGTAGAGCACGCGGCGGTTGGCAGGCCACGCGAAGGACCAGCCCGAGAAGAGCCCCATGCCGGACGGATCTTCCTTAGAGCGGCGGGCCGTCGGCTGCTTCATCGGATCAAGCTTGTCGGCTTCGTTGTTGTAGTAGCCCGAGTAGATCCACATGCCGCAGGCAGTCGAACCGTCAGCCTGAAGCTGAGCGTAGCCCGGCAGGAGCTTGCCGTCCTGGACCGTATAGCCGTTGATCGCCCAGCACACAGCGCGCAGGTCGTACTTGCCGTCGACCTTATAGTCCATGTTGGCTTTGAGGATCGGATCCGGATAGACGCCGCCTTCCTTCTGGTAGAGCGAACGGATGCGGTCAAAGAGTACCTCAATGATTTCAAAGTCAGACTTGGCTTCACCCGGCGGCAGCACGCCCTGCTGACGCCACTGCACCCAACGGCCGGAATTAGAGATCGAGCCGATCTTTTCGTAAATCAGCGCAGCCGGCAGGAAGTACACCTCCGTCTGGATCTTGGCGGGATCCATGTCCGGGGCCTTCCAGAAGGTAGCGGTTTCCGTCGGGAACCAGTCAGCACAGACGAGCCAATCCAAATTGGCCATCGCATTGCGGGCAAACTTGGCATTCGGCGTTGAATGCGCAGGATTCATGCCCCAGGCAAAGTAGCCCTTAATGCGGCCGTCGCGCATCATATGGAAAGTGCCCATCGTCGTCCAAGCGGAAGCCGGGAGACGCGGACCGATCTTGGGCAGCATTTCATAGCCGTAGTCGTTTTCCACTGTCGCGTTTTCGCCGAAGAACTCCTTGAGGAACGAAACCATGAACTTAGGCTTATTCGAGTAGTAGCCGTCGGCATAGCTTTCTGCGTGGAGATAATCGGCAAGATGACGATGCTTCTTGGCAGTCGGCCACTTGAGGTAGCCCGGAAGATCGGGCACCGTGCAGGCAACGTCAGTCGCACCCTGCACGTTCGGTTCGCCGCGCATGGCGTTCAAGCCGCCGCCCGGAACGCCGATGTTGCCGAGCAGAAGCTGGACGATCGACATCGCACGGCAGTTCTGACCGCCGTAAGTGTGCTGCGTCTGACCGAGCGCATAAAGGAGTGCACCGGCCTTGCCGGGCTTGCCCGTACCGGCGTATACCTGCCAGATCTTCATCATCACGTCCGGATCCATGCCCGTCACCTTGGCGACCATTTCGGGCGTGTAGCGGGCATAGTGGCGCTTCATGACGTTGAGCACGCAGAGCGGATTTTCAAGCGTCATATCGCGCTTGAGAATTTCCAGTTCCGGCGGCACGAAGTTCGGCGTGCCGGGCTTTTTCACCCAGGCGTACTTGCCCGTCGGCGTCGTATCCCACTGTTCAAAGCGTTCAACATCGTAGCCCCACGACTCTGCCGAGTAGGTCTTTGAGGCTTCATCGAAACCCGTAAAGAGTCCTGTCTTCGGATCAAAGTCATAGTCCTTCGTCAGAATGCAGGCCGCGTTCGTGTAGTTGAGAACGTACTCTTCCTGATAGAGCTTGTTGTTGATGATGTAGCTGATGAGCCCGCCCCAGAAGGCGATGTCGGTGCCCGGACGGATGCGGCCGTAGATATCGGCGTTCTTGGCCGAACGAGTAAAGCGCGGATCGATCACGATCCAAGTGGCGCCCTTATCCTGAGCACGCTGAACCCAGCGAGAGGAAAGCGGATGGTTTTCAACGTTGTTCGAACCTGCCGTGAGAATCACATCTGAATTGGCAAAGTCGCACCAATGTGACGTCATTGAACCGCGGCCAAACGACGGCGCAAGACCCGCAACCGTTGACGAGTGGCAAACACGCGTCTGATTGTCAATCGCGATAGAGCCGAGCGTACGGCAGAACTTCTGCAAAAGCCAGCATTCTTCATTGTTGATCTGAGAACCGCCAAGAAACGCGAAGCCTTCAGTGCGGTTAACGGTATAGCCGTCTTCGGTCTGTACAAAGGTTTCATCGCGGGTCTTCTTGACGTGACGAGCAATCCCGTCAAAAGCTTCATCCCAGCTGATGCGCTCCCACTCCTTGGAGCCAGGACGGCGCACCATCGGATAGAGGAAACGGTTGGGGTTGGGCTTGACCTTGCGGTCCGCCGTCACCACCTGGCGCAGGCCCCACAGCGTTGCGCCTTTCGGGCACAGGCCGCCGAGATTGACCGGATGATCCGGGTCGCCCTCAATATTGATAAGTTCGCCATTGCGGTTTGACACGATCGTGCCGCAGCCGCCGGCGCAGTAGCAGCAAATATTGAAATATTCCTGCACATTCGCGAGCTTATAGGGCTTTTTGGTGCTTGACGCAGCCATTGCTGCAGTACTGGCCAGACCAGCAGCGACCGGAGTCGTACCGAGAATCAGGCCGCGCTTGAGGAAGCTTCTGCGAGAAAGTTCCATTGAGTTCTCCTGGGGGGAGTTCGTTGTATGCCGGGTGCTGCCTCAAAAAAGAGCAGGCCGGAGGGTCTTTTATGAATGGGGATTGGAGTGGGTCACCCTCAGGGACCAACCCGTTCCAAACCTCATTGAAGCGATTCTCCACAAGCCCGCACTCAAGAGCTATTAGCCTCTCGCAGAAGCATTTCGGTCGAATGGTTAATGTATACCGCGGCCTTTCTATCTACTCCACAATATCTCTATATGGGTACATATGGGATTAATTTGGCAGTGCATTGCCCACTGGCAGAATGGGCGGGTGCTATTCCATATGTGAATAGCGAAACCAAGCCGCACCCGCATAACTGCTTTACCTAAATTGATTCAAATCAATAAACGTGTGTGGCGATGAAAACACAGTCTCTGACTCGAATTTTCGCTTTCGGCCCGTTTTCCTTGCCGCTTCAAGGTGGAGCAAGCTCAAGCCTGTTTTCCCTGAATGGAAGGCGAATCCGCAATTTGCTATTCTTTGATTAAATCAGGGTTTTCCCCTTCAGGAAAGAGCGTAGTCTATTCACAAAGATGGGCTCTACCGTTTCTGAATAACGCATAAATAAGACCGCTTCCCTACGCCTAAACCTTATGCTTCATTGCCTGATGTCCACTCGTCGCTCATTGCTTATTCGCTCAATGCTGTTGGCAACGGCAGCAGGCACCGCATCCGCTGCGGTTTTGCTGCCGCGCGAAGTGCGGGCCGACGCCACTGCCGACGCAGATTCAACGGGCTTTTGCCCTTTTTACTGCGATGTGGCCGTAGTGGGAGCTGGCGCAGCCGGTTTGACTGCTGCAGTGACCGCCGCTCAGACAGGCGCTCGAGTGCTGGTGCTCGAGAAGATGCGCATGGTGGGCGGCAACAGCATTCTCGCCGAAGATGCCCTAACCGCTGTGGACGACCAGCGCGGCAAGCAATGGTCTGATGACGACAAGCGCGAGATCCTGGCCGAAAAACATGCCTTGCTTGCCGAGATGCGCCGCCGCGGCCGCACCATCAATGCCGAGCTTGACGAAGAACTTATCGACGATTCCCTCGCCGCCGTGCAGTGGCTTCAATCGATTGGCTGTGACCTTGAAACATCTGAGACACGTCCGGGCTCCCGTCACGTGCGTGAATACCGCGCTAAAGAAGGGCTTTCCCTCGGAAGCGAAGTGATCGGAGAGCTGCTGGCTCGGGCAGAGGTCGCAGGGGTTCCCGTCATCACCAACGCTCGAGTGGTGCAGCTCACCCAAGAACCGAGCATGCACATTGATCTCGAAGCGCTGACGATGTCCGGCCGCCGCATCAAAGTGCATGCTAAAACGGTCATCCTTGCGACAGGCGGTTATGCGGGCAGTCTTGACGTTGTCCGCCGCAACTGTCCGAACTGTCCGCAGCTGCTCACCACCAATGTTGCCGGCGCTACAGGCGACGGTATTTGGCTTGCTGAAAATCTCGGCGCAGCGATCGTCGACCGTGACGCCGTCATGCTTCATCCCACAACGCATGCGCTTACCGGCACGCTTATTTCCAAACCGCTGCGCAAGGCCGGCGCAATTCTGGTCAACAGCAAGGGCAAGCGCTTTACCAATGAACTCGACGTCCCTGAAAATGTCGCGCGCGCCGTTTTAGCTCAGCCTGGCGGCTGGGCATGGCTGATTGGCGATTCTTCTCATTTTGACAGCGTTCTTTTTGAACGTCTCACGGCAACGGCCAGCATTACCCGCGAATACTCCATTGCCCGTTTGGCCGATTCCTTAAATATTGACCTCTCCGATTTGGGCGAAACACTGGAATACTGCCGCATTACCGGCGCCACCAGCGGCCCGTTTGCCCGCCCGCTTCCGGCCACTAAATTCGTTACGCCGCCCTATTTTGCTATTCGCATCCGCCCGGCCATTCATGGGTCTTTGGGCGGCATTCGTGTGGACGCAAATGCACATGTCCTTGACCGCCAGGGGCGAGTCATTCCAAAGATTTTCGCTGCGGGCGACACTGTCGGCGGTATTTACGGCCGCGTGCGCTTTGACAACTTTGGCCTCATCGGCGCCATCGTTTTCGGCCGTCTCGCCGGCAAAAATGCAGCGGCAGAAGCACTTGCGCCATCCCAAACTGCTCCGGCCGTTCAACGCGCCGAGACACCGGACCAGACGTCCCATCAGCAGGCATCGGCCGATCCGCAGCTTGACGCCAACAATACGGAAACAGAAACCAACGGCGGGTGAATCCAACTGCACGATCTGCAATGCAACCCGAGCGCTCCCATATTGCGGTGTCGAACATCTCCTGACTGCAAACAGAACGGCTCAATGAAATAATCCATGCAGCATATTCCGGCGCTCCGCTGCGAGCGCCGCCGCATAGGAATTCATTCATGTCCACCACACCCAATAACGACGCTCCCGCCTCTGAAGCCTTGGCGGCGAAGTCGCAGCAATCCGGCATCAGCGGCCGAATGCTCGCCATTTTCTACCTCATCGCCATCGTTCTCGGTATTGTGAACGGCATCTGGGGATCGTCGGCGACGCAGTCCTTTGCAGACTTCATCGCCACGATGTTCATCCGGCTTTTCAAGTTTGTCGCCATTCCGATCATTGCCGTATCCATCATTTCAACCCTGTCGTCAATCTCTAAATCACGCAGTTCAGGCCGCATCTTCCGGCACACGATCTTTTACACGCTCTTTACGACGATTTTGGCGGCAACGCTCGCCGCTATACTCTACGAAGTCTTCTCACCGGGAAACGTTTCCGCATCGATTTCCGGAGCTGCCGCAGCACCGCTTTCAAGCGTTGCTAATGCGGGCGGCACGGGTTATCTGAAGTACATTGAATCGGTGATTCCGGACAACATCCTGGCACCGTTCCTCTCCGCGAATGTCCTCTCGGTGCTTCTCATTTCTGCTGCTGTCGGCATTGCGCTTGCCCAAATGAAGCCCTCCAAGGCACAGGAAACCTTGGTTAGTCTTTTCGCCGGCCTGCAGGAAGTCCTCTTTCGCATCGTGAGCTGGATCATCAAGGTGCTGCCGATCGGCATCTTCGGATTTTTCTCCGTGCTGGCTGCTGACCTTGCATCCGGCGTAGAGCTTGGCGGACTTGGTGTTTACTTTGCTGCCGTTCTCACGGCGAATTTTGTGCAGATGCTGGTGATTCTCCCGCTCGTGCTGCTCGCCCGCGGCCTCAATCCGCTCAAAGTCGCTAAAGCCATGCTGCCAGCCCTCACCGTTGCCTTCTTCTCAAAGTCTTCGGCCGGAACGCTTCCCGTCACCATGGCCTCGGCAGAAAATCGCCTTGGCGTGCGCCGCCCCGTCTCTCGATTTGTGCTCCCGATCTGTACAACAATCAATATGAATGGCTGCGCAGCCTTTATTTTGCTGACGGTCGTTTATCTCATGCAGAATGCGGGCGCTGACATCACGCTTGGCACACTCATCGTCTGGATTCTCATCTCCACGCTGGCCGCCGTCGGCAATGCCGGCGTGCCCATGGGATGCTTCTTTCTCTCCGCCTCGCTCCTGGCGGGCATGAATGTGCCGATTCTTCTCATGGGCGTGATTCTGCCCTTCTATGCAGTTGTCGACGCCATTGAAACCGCTCTCAATGTGTGGTCCGACAGCTGTGTTGCCGCCATGGTTGATCATGACCTGAAGGACGAAACGTTTGATGCGTGAGTCTTTATGAGGAATGCGCGGCCCGTCTTCATGCTGTTTGGACGCTTTGCGTGAGGAGCATTGCGCCCAAAGAGCGAACTGATGCGGCCGCGGCTTCCATTTTTACAGTCTCATTGCGAAAGCTGCGGCAATCGTGAGCACTGCGCCGACACCGATGGTGAAAACAATGCCGACCGCAATGCGGCGGACCACTTCGTCTACCTTGATTGGTTCAAGCGGCAGCACAGATGCTTCTGCCGGCATCGCGCTTGGAGCATCTGTTATGAATTCACTCACAAACATCATGTCATCCTCCAGACGTCATCTCGGCCGCCCCGCTGACTAAAGTCGGAGATCAGCCGATAAACCCTCTTTTCCAGAGTGATGGCAAGCAAAAACAGTGCCGAAAAAGCAGCCCCTCAATCATCAATAGAGAGTGAAAAAACAAAAAACGCAAATACATGCCTGTGCGAACCGCACCGCTGCAGTGCGGTTCGCACCAGTCACGCACATCAATAAGACATGATTTGACCGTCAGATCGTTTTTCCGTCGCGCCGCAAAGCGTGCCGTCGGGCGCCCGAAGAATCATCTGCCCGCGTCCCATCGCTGTGAGATCTGCTTTTACGGTAACTTCATGTCCGCGGCGAATGAGCTTAAGCACTTCAGCGGGCGGTACATCGGCTTCGATATCGATCTTTTTGCCGCCAATCCACTGCCAACGCGGGGAATCCAGTGCCTGCTGCGGATTAAGATGCCAATCAATCAGATTTTCCACAACCTGCACATGAGCCTGAGGCTGCATGAAGCCGCCCATGATGCCAAATGGTCCGACGGCTTTGCCCTCTTTGGAGAGGAAACCGGGAATGATCGTGTGATACGGACGTTTGCCGCCCTCAAGACAATTGGCGTGGGCCGGATCAAAACGGAAGTTTTCCATGCGATCGTTCATCGAAATGCCGGTTCCCGGGATGACAATGCCTGAGCCGAAACCACGATAGTTGCTCTGAATAAAGGAAACCATCATGCCGTCGCGATCGGCAGTACAGAAATAAACCGTGGAACTGCCGCGCGGGTCGCCGGCTTTAGGCAGCAAAGCCTGCTCACCGATTAAAGCGCGGCGCTTTGCGGCATACTCGTCCGAAAGCAGTTCGCCGGTCGTCACGCGCATGGCAGAAGGTTCTGTGACATGCTCAGCCGTATCGCTCATTGCGAGCTTCATCGCTTCAATCTGCTGGTGCATCGTCTCTGCTGTAAGCGGCGCGCCGAGCTGCATGCCCGAGAGCGTCTTTAAAGCCATCAGCACAGTAATGCCGTGACCATTGGGCGGCATCTCCCAAACATCGTAGCCCCGGTAGTTGACGCTCAAAGGCTCCACCCACTCCGGCCGCCATACTGCCAAGTCGTCTGCAGTCAGCAAGCCGCCGTGAGCAGCAAAAAATGCGGCGATCTTCTCGGCTATCTCACCGCGGTAAAAAGCCTCGCCCTTCGTTTCTGCGATGCGTTTCAGCGTCGCAGCAATATCAGGAGAACGGAAGCTTTCACCGGGTTCTGGTGCTCGGTTTTGCGGCGCAAAGTGCGTAAACCATGGCTCAAACTGCGCATCGCTTCGCATTCCCGAGTAAAGTTTGACGGCACGCCCCCAAAGATCGGCTACCGTCGGCGAAACGGGGACCCCGTTTTCTGCATACTCAATGGCAGGAGCGAGCACATCAGCAAACTTCAGCTGACCGAAACGTTCATGCACAGCAGCCCAAGCACCAACAGCTCCCGGGACATCTGACGCAAGAACGCCGTATGCCGGAATCTTTTCACATCCTTTGGCTCGGAGAGCCTCGATCGAGGCTGATTTAGGTGAAGGACCGGAACCATTCAGACCATAAAGCTTCCCGTCCTTCCATACCATCACGAAGGCGTCGGACCCCAAACCGTTGCCGGTAGGCTCCGCGAGCGGCATGACCGCAGCCATCGCCACCGCGGCGTCGACGGCGTTCCCGCCCTTCAAAAGCACCTGCAGACCAACCGACGCAGCCGTGGGATTCCCCGCACAAGTCATGCCGTTTCGGGCATAAACCACCGTGCGGCGGGATGGATGAGGATAATCAAGAGGATCAAAAGGTATGGCCTGCATGGCATTCACTCGGGATAAAAACCAGAAAACACAATGAAAAACCCGAAAGCAAAGACGCAGCCTTGTGCTTTCGGGCCTCAGCAGTACTCCATATTAAGGAGTCTCTAAAGCGGCAGAAAGTCTGCCGCTCATATACTTCCGATCAAATGACGCCTTTTGTGCGAAGCGTACGCATCACATCAGCCACGTACTTCATCTCTGCCGGGCGAACGTATGAAACGCGGCACCATGTTGTAGCCGGCGGGAAGGGACGACCGACCATGATGTTCTCGGCCTTCATTGCATCGGCAAAAACTTTGAGAGGCTTTTTGAGATTGAAGAAAACGAAGTTGGTCTGACTCGGCAAGTATTCGAGCTGAAGTTCCTTGAGCACCTCTTCCATGATGCGGCGGCTCTCAAGCGTTTCTTCGAGCGACTGTTTGAGAAACGCCTTATCGTTCATTTCAGCCAAAGCCGCTTCAATGGCCGGCGTATTCTGGAAGAAGTCATAAGCAATGTGGTCATGCACCTTCTTCACACGCTCGGGCGCTGCATAGGCAAAGCCGAGACGAAGGCCCGCCATAGCAAAAATCTTGGAGAAGGTTTTCAGCACAATGACGTTGTCGAGACCTTCGCGAACAAGTTCGGCAGCTGAGCGGTAAGACTTATCCTCCACAAATTCGGCATAGGCCTCGTCAAGAATGAAAACAGTATTGGCGGGCTTGCCGCGAATCCAGTCAAAGAGTGCGTTGGTATCCGCAATCGTGGAGGTCGGATTGTTCGGATTCACGAAGTAGACAATAGCTGTTCCCTTCTTTGCCGCTTCAGCGGCCGCGGCCTTCATCGCAGGAATATCCATCGACCAATTCGGTCCCATCTTGACCTTGATGACGGGAATATTGTTGCGCACAGCAGCCATTTGGCCATCGCTGTAGGTCAGTTCTGCCGTTACAAGACTGGCTCCCGGACCATTATGAGCTTCAACCGAAGCACGGATGGCTTCAGCGGACCCCTGCGACAGCACGATTTCTTCGGGCTTGCCGCCTATCAGCTGTGCACAGGCCTTGCGAAGCACTTCGCAACGCACAAAGGGATATCGATTGGCGACCGCAGCCGAATCTGCCACGGCTTTGCGAGCCGCGGCGGAAAGTCCCAACGGATTTTCGTTGTAGCAGGCGATGATGGGATTGTCTGCTGTGGGCTTCTCAAAGACCGGCGCCGGCGCCGCATCGACACGGCCAGCCGTCAGCAGAGAAGCAGAGAAAGCACCGCCCAGAGCGGCAGTAAGCATGCGGCGTCGTTGAATAGCCATGATCTTTTCCTTACGTATAGGACATTGCACCGGTCGACCAGCCGGAAAGCAGCTGGCTCGAGCTGTATGCAGTTGATTATTGAACAAGCAAGCAGCATGCCCGCGATGAGGAAAAGATCTTGACAGACAACTTTTGAAAGCTTGTTGTTGCTTCGCAGGCAGACTGAGGAGCTTGTCTTAAGGCCTATATTCAATCGCTTAGGAACATCTTCCGATGGTGTTTTCACCCAGAATGATGATGGATCACCGTTCAAGTATCCATTCCGTCATGGCGGCTATATCGCGTCGGCGAACAAATCTCTCTCCGCCTTGAAGCAAAATCATTCCGGACTTTGAAGCCGCTGCGAGCAGTCGATCAAGACTGGCTCGTGAAACATAAATCACCCGCTCGAGTGCAGCGCGTGTGATTGGATAGGGCATTCTCAAATATTCTGCAGAGCTCTCCAGCGGATGAGCGCCGCTTCGCAGAAGCGCCGCAGCATAAAAAAGCTGCAGCCGCTCTTCAAGAGGAAGAGAAAAAAGTGCCTCCATGCCTATCAATTCAGATTTGGCAGCAATCTCACAGTACGCAGAAAATTCCAAAAGAAACTGCGAATTCGTTTTCACAGCAGCCAAAACCAGCTGTCGATTGACGACGGTCGCTTTTGCACGCTTTTCACACGTCACAAGCCGCGGAGCCTGCACTCCAGTGAAAAGATTTAAAAATCCCATCATGGAACCTTCGGCATAAAGATTCATAGCCAAAGGCTTAGAGAGACGACGATTAATAACCGCTTGACTCAAGAGCCCCGAGTGCACTACCCGTATTTCAGAGTAAGGCTCCTCTTCTCGTTGAACGATTTGCCGCGGCGCATAAAGTTCGATTTCAGAACGAAGTGCTTCCACACCGAGCCGCAGTGATTCCGGTGCGGCCGGCACAAACCAAGGACAAACCGGCAGCAAGTTAAGGGAAGACATAACAACGGAAAATCTGAGATATGTATTCACAAAAAAGTGCTTTGGTGACCTTGCTCAGCAAAGCGTGGGGTCATCCCCTCACAATAACTGCAAAAGCGGCTGATTGGGAACGATCCAACCAACCGCTTGTCCATAGAGACTGCTAAGGGGCGCCGGGGCACGCCTTATTGATTTATTTGCGCGTCTTCACGAAATGCTCAACAGCGAGTTTTCCGCCGTTAATGGCCCACGATGAAGCTGTGCCTTCAGCAATGTGCATATCGTATGAGTCGGAATAGAGTCCCCCTGCATCCTGACCAATGGCATAGATGCCTCGGATCGGCTCGCCATCAGCATTGAGCGGCTGAAAGTTTTCATTAACACTTGCACCGCCCGTCGTGGCATACATACGAAGACTGCCTTTAATGGCATAGAAGGGGCCAGTCTTGACTTCACGCAGCCACTGCGCATCTTTATAAAAGTCCTCGTCCTTGCCGAGTTTGACCAGTTCGTTCATGCGCGAAGCTGTTGCCGTGAGGCGTTGAGGATCCATGCCAGTCTTTGCAGCGAGCTCTTCGAGCGTAGCGGCCTTAAAACAGAACCCGTCTTTTTCGCCCCGAGCGAAAAGCTCATCAAAATTCGAGAATTTCGTTCCTGGAGTCACCATGCCGAAATAGCCGCGCACCAGTCCCTCATTAATCATCTCTTCCCGAGTGGCATTGTCAAAAACCGCAAAGCCTTCTCCTCCGACCTCTTCATAAGCATTGGAGATGTATTCCAGCGGAAGCGTTTCATCAGCAACTCGATCTCCGCGCAATGATGTTTTGAGGTACGGCTGGAAGAGCGCTGCAAGCAATCGTACATAATGAGCATTGGTCACTCCGTCCTTGCCGAACTGCAAATCTGTCGGAACATCTTTGAGCCACAGACCAGCCTGCATGCATACATTCATGTTGACGAGCTTTGCACCAGCGCTCTCGAGCATCTTGACGCCGTCGCCGGTGCGTCCTGGTGATCCGGCACTTTCATAGCCGGCGTAAGGCAAATATTTCTGCACCATTTCCTTATTGCCGGAAAACCCGCCGGTGGCAATGATCGTTGCGGAGGAATTAATCGTCAGTGTGCTTCCGTCAGCTGTACGTGCACGAACGCCTTTAATGATGCCGTTATCGATAATGAGCTCAGTTGCGGGGGTTGAAGTCAGTATTTGCCCGCCTTTTTCCTTAATCTGCTTCGTGAATTCTTGAATCAGTACAGTGCCATGGCCGCCTTTATACATGTGCCAAGTACGCGTACCATCAATAAAAGCCGTCTTCACCGCTTCGAAGTGGATATTGTGATCGGCAAGCCAATCCATCGTTGGGCCGGTCTGTTTCAGCCAATGGTTGAGTGCCTTGGCATTAATGCGCCAATGATGGAAGTCCATCACCCGTTTGAATTGACGCTCTGGATTAATGCCAATATTGTCCGCTTTCTGCAGCGTCGAGCCAACGGCAAAAGTGCCTTCCATGTAGTTGCCGCCGCCGCCGACAACAGCATTTTTTTCGAGCACAATCGTCTTCAAGCCGTTATCAACGGCAGCGGCTCCAGCGGTCATGCCTCCCGCTCCAGCCCCAACAATGACGATATCGGCATCCATTACGCGATCTGCAGCAAGCGCACCGCCAGCAAAATATAAAACTGCCGCAGCTGCCGCTGTGAACTTCCATACTTGCTTCATTTTCCTTCTCCTATGCCCGTTGTCAGGCACAACCCCTTTAGGAATAAAGGGATTGTCGAAGAAGTCAAAAAAACGCACTACCCTCACGCGAGAGTAGTAATCCAGACCTAAGGTATGGATTAAGAAAACAGGCTGAGATCCGCAGGCATCAAAACATTTGCCTCAGCCCAAGTTATGAGTGAGGACTGCCGCTTAAATGACTTCGTCACATGCCTAAACTTTGAGCAAGTTCGGCCACACTCGCACAGATAACCTCCGGCTGAGCCGGTTCGAGCATCTTCGTCGTCATTGCGCCGTAGTTCACGGCAATGCATGGACAGCCGAAAGCATGCGCCATATAAATGTCATGCGTTGTGTCGCCCACCATGACCATTTCTTCTGCAGACCGTCCCATAGCGACGCTGATGGCTTCCAGCATTGCCGGGTTGGGTTTTGAGGGATTCTCATCGACGGTTTCGGTAGTCGAAAAGCAGTCCGCAAGTCCTGTTTGGGCCAGTACGCGGTTGAGACCGCGGCGGCTCTTGCCTGTAGCCACAGCAAGCTCAATCCCGGAATTTTTTAATTTTTGCAGCAGTTCAACAATACCCGGGAAAAGATGGACTTCGGTCTCAGCCGGTCTATAGCGCTCAGTGTAAAAACTCCCAAAAGTCGAATAATCCTCTTCCGGGCAGGTCGGAGCAACGATTCGTATGGCATCCCGCCAGCCGAGACCGATAACGGATTTCGCCAGACTTGTGGAGGGCACTGGAAGGCCTAGCTTTTCACAGGCGTACTGAATGCTCAAAGCAATGGCTGCAGTGGTATCGAGAATCGTACCGTCCCAATCGAACACGACGAGTTTCGGATGAAAAGTCTTAATTTGCTGAGTCTGCGTCATTGAGCGGCCTTTTTAGATTCAAGCGCCGAAATTACGGCCGAGAGTTCTTCTGGGAGCGGTGCAGTAATGTCCACCGGTTCCCCGGTGACGGGATGTGCAAACCGAAGCTTCCAGGCATGCAGAAACATGCGTTTGAGCGGCGCCCCCAACAGCCCGTGCGTACATTCGCGGTTGAAGGCAAAGTCGCCGTACTTGTCGTCCCCGACGAGGGGAAACCCCTGAGAAAGCGCATGCACGCGAATCTGGTGCGTCCGTCCGGTTTTCAGTTCGGCATCAAGATAGGTCACAGCACCAAAACGCTCGAGCACCGTAAAAATCGTATGCGCCGACATGCCTTCAGACGAAGCGCGCACTCGGCGCTCTCCTGAAGGGAGAAGATAGCGCTCTAAGGGCACCTTCACATGCTGGCGTTCGTTTACCCAATCGCCTTTTACCAACAGTTTGTAATGCTTTTCGACGCCGCCCTCTTTCATGAGGTCGTGCATACGCACGAGTGCCTTGCGTGTCTTGGCAATCACAATCGCGCCGCTCGTTTCCTTGTCGAGGCGATGACAGAGTTCAAGCATCGGCTCTTCAGGACGGGTAGCGCGAAGGCGTTCAATCAGTCCATATGAAATGCCCGAACCCCCGTGAGCTGCAATGCCGGCGGGTTTGAGCACGATAAGGATATGCCGGTCCTCGTAAAGTACGGGGAGCACTCCTTGAGCGAGCGGCGCAGCAGGCGGCGTGCCCGCTGGTTTTTGCGCAACGCGCATCGGCGGAATCCGCACAACATCGCCCAGCATGAGTTTGGTTTCTGCTTTGGCTCGCTTTTTGGAGACACGCACTTCCCCGGCACGAATCACTCGGTAAACATGTCCTTTGGGAACGCCTTTAGCAATACGAAACAAAAAATTGTCTAAGCGCTGACCGTCTGCATCCTCGCCGATCAGCACGTAGGACACACGATCGGCAGGCACCGTCTTCAATTCAGCTGACGGTGTTGGTGTGATTTCCCCAATGAGACTGATTGACATTCGATATAATTTCCGCTTATCGCCGATACAACTCTCAGGAGACGATCGGTGTGGATTGACATGAGACGTGCCGCTGCGCTTTCGATGGGCATTTCCCGCAAAAAGCGCGCAAAACGTAATTTTCTCATGTTTGGATTGAATTTGGACCGTCGAGACGGCAGCCAAAACTCAGCATTCGGACACGCTTTGTGGAAGCACCGAATCTCTGCTGGGCTGAGGTTATCGGCTCGTCGGGTGATGAAAATTTAACGGACGACGCCGTTCTGCCGGCACGCAGTCTGCTGCAGAGGGTTTATGAACCCCTCAGCAGCCGCAGCGCGGCAGAAGGCGGCGTTCTTCAGCTGCAGGCCGATTCAAAACCCTCCGGGATTCGCATCGACCGAAGCTGCAAAGGCAAAAGTTTTTTGTTCGCCATCCGCTTCCCTTTCGGACGCGATGACGCCTCCCGCCGTCCACGGACCGCTCTGCGAGCGTTCCCCTTGCGACGTGCGCTTGTAAGAGGCTTCACGCGGAAGGACTGCGAGATGTTCGGCAGGAAGACTTCCGTCTCACGTCTTCTCCCGCTCAGCGCCCAACGATGCTTGAGCGGTATTTTGAAGCTCTGAGAAAGCATCGGAAACGCCTGAAGCAGCCCTTTGCAGCGTGCAGAATGCATCCGCCGCTTTCGCGGGCTCCCGCTCTTACGGAGACGGCTCGACGAATAGGCAGCTCCCGTATGTACACCATGCGGTCGAGCTCCGCGGCGGACCTCTGCAGTAAATGCCGCATTTATCAGCGCGGCGTTTCTGCGGATGATGATGCACGTTGACTGCAAATGGCCGTCTTTAATGATTTCCAAAGTGCTTTCACTCGGCCTCAAGACTTCCCGTCGTCAGCCGACGGGTTGGAATAGAAGTGCCCAGAGATCAGGAACTCTCTCTGTATGAATACTCATCCGCCGAAATGAAGTGCTTAAAGGCGCGCAGCCATAAGGAGACGCTTGTTTCGGCTCCCGCTGCAGCGCGGCTGAAGGCGTTCCCGCGAATCGTCAGGGAGCGGACGGACTAAAAGTTGACTGCCGGCAGACCGTGAGGGATTGAGCCCTTTGCGCCGGAACCGACAAGCTTCAAACCATGCGGCTTGACGGTCTTTCTGCGCTAAGCCGTGACTCTCCCCAAAGCACCTGCTCGTCTAACCTTGATGAGCGAAGTGTGCAGCACATCTGCCGGACGGCGGCGCAGTGTGCTCCTCATTTGGAGAGTACTGCGGGCCGAGCGAAAGCTTCAAACTCGCTCAGCCTCTTCAGCGGCGCATTCCAGCGCCATTGAACTCCCCAGAAGATGAAGCGCTTCGCGAACACGCTCCTGCGGCAGGCACGCCTTCATTAGGTCCCTGAACGAGAAGCGGAAAACGTCTTTGCGGCTCTGGTCGCAGCGAAGACTTCGAGGGCCACGGCTCCAGCTCACCGCAGGGAGTTTGCACCTCATGAAGCGCATGCTTTTTAACGCCACGCATCCGGAAGAAACCCGCGTTGGCATCGTCGATGGCCAGAAGCTCATCGACATCGATATTGAAACTGCCGGCCGAGAAGCCCGCAAGTCCAACATTTACATGGGCGTTGTCACCCGCATCGAGCCCTCGCTTGAAGCGTGTTTCATCGATTACGGCGAAGAACGCCACGGCTTCCTTCCGTTCAAGGAGATCTCCCGGAGCTACTTTGCTGAAGGTGTGGATGTTCGCCTTGCAACCATTAAGGAAGCGATTCATGAAGGCCAAGAGCTGATCGTTCAGGTCGAAAAGGAAGAGCGCGGCAATAAAGGCGCAGCGCTTACGACCTTCATCAGTCTCGCCGGCCGATATCTCGTTCTGATGCCGAACAACCCGCGTGCCGGCGGTGTCTCCCGCCGCATTGAGGGCGAAGAACGTCAGGAACTTCGGGAAGCGATGGATCGCCTCAAGCTTCCCAACGGCATGTCGACCATTGCCCGTACTGCCGGCATCGGCCGCACGACCGAAGAGCTTCAGTGGGATCTCAACTATCTGCTCAAACTCTGGGAAGCCATTACTGACGCAGCTCGTCCGGTCTACGAATATCCGGCTGAAAACGGCCATACCAAGCTGCTGCCGGAAGCCCAGATCAACGGCAAGAAAGGCAAGCGCGCCAACCCCGCACCTTTCTTGATTGTTGAAGAATCGAACCTTGTTGTTCGTGCCATTCGTGATTACTTCCAGCCTGAAATCGGCGAAATTCTGGTCGATACCGACGATATCTACGAACAGGCTCGTCAGTTCATGGCGCACGTCATGCCCGATATGGTTGACCGCGTCAAGCGCTACCGCGACGACATCCCGCTCTTCACGCGCTTTCAGATTGAGCAGCAGATCGAAACAGCCTATTCCCGCACGGTGCCACTGCCGTCCGGCGGCGCTATTGTGATTGACCACACTGAAGCGCTCGTCGCCATTGACGTGAACTCTGCCCGTGCAACCCGCGGCGCGGATATTGAAGAAACGGCCTTCAAGACCAATTGTGAAGCTGCCGACGAAGTGGCCCGCCAGATGCGTCTGCGCGACCTGGGCGGTCTGATCGTGATCGACTTCATCGACATGGCTGAAGCGAAGAACCAGCGTGCCGTGGAGCAGCGTCTCAAAGATGCCATCCGCTATGACCGCGCTCGCGTACAGACGGCCAAAATCAGCCGTTTCGGCCTGATGGAGCTTTCGCGTCAGCGTCTGCGTCCTTCCCTCTCGGAAGGCAGCCACATCACCTGCCCGCGCTGCAACGGCGTAGGCGTCATTCGAGATACGGAATCCTGCGCCATTCAAGTGCTCCGCATTCTGCAGGAAGAAGCGATGAAGGAAGGCACGGGTTCTGTCCGTGCTCAGGTGCCTGTTGACGTTGCGACATTCCTTTTGAATGAAAAACGCAACGACATCACCAAACTCGAAGCACGGCACCGTGTGCCCATCGTGCTGGTGCCGAATACCAGCCTGGAAACGCCGCACTATCACATTGAGCGCATCCGTCAGGACGACGAGCGCCTGGAAGTGCATGAACCGAGCTTCAAACTCGCTGAAACCATTGAGACGGTCGCTGACGACCCGTATGCACAGAAGTCTCAGGAAGAAAAACCGCTTCGCCCCAAGCAGGTCCCGGTCATTAAGAATTTGATTGAACGCGATCCTGCGCCGGTGCAGACTGCAGAAAGCAAGAAAGCCGAACAAAAGGCAAATGCCGGCCGCGTGAAGCAGCTCCAGCCCGTTGAACCGAAGAAGTCGCTCTTTAAGCGCATCATCGGATTCTTCCTCGGCACGAGTGACGACAAAGCCGAACAGAGCGAAAAATCAGCCAAGACGAATAAGTCTTCGCAGAAAAAGGATCGTGACGGCCGAGCCGACGAACGGCGCCGTGCACGCGGCGCTCGCGGTGACCGTCAGGAACGCGGCGACCGCCGCCGAGCTGCTCGCGGAGAACGACTCGAACGCACGGATCGTTTGGAACGACAGGAAGCTGCAGAGAAGACTGAGAAGACGGAACGTCAGGAACGTACGCGCCGCCAGCGTCTGGAGCGTGCAGAACGGACTGAACGTACCGAACGCGTCGAACGTTCCGATCGGCAGGATCGCGAAGACCGCCGCCGCAGCCGCAAGTCGGCTCAGCAGCAGTCGACGGATGTCACGCCGGAAAAACTCACCCTGACGCAGCCTGCCGTCGACCCGGAACTTGCCGCTGCCGAAGCAGCTCCGAGTCAGGATGTGGATGCTGTGGTGACTGAAGCGGTACAGGCTGAAGCCCCTGCCGCCCAGCAGCCTCAGGATGAAGAGCGCCGCTCCCGCCGCCGTCGTCAGCGCCGCCGCCCTGCCGATGAAACGACTGAAACAGCGGCCGTTCCGGAAACGCCCGAAACATCCGAAGCGCCCACTCTTGAAGCTCCGGAAGCTGCAGTTCCCGAAGTCCAGAAGACTGAAGCTGCCGATAGTCAGGAAGGCCTGGAGACGCCTGAAGCAGATGAAGCTGCCGAGAGCGATGCTGCCGATGGTTCGCGTCGCCGCCGCCCCCGCCGCCGCCGCCGCGGCAGCCGCGGAGAAGGCGAAGCCGCTGAAGGCTCGGATGCAGCCGCCGAAATGGAAGCGCCGAAATCGGCTGATGCCGCTCAGGCTTTTGCTGAAGCTGCTCAGCCGACCTGGACGCCGGCTCCGGAAGCGCTCGTGCAGATCGAAACGAAGCCCAATGCGGTTTCTGAAGCCGTGCACGGCGCCTTTGCAGATGCTGTCCCCGCAGCGGATGAAGCAGCGCCTGAAAAGAAACCCGCTCGTCCCCGCCGCAGCCGCAAGCCTCGCGCTGAAACAGTGAAGACCGAGGTTCAGCCCGAAGCATCCGTTTCGACTATTGAGGTTTCGACTATTGAGCCCGCAGAAACGCTCGTTCAGATCGAAACGAAGGTTCCGACGAAAGCTGCTCCTGCTGAAGTTCCTGCCGTTGCAGCGCCTGCCCCCGTGCCAGTCGTGAGAGCGGAAGCACTTGCGCAGGCTCCGGTCGAAGTCCTCGAACAGGTGGAAACCAAGGTTCAGCCGATAGAGCCCGTCGAAGAGACGAAGGCTGTCATTGAAGCCATTGAAGCGGCCGAACCTGCCGAGGCCGTCGAAACGGTTGAAGTGACTCAAGCCTACGAAGCTCATGAAGCGAAAGTTGATGCGGACACGCCGGCCGTCAGTGAGGGGCTCGCAGCCAATCTCTCTGCCGCAGGTCTGCAGCAGGTAGAAACCAAGGTGCCCTCAGCTGCCACCGGTTATGTGCCGGTTATCCAGCCGGGACGTGCCGTAGCCGCTTCAGCCGCCGCGGAAGATGAAGGTCCGCTCGAGCAGGTTCACACCCGCCCCGAGCTCGTAAAGCCCGTCGACTACGCTCCGCACGCTGCCGCCGGCCGCAAAGTGGAGGCTCCGGCGGACGACATCGCGCAAGAGCATCTCGTGCAGGTGGAAACCACCAAGCATGAATAAATCTAGGTCTTAATCCCAAGAGCTCTTGTCCTGCCCCGAACGCATTTCGCGCTCGGGGCATTTTTTTCATACTTGAATATCTGTTTCGAACTATTGTGAGACTGATATCAACGGCCGTACGTCGGTCCGAGATTCATATAAAAGCTAAAGAGGAAGATCTATGAATCGAAAACAGTATACTGCCCTCGCGTTTGCGCTCGTCGGTGCAGCTGCTTTGTCCGCTCAGGCCGTTGCCGCCAAAGATCTGACAGTTGCTGTCTACTCGGCCTTCACCACGCTCGATCCTTATGATGCGAGTGATACGCTGTCGCAGAACGTAGCCAAGTCCTTCTATGAAGGCCTCTTTGGTTTTGACAAAGACATGAAGCTCGTCAATGTTCTCGCCGAGAGCTACGACGTGAGCAAAGACGGTCTCGAATACACGATCAAACTCAAGCAGGGCATCCAGTTCTCTGACGGAGAACCCTTCAATGCAGCTGCGGTTAAGGCGAACTTTGACCGCGTGACAAATCCGGAAAACCACCTCACCCGCTATCAGCTCTACCGCAATATTGAGTCGGTGGAAGTGGTCGATGATGCAACCGTTAAATTTCACCTGAGGGAAGCGTTCTCGGCCTTCATCAACCAGCTCGCTCACCCGTCGGGCGTCATGATTTGTCCGAAGACGCTCGCACTTTCCAAAAAAGAAGTGGCCTTTAACCCCTGCGGCACAGGTCCCTACGTACTCGAAAAATACAATCCCGCCGAGTACCTGGTCGTGAAGAAGAACCCCGGCTATTGGCAAAAGGGGCTGCCCAAGCTCGACTCCATCAGTTTCCGTCCCGTCCTTGAAGATGCCACGCGCGTTGCCATGCTGCGCACCGGTGAAGCTCAGTTTGTCGACGTCGTGCCGCCCGAGCAAGTTGAGCGTTTAAAAGAAACGCCTAATATCGTCGTGGATGCAGCACCTTCGATCGTGCAGCGCCAGATCTACCTCAACAACACCAAGAAGCCCTTCAACGACCTGCGCGTTCGTCAGGCACTGAACTACGGTCTTGACAAGCACGCCATGGTAAAGGTGCTCTACAAGGGCTTCTCGGCCCCGGCGACCGGCGTCGCTCCGGAAGGTATTGACTACGCCAAGCAGTTTGGCGAATGGCCGTACGATCCCAAGAAAGCCAAAGAACTTCTGACCGCCGCGGGCTATCCCAACGGCTTTACCGCCACTCTTTGGGCCGCAAGTAATTCGAGCGCCAACCAAAAGATGCTCCAGTTCCTGCAGCAGCAGTATGCCCGCATTGGGGTTAAGCTCCAGGTTCGTGCACTTGAGGCCGGCCAGCGCGTCACGCTCGTGCAGTCTGTAGGGCCCGAAAAGAGCACCTCGCAGATGTTCTGCTGGGGATGGTCGGCATCTACCGGAGAGCTCGACTGGGTGCTTCGGCCCCTGCTTGCCACCTCGAGCTTCCCGCCCGCCAATTCCAACTACGCCTATTTCAGCAATCCGAAGCTCGACAGCCTGCTCACGGCCGCACTGAAGACAACGGACCGTGCCGAAAAGACCAAAATCTATGATGAGGCTCAGGAACTTGTCTGGAAGGACGCGCCATGGGTGTTTCTGGTGGTCGATCAGGGGATTTCTGCCCGTTCTGCAAACCTGACGGGCTTTTATTCGCTCAAGGACGGCGGCTTCAATTTCCTGGAGGCTGATCTCAAATAGTTCTTCAAGCCTTTGACACTTTGCGCTGAACGCGCAAGCGCCCTCACAAAACGGCCGCAGTTCTGGTTCAGCTGGACTGCGGCCCGTTTTTTTGGCTAGGTCATCAGTGCGTCACGCAAGCGTATTGAGATAATGCAGCCACACGACGCCGTTCGCCAACGGTTCTGCTTCCAAAAGCTTCAGCCGGACACCCTCAGCTGGTGACAGCTCTTCACTGCCCGCCCAAGAAAAGAGTTTTGCGCTCTCCGAACGGCCGTCCACCGTCGGGCAGACCAGCACCGAAATTTCTTTGATAAGACCGGCGGCTAAAAAGCTGCCGTTGAGGACACCGCCGCCCTCAAGAAGCAGCCGTTTCACGCCAAAGGTTTCTTCGAGCGCGGCAAGCGCTGCCGAAAGTTTTTCGCGTTCAGTGCATTCCGCACCGTCGCCTTGGAAAACGTACGAAACACCCGCACGGCGCAGCCGAGCAAGATGTGCTTCATCGATTTTCGGATCGAGCACAGCCACCACATGTTCGCCGGTGGGCAGTCCGCTCTCTGAAAACTGCAGACGTCCCTTGGGATCAAATACCACTGCAAGCGGCCGATCCTGACGGTCGCCCACATAAGCACGAGGCACGCTTTCGCCTCTCCCCCGCATACCGGCAGGTTCCCCTTCTACAACGCCTTGACCGTATTCGGCCATCGTGATGCGTCCGACTATCCAGCCGTCACCCTGAAGCCGCTTAGCCGCTGCTTCATAAACCTGAGTGAAGTCGACCTGTTCTGCGGGTTTGCTCCAACGCTCGAGCAAAATGCAGCCGTCAAGCGAGGTGATCATGTGGCAGACGATGTCCATAACCTTTCCATATCAATAAGTTGATGAAAGACCAGCGGATTCATCTCCCGCCAATCCGAATAATCTTTGGGAATCCGTGCGGCCTCTCGTCCGGCAATACGTCCGAAAACAATGGCGTCCATCAGGCCGCAGGCGCCGGCATCGCCCTTGCCGTTGAGACCGCCCGTAATTTCTCCAGCCGCGAAAAGCCCGGGAATAGGCCGATCATCCACCACGGAGAGCACACGGGATTTCAAATCAATGGCCAATCCGCCGCTGCACATTAAAACCTTCGCCAGAAGCGGCGCACAATACCAAGGCCCTTCCTCCATGAGTTCGGCCTCCGGGGCGATAGGGCGCCCGAGTCGGTCTGTGAAACTGCCTGCAGTTCGTCCTTCGCGAGCTGCGGTTACTGCTCGATTGTAGAGCTCCACTTCGACCTTCAGATTGGAGAAGGGAATACCGCAGGCTTGAGCCAAAAGCGCAAGCGTTTCAAATTTCTGTACGAATCCGCGGGAAACCAGAAGTTCAACATCGGACGCAGTAAAGACCATGGATCCCGGATGCCGAACGGCACGTGCATCGGCGATAGCGACAACATCCCGATCGGCATTGAGTACGTCAAAGACGCCGTTCGTGCGTTCCGCCGTGCTCGACATTTCATTGACGAATCGACGCCCCGTCTGCCGCTCAACCCAAAGTCCCTGCGCCCCGGCGCACCAGCGGCTGAACTGCCAGCTTGTACCCCATCCTTTTTCTACGGGATTGGCATCCGGAATGCAGGTGATGTACTGCAAATGAACCAGCCAAGCGCCGATGCGGGCTGCCTCTCGGAGCACCTCGCTCGTGCTCCCTGGCTGCGTTGCGGTACCGACATGTTCAGAGAGGCGCTGGTTGTAGCGCTGCCGGAAAGGGGCATCGGCCGCAAAGCCGCCGGCTGCCAGCACAACGCCGCGGCGGACATTGATGCAGCGGCGCAGACCGGTGCGTGTGTTTTCCACGACGGCTCCCGTCACCGCAACGCCGTCATAAGTTTCTCGCGTAATGAGGTGCAGGAGTTTTTCATTGACCTCAAACTCCGCATCCAGTGTCCGTGCTCGGTCCAAAAGCGGCATCATCAATGCCGCCGCGCCGTCGCCCGCCACAATGGCGGATCTTGGAACAGACTGTTCGATTTCGGAACCGACGGCATCCATTACCCAGCGAACGCCGATTTCATTAGTCAGCCACTCAAAAGTCGGCAGCGCTTCGAGCGCCAAACATTCAATTCTTCCCGGATGCCCGCAGTAAGCCGATGACATCAGATCATCCGCAAAGTGCTCGGGTGAGTCATCAATCCCCATCGCACGCTGCATGGGAGAACTCGGTACGGCCAAGGCACCTCGTGAAATGATGGAACTTCCGCCCAAGCTGCCCATTTTCTCAATGACCAGAACGGATGCGCCGGATCGGCGCGCCTCGATGGCCGCCGCTGTTCCGGCTGCGCCGGAGCCGACAATCAATACATCGGTAGTGACTGTTTGAAGCCCCTTAATCATCTTCTCCCACTTTGTCCGAGCCTGTGCAGACTCCATACCTGCGGCCCCCAGACCTAGACCGGCAGCACCGAGCGCTGTATCCGCCAAAAAACGACGACGAGACTGCTGAACCCGGACATCATGCTTGCTCTTCATGGTGTTTGCCTCACCTTTAAAGCCATTTCAACCGCCCGAACAGCCTGAGCGAGCCCTGCAGCACCTTTAACGCCAAGCTTGCTGCAGGCTTCGCTTCGGTGCACCTGCACCGTCTTCACAGCAATGCCGCCGAGGCGTTCCCCCACTTCTCGGTTGAGAAGTCCTTCAGCCACGAGCTTTGCCACTTCCTTTTCTCGATCAGTCAGCGTATTCCACGCGGCAACCAGCGCTCCGGGCGTACTATCGCCTACGGCACCACGAGATTTAGCCATGGCGTCGACAATCGCCTGCAGCAGCCGCGCTCGATCGGCAGTTTTTTGAATAAACGCACATGCCCCGCGGCGCATGGCATCCACCGCCATATCAAGGTCGCCGTGTGCAGAAAGAAAAACAATCGGCAGCGTAATGCCTCGCCGGATCATCTCTTCCTGCAGTTCCAGCCCTGTCATACCGTCCATCTGAACATCGAGGAGCAGACATCCCGGCCGAGAAGGCGTATCCCCTTTGAGAAAGGACTCGGCAGTCGGATAGACGCAGCATTCGAAACCTTCATGCTTAAGCATGAAAGCGAGCGATTCACGCATGCGCTCCTCATCGTCAACAATACGAATTAAAGGAGTTTCAGCGGTGGTGGTTTTGTCGAAATTCATTCAGCGTCCTCGCGAGCTGCATTAAAAAGTATTTTTACGCGCTCAAAGTGCGGAGTGTGATGAGGGGTCCTTTGAATCATCAGCCGCCCTTGTCTTTTCCCTCAAATCAATGTCAGCCTTTTTAATTTCAGGCATCCAAACCGGCAGCGTCACATGCGCGGCAAGCCCGTGGGGCGCAAGACGCTCAAACGTCAGGCGGCCGACATTATTTTCCGCAAGCGTTCTGACAATCATGAGACCAAGCCCCAACCCGCCCTCTCGCGTCGTTTGGAGCGCAGTGCATCCTAATGCTGCAAACGTTTGATCTGAAAGTGCCGGACCATTGTCGGTGATCGTCAGGACCACCGCCGCGACATCTCCGGGCAATGATTCACGGGCAGTTTGCAGGTCAATCATTACCGTCGGGTGATCGGACTTGCGTGCTGCTTCAGCTGCATTGGAGAGCAAATTCACGACAATGAGCTCGAGTTCAAGCGGATCCATCCAGACCTTTGCCGATTGAAGCACGCCTGTACGGACCGAAATGCCCCGGCTTCTATTCGTCAGCATGAAGCTCTGCACCGCCCTTATAACCCCCTGTTCCGCCTCCAGCACCTGTCGATTGACTCTGCCTTGGCTCCAGCTGCGTACGCGGTCAATAATCTGTGCCGCGCGCACGGCTTCGTCGTTAATCGACTCCACTGCCTGCGCGACTTCGTCGAGCGTTTCAGGTTCATCTTCAATGAGACGCAGCGTCCCTCTTGAAAGATTCTGAATGACCCCCAAAGGCTGCTTCATCTCGTGCGCCACAATGGAGGAAATCTGCCCAACCGCTCCAGCGCGCTGCAGTGACTCTAAGCGTGCCGAAGCTTCACGCGCCTCACGCTCCGTCTCCTGCTGTTTTTTCCAGGCTTCTTTGAGTTCCCTCGTGCGCAGCCCGACGAGCTTCTCCAGCACAAAGCCGTGCACGCAAAGGCCAACGATGGAAATCAGGACAATGATGATGGCGGCCTTCCACTCAGACCAAATGCGCGCCAACGTCCATTCACGCAAATATGCGTAAGGGCCGATCTGGAGCGTGCGAAAGAGGTCATCATAGGCCTCCACATTGGGCGACACTGTCCAATGCTGTCCCCAGGCATTAGCTGGTTTAGTGAGCAGCACCGCAGTTATCGCGCGCGCAGCTTCCTGACTGAGTGAAGCAGTGGAAGCCAGCATCCACCCAGGATATGCCGGCGTGGAATGCCGGCAATGCAGGCCGTCGTCTTTGCGTTCATCGAGCACCCGCAGCTCTCCATAGGCGCCTCGCAGCCCTGAGCGCTCGAGCTCTTCGAGAAAACAGGCACGCAGAATGCCGGCATCGGTTCGTCCGGAAAGGACATCTGTCACCACGGCCCGCATACGTAATCGCGGCTCCCGCAGCTCCTGTCCGAAAAAATGATCCGGATCGAGGCCAATGCGGCCAACTTCACGCTTGACCTCAAGTTCCCCGGGGCTCACTTCATCACGAACGAGCGAAACACTCCGTCCCTTCAGGTCTGCGAGTGTCTTAAGATCCTCTCGGTCTTTGCGCACAATGACGGCCGCTGCAGCAGACTCTTCCGCATCGACCGCCGCATCCGACACAATGCTCGCCACAAAACGGTTCATGAGCGGGCGCTGAGCAAAGAAAAAGAACGATGCAGGAGCAACCGCCAAATCTATGTCTCTCGCCTCCATTCGGCGCATCAGATCGCCCGTTCCCAAATACTCGGTTGCAAAGCGATACTGGGGCAGCTTCCACGCGAGCCACCGCACGGATTCATCAACAAAAGAGCCGTCATACCAAGGCGGCGAATGCGTGAGCACCCCTAAGCGGATAACGGGATGCAGTGTTCTCTCCGCAGCGCCTTGCGTGAGCTCGGCTTCGGCAGCCGCGGCACTCTCGCTCGCATCTTCAATTTGAGGCGGCAGGACATCAGCGTCAACAGCGCCCCCCGCCGCTCCGATCGATATCGTGAGAGCAGCTGGTATAAGCAAATGGAAAACGGTCTTCAATACTAAAGACAGGCGGAGGACGTGCGGCATATGCCCTTGAGTGTAGCGCCGAGAAGACAGCTGAAAATAAGCTGCAGTCAATCGAACACAATCTTCGTTCTTAAGCAAATGTCTTAGGAGGTCTTTGGGGGAACAATGCGTTTCGTGAACAGAGGGGGTCTGAAGAACAAAGCTCTTCGAGACGCCTGATGATCTCATTCAATTGCTGAGCATGTTTCTGAGACTAAAAACATGCTCCTGAAGGAGAAGAAAATGGTTGAACTTAATCGCCGTACGTTCCTCAGTGGTTCTGTCGCGGCCGGCGCCGCTGCGCTTTTCGGCACTGAAGCCGCTCATGCTGCTGGTGCTGTCAAGCTTCCCGGAAAATGGGATGAAACGGCTGATGTCGTCATTGTTGGTTCTGGTTTTGCAGGCCTTGCTGCAGCTATTGAAGCCAAGAAGGCCGGTGCTTCTGTTGTTGTTCTCGAAAAGATGGCAACGGTAGGCGGCAACTCCATCATTAACGGCGGCATTTTGACTGCAACCGGCTGCCCGCAGCAAAAGAAACACGGCATTAAAGATTCGCCCGAACTTCTGGCTCACGACATGCTCGTTGCCGGCCTCTACCTCAACAATCCTGAAAAGGTGAAGCTCGTTGCCGACAACGCTCTTTCGAACTACGAATGGACGGTCAATGAACTCGGTGTCGAATACAACCCGGATGCCATCGGTCAGGAAGGCGGCCACAGCGTTCCGCGCTACGTCTTCACGAAGAACGGTTCGGGTTCGGGCATTGTCTCGAAAGAAGTCGAGAAATTGGAAAAACTCGGCGTCAAAGTCCGTACGCGTACTTATGTAAAGCATGTTCTGCGTGACGATACGGGTCGTGTCCTGGGTCTTGAAGTGCTCGAAGGCTATCGTTTCCCGAAGACCGGCACGGGCAAGACCAAGTTCATCCGCGCCAAGAAGGCCGTCATTCTTTGCTACGGCGGTTTCTCGCGCGACGTTGAATACCGTACGATGCAGGATCCGAAGCTCACGGCAGCGCTCGACAGCACGAACCAGCCGGGCGCAACGTCAGAACTCTGGCGTGAAACGAGCCGCATCGGCTGTGCGCAGGTTCAGAACGACTGGATTCAGTGCACTCCGTGGAACAACCCGAAGGAAAAGGGAATGGGCATCGGCTGGACGTTTGCTCAGTCCGGCGCTGCTGAATACGGCCTCTGGGTTGCCACTGACGGCAAGCGTTTCGTGAACGAACTGGCTAACCGCAAGGTTCGCGCCGACGCGATTATGGTTTTAAAGGGTGAAGGCAAGAGCGCTGTTGCTATCTGCACGAAGCCCAACCTCAAAGCCTTTGAGGAAGCTCGTCCCGGCATGCTCCAGAAGCTGCTCGAGCAGCAGATCATTAAGGAATATAAGAGCCTTGATGAAATTGCCGTCGACTACAAGATGCCTGTCGACACGCTGAAGGCTACGGTTGCTGAATTCAACAAGGCTGTAGAGACCAAGAGCGATCCCGCATTCGGCCGCTACATCAACAACGAACAGACGCCACTGGCTGAAGGTCCGTGGTACGCCGCTGAGATGAGCCCGAAGGTTCACCACTGCATGGGCGGCCTGGTTACTGACCTGCAGTGCCGCGTGATCGATGTTGTCGACGGTAAGCCGGTTCCGGGCCTCTTTGCTGCCGGTGAAGCTACTGGCGGCGTGCATGGTGCTGTGCGCCTCGGCTCCTGCGCCATTCTCGACTGCCTCGTGAACGGCCGCATCGCCGGTCAGCAGGCAGCAAAGGCCTAATCGGCTTGACGCTCAGGATTTGAGGCGATGTTATTGATGTTCCATTTTCTCTATTGGAACATCCTCTTCGGACAATAAACCGACACACCTCAACACCCCTTGCTGAGAGCGGCGGGCCAATGAACCCGCCGCTCTTTTTTAAATATGAAAAAGACCCTTATTGCGCTTGCCTTCGCGCTTGCAGCACTTCCTTTTGCAGGGGATGCGGCAGCCAAAGGCTTTGCTGATTACCATACCGAGACCCTGAAGCTTCCCTGCACGACGTGTCATGCGACCAAGGATGAAATGCCGACGACGGACACCTGCATCAAGTGCCACCCGAAGGACAAGCTCGTTGCTTCCACCAAAAACGTGAAGCCCACTAACCCTCACACGTCGCCGCACTACAACGCTGATTTGGACTGTGTAAATTGCCATGTCGGTCACGAGCCCAGCGAGAATTACTGCGCGCAGTGCCATAACTTTGACTTCAAAGTGCCTTAATCGCGGAAAGCGCTTTGAGTGCTAGCCGTACCGGCCTCAAAAAAGGTCGGGATATACGCCGGTTGTCTGAGATAGGATAACCGGCATTTGTTTTTCGCTGGCAATAGAAATAGGGGATTGCTGAAGCCCCAGTGCAATGGCTTGCTTCAGCGATCACTATTAAACCCATAACCGTCATTTCGCATTAGAGGCACTCGATCCTCATTTTGAAAAGGTGATCAGATCTTTTGCAATAGATCACAAGTGATTCAGGTCAACGACGCTGCGGCAGTCATATACACCAAAAGCTCAGTGCTTTTGCGGATGTACCAGCAAAGCAGCGATCGTACACTAGGTGGTATACCACCTTGGCTGCTAAAAGATCCCTTCAGCAGCAGGCGGTGAACCCGATGGAGGAACGAGTGAAAGTTCTTAAATTAACACCGCATGACAATGTCGGCACTGCACTGCAGGATCTAAAGAAAGGCGATTCTTTCCAAATCATTCTGGATGGGAAAGTGATTGGTGAAGATACCGCCAAAACTGAAATACCCTTCGGATTTAAAGCAGCTTTAGGAAACATTCCTGTCGGGACGGATATTGTCAAATACGCTCATGTCATCGGCAGAGCCTCCATCGATATTCAGTCCGGCGAACTGGTTCACGTACACAACATTGAAGGCACCCGCGGACGCGGCGATCTGAATCAATAAATCCACGGAGGGTATATGGATTTTTATGGATACATGCGGCCGAATGGGAAAGCCGGTGCGCGAAACTACGTTCTTTTACTGCCGGTTAATCGTTCGCTCAACTTTATAGCTTCCAATGTTGAGCGCATGACCCGAAACACCCGTCATTTTGAAATTCCTGCTGAAACCGGACGCACAGAAGTTGACCGTGAAGTCATTGCTCGCACACTGATCGGCTTAATGCATAATGCCAACGTCGGCGGTATCGTCCTGTTGGCGGTGAAGTCCGGCGCGGGTTCTGCCTACAAAAACATGTGTGCGGAGCGTTTTGAAGAAGAGGCCCGAAAAACCGGCAAGCCATTCCGAATCGTTTACCTCACTAATGTTGGCGGCTCTTACAACATGCTAGGCGAAACGCTTCGCTTGACACGCGAGGTTCTTCTCGAAGTTTCTGACTTCCGGCGTGAAAACTGCCCATTAAGCGCCCTCACCCTCGGCGTCAAGTGCGGCACCTCCGATGCCACCTCAGGCATTGCCGGCAATCCTTGTGTCGGCGCTGCTTTTGATCAGCTGATTCGAGCCGGCGGCACTGCATTCTTCTCAGAAACAACGGAGATTATCGGTGCGGAAGACCTCGTAGCCAAACGGGCAGTGAATGAAAGCGTAGCTAAAAAAATCCTTTCTGCCGCTAGACATTGGGAAGATAAAGCTAAAGCGACCGGCGAAGATATTCGCAAAATCAACCCCATCCCTGCCAATATTGCAGCCGGTATTTCCAGTCTGGAAGAAAAATCTTTGGGTGCCATTGCAAAAAGCGGCACTTCTCCCATTCAAGATGTCCTCAAGTACGCTGAGATGCCAAAGGGATCCGGCCTCTATTTCGTCGATTCCTGGATGTCGTCCTTGTCTCTGCCGCTGTGCCTGACGGCCTGCGGTGCGACCATCATGCTCTATCAGATGGGCGGCGGAAAGATTGCTCAGCACCCAATGATGCCTTCCATTAATCCAACGGTGGTCTCCCCTTTCCTTTATCTGACGGGCAATGCCATTGCTTATAGCCGTGCTCCAGATAATTTCGATTTTGATGCCTCGCCCATTATGACTGAAGGGGCATCAATACCTGAAATGGGAACAAAGCTTCTTGAACATCTTTCAGCCATTGCTTCAGGCACCATGACTAAGATGGAAACGCTCAATTATGCAGAACAGCTTGAGCTTTATATGGAAGGACCTGTTCTTTAATACATTTTCTTGAACATATCAAACCAAAACAACTTCATATCCGAGCGAAGTTGTGATTGGATTATTTTTATACCAGGAAATAATCCAAAGATGGTTTTTATCCATCTCTTCAGACCTCGATACGACTTTTGGGTGTATCGAGGTCTTTCTTATCAACGCCATCTATTTACTTAAATGGATACAGGCAACATTTTTCCAGACGGACTATAAAAAATGACACAGAATCCTTTTCAAACCGCAGCGTCAGTTTCTTATATTTTTTGAAGACATAAAAAACTCCCGAAAACTACCTTCTCTTAAAGGAGATAGTTTTCCGGGAGTTCGGTTTACTTTGCGTATTGAATGATCTTTTAGAGCGTCAGCCGCAAAAGACCATCCTCACATCAAAGAAGCACCTTACTTGTTGCAGCACTTCTTGCTGCAGCAGACCGGCGTCGGATGAATCATCTTCGTCGGATCAACGTACTGATCAAACTGCTCAGCCGTGCAGAGCTTGAGGTCAAGCGCCGCTTCCTTCAAGCTCATATCGTGAGCATGAGCGTACTTGGCGATCTTCGCAGCATTGTCGTAGCCCACGAGCGGCGAAAGCGCCGTCACGAGCATGAGCGAACGGGTCATCAGGTCATGCAGACGCTGTTCGTTGGCCGTGATGCCGACGACGCAGTGGACTTCAAACGACTTCATGACGTCCGCGAGGTTGCGGATCGACTGGATGAGGTTGTAGGCAATCACCGGCTTGAAGACGTTGAGTTCGAAGTTGCCCTGGCTAGCGGCAAAATTGATCGCGGCAGCATTGCCCATCACCTGCACGGCCACCATCGTTACAGCTTCGCACTGCGTCGGGTTGACCTTGCCCGGCATGATGGACGAACCCGGTTCATTTGCCGGAATATTGATTTCACCGAGACCGCAGCGGGGGCCGGAAGCGAGCCAGCGAATATCGTTGGCGATCTTCATAAGGTCAGCGGCAAGACCCGCAAGAGCGCCTTCAAGGAAGCAGACTGCGTCATGGCTCGTGAGAGCGTGGAACTTGTTGGGCGCATCCTTAAAGGTAAGACCCGTCTTCTTCGTGAGGCATTCCGCAACCTTGGCGCCAAAGCCTTCGGGGGCATTGATGCCGGTGCCGACAGCCGTGCCGCCGATAGCGAGTTCACGGCAGGGTTCAAGCGCAGCAACGAGATTTTCGCGGCTGTGCGTGAGCATCGAAGCGTAACCCGAGAATTCCTGACCGAGCGTCAGCGGCGTAGCGTCCTGCAGGTGCGTACGACCGGACTTAATGAGATCCTTGAATTCTTCGCTCTTGGCGTAGAGCGCCTTTTCGAGCTCTTCCAAACGCGGCAGGAGGTAGTTGGTGGTCTCCACAACGGCCATGATCGAGAGGGCCGACGGGAAAGTGTCATTCGACGACTGCGACATATTCACATGATCGTTCGGATGCACCAACTGGTCCTTGGGCAGATCCTTCTTGTCACGGAAATTGCCGCCGAGAATCTCGATGGCGCGGTTGGCGAACACTTCGTTCATGTTCATGTTCGACTGCGTGCCCGAACCCGTCTGCCAGACGGCGAGCGGGAAATTGCCGTCAAGCTTGCCCTCAAAGGCCTCGTCCGTCGCCTGAATGATGGCGTCGGCACGGCGGTCGTCGAGCTTGCCGAAAGCACGGTTGGCTTCAGCACAAGCACCTTTCAGGAGCGCAAACGCGCGAACGATCTGCACCGGCATCTTTTCAATGCCGATTTTGAAGTTCTCATAGCTGCGCTCGGTCTGGGCGCCCCAGTACTTCTCGTTCGGAACCTTCACTTCGCCCATCGAGTCTTTCTCAATGCGGAACTGATCCATGGTGTTCTCCTTTCTCTTCCTGTAAGAGGCATTCGAAAATTGGTTCATGAAGACAACTGTGAATCTCTCTGAGTCCCAAAGATGAAACCGGATGACGGCGGAGACCGCAATGCCTTCACTTAGCGCCGACAATGATAATGAATTAGCCATCCTTTGTGCGTAGTTCCTTGTACCTCCAGAGTAAAAGAAAAGAATATTTGATATGGGGATTACACCCGCGGAATAGATTTACATACCGGTCCTAAGTCTGTTGACATTGGTACGCAACGGAATGTAAATCGGGCAGAGATCTAAACTTTCACCTCAAATAATAAATGAATTCATTTAAATAAATAAGTTGTTCAAATATATATTTATTAGGGTTTATATCTACTCATTTCAAGTTAGTGATTGATTTTAGTCATCGAGAAGGACTCAACCTCTCTAATACCCATTAACCACGCGGCAAACCCACGATTCGCAATCCTTGCCGTTAAATGCAAACTTTCTAAGTTATGAGGCATGTCAAATTGTGTAAAGCACATAAACATCCTATAACAGTCCATTAATTTAATGATATTTCATATAGTTAAATTGTTTACTCCATTTTCTTGGATTCAATCATTGAATTTTGCTTTTTCTCAATGAGGGGGTGATATACTGGTATACCAATAGGTGATTGAGACCCCAGAGACATGCACTCTCAACCACCGATTTCTTCTAAATGGAGACCTGCAATGGCGACTCTTGAACTTCCATACGAGAAGGTCTATGACCTCCTGCATAAATGCTGCACAAGCATTTCTCCCGACGTGCTCTACTTGATGAAGCGCGCGGCGGCGAAAGAGACCAACCCTGAGGCAAAAACCTTTTTGGAAACAATGCTCAAGAATGTTGAGCTCGCCGGCCAAATGGACAAACCCGTTTGCCAGTCTCCCGGTTTCCCTTCTGTTTGGATTCGCTGGGGTGAGGCGATGCAGCCTAACCTCACGAACTTGATGGGAAACATTACCCAGTCGGTTATTGAAGCCACAAAAGCCGGCTACATCCGTCCTTCCATCGTTCATCCGCTTACCCGCCACAATCCGGGCGATTCCTCCGGACGCGGCGTTCCGAATTACGAACTGCGCTATGAGAAGGATCTGCCTTACTGCGAAATCATCGTGAGCGCGAAGGGGTGCGGTGCTGAGCTCCCCAACGTTGCCAAGATCCTGACCCCGGCCACCTTGGGCAAGAACTACAAGGGTCTCAAGCAGCTCGTGCTCGACACGATCTGCGGCTCCAACGGATTCATGGGGGCGCGCGGCTATCCCTGCCCGCCGTTCTCAATCGGCATTGGCCTGGGCGGACAAATGGACGTGGCGGCCAAGCTCTCTCGTGAAGCCATTTCGACCCGCAACTGGCTCGATCACAACCCTGATCCGCTCTTTGATGAACTCGAACAGGAGCTCCTCGCAGACATCAACAAGCTCCAGAACGGTCCCGCTGGTATCGGCGGCGATACAACCGCTCTGGCGGTGAAGATTGGCTGGGTTGCCACCCATACCGCCATTTGCCCGGTTGTCATCAATTTCCATTGCTGGGTTGCTCGTCGCTTCGGTATCCGTTTCTACCCCGACGGCCGCACTGAACAGCTCTTTCAAGCAGGAGAATAACAATGGCCGTATACGAACTGACGCTGCCCCTTGATGATGCAACAGTTGAGAAACTCCAAGTCGGCGACATTATTTATTTGAATGGGCAGGTCTGCACTGCTCGAGACATTGCTCACCTGAAGCTTCGCGAGCTCGCCGACGCCGGCAAGCCGTTCCCCGAAGACCTTCGCGGCGGTGCGATTTTTCATGCCGGTCCAGTCATGAAAAAGGATGCTCAGGGCAAGTGGTACCTGAGCGTCATTGGACCGACGACCTCCATTCGTATGGAACCGCATGCCGACTTTGTGGGCCAGCAAGGCGTCAAGGTCATCATCGGCAAGGGCGGCATGGGCGAAGGCACCAAGGCTGCGCTGCAGAAATATAAGCAGGTTTACGTTCAGGCCTGTCCGGGCTGTGCAGTTGTCCTGGCAGCAGGCATTGTCGGCACGAAAGAGCCTCACTGGTTTGAGCACGGCATGCCGGAAGCCATGTGGCCGCTTCAGGCCAAGCATTTCGGACCGTTCCTCGTCACCATGGACTCGCACGGCAACAGCCGCTATGACAAGGTGCGCGACTACGCACAGAAGGTCGAAAAAGAAATCCTAGCGACCAAGTAGTCTTTCCGAATTGATGAAATTCATCCTTCGTAGTTGATGATGAGTGAAGGGGGAAAAGCCGCTTTGTCGTGTTTTTCCCCCTCTTTTTTTGAGGATTGCTATGACTAATCAAACCTGGTCCCCCTCCAAAGCTTGCGCAGATTTTGTTGCAGACCTTCAGTATGCGGATATTCCTGCTGCTGTCATTGACACCATGAAGCGCGACACCCTGGATTGGATCGGCTGCGCTGTCGGCGGTGCTGCAGATCGCTCTTCCCAGCCGATCAAAGCCGTGGCTGACGTGCTCGGCGGCAATTCTCAAGCGACGTCCATTGATTGCGGCCGCCGAAACGTTGTGCTTGCCGCCATGTCAAACGCTTACTTCGGCCATATTCTGGAAATGGACGATGTTGACCGTGACAGCATCAGCCATCCTGCTACCCCGAATTTAGCCGCCGCCTTTGCTGCAGCTGAATTCGCCGGCAAACAGGGCAAAGACGTACTGCTCGCAGCCGTATGCGGTTTTGAAATCATGCTCCGCATCGGTGCCGCCGTCACGCCTGCTCACTACAAAATCTTTCATACGACAGCGACCACGGGCGTCTTCGGCGCCGCGATGGCTGCCGGCAAACTGCTCGATCTCGATGCCATTCAGCTCAACTGGGCATTAGGCAACGCCGGCACCATGTCAGCGGGCTTGTGGCAGTTCCTGCCCGACGGCGGCATGAGCAAATTCCTGCATACAGGAGCGGCTGCCGGCAACGGCATCCTGGTTGCCATGCTTGCCAAAAACGGCTTTAGCGGTGCAACCCACATTCTGGAAGGCAAACAGGGATTCTTTGCCGGTTATGCCCGTCAGGAAGTGTGCTATGACCTCTTCAAAGACTTCGGCAAAAAATGGCGTGCCGGGCTGATTTCCTTCAAGCCCTATCCGTGCTGCCGGCACACCCATTCTGCGATTGACGCTGCACTCGATATTCGCCGGCAAGCCGCCGGCCGCGGCTTAAAGACCATTCGTCTGCTGACCTACACAACGGCCAACACCGTGGCGGGCACCCGTTCGCCAGCGACCGGCCGTCAAGCCAAGTTCAGTCTGGCTTACTGCGTCGCCTCCACGCTCTTAAGAGGCGTGCCTACCGAAACATCCTTCTCGGATCAATCCGTGAATGAGGCCGATGTAAAGGCTCTTGAGCGTCGCATAGAAGTGGTCGAAGACACCGAAATCAATGCCTGCGTGCCTCGCAATTGGCCCTGCCGCATTGAAGCCGTCACCGACGACGGACAGGAACTCCATGCCCAGATCTGGAATCCGACGGGAGACCCGGAAAACACGCTTTCCTGGGACGGCGTCGCGCTTAAATTCCAAGCCATGACGGACGGCATTATTCCAGCCAACGTACAGGACGAAATTATTGAGCTTTGCAAACATTTCGAGGATTTAGATAAACCCTGCTTAATCTTCGAAAAAATAAACACTTCCTTTACGAGAAAGTATTAATTAAACGCCCTACCCCGAGGGGCCCAAACAAAAACCACCAAGGAGAATCAATAATGGAAAAAGATAAATTAATAAAGATGCTAATAGGGTTTTTGCCTCTATTACTGCTCTTTTTAGACCCTCCGGAAGGCATGGATCCCAAGGCCTGGGGATTATTCCCGTTTTATGCCGGCGCTATTTTGATGGTCATGCTTCGCCCTGTCGGTGAAGCCACAGCGCTCGCCATTTTCCTGGGCCTTTATGCCGTCATTATGCGCGGCCATACCGTGGCGCTTTCCGGCTTCGCGCTGACGATGACGTGGCTCGTTGTCGGCGCCTATATCATCGCCCAGGCCTTCCGAGACACCAACCTCGGCAAGCGCATTTCCTTCTGGATGATCCGCATCTTCGGACGTTCGACTTTGGGGCTCGGGTATGCGGCAGCCTTTGCCGATTTCATCATCGCTCCGGTAACGCCGTCCAATGCGGCGCGCACCGGCGGCATCATCTATCCCATCTTCCTCAGCGTCGCGGAATCTTTGGGTTCGTATCCAGACAAAAATCCCCGGGGCTTTGGCGCCTACATTTCGGTTCTGCTTTATGTGGTGACTATGTGTACCGGCATCACCTTCCTAACGGGATATGCCGCCAATACCGTCGCTTGGGCGCTGGCTGATCAAATGCTGGGACTGCACATCACTTGGCTCCAGTGGACGACTGCATTTATTCTGCCCGCGGGCATCGTGCTGCTGATCGCGCCATACGTCATGTATCTGATCTACCGGCCCACTCTGACCAAGATCGATAATGTTCGAATTGCCAGGGAGGGCCTTGCGGCCATCGGTCCCATGAGCAGCAAAGAAAAGATTCTTCTCTGCCTGTTCGTCCTTGCCATTATCGGTTGGGCCACCTCTTCTTATACGAAAATCAACTCCACTGCCGTGGTTCTGGGCTTTATTGCCGTCTGCCTGATGACCAATGTTCTCAAGTGGAAGGATATTGCCAAAAACAGCCAAGTTTGGACGACATTGATGTGGTACGGCGGCATTCTGGGGCTGGCCGGCGCCATGAATCAATTCGGCTTCTTTAAATGGATGGCAGAACAGCTTCAGCTCTATGTGGACTTTTCATCCTTCAGCCACATAGGACTGCTCCTCACTTTGGTCGCTGCCGGATCCGTCTGCCGATATCTCTTTGTCTCTTGCGGCGCGTATATGGCATCTGTGCTTCCGGTGCAGTTCACGATCGGCTTAGCAGCCGGTCTGCCTGCCTGGGACATGTTCCTTGTCTTTCTAATGTGCGGCGTTATGGGCGCCATCCTGACGCACTATGCGAATGCTGCCGGCCCCGTTCTGTTCGGCGGCGGATATGTCAGCGTTAAGACTTGGTGGCTCATAGGTTTGTTCTTTACGCTTCTTAGTTACATAATCTTCGCACTAGTTGGTGTTCCTTACTGGTCTATGCTGGGTCTATTTACCTCTCTCTAATACGTTTACATTAGAAAAGGAGGCGGCCCGCCGTTTAAACAAGTAGGCACCTCCTTTATTTACTCAATAACCCATCCGCACTTGTAATGAGCAAAATCGAATTAGACCGGAACAATAAAACGCTCTACGGGCAGATCGCAGATATTCTCCGCGAAAGAATCATGAGCGGTGAGTTCAAGCCCGGAGACATCCTGCCTTCTGAGCGCGAATTGGCCGAAGAGATGCAGGTGAGCCGCATCCCTGTCCGGGAAGCGATGAAGTCTCTGGAGTACTTAGGCGTTGTCAAGCAAATTCGCGGTAAGGGCGTATTGGTGCAAACAGCTGATCTCAGCAACATCTTGAAGGTTGTTGGTCCGCTCGTCACCACTATCACTCCGCAAATCCTGCTCAATCTTTTTGATTTTCGACTGGCTATTGAGCCCTATGGCGCTGCACAAGCGGCCAAGCTGGCAACCAAAGAAGAAATTAAGACACTTCAAGAAATTTTAGAGGTCCAAAAAACAGCTGTCGAAAATAATCAAATGTCAGAGGAAATGTCATTTGAATTTCATTTGAGACTGATGCAAGCCTCACACAATGAAGTGATTGCCACTGTAAGTCTTTTTTTAAGTGAACTTCAACGGCAATCCAGGCACCTTACCCTCTGGAATAAAGAACGTCGAGAAGATGCCTATTGCGAACACAAGAAAGTTTTTGAAGCCATCAAAAATCACGACAGTGAACTTGCATTCCAAATTATGAAAAATCACCTGCTTGAGGCCAAAGAACAGCTTCCCAGAGAATAGCTGCCTGCGGCCTTAAAAATTGGAGCCCATCATGTCCCCCCGTCCCGCCTTTGATGCATTGCAAATATCCGCGCTAGACAACACCGCCACACTGCTCAAGTCTGTCAGGATCAGCGATGAAGTCGTGGTTGGGGGGCAGACGGACGTCTTGCGGATCAAAGCATTGGACGATATCCCTTTCGGGCACAAAATCAGCATACGAGATATTCGCAGCAGCGACTCCATTGTGAAATACGGGGAGGTCATCGGGACGGCCTCCCGCGACATTCCTGCCGGCAGTCACGTACATGTGCAAAACGTTGAAAGCAATCGCGGCCGCGGCGATATGGCTGAACAGAATGCGCCGGCATCTCAGCTTGAGAGCTGTGAAGAAGTATTCACTCCGAAAGTACCTGATCGTCCCATTATTAATGCACGCAGCCTCTGCTATCGAGGGTATTCCAGACCTGACGGCAGTGTGGGCATCCGTAATCTCGTGGGCATCATTTCATGCGTAGCATGTGCAAACGATGTCGTTGTTCACCTCTCTGACATCGAAGGTGTCGCGTGCTTTACTCATCAGCAAGGCTGCTCTCAAACAAAGCCCGACCTTGCGCTGATCGCCAAAGTTCTAACCAATCTAGCTAAGAATCCGAATCTTGGCGCCATCCTGTACGTCAGTCTCGGCTGCGAAAGCGTACCGACAGAGGAAATCGTCCGACAAGCAAAAACTTTCGGAAAACCCGTTGAATTTTTGATCATTCAAAAAGAAGGCGGCTTAACCCAAACGGTTGAGCATGCCAAAGCCGTAGTAGCCGATCTAAAGCAAAAAATCGCCGCCGCCCCGACAGAACATCCTTTCAACACGCTGAAGCTCGGCCTTAAGTGCGGCAGTTCTGACACCACCCAAGGTCTCTCAGCAAATGTCATCGCTGGGAAAATCACAGATATCTTCACAGCGGCAGGGGCGAGCGTCGTGATTGGCGAGACAACGGAATTCATGGGAGCAGAGCATATTGCTGCTCGCCGCTGTGTCACCTCGGCAGTTGCACAAGAGATTGCCAAGCGCGTCTCAGAAATGGAAGCCCGGGCGAAGGCTGTCGGCGTCGACATGCGGGGCGGGCAGCCCACGCGAGGCAATATTGAGGGCGGCCTCACCACGATTGAGGAAAAATCGCTGGGCGCTCTAGCTAAAGCGGGATCCTCTATTTTTCAGCGTGTCATCGATTATGGCGACAACGTCAGACAGCCCGGCCTCGTCATGATGGATTCTCCGGGACGCGAGCCGGAAATGCTCACCGGTCTGGCGGCTGCCGGCTGCAATCTGATCCTCTTCACAACCGGCAGAGGAGCGCCTCAAGGCTTCCCCTTTGTTCCTGTCGTTAAGACTACCGGCAATGAAAACACTTGGCAGTGTCTCCAAGAACACATCGACTGCTATGTTGGAAAAATCATGCGGGGCGAAGAGTCATATGCCGATGCGACTCAGAGACTCTTCGACGAAATCATGCTGTTCATCAACGGAGATCTGACCAAAGCAGAACAATGCCGCTATAACAACTCGATGAACATCTACGTGACCGGTCCGACGATATAACCGTTCAAAGCTTTTGGCGCCGCACCGAATGGTCTCAGAGAGAGAAATCCATTGAAAACGCAGAAATTCTGAATACCTTACAGAACCATGTCTATCTTTCTCATCCTCGGTCTAGTTGTTGCCGCATTGATCGTTCTGCTGCGGCTGAAGCGTTCTCTAGGCTTCTCCGTGCTCTGCAGCGGTCTGCTCATTTGGCTGCTTCTAAAGCCAGAGCCGCACCTGCTCACTGACGGCGTCGTGTCGATGCTGCAGCGCAGCCGAACGTATGATCTCGTGGGGTCACTCTACTTTGTCGTCTGTCTGGAAATTGAACTTCGGCAAAGCGGATGTCTTGACGGTATGGTCAAGTACCTCCAGCAGCTCACCTCGTCAAAGAAACTGAGCATGGCCGTCATGGCCGCTTTTTTGGGTTTACTGCCCAGCATAGGCGGAGCGCGGTTTTCTGCTCCTATTGTGAAACAGATCGCCCAGGGTGAAGCCATTAGCTGCGACAGGCTCAGCGCTGTCAATTTCTGGTTTCGTCACATTTGCGAATTTGCCAGCCCCATCGTTCCCGGCATCATTCTGGCTTGTTCCGTTGCCGGCATTCCGGTTATTGATCTGATCTGCCATTTAGCCTGGCTCACGCCGGCTGCGTTTGTTATCGGCTGGATCGTTCTTTACCACAATGTCACGCTCAATGAAGAAAAGCGGATTGAGATTAGCGGCGCTCAAAAACGCAAAGAACGTTTTGATTTTCTGCTCTCATTCACACCGATCTTAATCGCATTGGTGCTGATGATGACCTTCAAGCTTTCTGCTTGGGCAGCTTTAGGCATCACCGTACTTGCCTCCGGGCTGCTGCTCAAACTGTGCCGCCGCCCTGTTCAACTTGCGGATGTCCTGATCCGGGCGGTGGAGTGGCGGCTTTTCCGAGATGTATTCTGCATTTTCTTTTTCATGGAGCTTTTGGAAAGTACCGGCTTGCTGCAGGCGTTGGTAGCCAACGTCACCGAGTCTGCGATGCCGCTCGAATGGGTTATCGCCGTACTCAGCTTCATGGTTGGCATTCTCACAGGCATCACTCAGGGACAAGTTGCTGTGGTCGTCCCCATTGTGGCCGCAGCAGCGCCGGGGAACTTAGAAATGCTCAGCATTGCCATGGTTTGCGGACTAGGCGGGCAAATGCTGACCCCTACTCATATGTGCCTGACGATTTCCCTTGACTATTTCAAAGGGGATTTTTTCAAGACCGTAGGACTGTGCGCCATCTGCGAAGCTCTGCTTTTAGCAGCATATGGCATTTCCGTCTGGCTATTTCCAATCCATTGATCACGCTGGGAGGCAATCGTTTATGTCCAATTTCTGTACCCTTTCGCAAGCAAAACCGAATGAGCAGGATCCTTTTAAAATCCCCGCCTATCCGGAGTACCCCAAACTGCGTCTAGGCACCCAGCTCGATGCCATCTATGAACGTCTTTACCGTGATGGATACGGTATCCGCAAACCCGGGATCTCGGACGCTCTTCCCAAAGTTTTGGTTGTTTTCGATCCTCGCTGCTCGTGGTCCAACCATTTCTGGCAAACCAGTCAATTGCTCACCGAGCAAATCGATTTCATCTGGTTCCCCGTCTGCGTATCTTCTGATTACAGTACGGCACAAGCAGCTGCAATGCTGGCATCGGAGAACAGCTGGGATGTTCTGCGAGAGCATGAAGAGCTTTTCTCTGATCCGGACTACTGCGGCATCCATCCAGAGGCCTTCCGGTTTACCCAGGCTGATCGGGATCATGTTTGGGACAATGCCCGTATTTTCAGGAAGGCCGGAGGCACTTCAGTTCCTCTGGGCATTTTCAAAACACAGGACGGCCGCTACATCCCGTTGTTTGGAGATAACACCGCCTCCGAAATTCGCTCAAAAATAGGGTTGTCCTAAAGCTTTGGCTGCAGGCATACTGCAGCCCCTTCAGCAAAAATGCCATTTCTCCTTTCCCGCAAGGACGGGGGAGAAATGGCGGCTGAGCCTTAGGAATCACGCCTTCGGCTGCCCCCCAGCGCACTTTTTAAGGGCATCAAGCATCCATGCGGCCCACGGCCGCTATGCCAAGATCCGTGCATAAGCGACCCGGGCTATATAGGGCGGCGGGGCTTCCCGTACTGAGACGTGAAGAAAATGACCTCCGGCTCAATACGCATGGATCCGACATCAAACCTTGGAAACCCGAGGCCGCTGCCAACACGAAGCGAGAAGTCTCGCCCAACGCCCATTAGGGATCGGCGTGGAGCGGTTATAACCTCAGTACAAGCCTTTATTTCGCCCTGTATGAACGGAGATGCAGATAAACCACATCTCTAGAAAGATTAAGAATTTTGGCAATTCTGCTGACAGAATTCTTTACCTCGAACAATCCTTCCTGATCTAAAGCTTTAACGATTTCCTTCGTTTTATTGCGAGCCGTAATCGATTCATCAGCATAGATCTGATCCCGAATGCGGCAAGTTACGGACAGCAGCAGGTCATCCAAATTCTGAACAAACATTTCCGAAGACTGTCCTTCCAGCCCGCCTGTTCCCTTGCCATGACCCAGAGCGCCTTTCGCATCCTGCGGCAGTAATAAATGGCAAAGGTCTGACAATGGCGTTCCCAAATCAAAGTTTATGCATAAAAATCCAATGGGAATTCGGTCGTTGTTTCTAATAATGATGGTCGTCGAACGCATCGGAGATCCATTTCGAGCGACCGTTTGATAGATGGGCGTTATATCTTGATGAAGGCTTTCGCAATTTTTAAGCAGCATCAAAGCCTTATCTGTCACAGGAGAACCTAAAACTCGTCCTGTCTTCATGCCGTTGTGAATATGAATGACGGAATGCTCTAAATCTGCCAACGAATGGAGAACACATTCGCAGCTGTTCCCAAAAACCTGTCCAATAGCATCGACAATAAGTTTGTAGCGATCCAACAATTCACAATCTTGCGCTGTCAAAAGATATACGGATGATGATTTCATAATCAAATTGAACTTATCTCAATGCACTCATCTCAAGTGATGTATATCAAATATTATGCCGCATTTGCTTAGTTCCAATTGATGCATATCGAAATGAATCCGCAGCCACAGACCAATCTCTGCAGAGCATCGGTATGACTTAACGTCATTAAAGCAAATGGTTCAACGAATAAAGAGCGACAGAAAAAGGCTTACCCGCTCTCTCAAACAGATTGGCTGCCCGCCGACAACATGCCGCCAGGGTCAGGCCGCGAGAAGCTGAACCAGAAACCCTTCATCCCGCTCAGCAATTCGTCAGACCTCTTCATTCACACAACTTCACCCCGACCGCAAAAACAGTATACACAACCGGCGTTCAAAGTCCGGCAAAGGCTTGTGATTATTCAAAAAGATCACTCCATTAAGCAGTAACGTAAAGTCTCTGCGTCAATCTTGACGCACTCCATATTAGGACAAGTCCCTCAATAAAAGTGTTGATTGATTCAACTTCTTTTGATAAGCTCAACTTGCTTGTAAGAGTTTGTGAAACGTTCGAAATACCTGTTTGAGCTGCAAACTCCACCTGCTGCGACCTCAGCTGCCGACAGCCTCTGAAGGTGACATACAAGTTCAACGCCACCATCTCGGAGTGTTCTAAATGGATAAGGAAATTCTCTCCACGAACAAAGCGCCTGCTGCGATTGGGCCTTACTCCCAAGGCATCGCAGCCGGATCTTTTGTTTTTGTTTCCGGCCAACTCCCCATCTGCGCTGCTACCGGCGAAATGCCCGAAGACATTAAGGCGCAGGCGGAAATGTCATTACTCAACGTCAAAGCCGTCCTCGAAGCTGCCGGCTCGTCTCTGGACAAAGTGGTCAAAACCACGTGCTTTTTGGCAGACATTAATGATTTCGCAGCATTTAATGAAGTGTATGCACGCATGATGCCGAAAACAGGCGCTCCGAGTCGCTCAGCCGTCGGCATTGCTGCCCTGCCCAAGGGGGCGAAAGTTGAAATTGAAGCAATCGCTATCCGTTAGGACGTTCTAGGGGAACACTTATGTTTGCCATCATTATTGGTCTTATAGTCATCGCCCTGGTGGTGACGCTGCTGCTCAAAGGGTATTACCCGCAAGCCATTCTTTTCATGGGCGGCGTGCTGCTGCTCACGTGTACAGCTATCTTCGGCTGGGGCGATCTGCTCAATGCCAAACAGACGACAAACTTTATCGGCTTTGATATTTTCAAAGTCTTCAGCACTGGCTTTTCATCCCGCATCGCCGGTTTAGGCCTCACCCTGATGGCCATTGGCGGCTTCTCCCGCTACATGGAGCACGTGGGAGCCTCAGCCGCCCTGTTCTCGGTTTTTGAAAAGCCTCTGAAGCTGATCAAGTCCCCCTATGTTCTTCTCGGCGCCTCTTTCCTGGTGTCACAGATCATGGTGATCTTCGTGCCGTCGCATGCCGGTCTTGCACTGCTGCTGATGGTCACGCTTTACCCCATCCTCATTCGCTCCGGCGTGAGTCCCATGTCTGCCCTCGGCGTGATCGGCTGCGCGCAGTTCGTAGACGTTGGTCCGGGTTCCGGCAATGCGATTCTGGCCGCTCAGACCGCCGGTGTTGATGTTTCAGAATACTTCGTCTATTACCAGCTGCCCCTCTTTGTCGGTGTGGTCATTATCCTGACGTTCGTTCACATGTTCGTCCAGCGCTGGTGGGACAAGCGTGAAGGCTGGGTTTTTGATCCCAACAATATTCAGACGCTGGCGGGCACGAAGACCACTGAACAGGACAAAAAGGTCCCGAAGATCTACGCCATTCTGCCCATCATCCCGCTCTTCCTGATCATTTTCTTCTCCAAAGTCGCCGGCAGTCATATCCGTATGGATGTTGTCACGGCAATGGTTATCTCCACCGTCATTGCGATCATCTTTGAGCTGATCCGCCTGCGCAATTTCCGCGACGTTCTCGCCTCCTTCAAGCTCTTCTTCGAAGGCATGGGCAAGATTCTGGTGAGCGTGGTCTCCCTGATTGTCTGCGGTGAATTCTTCGCTGCCGGCCTCATCAAATCCGGCTTCATGGGCACGCTGATCACTGCAGCCAACGACGCAGGCTTCGGTCTGGCTGCCATGGTGATTATCGGCGGCGCTCTGGTGTGGCTCTTCTCCTTCATCATGGGTTCGGGCAACGCTGCGTTCTTCTCGTTTGCTCCGCTCCTGCCGAATGTGGCGCATGTCATCGGCGTGCCGATCATTCAGCTGATCTTCCCGCTTCAGGTACTCCTCGGCTTTGGCCGCGCCTCTTCCCCGATTACCGGCGCTATTGTGGCCATTTCCGGATTGGCAGGGGTATCTCCATTCCAAGTCGCAAAGAGAACATTTATTCCGATGCTCTTTGGCACTGCCATTACCTACATTGCCTACTTCCTGTTCTGGTACTAACCCACAGCAAAAAACACAATGCGGGAGGACCCCAGGCCTCCCGCACATCATGACCCGACTACTTCTTTATTAAGGAGATCACCAAATGGGCGTCAATACTATCCTTACTCACAGCGGCCGCGGCGACCAGTCTGTTGAAGTTCGTTCCGTCAATCCGGTAGTGATGCGCGCATCGACCATTTTGTTTAAGGACTACGATACCTGGCAGAAGTACCGCAAGCTTCGCGCAACGGACCGCGTTCTTTCCTATGGCGCCCGCGGCACGACGACCAACTTCGAGTTGGAAAAGCTCGTCTGTGAACTCGAAGGCGGCTATCGTGCCCAGCTCTTCCCGACGGGTCTCGCTGCCCTCGCCATGGTTCTGCTCAACTATGCAGAAGCCGGCGCTCACTTCATCGTCTCCGACGCTATCTACGGTCCGGTCCGCACGGTCTGCAATCTCTTCCTCAGCAAGGTCAAGGTTGACGTTTCTTTCTGCAAGGCCGACTGCTCAGACGTTGAAAGCCTGATTCAGCCCAACACCAAGCTGATCCTCGTTGAAAGCCCGGGATCGATTCTTTACGAAGTGATTGATCTCCCCAAACTCTGCAAGATCGCTCATGCCCATAATATTCCTGTAGCCATTGACAATACCTACAGCAGCGGCTACCTCTACAACCCGCTAAAACTCGGTGCTGACATTTCCGTCATCGCCGCTACGAAGTATCTCAGCGGCCATTCTGACGTAACGATGGGCGTCGTCGTCTGCAACGAAAAAGAATGGAAGAACTTCGATAAGCTGCCCGAAGCCCTTGGCTTCACGACCAGCCCCGATGACTGCTATCTGGTCCTTCGCGGCATGCGTACGCTCGCGGTCCGCATGAATCAGATTGAAAAGAATACCGACGAAGTTGTGGCTTATCTCCAGACTCGTCCGGAAATTAAGACGATCTTCTATCCGAAACTTCCGACCCATCCGAATCATGACATCTTCATGCGCGACTACAAGGGTGCGTCGGGTATGTTGACGATCGAATTTGCCGATGGCTACACGAAGGAAGATGCCGTCAAATTTACCGATGCGCTCAAGTACTTTGCCTGCGGCGCGAGCTGGGGCGGCTACGAAAGTCTGGCCACAGTGACGGTTCCTCCGCGTACGGCCACGGACTGGAGCAAGCGCGGCCCGTTCGTTCGCTTCCATATTGGCTTGGAAGATGCTCAGGATCTGATTGAGGATCTGGGTCAAGCCCTTGACAAGATCTCGCACAAATAACTGCGTCCTTGCGCGGCCTCTCTAATCGGAGGCATCCCTTTGTTTCTCTTTTGCCCGTGCGTTTATCAAAACGTGCGGGCTTTTTTCTTTATCTCAAAAAAAACTTGCCGTTCTGCTGCGGCAATCTTTCCTTCCTTAGCGCAGCGGTCCTGATTCATCATCTTCATTAATTCAAATTATTTTGATAGACTCAAATTTGCTGTGAGACACAAGTCGCATCAAGTGATACGGCACGCATTATTGGGTCAGAAGGACGGGAATGAAATGGCAACATATGCACAGATCGCCAGAGCTCATCTAGGAAATCTCGGCAAAGTCTCTTTAGGGTTTTATCCAACGCCTTTTCACAAACTCGAAAGCATTTCCTCGGCTTATGACGTCAATCTTTGGATAAAGCGGGAAGACTTCTCCGGCTCGACGCTCTTTGGCGGCAACAAAATTCGTAAACTGGAATATCTGCTGCACGACGCCAAAGACCAGGGTTGCGACACCGTCTTTACTTATGGCGCTACGCAATCCAATCACGTGATGGAAACGGCTACCGCAGCGCGGCGCTGCGGCATGCGTCCTGTTGTCTACTTAGGGGCTATCGTGGAACCTCAGCCCAATGACGTTCGGGCCAACTTGCTCCTCGATACGATTTTGGGAGCAGAGATTCATATTCTGCCGTCCTGCGGCCGAAGCACCAAAGAAACCATGGAGGCCAATGACCATCTGTTCCAAGCGCATATTGCGCAATTAGCGGCTCAAGGGCATAAGGTCTACAACATTCCGATCGGCGGCTCCACTCCTATCGGGGCAGCCGGTTTTGCGGAGTGCTACATCGAAACAATGGAACAATGCGAGTCTGCCGGGTTAGCCTGCGACTACTTGGTCACAGCAACAGGCAGCGGCGGCACACTGGCAGGATTGGCTGCCGGGGCGGCGATGCTGCACGATGACAGCACTCAATTGATTGGCATCCAAGTCGGCAAAAAGGATCCTGCGACCTATGGCCAAAAGATCGTTGAACTGGCCAACAGCGTTCTGGAAACGGCTGGCGCACAAGAGAGAATCGAGAAGGTTCCGTTTGTGCTTCACTCAGAATATGTGGGGCCAGGCTACGAAAAACCCTACAAAGAAGCCAATGATGACATCCGATACCTGGCGCGTACGGAAGGCATCTTCACGGATCCGGTTTATTCCGGCAAAGCCTTCCACGGACTGATGGATCTCATTCGTACGGGGAAGATTCCCAAAGGCAGCAATGTGGTGTTTCTCCACACTGGCGGCGCCACAGCCCTGTTTTCTGAACTCGATATCATCGGGGATTTAAATCAGATCCAGGCATAAGCGATCACTTCGGATCTCTTTTAATGGAGGACTAAATGCACATTGAAGCAAAGCTTCGTGAACTGGGGTTAGAACTGCCGGAAGTCAAAAAACCAGCCGGACTCTATGTATTTACCAAACGGGTTGGAAATCTCGTCTACGTTTCCGGACAAACACCTGACATTGGCAGCATTCTGCAGTACAAGGGCGTTGTCGGCGAGGACATGAGCATCGAAACTGCGCAGCAAGCCGCACAGCTCGCTGCATTGAACATCCTTGCAGTTCTGAAACTTGATCTTGGGGATTTAGACCGCATTCGCCAGATCGTTCAAGTGGTCGGTTATGTCCGATGCGCTAAAGGCTTTGAGGATCAGCCTAAAGTCATTAACGGTGCCTCTCAGGTCTTTAAAGATCTATGGGGCGAGGCAGGCATAGCCGCTCGACTTGCTCTGGGTGCCAATGAACTGCCCGAAGGCAGTCCTGTCGAGATCATGGCGGTAGTGGAATTAGCACACTAGCGCTCGCGCTCTATGAAGCGTCTTGCGTTCTGCAGGACGCTTCTGCTCAGTGAATGAGATTAAGGAAGAATTTTCGTCCGTACAGTTTGACCAGACGAGCTTCACATTCTTTCTCGTAATCGCCGAGTTTTTGCGCCCACCAATTGGAAAACATTCGAATTTGACGAATTTTCCAGTCATCCTCCTTGCAAACCACATAATTTTGGTGACTTGGCCGGTGCCATCCTCCCAATACCGGCACTAAGCGTCCGGCTTCGAGATCATCAATGATGAAAAACAAAGGCATGCAAGGTGCTATGCCGGCATGTTCAAGCACAGATCTTCGAGTCATCTCAACATTCGAATAACGAATCGTATCGATCGCTTGAAAACTGCAGCTCTGCCCTTTTTTCGTGAGCTGATAGTTCGAGTTAAGCGAGAAGCTGTTCGGGTAAAGATTGCTGAATACTCGGTGGTGCAGAAGATCGTCAGGATGATTGATTGGCCCGTGTTCTTTTAGATACTGAGGCGTCGCAACCGGCACAAAAATCATCCGTCCTCTCGGCAGCATGATGCAGTTGGAGAGCTGTGCCTGTGCACTCAAACAGATGACGTCCGCCTTGCCCTCCAGAAAACTCGGCACATCCGACGGTGAGAGCATGTTAAAGCGCAGTTTTGGAAACTGTTCTGCATATTCCAAAATGAACTTCGTCGCGAAGTTGATGTGAGCATTGCCGATCATGACTCGGATCAGCATGGCGTCGTCGCTTTGCAGACGCCGGTAGTAGGTTTCAATCTGCTGCCGCTCCTCCAGAATCTTCTTAACAGATCCAATAATCGCACAGGCATCAGCCGTCATTTCAAATGGGCGCTTTTCCCTGTTGATCAATTGTCTGCCTAACTGCGTTTCCAGCTTTGTGAGTTTACGCGAGGCTGTTGGGCTGTCGATACCGAGCGCCTGAGCAGTTTTTTGAATCGATCCTGTTGTACACAAAGAAGCAAATACTTCCAATGCTTCGAGGTCATTAAGCATTGATAGATCCTTTTTTATCAGCCTTAACAAGGTTCTTTGCAATTTTAACAATGGAGGAATGGATACAACCGCAAACAAGTCCTATCCCATATTAATGTTCTAACACATAGTTGTTAAATATGAACTTGTAAGATCTATTATGTATATGTTAAATGTATGAATGAATTACAACTATCAATCATTCATAGTATTTTCAGCTAGTCCGTCAAGGAATTCTGACAGCAGCATCTTCTGTCCAGACGACAATTCAATCGACATCATTTGTTTACCAATAGACCTCGTAGTAACTGAACAAATACTATATAAAGCGATGTCGTAAAGCAGAATCTCACATTCTTTTGGTTTTTGTTTAGAGAGGTGCAAAAATCCATACCAAAGAACATAATCATTTATATATTTTGTAGCTACACCTCGAAATTTAAGATTAATCGATTCCTTAATTCCATGCTTAAATTTTCGTACAGCATCAAGCGCCCTGTCTTCATTAATACCTTTAACAGTCGTTAAATTGACATTTCTTAATGCTTTTTCATGTTGATTGTTTTTGGATATCTCAGCATCTGTAAGAAGTTTTGACTGTGATGTCAAATGATCTTTTATTGCCGACACGATAGTGTCTGTGGATGAGCGACCCAAGGTTGAAACTTTCCCTGTAAATCCACCATCTCTTCCAACAGCCAGCGGGACACATACTTGCTGCAGAGATTCTTTGTTTTTATCGTATTTTTCAATTAGTTGCTTAAACTCAGAAGCTTGTCTGCTGCCTTTAAATGAAAGGTTAAAGAAGGTTCTGTCCAGCTCTACGGTGCCGGACAACATTTGATGCTCGCATGTATTTCGCAGCGCATTGAGAATTTTATGTCTCCAAGCAAATGCTGTAGGGACAGTAATTCCACAAATTTTTGCACTTTGACGAACACTTAATTCTTTACACATACAGTTGACGTACACTCTCAACTTCTCTTGATTTTGATATGTATTCTTTCCCAAAACAGTATTGGTTGTCGCCTGAAAAACTTTCCGACAATCTGTACATTTAAATCGTTGAGTGCCGTCTGGTCTTTTGCCATATCGAACAACATGGCGAGATTCACAATGAGGGCAGAAAAAATCATTCGCAAAACGGTTGTTTTGAACCTTCTCCGGCATCAGAATGGAAGGTTCCTTTTTCTCAGCCTGCCTTTCCTCTTCTACAGATTTGATCTTAAGTAGAAACGCCTCCCTATCTTTCTTCGAGAGCATTGAGAAAGCTGAAAACAACTCATCAGACTTATTCATTTTTCCAACTATCGAAATATTAAATCAAATAGATTATTTATAAAAACAAATCAACCCTATGCTTAAACATAGTTTAGGGCTTTTCGACGCCGTTCGTTCAAATTAAATTGGTTGCAAAACATGTGGAACCCCCTACCTCAGCATGTTTTTCCACTAATCAAGGAGTAAGAAATGAAGATCGTCAGCGTCGACATCATTGATGTGAAGAATCCTCTTCAGTCGGCTGTAGCTAAATGGCGCCCGGTTGTCGTGCGCATCAACACCGATGAAGGTGTCTCCGGTTTTGGCGAAGTCGGCATGGCATATGGTGTCGGGGCTTCTGCGGGCTTCGGCATGGCAAAAGATCTGGCTCGTCTTCTGATCGGTGAAGATCCCATGCGCAGCGAATACATCTGGGACAAGATGCAGAAGAAGACCTTCTGGGGTCAGGGCGGCGGCACGGTTGTTTCTGCCGGCATGAGCGCCATTGATATTGCGCTTTGGGATATCAAAGGCAAGGTCCTCGGCGTTCCCTGCTACCAGCTTTTCGGCGGGAAATGCCGCGACGAACTCCGCACGTATGCGAGCCAGCTGCAGTTCGGCTGGGGCAATGCGGAAAAAAAGGAAATTCTCACGACGCCTGAACAGTATGCGAAAGCTGCTGAACAGGCATTGGCAGACGGCTATGACGCCATCAAAGTTGACGTTAACGAAATTGACCTTGAAGGCCGTGCCAAGAAGCGTAATTTGTACGGCTGCTTTGCCCGCCGCGATCTGTTGGTCGGCTACGAACGACTCAAGGCAATCCGAGAAGCTGTCGGCGACAAGATCGACATCATTGTTGAAGCTCATGCACTGACGGATACGACGTCAGCCATTGAATTCGGCAACATGATCGAAGAATTCCGCATCGCCGCTTATGAAGAGCCCGTGATGGCCCTTAATCCCGGCCAGCTCAAGCAGGTCAAGGACGGCATCAATATTCCGATTGCCGCCGGCGAACGTGTCTACACACGCTGGGGCTTCCGTCCGTTCTTTGAAGACCACATCATTGATTTGATTCAGCCTGACCTGGGTACCTGCGGCGGCTTCAGTGAAGCCAAGAAGATCTGCGACATGGGTCATATCTATGACACGACCTGCCAGATTCACGTCTGTGGCGGCCCAATCATGACTGCCGCTGCGCTGCAGCTTGAATGTGCAATTCCTAACTTTGCTATTCACGAACTGCACCGCTACGCGCTGCTCGAAGGCAATCGCGTCACTTGCAAGTACGACTATCTGCCGGTCAACGGCAAGTATCAGATTCCGGATCTTCCCGGCATCGGCCAGGAACTCACAGATAAATCCATTGCTGAATCGCCCAAGGAGACGGTGAAGTAACCAGCTTCAAATCGAGAGAAATCGCAGCCCCCAATGCATTCCCATTGAGGGGCTGCGGCGAGAGACCACCAAGGAGACCAAGCTATGGGAGCTATAGCGAATACCATCGCAATCGTTGTGATTGTTTGCGTTGGCTATCTGATCATCAAAAAAGTGTATCCGACGGCAGTCTTGATGATTGCCGGCCTAGTGCTGTTGTGCTGCACCGTACTGCTTGATGTAGAGCCCGGACTGGCCTTGAAAAAGGGCACGGGATCAGAATTCTTCGACATCTTCAAAATCATTCAGGATGTCTTTTCAACCACGCTCGGCGGCCTGGGCTTAAACATTATGTGCATGGGCGGCTTCGCCAAGTACATGGACAAGCTTGAAGCCGGCCGTTCGCTCTATGACGTTGTCAGTGCGCCGCTCAAGTACGTCAAGAATCCGTATATGCTCGCCATGGCCGGTTTCATTGTCGATCAGCTGCTTGGTATGGCGATTCCCTCAGCTTCCGGTCTCGGTCTGCTAATGATGGTCACCATGTACCCGGTGTTCATCCGCGCCGGTGTCCCGAGAATGACTGCTGTCTGCGTCATTGCTGCGGGCCGCTTCTTCGACCTCGGACCAGGTTCCGCCTCCTGCAATATGGCCTGCAAAACGGCTGGTATTGAATGGGCCGACTACTTCCTGAATTGGCAGATGGGTATTTACTGGGCTCTGCTTCCGACAATGCTTGTGACGATGTACTTTGCTCAAAAGTATTGGGACAAGCGCGAAGGACTTGATCCGGATTTTGAAGCGCTGCGCGAAAAGTTCCGTCAAGAAGAAGCTGACGATACTAACAAAGCTCCTAAGATCTACGCTCTGCTCACCGTTCTGCCGCTCTTCCTCCTGCTCACGTTCAACCCGATTGTGACTGAGTACTTTGGTCTGCCGACCATCAAGCTCGGCATCCCGGCAGCTGTCATCATCACGATTTTCGTTTCCATGATCTTCGAATACATCCGCAAGCGTGAATTCGCTGAAGTCATGGCCAGCATGAAGGTCTTCTTTGAAGGCATGGGCAAATACTTTGCCGTCGTCGTCACCCTCATTGTTGCGGGTCAGGTATTCGGCAAGGGCCTCACGGCAATCGGTGCTGTCAATGCGCTGATCGCAGGGGCGGAATCGATGGGTCTCGGCGTCATGTCGCTGATCATCGTGATGGGCATCATCATCGGCATCATTGCCTTCTTGATGGGTTCGGGCAACGCTCCGTTCTACTCCTTTGCCTCTATCGCTCCGGCTATTGCTGAAAAGTTCGGCGTCCATGCTGCTGACGTGCTGCTGCCCCTGCAGACCATGACGGGCTTCGGCCGCACGATGTCTCCAGTGACTGGCGGCATTGTGGCTGTGGCAGGTATGGCCGGCGTCTCGCCATTCCGCGTTGTAAAGCGCAACATGGTTCCGCTGCTTTGCTGCTGCGTGGTGAACTTCTTGGTTGTCTACCTCTTCATCCTTCCGTAAATTAGCCGCAACCTCATTGGCACTAAAAGCACTGCTCGACTACTTTAAGAGCAGTGCTTTTTCATCTTGAGAACTGATCATGCAAGAACCTATTCAAAATGAACTGGCATCTTTTATCGCCAACTGCGATTGGGAAAAGATTGCCCCGCATTTCAAGGAAGATGCTGCCTATCGGGTATTGGACTGGGTTGGCTGCGCCGTGGCCGGAGAGCACTATCCCCAAGTTGAAATCGCTCAGAAGTACTTTATTGAAAACGGTGATCAGGGAAACTCTACTGTCATTGGTCACCAGACCAAATGCTCACCCCGTACGGCCGCCTTTCTCAACGGCATTGCCGGACATGTCTGCGAACTTGACGATGGGCACCGTACAGCCATCGGGCACCCTGGTTCAATTGCCGTCCCGACGGCACTGGCGCTTGGCGAGCACCTCAATGCCAGCGGAGCCGATGTTTTAAAAGCGGTCATTCTCGGTTATGAGGTTTTTTCCCGCTTGGGGCGCACTGTCAATCCGTCCCATTACCGGACCTGGCATACAACCGGCACTTGCGGGACTATCGCCGCTGCGGCCGCAGCCGCCAGTCTGCTCAAACTGTCCGCAGAAGAAACCAACAACGCTATTGGCATCGCCGCGACGATGGCAGGAGGACTGGTGGAGTCCTTCGGCTCACATGCCAAAGCCATCAATATTGCGGAAGCTTGCCAAAACGGGATTGATGCCGCCTCTCTCGCAAAGCTGGGGCTGACGGGCTCTCACTCTGCGCTTCTGGGTAAAAAAGGTTTCGTAGCGGCGACCTGCACTGAACCGCATACAGAAAACCTCACCCATTTATCTGAAGATGCACTGGTGTCCGATTCAGCGTTCTACAAGGTGTATTCGTCCTGCGGACATACCAATTCTCCCCTTGATGTGCTCTTTAAACTGATGGCTAAATACACCATTAATCCAAAAGAGATTGAACGAATTGATGTGGCCACCTACAAGGTCGCTTTCGATCTGACCTCACAGCTCAAAACGGCCACCGAAGATGAAGCGAAGTTTTCGCTTCCCTTCTGTTTTGCCATTTCGCTGCTCAAAGGGAGCGTCTCCTTAGCAAACTTCTCGCAGGCCGTGCGAACCGACCCTGAAGTACTTGACCTTGCCCGACGAGTGCACGTCATTGAAAGTCCGGAAGCCACAAGCCGCTTCCCGCATCGTCAGGCTGAAGTGTCCATTGTGATGAAGGACGGGACGGTTTATGCCGACAAAACCCTTGACGCGCACGACAGCACTACGCCAGAACAAATCGTCGCTAAATTTGAAGCTGCGGTGAATGAAATGGATGCTTCAAAGCGTCAGCGCATTATCCAATTCGTGATTGATCTTGGAAAACAACAGTCCATTGCCCCCTTGATGGATTTGCTCGCTTAACTCACCACGGGTCCTAGAAAGAAGCACGTTCTCCAAAGAGACAACGTGCTTCTTTTTTGAGCGAGCCTCTCAATTCGAACGCAGCCACATTGAAGAATTGCCGTAGGGAACTCCATGGAGAGATCCCAAGTCATTGCAGCTCATGGTATTTGTGAGGCTTTAACGATCGTTGCTGCAGCAGGCCGCCACAGTCCGCTTCTGCCTTCCAAGTTTTTAATCGCCTTGTTTATCTTGGAAAATAAGCCCTCTGCAGCCCTCAAGCACAGTGGCAGTGGTGGGACCACCGGGACTCGAACCCAGATCCGACCCTTAGGAGGGGCCAGTTCTATCCAGTTGAACTATGGTCCCACCGTGCTTGATCTCTCTCCGGGGACTGCCCGGAGAAGATTCGGATTCTATCAGAGGCCGCAACAGGCCTGCTGACTTCTGCAGAATCATCCGGCGTGATGCAGTTTCTCTTTAGCAACCCGCAAAAGAAGATCTTTTGTTGACGAACCGAACGTAATGCGAAGCACCGTCGTATCGCCCGAACCAATCACGGCTTTAACGGTACCCGCCCCAAAAACATCATGACGAACACGGTCGCCGGGTTTATATCCGCAATCGTCTTCAGCCCGGCGCTGCTGAGCGGCCGCCAGACTTGCGCCGGCGCCAGCAAAGCTGCGCCGCCCGCTCTCGGAAACAACCGCATCGCTTACGCGGTTAGAACCATACGAGCCGCCTGAACTGCGTCCGGATCCGTAGCCGCCGTAGCCCTGACCGGAACGACCGTAGCCGCCGGAATAGCCCGATGAGCTGCCTCCCCAGCGAGCCCCGCGCCCATAGGAATCGTCGCGGTCGCGTCCGTAGAAATGGCCGCCCTGCCGATCTGAATCATCATCCTCATCGTCATCAAAGAGCGGCTCCATCTGCACGAGTTCCGCTGGAATTTCTTTAACGAAGGATGAAAGCGGATTATTGAAGGTTGTGCCGTATGTTCGACGAACCTTGCAGTGCGTGAAGACGAGCCGCTCCTTAGCACGGGTAATAGCCACGTACATCAGGCGCCGCTCTTCCTCTAGCCCTCCCTGACCGCCTTCGGAAACGGTTTTCACAGCAGAAAAATGCGGAAAGATACCTTCTTCTGCGCCAACGATAAATACCCAGGGGAATTCGAGCCCTTTGGCGGAATGCACGGTCATCAGCTGCACGGCATTGACATTCTGGCCTTCGCTCTTGTCGCCCGCTTCAAGCGTAGCCTGCGTGAGAAACCCCTCCATCGGCGTCGGAACCTCATCATTAGCTGGCGAGAAAGCCAAAAGATCTTCCGGCAGTCTTTCGTTTTTAAACCACCCTTCAGCGGCTGTGATCACTTCCTTCATGTTCTCAAGGCGATCCGGGCCATCCTTATCTTTTTCGTAGCAGGCCTCGAGCCCGGAAGCCTTAATGACATGTGCCACGGCATCGGGAAGCGTCATATTCTGCGCTGTCTCACGCAGCGTAAAGATCAGGTCGCGAAAGGCTGCCAGGCGCCCCGACAGCTGGTCGCCCATTTGAATCAGTGTGGCCCAAAGGCTCTGACCACTTGCGCGGGCTGACTCCTGGAGCGTCTCAATGGTTTTCGCTCCGATGCCGCGCGTCGGAAAATTAACCACCCGCAGAAAGCTGGTGTCATCCCACGGATTGGTAATCATCCTGAGATACCCCAGCAGATTTTTGACTTCCGCGCGTTCGAAGAACCGAAGACCGCCATAGATGCGATACGGCACGCCTCGGGCCGTCAGTTCGGCTTCAAGCGCCCGTGACTGAGCGTTCGTTCGATAAAGAATCGCAAACTGACGCCAAGACGCATCGCCTCCAGTAAGGCGCTGGGCTCGACGAATCGAATCCACCACCCAAGCGGCTTCATCCATCTCGCTCTCGAGCTCCTTCACCAAAATCTTTGCGCCTTGAATGCCGCTCGTCCAAAGGTTTTTGCCCAAACGTCCGTCATTATTGGCAATCAGAGCATTGGCGGCATCCAGCACCGTCTTTGTCGAGCGATAGTTCTGTTCAAGTTTGATGGGCTTCTCAACATGAAAGTCCTGGAGAAAGTCCGCCATGTTGCCGATGTTGGCGCCGCGGAAAGCGTAAATGGACTGATCGTCATCACCAACCGCGAAAACCGCATTCAAAGACGTACCGTTGGGCCCTAGCTTCTCACCGGCCAAGATTTTGAGCCAGCGGTACTGCAAAACGTTGGTATCTTGAAACTCGTCGACGAGAATATGACGGAAGCGCTTTTGATAGTGCGCGCGAACAAGGTCATTGCGGGTGAGCAGCTCATAGCAGCGAAGAAGCAGTTCAGCGAAATCCACTACCCCCTGCTTCTGACATTCCCGCTCGTAAGCTTGGTAAAGCCCGAGACGCAGATCGGACGCATCCTTCGCTGAAACGCCCGAAGACCTCAGTCCGTTTTCTTTGCACCAATTAATGAAATTGACGACCTGCTTGGGATCCGTCTTTTCCACATCAATATTGGCAGCTTTCATGAGCCGCTTCACCAGCGAAAGCTGATCCCCGGAATCCAAGATCTGGAAGGTTTTCGGCAGCCCCGCTTCCTGCGCATGAATGCGCAGAATACGGTTGCACAGGCCATGGAAAGTGCCGACCCACATGCGGCGAAGGTCATAAGGAATCATGCCTTCCAAACGCGTGAGCATTTCCTTGGCGGCCTTGTTGGTAAAGGTCACCGCCAGAATCTCTCCCGTCGTCGCCAAATTATGCTCAAGCAGCCAGGCAATGCGCGTGGTCAGCACTCGCGTCTTGCCGGATCCCGCGCCGGCAAGAATGAGAACGCTCTCTTCAGGTGCAGTCACTGCCCGATGCTGCTCGGGATTGAGGTTGGCCAGAATATCGCTCGACATAGGCAGACTTTCGATGGAATAGTTTTTCTGAAGACAATGCAAGAAATGAATATGCGGCCGAAAAGGTAGCACAAGCAGAGCCAACTGCACCGCTTCGATTCAAAACTGCCAAACAGCACACCATATTCAAAGTCTAAGGACAATATCGTAGTTTTCTATTGCAAACCGGAAAAGCCGGTTCAGTGAGCTGAACTTGCATCACTCAACAGGTATTCCAGAGGGATCTGAAGGCGTTCCCGCCAAGGTCTGGCGGCTATACTTAACAACTATTCTCAAATTTCCCCCCAACTTATTCACACTGGACAAAGAGCGTTATGCGCGAGACATACTCCCCGCAGGAGGTCGAATCCGAAGTTCAGGCGATGTGGAAGGACAAGGACGTCTACCGTGCCAAAGAAGATGCCGTAGACGCCAATGGCCATCCCAAGCCCAAGTTCTACGTGTGCTCCATGCTTCCTTACCCGAGCGGCAAGCTGCATATGGGCCACGTGCGCAACTACACCTTAAATGACGTCATGTACCGCTTCCACCGCATGAAGGGCTACAACGTCATGACGCCGATGGGCTGGGATGCCTTCGGACTGCCGGCCGAAAATGCCGCCCTGGCAAAAAAGGTTCAGCCGGCTGCGTGGACATACAGCAACATCGCCGATATGAAGGCCCAGATGGAGCCCTTGGGTCTTGCTTTCGACTGGTCGCGTGAAGTCGCTACCTGCAAGCCCGAGTACTATCGGTGGAACCAGTGGCTGTTCCTCAAGATGCTGGAAAAAGGCATTGCCTACCGTAAGACCCAGATCGTCAACTGGGACCCGGTCGACAAGACTGTGCTGGCCAACGAGCAGGTTATTGAAGGCCGCGGCTGGCGCTCCGGCGCGATTGTTGAAAAGCGCGAAATTCCGGGTTATTACCTCGGCATTACGCAGTACGCGCAGGAACTCCTCGACGACATCAAAACGCTTGACGGCTGGCCCGAACAGGTTCGCCGCATGCAGGAGCACTGGATTGGCCGTTCCGAAGGCGTGACGCTTTGCTTCCCGTACGAACTGGCCGGCGAAAAGAAGCGCCTCTCCGTTTATACGACTCGTGCCGATACGCTGATGGGCGTGACGTTCGTCGCCATCGCTGCCGAACATCCCCTCGCTTCCTACCTCGCCAAAAATCGTCCGGATCTGCAGGCCTTCATTGCTGAATGCGCCAAGGGCGGCGTGTCGGAAGCCGACATGGCTGCCATGGAAAAGAAGGGTGTTCCGACGGGCTTTTACGTCGAGCATCCGCTCACGGGCGAACCCGTTGAAGTCTGGATTGCCAACTACGTCCTCATGGGCTACGGCGAAGGCGCCGTGATGGCTGTCCCGGCTCACGATGAACGAGACTTTGCATTTGCCAAAAAGTTTGGTCTTCCGATCAAGCAGGTGGTTGCGGTTGACGGTGAAACCTTCTCTACCGATGTCTGGCAGGAATGGTATGGCGACAAGACGCGCGAAACGCATCTTGTCAACTCCGGCGAATTTGACGGCCTGAGCATGCATGACGCCATTGACGCCATTGCAGCTAAGCTCGCATCCAAGGGGCTTGGACAAAAGGAAGTGAAGTTCCGTCTGCGCGACTGGGGCATTTCTCGTCAGCGCTATTGGGGTACGCCCATTCCGATGATCAATTGCCCGCACTGCGGTCCTGTGCCGGTGCCTGAAAAAGATCTCCCGGTCGTGCTTCCTGAGGATCTCGTGCCGGACGGTTCAGGCAATCCGCTTACGAAGTGCGATGCCTGGAAGAACGTCAAGTGCCCGAAGTGCGGCGCGGACGCCGAACGTGAAACCGACACGATGGACACGTTCGTCGATTCCTCCTGGTATTTCCAGCGTTACTGCTCGCCCGACTGCACGACAGCAATGGTCGACAAGCGCGCCGACTACTGGATGCCGATGGATCAATACATCGGCGGCATCGAACACGCTGTGCTGCACCTCCTTTATGCCCGTTTCTGGACAAAGGTGATGCGCGACTTCGGTCTCGTGAAGTACGACGAACCGTTTAAGAACCTCTTCACTCAGGGCATGCTGATGGCCGAGTGTTACTACCGGGATATGCCCGATGGTCACCGCCGTTGGTACTACCCTGACGAAGTGGAGGTTCAGTTCGACGACAAAGCCCGTCCCGTTGGAGCGATCTCCAAGGAAGACGGCGAGCCCGTGGTGCTCGGCGGCATCGAAAAGATGTCCAAATCGAAGTGCAATGTCGTTGAACCGCGCGACATTATCAACAAGTTCGGCGCTGACACGGCCCGCAGTTTCGTGATGTTTGCCGGTCCTCCAGATCAATCGGCGGCCTGGTCGAATTCCGGTGCCGAAGGCACGTTCCGCTTCCTGCGCCGTATTTGGAACTGGGCCTATGCGCATCAAACTGACCTGAACAATGCTCCGGAAGCCTCGACTTCTGAGGGTTTCAGCCACGAAGCTCGTCATCTTCGCCGCGAAATTCATTCGTGCTTGAAGCAGGCCGACTACGACTACTCTCGCATGCAGTACAACACAGTGGTGTCAGCCTGCATGAAGATGTTCAACGCAATCGACGGCTTTAAGGGTACGGAATCCGAAGGCGGCAAAGCTGCTCTGAAGGAAGCCGCATCCATTCTGCTGCGCACGCTCTACCCGATTGCTCCCCACATCACCACCGCACTCTGGAAAGAGCTCGGCTTCATCGCAATCGAGGGCGACCTCATTGATGCGAAGTGGCCCGAGGTTTCCGAAGATGCCATCAAGGCCGATGAACTTACCCTCGTCTGCCAGGTGAACGGCAAGCTTCGCGGCTCCATTACGGTTTCTGCTGAAGCCAGTGAGGATGAAATCCGCGCGGCCGCACTCAGCAATCCGGACGTCAAGAAGTTTGTGGGTGACCTTCCGGTTCGCCGCGTAATCATCGTGAAGCAAAAGCTCGTGAATGTCGTAGCCAAATAAAGCGATACTCAATGAGTCATTGGCTTTAAGGCCGGTTGAGACGGCGTCCTTCAGCATTGAAGGGCGCCGTTTTTTCTCTGTTAACGACAGGAGCTCTGTCGTTTCTTTGCGGCTGCCAATATGCCGCCAAAAGCCCCGCCTCTTTATAATGAATTCTTTTGTGGGCTTGCCTAATTTCGAGCGCCTGTTCATTTTTGGGATCTTCTGCATGCAGCACCTCTCCCGTCGTTCGGTTTTTGCGCTTTTGGGCTCTCTGGCCGGTTCTGTCGTCCTCTCGGGCTGCGGCTTTCGCCTGCGCGGCCAATTCTCCGCGCCGTTTGAAACGCTCTATCTGCAGATGCCGGAAAACACCCGTTTTTCCGGTCTTTTAAAGCGCGTCATTGAATCAGGATCCGATGTTCGTGTCGTCAAGTCTCCAAAGGAGGCAGACGCCATTTTGGAGCTCCTCTCCGTCAACCGCAGCCGCGACATTTTGTCGATCAACGACGCGGGTCGAGCGCGCGAATATGAACTCACCACGACGCTTGAATTCCGCGTTGTGTCCCCCGAGGGTTTCGATTTTGTTGAAACGACGCGGCTCGCGACCTCCCGAGATCTGACCTATTCGGAAAGTGAATTCCTTTCGCGCGAAGGTGAAGAGAAAGTGCTTTACGACGATATGGACAACGATCTGGTCTCTCAGATCGTGCAGCGTCTTGGCGCCGCCAAGGGCCCGAGTACCGATACGCCTTAAAGGTTCATCATGGCGCTTAATGCCGGCAGCCTCGCTGCCGATCTTGCCAATCGCCGCGAACTTGCACCGTTTTGGCTGGTAACGGGCAGTGAAGATCTGCTGATGCTTGAATCAGCGGATATGCTGCGCCGCCGAGCGCGAGAACTGGGGTATACCGATCGTCAGGTGCTTGAGCTTTCAGCCTCGGCCGACTGGTCTCAGCTTCCTGATGCCGCGGCATCCATCGGTATGTTCGACGACAAAAAGTTCCTCGAAGTTCGGCTGCCGTCAGGTCGTCCCGGCATCAAAGGCAATAAAGCGCTCCCCGAATTTGTAGAGCGCCCGGTCGACGGCGTGGTGACGCTTTTTACGATGCCCCGTCCAGACTGGCAGGGGCAGAAGGCCGCCTGGTGGCAGGCGCTCGTCAAAGCCGCCACAGTTGTCGAGTGTGATCCCGTGGAACGCGCGCAGCTGCCGCAGTGGCTCGCCGGACGCATGCGCGCCAATGGCCAGACGGCCGCCCGCGATGTGCTTGAAGCCTTTGCCGATCTCGTAGAAGGGAATCTTCTCGCCGCCAAGCAGGAAGTCGGAAAACTTTCTCTGCTTTTTCCTCAGGGCGAATTGACACTTGAACAAATTGAAGCTTCTGTCGGCAACTGCTCCCGCTATACCACGGAAGCGCTGGTGGAAAGCTTTTGCACCGCCTCTGCCGACCGCACCGCCCGTATTGTGGATGGCCTGGAGGCTCAAGGGGAGCCCCTTCCCTTTTTGCTCGCGATTCTCACCAATCAGATCCGCAGCTTGATCAAACTGCGCGCGAGCTTTGAAACTTCCGGGAACCTCTACGTAAAAGGGGTCTTTGCCACGAATGCGATGAAAGCCGCCGCTCGGAGAATTCCGCTCAAGCGCCTTGCCGCCGCACTTGACGTCTGCGCCGACATTGACCGCCTGAGCAAGGGACTTACCGTACGCGAACGCGACGGCGATCCTTGGATTGAGTTAAAGAGCGTTTGTCTTTTCCTTGCGCGAACTCGCTGATCTTCAATGGCACGCACAGCATTGAGCGCTCCTGCGGATAAAATCCAAACACAATCGAGCCATCCTGCCTGATGTCGAGGCTTTTTCACAAGTTTTTTCGACGCCTCCATTCCGACTCGGCGGCAATCACTTATGAAGGAATTCTCATGCCTGAAACTTCCGCACGCGAATTGATTCACGAAATCGGTACGGCTGCCCGTCGGGCGAGTCGGATTACGGCCTGTGCGTCGACCGAAAAGAAAAATGCCGCACTTGAACGCATGGCCCAGGCTCTGATGACACGCCGCGATGTGATTCAAGCTGCCAATGCTGTTGACCTGGCAAATGCCCGCAGTGAAGGACTCTCCGCAGCCTTCGTCGACAGACTTGCCGTCACTGACCGTGTGCTTGATCAGATGGTCACGGGCGTGCGGCAGATTGCTGAACTGGCTGATCCGGTCGGCGGCATCGAAAACCTTCGTCCTATGCCATCGGGCATCCGTGTCGGCCGCATGCGTGTGCCGCTCGGTGTCATCGCCATGATTTATGAATCCCGTCCCAACGTCACCATCGATGCCGCAGCGCTGGCAATTAAGTCCGGCAACGCCGTCATCCTGCGCGGGGGACATGAAGCCATTGAAACCAATCGAGCGTTGGCCGCCGTTGTTTCGGAAGCACTCGCCGATGCAGCGCTGCCTGCTGACGCCGTCCAGCTCATCCCCACAACCGACCGTGCCGCAGTTGGTGAACTGATCCGCGCACGCGATTATGTCGATGTGCTCATCCCGCGCGGCGGCAAGGGCCTCATCTCTCGCCTCATGGCAGAAGCTACGGTACCGATGATCAAGCACCTTAACGGCATTTGCCACACCTATGTGGATGCCGGTGCTGATCTGGAAATGGCGCTTAGCGTTGTTGATAATGCCAAGACCCAGCGCCCATCTCCCTGCAATGCCACGGAAACACTCCTGGTTCATCGCGATGAAGCGGAGTCGTTTCTGCCGATGATCGGGAAGCTCTGGACGGAAAAGAACGTCGAAATGCGCTGCGACCCGCAGGCGCTTGCCATCCTGCTCCGAGCAGGTGTTCCGGCGGTACCCGCCACTGAAGAAGATTGGGATACAGAGTACAACGCACTCATCATCAGTATCGCCGTAGTGGAATCGCTCGATGCCGCTATCGACTTTATCGATCTGCACAGCTCACGCCATACCGATGCCATCATCACCCGCAGCTTGGACTCTGCCGACAGATTCCTGCGTGAAGTAGATTCCAGCTCCGTGATGGTCAATGCCTCTACGCGTTTTGCCGACGGCTTTGAATATGGTTTAGGGGCTGAGATCGGCATTTCAACGGATCGTCTGCATGCTCGCGGACCTGTCGGGCTGGAAGGACTGACGAGTCTGAAGTACATCGTGCTTGGTCATGGTGAAGGCCGAAGCTGACTGCCTTCCAAGCTCAGTTTTGTGCTTAAAGCAGCCATTTTCGACCATGCAGGACAACGTCATTTTTTAGCGAGCAGAAAAAACCGCCCGAAGAAAACTCCGGGCGGGCAGCAAAAACAGTTGAATGTTGTCTTACAAATTAAGCGGCAGCATTCTGCGCTTTGGCCGGAACGGCAACCTTCCAGATCAAGCCAATCACGAAACCGACAATTGCAAACGGAATCCAGCCCATGCCATAGGTGTGGAGCGGCACGTAGGCCTTGAGCACTTCTTCAAGACCGGTCATCGTGATGCCGGCAGTTTCAGCGCCATTGACAAGGGCCATCACAAAGGTAAAGCCCATCGTCCAGGCATACACGCACTGGCGGCCGCCAAAGAACTTGTGAAGGAAGATCAAAGCGATCAGGGCCACGCAGAGCGGATAGATGAACATCAGCACAGGAATGGTCGAAACGATGATGGTCTTCAAACCGAACAAGCCGATGAGGTAGGAAATCACCGTGAAACCGATGACCCACTGCACATAGGTGAATTTGCCCGTCAGCTGCATAAAGAATGCTGCGCAGCAGGTGAGCAGGCCAACCGCCGTGGTGATGCAGGCAAGCAGCACAATCGCGGCAAGCAGGTAGGCGCCGAAGCTGCCGAAGAAGACCTTAGCGCTTTCTGCAAGCACCGGTGCCCCCGTATCCTGCATGCCGATAGCGGCAACGCTTTCCGCGCCGATCTTGGCAATGAAGATATAAACCAGTGCAAGAAGCAGACCTGCGAGCATGCCGGACTTCATAACCTGAGAGGAAATAGCCTTCGGATCCGTAAAGCCGATTTCCTTCACCGAATTCACAATCAGGGTCGCGAACACAAGTGCTGCAATGGCGTCAAGCGTGTTGTAGCCGTCAAGCACACCCTGGAATGCAGCCTTGATCGGTTCATCATAGGCTTTGCCCGGCGCCTGGAAGTCTCCCATCGGCGTTGCAAAGGACATGACGATCATGACGGCCAGCGTGACGAGCAGCGCCGGCGTGAGGAACTTGCCGATTCGATCAACAAGCTTTGATGGTGATGCAGCCAGCCAGCAGGAGATCCCCAAAAAGAAAGCGAGGAAGATCGGCAGCGCAAATGCCGACGGATCGGCACCGAGGAAAGGACGCACGGCGATTTCGAAAGATACCGTGCCCGTACGAGGAATGGCGAAACAAGGGCCGATCGCCATGTAGCAGACAACCGTATAAAAGAGTCCGTAGAGCGGATGCACACGGCTTGCAACTTCACGAAGATCTCGACAGCCGGAATAACCAACCGCAATAATGCCCAGAAGCGGCAGGCCTACACCCGTTACGCAAAAGCCGAGCACAGCCCACCAAACGTTCGCTCCGGCGGACTGACCCATCGCTGCGGGGAAAATAAGGTTGCCGGCTCCGAAAAAGAGTGCGAACAGCATAGAGCCGATGGCAATAAATCGTTTGCTGCTGGGTTGTTCCATTTCAGAAGTCCAAAAGTATTTGTAATGATGTCAGCGGTTCTGAGATCGAACCGACTGTTCACTGTTTCAGCAGGACGACACAGGGATGCCGGCCGCAGACTGAAAATGCAAAATAGACAGTGAAGTTGTCATTATGCTTTGTAAATTGGATCAAGATGTAGGCAATATGCCCTATAGAACAACGAACTTCGTCACCAAATCAGAACTTTCCGCAAAGACTATCGTTTGTCTTTTCTGGATTTTTGCGAAATTTATCATCATTCATGCAAATCGTTCCTACGGCTGATGACAGCAACATGCTGCTGCGGGCAGCCGTTATTTACCGCACACTCATTGATCCAAGGTGACTGCCTTTAAAAAACGCTTTCTTTGCATCCGTCCAACGAACATCCAGAATGCAGACGTCACTGGATAGATGAAAGCAGTCGAAATGATTAGAATATCGGCTTCAATTTTTAGCCGTTTTTTCTGTAGTTTACATGCCGAGCTTCATCTTTCACGCCCCCTGCCCCTTTGGTCTCGAAGGGCTTCTTGCCGACGAAATCCGGGCGCTCAACGCCGACCCCGATCTCATTCGTTCCGCCAAGGGCGGCGTCTCGTTCGCAGGCGGTCTTGAACTCGGTATGGCAGTATGTCTGCATTCACGCTTTGCAACCCGCGTCCTTCTGCGCGTAGCCTTTGACGAATATTGGGACAGCCGAGATGTCTATGCGCTGGCCAAAAAGACGCCGTGGGAAAAATGGTTTGGCACAGATGCGACCTTCCGCATCCACTCTTCGGCCAACCGCTGCCCGCTCGAAAGTCTTGACTTTGCAACGCTGCGCATCAAGGACGGCCTCTGCGATCGCTTTACTGAACTCGCCGGCCGCCGCCCTTCAGTAGAAAAGCGTTCGCCGGATGTACGCATTGAGGCCTACTTCACCTTTGATCATGTGAGCTTTTACATAGATCTCGCAGGCGAATCCCTCTTTAAGCGCGGCTGGCGCCTCGAGCACGGCGAAGCTCCGCTCAAGGAAAACCTCGCCGCCGCGCTGCTGGCGCTTTCCGGCTGGAAACCTGAACTGCCCTTGGTTGATCCATTCTGCGGATCGGGCACCATTGCCATTGAAGCCGCAGCCATGGCAACCAATACCGCCCCTGGTCTGATGCGCCGCTTCGCTTTTGAGCGCCTTCAGGGCTTTGACATGGCGCTCTGGCAGGAAATGAAGGAAGACGCCCGGGCGGCACAGAATCGTTCCGCCAAAGTTTTCATTCGCGCAAGTGATATTTCCACAATCGTCGTCGAAAAAGCGGAAGAAAACTGCCGTCGGGCAGGATTCGGCGCTCTCCTTGACGACGGCCGCATCGTCTTTCATCAGGGCGACGCCCGTTCGATTAAAGCGCCTGAAGGTGCCAAAGGGGGGCTTGTCATCGCCAATCCCCCTTACGGTGAACAATCCAACCCGAAGAGCGCTTCGATTGCAGCAATGATGGCGGATTTTGCTGCTGCCCTGAAGAGTCAGTTCCCCGGCTGGACGGCCTGGCTGCTGACCTCAGACCGCTTATTGCCGCGCCAAATGCGCTTGAAGGAATCCCGCAAAATCGTTCTGTTCAACGGACCGCTCGAATGCCGGTTCTTCCGTTTTGATATGGTAGCCGGCAGTAATCGCCGCAAGACGGGAGAAACTTTGTCTCAAGCGCAAAACGGATAAATCCTCTGCCGAATTAGAAAAACGCCGCAGCGACGGAGAAGCGCTGCGGCGTTTTTATGCTTTCGGTCCATCACTCTCTGAACTTTCTGCCGCCCCTTCACCTTGGGGGCATCACAGAGAATAAAGCCGACAAAGTATCAGGACTGCTGGGCGACAAGCTTGCGGCCGAGTTCATCGACCTTATAGATGCCGTTACGGAACTTATCCTTTGTCATTTCATACGGCACACAAGTCCACTCCTTCATAGTGGCCGCGCGATCGACCAGCGCATTGACTTGTTCTGGCGTCGTAATGTCAAGCTGAGCCAACGTTACCGGAAGCCCGACCGAGTGGTTGAACGTCATCAGACGCTCAAGCGCAACATCGTCCTCATCAACGGCATGGAGCACCAGCGTGCCAAAACTCACCACCTCGCCGTGGAGGTGCTTGTGAATGCTCGGAAGCACCATCGAGGCATTGTAGAAGCAGTGGGCCAGTGAGGAGTTGTAGTAATAGCTGTCCTTCGTCGTCGTCAGATTGGACGTAATGCCAGTCGAAACGATAATGTCGAGCACAGTTTCAGTGAAGGCGTGGCTGTCGCGTTTGGCACGGAAGTCTTCAATCGCCTGCTTGCCGTATTCGAGCAGAGGATCTTCGCAGACCAGTCCAACCTGAACGCCGAGCAGCGGCGTGTGCGTCAATTCTGCACCGCGGGAAGCAAGCTGACTTTCGGCCTGCTTAGAAAGCGCATCACCGATACCTGCCCAGAAAAGCTCTTCGGGGCTGTCGAGAATGACCGTCGTATCAATGAAGCAGTGCTCAGGGCAACGCTTCGGGAAGTGGTAATGATCCAGGGCGCCGTCGTCCTTATAGATCACTGCAATAGCTGAAACGGGAGCACAGTTGGACGAAACGGTCGGCACCGAGAAGAAGGGCTTGCCGAGAATATCGGCCGCAGTCTTCATCGTATCAATCGCACGACCGCCGCCGACACCGAAGAGCAGATCTGCTTCTTGAACTTTCGGATTGTTGACAATTTTCTCGACGTTTGCATTCGTCGAGTCTTTCCCATAAACAGTCCATTCAGTCAGCTTAACGCCGGCCTTTTCAAAGCCAGCCTTCAGGGCAGGTCCCGCCTTGGCCAGCGCTGTTTCACCGCCGACGACGGCAGCTGTACGGCCATAAAAGCGAGTGACTTGGCCAAGCTCGTCGTAGCAGGAAGGACCGACGCTGTAATGAGGAAGCGTCACTGTATAGTTCTTAGGCATTGGCATTTCTCCGTTAAATGCACATAAATTTTTATAAACCTCAATGCACTAGTGCTATTTAAAACTTCTATTTGCAAAGGAGGTTCGGCAATTGTATGGGCAGCGGCACCAGATTTGGGCAGCAGTACGGAAAAACAAGCCGACCCTTGAGAGAGCTTTGAGGTATTGAGAGATTCCGCCTAAGGACTAAAGCGGAGACTGTATGTATCTAAAAAGTCCATACCGCTTCAAAGGGCGCACCAAAATAAAACCCCCGGAGCCTACGGAGGCTTTCGGGGGTTTCGAGGCAGGGTTCCCAGCGTCGAGGATTAGGCTTCCTTGCGGACCAGACGTTCCTTGATGCGGGCGGCCTTGCCGGAACGTTCGCGCAGGTAGTAGAGCTTGGCGCGGCGGACGTCGCCGTGGCGCTTCACTTCAATACCGGCGATCATCGGGGAGTAAAGCTGGAACGTACGTTCCACGCCTTCGCCCGACGAGATCTTGCGAACCGTGAAAGAAGAATTGAGACCGCGATTACGACGAGCGATAACGACGCCTTCGAAGGCCTGAACGCGCTTGCGCGAACCTTCAACCACGTTGACGGACACGATGACCGTGTCGCCAGCGCGGAAAGCGGGGATCGTCTTGCCAGCCGTGAGGCGAGCCATTTCTTCTTTTTCAAGAATCTCGATAAGATTCATTTTTAACTCCGTAGCCATCGTCATGCGGCCTGATTGTTAGGGGTTTAGCCCGCCGCCGAGAGGATGGGTTTGTTGATGAAGAACCCCGTTGAGATTAAGAACGGCGCCCTTCGGAAATATTCTTGGCCCCCATTGTGCGAAGGAACTTAACGTCCTCGCGCGTCAGGAGACCAGAAGAATCCGCGATTCTAATGAGATCCGGACGCGTACGCAACGTAAGCGCCAAACTTTTTTCTCTCGACCACTTTCCGATGTTTTTGTGGTGGCCTGACAAAAGCACATCCGGCACCGGCATACCCCGCCAAACCTCTGGACGCGTGTAGTGCGGCGCATCCAGCAGACCAGTGGCAAAGCTTTCATCCGAAGCCGAAAGGTCCTTGATTGCCCCAGGAAGCTGACGCACCACAGCATCAATCAATGCACAGGCAGGCAGCTCTCCTCCGGAAAGAACAAAATCTCCAAGGCTCACCACTTCGTCGACATAGGACTCGAGAAAACGCTCATCAATGCCTTCATAACGTCCGCAGACAAGCACAATCGGCTCTTTAGCTGCAGCGATTTCACGTACACGCGCATCCGTCAGTCGCGCCCCATTCGGGGCAAAACTCAAAACGCGGCCGCGGTTGCCGGAGGCTCGGACAGCATCAATGGTCTGAGCCAGAGGCTCTGCCATCATGACCATGCCGGGACCGCCGCCAAAAGGACGGTCGTCAATCGTACGGTGAAGGTCCGTAGCGGTATCTCGAGGATTCCAGCAGTTCATTGACCACAGACCCCGCATGCGTGCCCGTGCGGTAATCCCACAGTCACGCACAGCCGAAAAAATCTCGGGGAAAAGCGTTACGACGTCAAAGCGCATCGGTACCTCCTCAACGCCATGCCGGGTCCCAATCAAAGACGACGCGTTTTTCTTCAGGCTTCATTTCCAAAACGTAGACATCTTTCACGTTGGGGATGAAAAAACGCTTCACAACCCCTGCTGCATCAACGTACTCAATCTCAAAAAGATCCTGTGCGCCGTTGGTGCCGATGGAAAGAATGGTGCCGAGTTTGACCCCATCCTTATTTACTGCCGTGCATCCCACCAGATCAATCGCCCACACCGCATTGTCGCCCGCCTGCGGGAAGTTGCTGCGAAGGACGCCCACCTTCACGCGGAGCGCATCCGCGCTTTCTTTGGATTCACAGCCGTCCCACTTCGCAATCAATCCTGCGCCGTGTCGGCGCAGTCCCTTGACGCGCACTGGCGTACGGACGCCGGCTGTATCCACCAACTCCCAATTGCGAGTGTGCTCGAGCACCTCTCCGGAAGCGAGCGGCGCAATGCGCACCCAGCCCTTGAAGCCGTATGCCCCGGCCGTACGGCCAAGTTCCACCCATTCATCAGGTGCGTCGGTCGAATCGGCGGGCAATTCCGCATCGTGAATCAGTGTGCTGTCGGACGTCATGGCAAATTTTCCGAGTTGTAGAAATAGAGAAGCCCCGCAGACTTCAGGCGTAGATACCGGATTCAGAAGAACCGACGCCCTGGAGCTTTTGCTCCTGACGCTGCCGGATCCGATGTGCTTGGACACGAGAGGCACGACCGGCAGAGAGTTCGCTGAATCCGCACCAGAAGGGATGCGGGGCCTTTGCGCTGAGGTTTATCGCCTCAGTGCAGACTGCAGCAGAAATTATTCAGCAGCAGGGGCTTCAGCGGCGGGCTGAGCCTTGAATTCCTTCACGAGACGAGCAACCGTATCGGAGAGCTGAGCGCCATTGGACTGCCAGAAGGCAAGGCGTTCCAGGTCAACCACCAGACGGGTAGCCTGACCGGCAGCAACCGGGTTGTAGTAGCCGAGACGTTCAATGAAACGACCATCACGACGGGTGCGGGAGTCGCAAACATGGATGTTGAAGAACGGACGCTTCTTGGAGCCGCCGCGGGCGAGACGAACGATGACCATGAGTTACCTCTCAAATCATTGGTACAGTTAAATCCATCCGTACCCCCGTCCCGGGGAGAAACGAATGGGAAGAATGGGTTTGAACAAACCGCGGATCGCGGCTTCATTCAAGAAGCGCGATTCTACTTGAGGCGCCCAATACTCTGCAAGTCATTGCAGTGCTTTTTATCCTCTGCAGTTCTGCAGATTCAAAGGCGCCTCTCAGCAGAAAAACCGCTTGATCTTAAAGCTTCGCAGCAAGAGCCCTGCAGGTCTCAGCTGCGTCAGCAAGGAGACCATAATCGGCCGTTTCAAAAATCGGAGCCTCCGGATCATTGTTCACCGCAACGATCACCTTAGCGTCCTTGATGCCGGCGGTATGCTGAATAGCGCCGGAGATGCCGAAACCGATGTAAAGATCGGGGGCAATCATCTTGCCCGTCTGCCCTACCTGCCAATCATTGGGACAAAGTCCCATATCGACGGCGGTACGGGTTGCCCCAACGGCAGCGCCGATTTTATCGGCCAGCTTTTCAAGCGAAGCGAACCCAGCCTCATCAATAAGACCGCGCCCGCCGGCAACAACCACTTTGGCCGAGACGAGATCCGGACGGTCGCTTTCCGTTTCCGTAAAGCGCACAAACTGAGAGGCATCCCAATTAGCAGCCTCTTCAGGCACGGTTATGTTTTCAATCCGCACCGGCATGTCGGCTTCGCCAGCCGGCTCAAAGGCCGTCGTGCGAACCGTTCCGACCACCACATCTTCGTCGACCTCAACAGTTGCGAGAAGTGCACCGGCATAGATGCCGCGTACAAAGGTCTTTGGACCTTTTACGGCAACAACATCGGAAACCGCAGAACGGTCAAGCTGAGCCGCCACACGGGGCATGGCCGCTTTGCCAAGCGCCGTAGCGCAGAAAAAGATATGAGAGTAGCCCGGCGCTTCATGAGCCGCCGTATAGGCGAGCACCTCGGGCAGCTCCTGAGCCAGTTTGGCATTCTGGGCAAGAAGCACCGTACGGACGCCCGCGATTTTCGCCGCTTCCTCAGCTACAGCTTCGCAGCCGTTTCCGGCAACGAGCACGTCAACGGCTTCCGTCATCTGGAGCAGCGCCGTTACCGCGCAGGCGGTCGCCGGACGAAGCTTCACATTGTCATGATCAGCAATTAAAAGCGCAGTCATTTCATTATTCCCCTTCAGAGCAGATGCACTTCATCGCGAAGCTTCTGGATCAATTCATCAACATTGGCAACCATTACCCCAGCCTTGCGTGCGGGCGGCGGTTCAACGCCAAGGAGTTTCTGGCGGGGAGCTGTATTAATGCCAAGGGATGCAAGCTCAACCGTTTCAACCGGTTTTTTGCGAGCCTTGGCCATAGACGGCAGCGTGACATAGCGAGGTTCAGCAAGACGCAGGTCCGCTGTCACGACTGCGGGGAGCGTGACTGAAATGGTCTGCGTACCCCCGTCGGTTTCGCGCGTGACGATCAGGCGGCCGTCAGCAAGCTCAATCTCGCTCGCAAACGCAGCCAGCGGAAGATTCAGGAGTTCCGAAAGCATCGGCCCGGTCTGTGCCGCATCATCATCAATCGCCTGCTTGCCCATCAGGATGAGGTCAGGCTTTTCGCGTTCAGCAATCTTGGCAAGGATTTTTGCAGCCGCAAGCGGCTCCATCATTTCATCGGTTGAGACATGAATGGAACGATCCGCCCCAATCGCCATTGCCGTGCGAAGCACATCAACTGACTTAGCGCCGCCGATCGTAACCGCAACGACTTCTTGGGCTTTTCCGGCTTCTTTGAGTTCAACCGCTTCCTCGACGGCAATCTCATCAAACGGATTGATCGCCATGCGGGCGAGCTTGGTGTCGGGTCCCGAACGGTCCGGGAGCGGGCGCACTTTGACTTTAGCGTCAACGACCCGCTTCACAGCAACTAAGATCTTCATGAGAAATTCCAATGTGATTTGAATGCTGCGCTGCCGCCGACTCGAGGAAAAAACGAAGGCATACCCATGTCACGTTTTTCCGAATTACGCGCGTAAGCGCAGACCGCCGCAGAATGTTGAGCAATGAAATGCCTGACGACCTGCAGCAGCACTGTTGTGCAAATGGACGAATGATTATAACGGCGCATTTTTCTAGAAAATGGCCGTAAAAAAAGGATTTTCCTGACTAGCCCGCTAGCATTGTGAAGAGAGCCTCAAACCGCTTTTTGAGCGATCAAGCGGCAAGCGGCAGCACCGCGCCGGCCACCACCGCATAGCGCAGCCCCTTGCCCAATGCAATTAAAAGTAAACAGGGCAGCGCCTTGAGACGCAGCCATCCGGCAGCAATGGGCAGCGCATCGCCAAAGAGCGGCAGCCAGGTCATCAGCAGTGCCCAGTAGCCGTACTTATGAAGCCATGCCAATGCCTTCCCTTCTTTTTTCCGCTCCGGAATAAATCGCCCGATGCACCAGCCGGTCATCCCGCCCAATGCATTGCCGAGCATGGCTATGAGCACAAACTCAACCACTCGAGAAGGGGTTCCTGCGACGGCGCCGGCGAGCACCGCTTCCGATCCCCCCGGCAGCACTGTAGCGGAAATGAAGGCTGCGGCAAAAAGCGCAAACTCAATGTGTTCGCTGCGGAAAAGCTCCATGAGCCAAGCAACCCACGCTTCCATTTAGAAAAGATTTCCTAATCAATCTTCAGCGGAAAAGCGCCTTCATTTCGGCCGTGCGCTTGAGCGCCGCATTCACGGCCTCATCCATCATGCCGTCTATGTCACGGTTATTCATTACCTCAAGCGCTTTGGCAGTCGTACCGCCTTTGCTCGTAACGTTTTCACGAAGTTTGGAGAAAGCTTCTCCGGATTTGTCAGCCAATACCGCAGCGCCCAGAACGGTACCCAGCGCCAGCGCATGCGCAGACTCCGGAGGAAGCCCCCGTTTGATGCCGGCTTTTTCCAAAGCTTCCATAAAGCGGAACACATAGGCAGGACCAGAACCCGGAATAGCACCGACCAGATCAATATCGGCCTCCGTCTTCACCTCTACGACCTTGCCCGCAGCCGCCAGCACCTGCCGCGCTGCATTCGCTGCCGTTTCGGAGATCCCTGCTGGGATCCACAGACCGGAAACGCCCATACCCACCATTGCAGGCGTATTGGGCATCGCCCGCATCAGGGGATAGCCGTTAAGCCAATCCGCATATGCGGCAGCCTCAATACCGGCCGCAATCGTCAGTGCAGCGCCTTCAGGATTAAGGAACGGCATCAAAGATGCCAGCGCAGTCTTCATCCCCTGAGGCTTCACGGCGAAAACCATTAAGTCACAGGATGCTGCCCATTCGCCGACGGCCGAATGCGTCTGCGCACCCAATGCTGCCAACCGCGCGAGTTTTTCAGCATGGAGGTCCGTCACATGAACCTTGAGGTCGGAACGAGGTCCGCCCGCAAGGAGGCCCCCAATCAAAGCACCGGCCATATTGCCGCCGCCGAGAAAGCCGATCGTAAGCATCTTGATGCTCCTTGTCCTAAAGCGTATGGGTATTTATGAAAAAACCTGACCCCTCAACAGAGGCTGGAATGTCAACGGTCAATGTTCGCACAATCAAAGACTGTACTCACGATTCCCAGCAACCGCCGTTCCAAAAAAAGAGATGCGCAGAAGACAGCTCCGAAGCAAAGCCCATCACAAGCCCCTCCAGCATTCGTTACGACCGATGCGGCTTTCGGAGAGCTCTGACTCATCGCAAATGAGCCGAAGAAAAATAAACATTGTTTATCAACACTATCTTTTCTTAAAAAATTCTCATTAGCAATTCGTTTCGACTTCGAACTAAGGTCCGAGCAGTTTCCCTGCGCGACTTGCCGTATCGTGCCTGCAATCTTTTATAGGTGTTATCCCGCACCTTCCATTATTCATCATTGCATCATGAACAGCCGAAACCATCTTTTCTTTCAGCGCCGCACACTGCTTTCTGCCGCTTTGGGCGCTGCAGCCCTTTCCGCCATCGGCACGCCGCTTACCGTCTTCGCTGCTGCGGAGTCTGACCCTGCCCAACAGCTTGACCGCATCAAAAAAGCCGGTGTCATCCGCATCGGCACGGAAGGCGTATTTGTGCCTTACAGCTATCACGATGAGCAAGGCCGCCTGACAGGTTATGACGTGGAGCTCGCCAGAGCCGTTGCCGCAAAAATCGGCGTCCAAGCTCAGTTCATTGAATCGTCATGGGACTCGCTGCTCGCAGGCGTTGACGCCGGCCGGTTCGACATCGTCGTCAATCAAGTCGAAGCCAGTGCAGCACGGCGAGCCAAATACGACTTTTCTGTCCCCTATACGTATGACCATACCGCCATTCTGGTGCGCAGCGACAACAATGACATCAAGGGATTTGATGATCTTCGGGGCAAACGCGCCGCAGAATCTGCGACAGCCAATTCCAGCCGCATTGCGGAAGCACACGGCGCCGTTATTGTGGGGGTCCAGGACTTCTCTCAGGCCGTCGAACTTGTCGTGAGCAAACGTGCGGATACCGCACTTAATTCCGAACTGTCCATCGCGGACTTCATGCGTAAGATGCCTGACGTCCCCGTCAAGGTGGTGGCCACTTCGACCGAAGCCGAGGAGATGTGCGTATTAATGCCTAAGGGCAGTCAGGCGCTGAAAGCAGCTATCGATGAAGCCATCGAGTCACTTCGCGCTGACGGCACGCTTTCGAAACTTTCCAAGCAGTTTCTCGGCCGTGACGTGGCAGTGAAATAACGTTTTTTTGGAGAAGCTGATCACAACAAGTGATCAGCTTCTCTTGTCATTGCCTTTTTGATCAGACGGAATAGCTGCGCGGACCGAAGATGGCACTGCCGATGCGCACCATGGTGGAACCCGCTTCAACGGCTTCGGTCAGATCGGCGCTCATTCCCATAGACAGGGTGTCGGCTTGCGGATACTTTTCCTGAAAAGCCTTGAAAAGGGATGCCATTGCCAACAGCGGCTTCATCTTCCCTTCGTACGTTTCAGCAGGAGCTGGAATGGACATTAAGCCGCGCAGCCGGAGCCGAGGAAGCTCTGAAACAGCCGCCGCAAGTGCGGGCAACTCTTCCGGGGAAATGCCAGACTTGCTCGCCTCCGCATCAACATTGACCTCAATCAGAACGTTGAGGGGCGGCAGATGATCCGGGCGCTGTGCGGACAGACGTTCTGCAATGCGCAAACGATCCACTGTCTGTACCCAATCGAAGCGCTCGGCAACCATGCGGCTCTTATTGGCCTGCAGCGGTCCGATGAAATGCCACTCCAAATGAAGTTCAGGATGGTTTGTACGAAACCAATCAATTTTTGTACAGCCTTCCTGAGCATAATTTTCGCCAAAGGCAAGCGCGCCGGCACGTGCGCATTCCAGAAGAGCCTCTTGGTTAAAAGTTTTCCCAACGGCCAAAAGCTTGACGCATCCCTGCGGCCGTCCCGCCTTCTCTTCGGCTTCAGACAGCATCTGCTTTACGTGTGCAAGCCGCTTTTCCAAGCCTGGCTGAAGTTCGCTCATTGTTTTTCCTTTTCATAAACAGCACCGCAGTTCTCCAATACGGCGCGATAAGTCGAGAAAGTGTACCGCCAGTCGGGCCGCTTATCCCAATCTTTGAGCAATATCAAACAAATCTCATCTTATTTGTTTTCAGAAACCGTTCTGAACATCCTTTTGATCCTCATGTCTGAACAATATACCCTAGCAATGGATCATTTTATGATGCAAATACATTTGAATTGGCTGTCTAAGAGGTGAAATAACAAATTCAAATAAGATCACATTCAGCTAAAAAAACCAGCATATGCCCCTCACAACATTGTGAATACATAGTTAGTATATTGATTTTTAATAAATATAAATATTTAAGTCACAGTGGATCATTTTAATAAGATCAATATTTGATCTTCTTAGATGTATTTTCCATAAACTTGTAGTGAAGAAAGATGACTTTATCTTGATGAGAGACTTCTCTTCAATCTGAGGAGGAGACCTTTCCTTTCAAGAAGAGGGGCCAAGGCCGAGCCCCGCATTTTTCCCGTAATCCATTTTCTGCTTCACTTTGTTCTCGAGCAGTCCGAGAACCTCCAAAGGAGGTTGACATGACGTTTCCCTTTGCAGCCCGAACCAACGCACCCAATACGCGCGCAGCTTCAATGGAGCCTTTGGAAGTTCTCCTCTCAACCCATAATCCCCAAGTCGACCAACTGCTCGGCGGCGGATTCCCTTGCAAGGGATTTGTTGAGCTGCTCACAACCGGCGAACGGCGCGGCGAAATCTCTCTGCTGATTCATGCGCTCACTCATGTGAAGCGCGTGGTATGGATCCTCCCGCCGCAGGGCTTCACGCCATATGCTCCCGCTTTCGAGGCGGCTGGCATTGATCTTTCCCGCCAGCTTTTCGTAGTGCCGGCATCACCCGAAGAAGCATTTCGCTGCGCCGAAGCTGCAGTCACTTCTGGTGAAGCCGATGCTGTTGTTGCATGGCTTGCGCCGCTCGCTCGAGACGAAGACCGGCGCGCGGTGTCGCGCCTTGCACTTGCTTGTACTTCTCGAAATGTTGTCTTATTCGGCATTCGCCCGGCTTCGCTTGCCTGCTTACCGCTGACGGCCGATCTCCGTGTTCAGTTTTCCCCCGTGCATAAGGGACGAGAAATCCTGTCTCGCATTCGGACACTGCGGCGCCGCACCTTTATCAACGCGTCCGCATCAGCCGAAATACCGCTTTTTGTGCAAGCTGCTGAACCTGTCAAGCCTTGTGACCGCCCATCAACGCCTCTGCAGCACAGCCTTTTCCCTGAACTTATCCCTGCTTAGTTCATCTGCATCCGCTTCATCGACTGCCGCCCGCACCAACAGAACCCAAATTCACTATGGCTATTCCTGCTTCAGAACAATGGACTGCACTCTTTCTCCCTCAACTGCTCTTTGCGGCCGATCCGGAACGCCTGCACTCGAGAGGACCTACCCCGACAGCTCTTCTTATTGAAGATCGTATTGCTGCGCGAAACCGCGAAGCGGTTCGGTTGGGTGTGCGTCGATTTATGAATGCCAAAGAAGCCCTCTTACAAACGCCCGCCCTGCAGCTCGAACGCTCCGGACAGCTCATTGGTCAGGAGCTTTCGAGCATCCTGCTTTCTATCGCCCAGTCATTTGGTGCGGCGCTGCTCTTGCAGGCTCCTAATTCCGGCGCTGCCGCCATCATTGTGAATACCGATCAGAGTGCTGCACAGCTCTTACTTGACACTGTTCTCCGTTTGAAATTTGAAGCTTTTGGCGGCAGCGGCAGCTCCCCCTTGAATGCGTTGAATGCTGCCGTCGAGGAAGCCCAATCCGTTCAGGCAGATTACGATGCCCAAGCGCTTTTAATGCATACCGTTCTTAAAGAGAACCTCATTGCGAAGCATGCTCCGGAAACCTTCCGCCTGCGTATCGGCGTTCCTTCTTTTAACTTCAAACTCCAGCTCGAGCGTCTTGAAGCAGCGTTTGCTGCGTGGACAAAGAACGTCAAAACCAATGCTGTTTCCTGCACAATCCGCGCCTACGATCCGGTCGGCCGCATCCTGCACACCTCGTCTGTGCTGGGCGGCAATCTTTTGATTCCAATAGGCAAGTCTGCGGCAGCGGGCCGAATCAGGCTGCACAAACTTTTGTACAAAGCGGTCCTTGAAGAACAAGCCGCCAATCTGGAGCTGGAAGTCGTCCCCTTTCGTCAGACAGCAGGCGGCGAAACCGCAACCTCCCCGCTGGTTCGCTCACTCACCCAAATCGTTGGCCATTCGCGCGTCTATCAATTAGCGCTGACTGGAGACCTGCGGCCAGAAGCTGCGCAGCAGCGTGTACCCGCCCTTAATTTGTCCGGCTCGGCACATCAGCGCGAACCGCTGCCCGCATATGCCCATATCCTTCAAGCTTCGGCAGCTGACCTTCCGCCCATTGAAATTTTTCCTGAAATTCAGTCATTGCCGACCTCAGGAGGGCTTCCAATATTCAATGGTCCGCTTGAATTGCTCGATGGTCCTAAACGACTATCATCGGCAGCAAAAGATCCTCGCAGGTATTATCGAGCCCGCAGTGCAGCTGGTGAGCTGCTGTGGATTTTTCAAGATCTTCAAAACCGCCGCTGGTTCCTGCAAGGTCGATTTGCCTAACGACGATTACACCGCTCTCGCCTATGAATAATGGTAGATTTGGCAGATTTTTCTGTAGCTGCTGTGTCATCACGATCAAGACGGCACAAGCAAAGAGGATGTGCCGAAATCTTGAGTGCTGACAAAAAAGCAAATGCCCTTCGTTCACGGCGGCGAATGTGCCAGTGCCTCTGAAACAGGCGCAATATCAAGAGCTCTTTTCTTCCGACACGTTTTTGCAGCAGCCTGCAGACGATTGATTTATTTTCAACAGTATTCAAACTCATGACGGAAGCTATTCACCCGGTCTTGCTGCACAGCTGCTGCGCCCCATGCTCAAGCGCCATTCTTGAATGGCTGACGCAGAACGGATACGCACCTACGGTTTTTTACTTCAACCCCAACATTTTCCCGGCACAAGAGTATCTGACTCGCAAAAACGAATGCCAGCAGTACTGCCGCAAACTCGGCATTCCTTTTGTGGACGGCGACTACGATCACGCGTTGTGGCGCGAAGCGGTCAAAGGGCTTGAGCATGAACCCGAAAGAGGTCTTCGCTGCCGCGCGTGCTTTGGCGTGCGCATGCTTGCAACCGCAAAATGCGCTCAGCGGCTGGGCATCGAATCATTTACAACAACCCTGGCGGGCAGCCGCTGGAAGCGGCTTGATCAAATCCGAGAAGCTGCCGAAGAGGCCGCGCGTCTTACTCCCGGCACTCGCTATTGGGATATGAATTGGCGAAAGGGCGGTCTTCAGCAGCGCCGAGGCGAACTGCTGGCTCAGGAAGGCTTCTACAACCAACTCTGGTGCGGGTGCGAATTTTCCATGGGACACCTCACCATGCGGGCCCCGGAAGAACTTCCTTCATATGTACGGGATTTCGTGAAACAACTCGGCAGCGCAAAAAACAAAGATGAGACTCTGCCAGCCTCGCCCTCGCCCGTACAGTCGCCGATTGTTCCGCCCAACCATCCGAACGTTTAAAAAAACGACGCTCTGGAAGGAGAGAAGCCAGAGCGTCGTTCATAAGCGCCATCGGCCAAAAACGGCTTAAGACCCTTTTTTATTCAGAAGCAATCTGAATAAATGCTTCTGTATTACCCAATCTTATTTGGCATGATTGAAGGCTTTCTGTACGCGGAACGGCATAGCCTGATAGCCCATCGACCCATTAATGCGGATTTCAACTGCAGGCTCAGTTGAACCCCACTTGAATTCCTGCAGATAGGGAGATGGCGCTCCAACCGCCTTACCCTTCACAAGCACCATTTCCGGCGTGGCGGAATAAACCATGATCGAGTCCTTGTCGTCCTCATACTGCGTGAGCGATGTCACCGGGCTGTACCAGCTGTGACCGCGCTCTTTGCCGTATTCCCAAAGCTGTTCGACGGTGCGCTTTTCCTGGTCAACCTTGAAAACGACGGCGCGCGAATATTTCATTTCAGGCAGCGCCGGCTGTTCGAGCCCGCGTCCATCGCCGTTGTCAAATGCAGTCACATAAACGAAACGCTTATCGGACTTCGAATCAATGCGGAATGCAGTGTGCTGCGTCCAGGTCCAGTCAAAGTTTGTCCCTTCACACTTGCCCTGTTGGCACTTGAGGGGCTTGCCGTCCTTATCGACCGGCGTCAGAACCTTATCGGACCACTTGGCCTGCCAGCCGTCCGGAGCGCCCAAAATCCACTTGACCTGCTTATCGCGGCCGATTTTGATAATCGCGGACTGATGACGCGAGGAAATGATGATGGAGTCGTCCGTCGGGTCATAGTCGACAGAGTTGACATGTGCCCAGTTGCGGCCGATGCCAACGCCCGTAATGTCGCCGAAGTGCTCTTCCTTATCCATTGCCGCAAGATCTGCACTCGAGAGTGTCTTGCCGGCGCTGTCGGCATCAAGATTCAAGCAGACAGCCCCCTGGTCGAGCGATTTGATAACGACATCGCGGTACGGATCCAGAATTTCCCACAAGCGCCAATCGTCAACCACTCGGCCGGCAGGCGTAACTTCCACGATAACGTCACGCACCGTGCGGACATTTCGGCCGTCAGGACGTTTCACATCGTTGGCCGCTACACGCAGCAAATAGTTGCCGTTCTGGGCCTGATCAAACGAATGTGAGAAGTCGGCGTAACCTGCAGGCAGGCGGCGATTGAAAATCTCGCGTCCCATAATGTCGTACTTGACATAACGCTGCCCGTAGCCCCATGTGAGTGCGCCGTCGGCACCCTGCTGGAAGCCCATCATCACACCGCCGTGATAAACATTTTCCATGTCATAGATGGAATCCACATTCATGTACCAGCGTACGGCGCCGGTCGCGTCAATAATGGCGTTCTGCGGGTAGAAGCACCATTCGAGCGCACCGCCCGAAGGGTTGTTCCAAACAACGCGCGAACCTTTGGGCGGAGAAACGAGCAGATTGTTGACGAGGTAGAGGCGGTCCTTAAATTCACCGTCCATCTTGACGACCTTCGTGTCAAACATGGTGGATTTCTGTGAGACCGTACCGTTGCCTTCTGTATAAACAGGAGGCGCATAGATCTGATAGCTTTCGCTGATCTTTTTCTGTTCGCCCTTGAGATCGGTGCGGGTGTAGGAGACCTCAACCGTATTCACATAGTCGGGATAAAGACCGAAAACCGGAATGCCGCCGTGGGTCAGGACTTCGCTGCGATCAACGTCGTACTTAATCTCCGAGCCATTAGGCTTAGGAACAATGCGTACTGAGACATCTGAGAGTGCATAGCCGCCTGAACGAATAATCGCAGTGAGCGGCGCAATCTTGTAGGGATTCGTGATGACTTCGCCGATTTGACCCTGTTTGGCATATTTCACTGCCGCGCCGGAAGCGCCGCCAGCCGCCATAGAAGTCGCGGGCACCATGGCCGCAGCGAAGAGAGAAAGGACGGAAACGGCAATCGCGGTTTTACTGATGCGCATTAATATCTCCTTTGGTCGAAAATAATTGAGCGTTGAAGTGTTTCCAATCAGAATTCCGAGATTCTGAACACTTCTAAAAACTTTCTTAAGCGTCAAAAAGATCTTATAGATCATTCATTTTTATGAATATTCACGCTTCTCATCTCTGAAATTGCGCCTTTAGCATCTTGGACTTTTGCAAAATGCAACTCGACCGAACACCGCCTTATTCTTCGCTGCTTTTATTGAAAACACTGTGTGAGAAGCGCAATCTCGCAGCGGCAGCCGAAGTACTTGGTCTGTCGGCTTCGTCAGCGAGCCGCCACCTGAGCGAAATGCGGGAGCTTTTTGACGACAAGCTTTTCACACGATTCCCCGGCGGCTTAGTGCCTACCCGCCGAGCACTGGAAATTGCGGCGCAGTCCGAGCCGATTCTGGACGGCTATGCCGCGCTCATGCGTCCCGCGCGCTTTAATCCTGCGGAAATGACGCGGGAAGTGTGCATCGGCTGCGCCGACAATGCTCCTTTTTCACTTTTCCCAAAATTCGCCGACTGCCTTCTTCAGCAGGCACCCAACATCACGATTTCATTTCTGCCGCTAGCCGAAGATCGATTTCTTCAGCTTTCAAGCGGCGAACTGGATTTTGTGGTTTCGCCAGTGATGGCAGTTCCGCCGGGTTTGCGCAGCATCGTGATTGGACGCAATGAATATGTGCTTGCAGCAGGATTTGGCAGTCCGCTGGCCGCTGAAAGCCGCACTTCGCCGCTCTCGACCGAGCGAGTGCTGCAGGAATCTTTTGCTGATGTCTGCTTTCGAACTCAGCCGGGAGCCCCTTATACGACGCTTCGAGAAAGCGCTTTTCCCGATTGGCGTGAGGCGCGGTCATCACTGCGCACCACGAATTTTCTTTCCGCGGTGACGACTTTAAGCTCGAGCCGTCTCATCATGGTGCTGCCGAAGAAAACCGCTGATACGCTCGCCAATGCCGGTCTAGTAGCGATTGTTGAAACCCGAGCCAAAAGCGTCGTTCAGACGCCGCATCTCATCTGGCACCATCGCACAGATCAGGACCTCGCCATGCAGTGGGTGCGCTCCGTACTCCTTTCTTCGGCGCAAGAGACTTAAAAACAGCCTGCTGAATCTTCGATTAGATTCAGTCCGGTGAAAGCTGCGCCCTGTAGTCTTGTGAAAGCCTAAAATAACTAGTTTCACCCATCGAGCCGCCAGAAGCCGCCTGTGTGTCATAGTCTGCTGCTTCGTGAGCCGACCGACAATACAACCCATCCTCTTCAAGAAGGACAACCATGAAGGAAATTCGCACCCGCATTGCGCCGAGCCCTACCGGCATGATGCACCTTGGAACCGCCCGAACGGCGATCTACTGCTGGGCAGTCGCCCGCCATTTCGGCGGCAAATTCCTGCTGCGCATTGAGGATACCGATCAAGTACGTTCCACAAAGGAAGCGGTGCAGGTCATTCTCGACGGCATGAAGTGGCTCAATCTCGATTATGACGAAGGTCCTGTCTATCAGATGGACCGCCTTGCTCGATATCAGGAAGTCGTCGACGAAATGCTCGCGGACGGCCGCGCCTACTATTGCTACGCCACTCCCGAAGAACTCGACGCTCTGCGCGAGCAGCAGCGTGCCGCCGGTCTCAAGCCTCGCTATGACGGCCGCTGGCGTCCGGAAAACTGCGTGGGACGCCCCATTCCCGAAGGCGTAAAGCCCGTCATCCGATTCCGCAATCCTGATGAAGGCTCCGTGACCTGGAACGATGCCGTCTACGGCCCCATCACCGTGTCGAACGCCGAGCTCGATGACCTCATCATCATGCGCAACGGCATCCCGACCTATAACTTCGCCGTGGTGGTAGACGACTGGGATATGAAGGTGAGTCATGTCATCCGCGGCGCGGACCACATCAACAATACGCCTCGGCAGATCAACATCTACAAAGCCTTGGGCGCGGAAATTCCGGTTTTTGCGCACCTCCCGCTCATCTGCGGACAAGACGGTCAGAAGCTTTCGAAGCGCCATGGCACGGTTTCTGTGCTTGAATACGAAAAACAGGGCTATCTGCCCGAAGCGATCTTCAATTACCTCGCGCGCCTCGGCTGGGGCCATGGGAATATGGAGAAATTCTCGCGTGAAGAGCTTGCCGAAGTGTTCGACCTCTCCGACTGCTCGAGAGCTTCCGCCCGCATTGACTGGAAGAAGCTCGAATGGCTTAACGGTCAGTACATGAAGGAAGCCGATGACGACCGCCTCGCCAAGCTGGTGGCTTCGCGCATCGAGGCCCGCGGAGGCATCATCGCCAACGGTCCGGATCTCGCGAGCGTCTGCGGGCTGCTCAAGTCCCGCAGCGCCACGCTCGAAAAACTCGCTGAAGCTGCGCTCTTCTTCTACGCCGAAAATGCCGTCAACGCTGAAGAAGCCGCTAAGGTTCTCGCCGACGGCGGACGCGAAGCGCTTGAACTCTTTGCCCAGAAACTCAAAGCGCTTGATGCGGAAACGCCTGAAAACGTTTATCACTGCATTCAGGAAGTGATGGCCGAACGCAGCATTCCGATGAAGATTCTTGCCAACCCGCTGCGCGTCCTCGTCTGCCGCGCTGACCGCACGCCGCAGATTGACCGCACGCTCTGTCTCATTGGCCGTGACAAGGTACTCACCCGTATCGCTGAAGGGCTGGCTTAATTTTTAGCCGCCTCTTGCGGAGAAAGATGCTTTCACATATAATTCGCTTTCTCCGCAAAGACGTCCCCATCGTCTAGTGGTTAGGACGGCAGCCTCTCACGTTGTCAACATCGGTTCGAATCCGATTGGGGACGCCATTCAAAGCTACCTGTCAGGCAGTTGCCTCGACAGGTTTTTTTGTTTTCCAAGGCAGAAAACAAATTTGAGATTTTTGTTCACAAAGTGATTGCACCGCAATCACTTCGGCAGACTATTCTTGCGAGTATCAAAAATATCCTTGCAAGGATTCAAGATGATTAAAAATCTCGAAAAAAGTACTGCCATCAAACTCAAGGATCAAGTTCCTTACCTCGCGGGGCAAGTTGTCAGCAAGACGCTTGCACAGAACGACTCTCTGAGCTTAACGATCTTCTCTTTCGATAAAGGAGAAGAAATCAGCACGCATCAGTCCGGCGGCGACGCGATGGTGACGGTTCTTGAAGGTACCGGACGGTTCACGATTGACGGAGAGCCGCACCTCGTTAAAGAAGGCGAAACCATCGTCATGCCGGCCAAACATCCGCATGCGGTGTACGGTGAAGAGCGCTTCAAAATGCTTTTGACGGTTGTCTTCTAAAAATCGAAGACGAGCCCATCCAGAGAGAGGCGGCATCGAGCTGCCTCTCCTTCAAAGAGAAGACGCGATTCTTCAGTCTTCTTTATCCAAGCGATGTTTGCCGCCATGACGCCCCGCCGTCACCACGCGCACATCGCCCTGACGTTCAGCACGACGGCGGCGCGCCTCTTTAGGGTCTACCAAGAGCGGCGCAGAAATTTCCAGCCGGTCCCCGTCATGAAGCACCGTCATCACGTCCGCCCGACGGCCGAAAACAGATAGTCCTTCTCCTGAGGCCAACTTTCGACCGGCCTGAGCGAGCGCCTCCTCCGCAATGACGCCGTCCTCGAGATCGAGTTCACGCTCCTTGGCGTGCGTTGCGCCGCCTTCAGCCCAAATTTCACACAACGTGATGCGCATGTCGGTCTCCAAAACAGAAAAACGATAGAATTTACAGCCTTGCGGCACGTAAAGCAATGCCGCCCAGCTTCGGAGCTGCCCATCCTGCCCAACTTGCAGGCGTGAGGTCAGCAGCCGAAATACTTTGAAAAAGGAGGCCGTCATGGCCGCCAGCAGCAATAAAAAAACAACCAAAAACACCCAGCCGCGCATTCTGAATAAACGCGCAACTTACGACTACGCCATTGAGGAGCGCTACGAAGCAGGGCTCGTCCTCCATGGCTGGGAAGTCAAAAGCGTTCGCGCAGGCCGCGCCCAAATTAACCTTGCCCACATCTACATTCGTGACGGTGAGTTGTTTCTCTGCAATGCACACATGAATCCGGCAGACCAAGCCTGCACGCACGAAACGCTTGAAACGAATCGTACGCGCAAGCTCCTGATGCATCGCCGTGAAATCATGAAGCTGATCGGCCGAGTGGAGCGTCAAAGCTACACCTTAGTGCCGCTCAACCTGCACTTCAAAAACGGCCGCGTCAAGGTTGATCTCGCACTTGCCCGCGGCAAGCGGGAATACGAAAAGCGCGATGACGAAAGCAAGAAGGAATGGAAGCGCGAGCAGGAACGCATCATGAAAAAGGATGCTCGCGGGCGCCACATTCTCAACGGTTAATGCGGCACTGAAACGCTCAATATCTGACTGGAGGCTTTTGTCATGCGCTTGAAGAACACTTTTGCCAAACTCTCAGGAGTTGCCAGCGGTCTTCTTCTGAGCGGGCTGCTCGCATTGAACGGGGTTGAGGCTCGGCTCGTTGCGGATGACAACGGCACCTCAGTTGATGTGCCTGAACACATCAGCCGCATCGTCGTAACGAATATTCTGCCGCTGGCCTCCGCCGTCACCATGTATTTGGGCGACGGCTCGCGCATTGTCGGCATGCATCCGGCCAGTATGTCAGCGGCGAAATCTGGACTTTTGGGTGACCTTCACCCAGAGGTGCTTCAGGCTGATACGCACTTCATTCAGGGCGCAAACCTTAACCTCGAATCGCTCATGGCGTTAAAGCCTGATCTTGTGCTCGTCAATGCCTCCGATCGCCGCATGCTTGATCGGGTGCGCGCTGCCGGCCTCACTGCTTTCGGCATCAGTGCGGTGAAGTGGCACTATGACGTAGAAGCCACCTACGAGGGCTGGATGCGATCCCTGAAGGCGCTTTTTCCGGATGCCAAAGCCAATTCTGCGGCGATGGACGAAAAATTCCGGCACTACCGCACCCTCATCGCTGAACGGACGTCCAACCTTTCAGACGCTCAGCGCCGTACCGTTCTCTTCATTGTCCGCACGGATGCTCGTCAGCTGGTGGTGTCAGGTGAAAAATTCTTCGGCGAATACTGGGCCAAAGCGGTCGGCGCCAAAAATGCCGCTCATGAGCTCAAAGCCGAAAACGCCAATGCCGTCGTCACGATGGAAAGCATTTATGCATGGAATCCAGACATTGTGCTTCTCACCAACTTCACGCCGCTCCAGCCCAATGATCTGATTGAAGGCCGCGACGCCGGCCGTGATTGGACATCCGTCAAGGCCGTGAAGGACGGGCGCGTTTATAAAATGCCGCTCGGCCTTTACCGTTCCTTTACGCCGACAGCGGACACGCCGCTCACGCTTTTGTGGCTCGCCAAGACCATTTATCCGGAACGCTTTGCCGATATTGATCTTCAGGCCGAAACCGAGCATTTTTACCGCGATGTTTTCGGTTTGTCGCTCACAGAGGCGCAAATCAAAACCATCTATGCACCACAGGCCCGAGCCTCGGTCGGTCTGACAGGCTCCGTAAGAAGCTCGCGCTGATCCGATAACCTCGGGTGCAAACCATGCACGAATCCGTTGTTGACCCGCAGCCTGCGCCCAATTCCGCCGATCTCGCTGCGGAGAATCGGCGCTGTACCGCGCTCAAACTCCTCGGCATCGCTGCGGTTATAGCCGCTGCAGCCGTTTTTTCGCTCTGCGCCGGCCGCTACGGCCTCTCCATCGCCGACATTCTTGACGCACTTCTCCATCCCAATGCCGGCACAGCCGCATCCAATGTCGTCTGGCATGTTCGCCTGCCGCGCATCTTGCTTGCGCTCATGGCGGGAGGCGGTCTAGCCCTATCGGGCGCTGCGTTTCAAGCGCTCTTTGCTAATCCGCTCGCCGCCCCGGATACCCTGGGGGTTGCGACTGGCGCCTCCTTTGGGGCCGTCCTGGCGATTCTCTTTGGCCTCCCGGCCGCCGGCATTCAGCTGGGCGCCGTGCTCTCCGGCGCTGCCGCCATACTGCTGGTGATGCTCGTAAGCCGCACCCGGCCCGGAGAATCCGGCTCCATCTTGATGATTGTGCTTTCCGGCATGGTTGTCGGCGCACTCTTCACGGCTTTCGTCGGCATTGTGAAATTTGCCGCTGATCCGCAGGATGCACTGCCTTCAATCACCTTCTGGATCATGGGATCCCTCACGGGGGCGGGCCTGCCGCAGATCCTTGCCTGCCTGCCGCTGCTTGTCATCGGCTCTGCCGTTCTGCTGCTGCTTCGCTGGCGGCTTAACATTCTGGCGCTTCCCGCTGATGAAGCAGCAAGCTTCGGGGTCAATACCCAAGCGCTTCGCTGGACGGTGATTCTGGCCGCTACTGTCGTGACGGCCTCCGTCGTTTCGATCTGCGGCCTGATCGGCTGGGTAGGCCTCCTGGTGCCGCATGCTGCACGCATGCTCTTTGGCAGCGCCAATGAACGCGTTCTGCCGGCTTGTCTGCTTTTAGGCGGACTGTTCCTTTTGCTCATCGATACGGCTGCCCGCTCTTTATCAGAAGCGGAGATTCCAGTCTCTATCCTCACGGCGATCGTCGGTGCGCCGGTATTCATCCTGCTGCTTCGCCGTACCGGCGGACGGTTCGGTTAAAGGGGGCCGCCCGATGCAAATCGAAGTTCGCAACGGTGCCTTTCACTACCCTAATGGGAAAAGCGTTCTGCAAAGCGTGTATTTCAGCTTCGACGGCCGCGGCGTCTTTGCCGTGCTCGGACCAAACGGAGCAGGAAAAACAACGCTCCTTAAGTGCCTTCTCGGCCTGCTGCCTTGGAGTTCCGGCGCCTCGTTCTTCAACGGACGAGATCGCCGAGGGTGGTCAACGCGTGAATTTTGGCGCCGCACAGCGTATGTGCCGCAGGCTCGAGCGTCTGCGTTCGCCCCGTTGACTCTGCGAGAACTGGTTGTGCTCGGCAGAAGCGCGAGAATCGGCGCCTTCTCGCAGCCGAGCCGCACCGACTGGACGGCTTGCGACCATGCCATGGAGCTTGTCGGTATCCGTGTGCTGGCTGAGCGCCTCACTACCGAGGTCTCTGGAGGACAGCTCCAGCTTGCCTACATCGCACGTGCTTTGGCTGCAGAACCTGAACTCCTCGTACTGGACGAACCTGAAAGCAGCCTTGACTTCAAAAATCAAGCCGCAGTGCTCAATGTCATTGATCAGCTGACGAGTTCAGGTCTGGGAGTCATCCTCAACACACACTTCCCCGCCCATGCTCTCGCTCGTGCAGCTTCCGGCATCCTCGTCCCGCAGGGGAAGCCGCCGATCTTTGGAACGGCCGCAGAGCTCTTTTCAGAGGCAAAGCTTTCAGCGCTGTTTGGCATTGACGTCCGCATCCGCACGCTTGATTTCGACGGTCGACAGACCCCGGTTGTCGCCGCCGTCTCCTGAGCCGCAATCCTTACTGCGGACAACTCGGACGGTGCACACTGCTTGTCGCCGGTTGCCGCAGCAGCACGCGCTCTGTTCGCAAAAAACTTTTTTCTGCAATCAGCGTTTTTGTGATTAACCAACTTTTCAAAAGAACGAATTGAGTAAAAACATCTAGTTCACACCTCAAATATTCATCCTTTCTTTGAACGTTCCTTGACAATATCGAGGTTGAGGGGTATGTTTTTCGACATTCGGCAGAATGAGGAGTCTGCCCGAGACTACACAACCACCATCCTCAAAAGAAAGAACGAAGGAATTTCCAAAATGGCCGACAACCGAGTCATCATCTTCGATACGACGCTGCGCGACGGTGAACAGGCTCTGCCTCAGAGTCTCTCCATGCGTCAGAAACTGCAGATCGCGCTCGCGCTCGAAGAGCTCGGCGTGGACGTCATTGAAGCAGGCTTCCCTGTTTCGAGTCAGGGCGACTTTGAGAGCGTTCAGACGATTGCTCAAACACTGAAGCGCTCCATCCCATGCGGTCTGTCGCGCGCGGTACTCAAAGACGTTGAATGTGCCGGCGAAGCTTTGAAAGTGGCCGAGCGCTTCCGCATCCATACCTTTATCGCCACTTCATCCATTCATGTGAAGGATAAGCTGCGCAAATCCTTTGACGATGTTCTGGCCATGGGCGTTGCTGCCGTCAAATGTGCCCGCCAATATACCGACGATGTGGAATTTTCATGCGAAGACGCGGGCCGTACGCCGATCGATCAGCTTTGCCGCATGGTTGAAGAAGCCATTAAAGCCGGCGCTACCACCATCAATATTCCTGATACCGTGGGCTACACGGTGCCGATGGAGTTCGGCGGCATCATTTCTCAAATTCTGAACCGCGTCCCCAACATTGATAAGGCTGTGCTCTCTGTACACTGCCACAACGATCTCGGCATGGCCACTGCCAATTCACTCACAGCCGTGCAGATGGGGGCTCGCCAGATTGAATGCTGCATGAACGGCTTGGGCGAACGCGCAGGCAACGGCTCGCTCGAAGAGGTCGCTACCGCCATCCGCCTGCGCGGCAAAGTTTTGGGCGGCGTTGAAACCGGCATCGTATCGAAAAATATTGCCCGCACCTCAATGCTCGTCTCTAAGATCTGCCACGAACCTGTCCCGGCCCACAAAGCCATTGTCGGTTCGAACGCTTTCTCTCACAGCTCCGGCATTCATCAGGACGGCGTCCTTAAGAACCGCGAAACCTACGAGATCCTCACGCCGGAATCCGTGGGCTTTGCGAGCAATACGATGTTGATGACGGCACGTTCCGGCCGCCACATGATTCAGGACTGCCTGCGCAAACTCGGCTACGCCGACGACGAATACGATTTGAACGATATTTACGCCCGCTTCCTGAAACTCGCGGACCGTAAAGGACAGGTTTTCGATTACGACTTGGAAGCGCTGCTCTTCTTCACGAAACTCGATGAAGAGGACGACCTCTATCATCTCGACCAAATGAACGTCATGTCGGGATCCAACGGCTCCATCCCGACGGCGACGGTTCGCCTGCGCGTCGGCCGCCGTACGCGTACGGAGTCGAGCATTGGCAACGGTCCGGTGGATGCCGTTTTCAACTGCATCACTCATTTGACGGGGGTGAAGTTCACGCTCAAGAGCTATGAGATTTCTGCCAATGGCTCCGGCATGGACGCCTTGGGTCAGGTGGACGTCACGATTGAAAGCGAAGACGGCCGAATCTTCCACGGCATGGGACTCTCAACCGATGTGATTGAGTCGTCATGCCTGGCACTTCTGCGTGCCATCAATAACATCGAACGCGCCAAACGCATTCAGAGTGAGAAAAAGCGGCCGGGACATACGGCTAAGTTCTATAAGGCCGAAGCCGAAAGTCTCGGTGACGACGCAGACAAGCCGGCAAAACCTGCCCGCAAACCGCGCACACGCGCTCCAAAAGCGTAAGCATCCTTCTAAAAAAACTGCCGCTGCCTGCGAAGCCGACTTCGCAGGCAGTTCAAATCACCTCAGCGACTCCACATCATTTCAATAAGCTCAGGACCCGCACGTTTCAGGCTTACGACTATAAAAACGCACGCCTATCGCCCGCTTCCCGAAGCTTCTGTCACTTTCATAAATACTCACTGCGGCTGCTGACCGGAATTGTCTTCCGAGGCAGTCGACCGCAGCCGTGCATAGGACCTGAAGAATATGACCCGCAACCATCGCATTGCAGTTTTGGCCGGCGACGGCATCGGCCCCGAAGTTATGCGCGAGGCACTCCGCGTACTTGATGCCGCCGCAAGCAAATTCGGCTTTACCGTTGAACGTACGGAAGAACTCGTGGGCGGCGCCGCCATTGATGCCTGCGGCACGCCGCTGCCGGAAAAAACAATTGCAGCCTGTGACGCTGCTCAAGCCATTCTCTTTGGCAGCGTCGGCGGCCCGAAGTGGGATCATCTCCCGCACAAGCAGCGCCCGGAAGCGGGGGCGCTGCTGCCGCTGCGCAAGCGCTACAAGCTCTTTTGCAACCTGCGTCCGGCACGCATCTTCCCGGGACTCGACAGTCTTTCTCCCTTGCGCGCAGACATCTCTGCTCGAGGCTTTGACATGGTCATCGTGCGCGAACTTACGGGCGGCATTTACTTCGGCACGCCCAAAGGCCGTACCGGCGAGGGCGAGGACGAGAAGGCTTTTGACACCGAGGTTTATTCCCGCCGCGAAGTGCGCCGCATCGCCAAGGCCGCATTCGAAGCCGCCAAGGGGCGCCGCAAGCACGTCACGTCCGTTGACAAAGCCAATGTGCTCGCCACCTCAGTGCTTTGGCGCGAGACAGTGGATGAAGTGGCCCGCGACTACCCTGACGTCAAACTCGAACACGTCTACGTCGACAACGCCACGATGCAGCTCATCCGCGATCCCTCTCAGTTCGATGTGATGCTGTGCTCGAACATCTTCGGCGACATTCTCTCTGACGAGTGCGCCATGATCACGGGTTCGATGGGACTGCTCCCTTCAGCGTCTATCGGCGAAGGCGGCTTCGGCCTCTATGAGCCTGCCGGCGGTTCTGCCCCCGACATCGCCGGCAAAGGGATTGCCAATCCCATTGCTCAGATCCTTTCTGTAGCGATGATGCTGCGCTATTCACTCAACGAGCCGCAGGCAGCCGATGCCATTGAAGCCGCCGTTACGGATACGCTGGCCGCCCGAGAAGTCACTGCGGACCTTGCCCGCGCGGCCGGCACCAAGCCGCTCAACACGCGCGAAATGGGCGACGCCATCTGCCGCCGTCTGGCCTGACTGAGAGGTGAATACCATGGGAAAAACACTCTACGAAAAGGTTTATGACGCCCACGTGGTGATGCAAAAGCCCGGCGAACTGCCTCTGCTTTACATTGACCGCCACATCATTCATGAAGTCACGAGTCCTCAGGCTTTCGCTGGTCTGCGCGCAGCCGGCCGCAAGCTCCGTCGTCCCGATCTGATGCTCGCGACGATGGACCACGACATTTCTACCCGAAAGCCCACGCTTGACGCATGCATGCCGCTTGCCAAAAAGCAGGTGACAACGCTGATGGCCAACTGTCAAGAATTTGGCGTCACGCTCTACGGTCTGGGCAATCCTGGTCAAGGGATCGTGCATATCGTAGGACCGCAAAGCGGCTTCACGCTGCCCGGCACAACCTTAGTCTGCGGAGATTCGCATACGGCCACTCACGGCGCTTTCGGTGCTTTGGCCTTCGGCATCGGTACGTCCGAAGTCGAGCATGTCATGGCGACACAGACGCTCAAGCAGCAGCGCTTAAAGACCATGCGGATCCGCTGCGACGGCCGGCTGCGTTCGGGCGTCTACGCCAAAGATTTGATTCTTGCCATTGCCGGCAAACTCACCACTGCCGGCGGAACGGGCTATGCCGTTGAATTCGCGGGAGAAGCCGTGAAGGCCCTCACGATGGAAGGGCGCATGACGCTTTGCAACATGGCAATTGAAATGGGTGCCAAAGTCGGCATGGTCGCGCCCGATGAAGTCACCTTCGAATATGTGAAGGGACGCCTCTTCGCACCGAAGGGCGCAGAGTGGGACGAGGCTGTTGCCTATTGGAAGACACTCGCCACAGACGAAGACGCTCAGTTTGACAAAGAAGTGGTGCTCGACGCTGCTGCGCTCGAACCGCAGGTGACCTGGGGCACGAACCCTGGTCAGGAAGGCGCCCTCACGGGCTGCGTCCCAACGCTCGAAAGCTTCGACAATCCTGTCGCACGCCAAAGTGCAGAAGCGGCGCTCGCCTATATTGATCTGAAGCCGGGACAAAAGCTGATCGGCACGCCGATCGACACTGTTTTCATCGGCTCGTGCACAAACGGCCGCATTGAAGACTTCCGTGAAGCTGCACGAGTCGCCAAGGGCCGCAAGGTTGCTCCCGGCGTGCGCGCACTCGCCGTTCCGGGCTCTATGGCGGTTCGCGAAATGGCCGAAGCCGAAGGCATTGCCAAGATTCTCTCGGATGCCGGCTTTGAGTGGCGTCTGCCGGGGTGCTCGATGTGCCTCGCGATGAACGACGACCGCGCGGAAGAAGGCTCGCGTGTGGCGAGTACCTCCAACCGCAACTTTGTCGGCCGACAGGGCAAAGGCAGCCGTACGCATTTGATGAGCCCGGCCTCTGCTGCCGCCGCCGCAATAGCGGGTGCCATTGCCGATCCGCGCGATTATCTCTGAGAGAGCAGCCATGCAGAAATTCACTCGTTTCACTTCGAAGGCCGTTCCGCTCAACCGCGCGAACGTCGACACGGACCAAATTATCCCCAAGCAGTTCCTGCTTGCAGTGGATCGCAAGGGTTTTGGTCATCACCTCTTTCACGATCACCGCTGGCTGGATGCCGAAGAAACAAAGCCCAATCCCGACTTTGTACTTAACTTCCCCGTGTACAAGGGTGCAGGCATCCTCGTCGCTCAGGCCAATTTTGGCAATGGTTCGTCGCGCGAACACGCCCCCTGGGCACTGCTTGAATACGGCTTCCGCTGCGTTATTGCGCCGTCCTTTGCGGATATTTTCAAGAACAATGCGCTCGGCAACGGACTGCTGCCGGTTGAACTTAAGCAAAGCGAAATCGACCAGCTTTTCCAGGTGCTGGAAGCCAATCCCGGCATGGAGATCACAGTCGACCTCGAAAAGCAGACGGTCGATGCGGGCGGTCTTCACTTCACCTTTGCCGTTGACCCCTTCCGCCGCTGGATGATGCTCGAAGGTCTGGATGCCATCGGCCTCACGCTTCAGGATGAAGACAAGATCGCGGCCTACGAAGCCTCAATGCCTGCCTGGCGGGTCCACGCGCTGCACTAAATAATCTACGTTAGGAAAGGCCGGCATAAACTGCCGGCCTTTTTTCAGCAGGGATCAAAGGCCCTTAGCCTTTGCGCAGCCAGACAAACAAATGGGAAGCCGCTGATGCAGCTTCCCATTCTTGTTTTTGCGGGAGCCGAGGCGTTTAGGCTCCGGGCCCCCTCAATGCCTCGCCGGATTATTTGTCAGCGAGAATCTTGCGCACTGCCATACGGCCGGAGTTGATGGCAAATGCGGAAGCCGTGCCTTCACCCACCTTCAGGTCATAGGAGTCGCCGTACACGCCGCCGGCGTCATGACCGATGGCATAAAGCCCCTGGATGACGTGGTCGTTCTTATCGAGCACCTGCAGGTCGGCATTCACCTTGACGCCGTTCAAGCTCGTGAGCGTATTGAGCTTGCCGCGAACCACATAGAACGGACCTTCGCTCACGGCGCGCAGATAGTACTTATCCTTGCCGAACTGGTCATCACGGCCCTCTTTGGCAAACTTCGTCATCATGTCAGCGGAAGCCTTCAGCGTGGCGGGATCCATGCCGGCCTTCTTAGCGACTTCTTCAATCGTATTGCCGATGAAGACGTTGCCCTTGGCTTCGTTAGCCTTCAGGAGCGCATCGAGCTGCGTAGCAGCCTGATGGCGCTGAATGAAGTTGCCGCAGGGATTGGGATAGCCTTTGCCTTCCGTGGAGAATTCGCGCTTGGTGGCTTCGTCAAAGACGATGTAGGTCCATTCACCCGTACGAGCGATGGCATTCGACGCCTGGGGCCAGTCAATCGTCAGCTCTTCATTGAAGAAACGGCTGCCGGTGCTGTCCACATAAAGGAGCCCCTGACGGAAGAGCGCGCGCACCTCTTTATTCGCACCGTTGCAGATGGCCTCGCCCTCGGCAGGCATGAATGCGCCGTTGATCATCATCGGCCCCATGTTGTCGCCGATGGCGCCGACATCCATGGCCATCTTGATGCCGTCACCCGTACGGCCGGGCGCGCCGACCGGAATCATGTCGATGCCGGTGAGCTTCTTGACCATGTCCACATTGAAGTTGTAGCCGCCGGTGGCAAGAATCACGTTCTTGGCGTTAACGGTGATGGTGTCGCCCTTGGCATTTTTGGCCACCACGCCTTCAACCTTACCGTCCTTGTAGATAAGCTTCTCTGCCGGCGTGGAGAGCAGCAGCGTGCCGCCCTTGGCCTTAAAGGTTTCAACCATGGCCTTCGGGAGCGAACCGGCGCTCGGATAGATATGCCACGTCAGATCAGCCTTGTCACGCCAGGCGGTCTTCACTTCCTTCCAATGCACGCCGTGGTCGTAAACCCACTGGATCGTGTCGCCGGAGAGATCAACGAAGGCCTTCACGAGCGGGGCATTAATGCGCCAGTGATGATAGGCAGCCATTTCATTGAAGGCCTGAATCTTCGTGAGCTTGACGCCTTTTTCCTTCTGCATGAAGGATTCCGCAGCAAAGGAACCCTCCATAAAGTTGCCGGCACCGCCCGCAAAGGCATTCTTCTCAAGCATCAGAGTTTTGAGGCCGCCCTCAACGGCGCTCACGGCTGCGACCGTGCCGCCCGCACCAGCGCCGACCACAACGACGTCAACGTTATAGGTCTGGTCAGCCGCCCACGCCGGAGCAAAAGTCATGGCCACTGCAGCCGCGATCAGAACTTGCTTCATATATCTTTCTCCCTTGGATGAGTGAGGTGTGCTCGCGAGGTTGTGAACCTCTTGCATAAAGAGAAAGATAAAAAATCATTTCCTTAAGTAATTTTGCAGCCGTCAAGAGTCGGCATCAGCGGATCTGAGCGCCGCTTTAAGGCGCGGAATGAGGAGTGCGAACTGTTTGACAGAATGAACCCCATACGCCTTATAAATCTGAGCACGGTAAACCTGCACCGTGCGTTCGCTTAAATTCAGACGTTCAGCAATCGCCGCGTCGTTCATCCCATCCATCATGAGGTCGAGCACCCGGCGGGGGCGTTCCGTGAGCGACGCTGCTGAGGCCGCCAGATTTTCGGGCAGCGCCGCACCTGACGCCACAAGCTTGGAGCGCTCAACCGTCCGCGCAACAACCTCCAGAAGTTTTTCGGGATCCACGGGCTTCAAAAGAAAATCATCGGCCCCGGCCTTGAGCGTAGCGATGGCTGCATGAATGTCGGAATAGCTGGTGATAAAGACAATGGGAACCCTTGAGCCCATCAGGTTGAGTTTCTCCTGCAGTTCCGGTCCGGAAAGATCGGGCATGCGAACATCTAAGAGAATGCAGCCCGGTCTGGAGCGATCAAAATCTTTGAGAAGGTCAAACCCGGACGCATAAGCGGAGACGAGCCAGCCCTCACACTCAAGCATGAACTTTAAGGAATCTCGCACCTCTTCTTCATCATCAACGACGCGTATCAATGGTTCCTGCGGTTTCATTGACTTCATTTTTTTGGCTCCTCTTTATTGCCGAGCGTATTCGGCGCCAAACCGCTCGGCATCGATTTTTTCACATCACAAGTCTCTTGAATTTCACGGTCAGCGGCCTCTCCTTCGAATTTCAGCGGCAGTTCGAGCACCGCTTCGGCGCCCCCCGCCTCAAGCGCCCGCAAACTGAAACTGCCGCCGTGGGCCTCTGCAATCGACTGAATAATGACGATGCCAAGACCGATGCCCTCCTTCTTTTCGCTGCTCATCGGCGCCATGTGCCGCTCGAGCTCGCCAGGCGCCAGACGTCGACCAGTGTTGACCACTTGAAGCCGCGCGCAGCGGCCGTTGGCAGAAAGATTGACGCGAACGGATGCACCATCTTCCCCATTAATGCCGCCTGCAGCGGCTTCTGCCGCATTTTTAAGAATATTCAAAACCGCAAGTCCCAGCTCAAGTTCGTCTCCCGGGATCTCTACCTCCACGGTCTTGACGCGCGTCGCACAGTCAGCCGACCCGAACGCCGCAAATCCGCAGCGGCTGTTTCCACCAGCAAATCCAAGCGAACGGGGGCTTCGCGCGATGTTTCTCCCTTGGCATAAGCTCGAACCTTCTGCAGAATGCGGGCAGCCTTTGCACTCTGCGCATCGATGGTCTTTAAGCAGTCATTCATTAAATCGCGGCGCTCGGTCGGTGCGGCAAGCAGCGTCTTCAGTGCGCGGGCACGATAGCGAATAGCCGAGAGCGGCTGCCCCATTTCATGCGCAAATATCGAAGAAAGCTGACTCACAACCCCAAGACGCGAGAGCGCCGCAAGACGCTCTTCAGTCTTCAAAGCCTTGTCTTCAATTTCTCGCTGCCGCACATAGGCATCGTTCAATTCCCTGGCACGAGACTGCGCCAACCGCTCCACCGAGACGGAATGGAATACAAATCCCGCCAGCAAAGCAAGCGCAGCAGCAATGAGGGGCCAGAAATCTCGCCAAATACGGCTGAGCGTCCAGTCCCGCAGATAGGCGTAAGGCCCGATTCTGAGGACATGGAAGACATCATTGACTCTTGAAAATTCCGTCGCAACGCTCCAGCCCATACCGCTTGACGGATCAATCGGCATGCCAAGAATCGTTTCCACCATGCGTTTGGTCAGCTGAGGCGCCATGTTGTCGGTGGTGAGTGCCACTGTCCACCCGGGAAAAAGTTCCGTCGAACGCAGGCACGACTGATTGCCCCCCGAAACGAGCGCCGTTGGCCGGAAGGACTGCTTGAGCTGAGGCCATTTGGCGATCAGTGTTTCATATTCACAGACACGAAAAACGCCGATATCGGCTTTGCGCTCCAAAAGCAGCCGGAGAACTTCCTGCGGTTTGTCGTTGGTGAAATGCTGCTTGAAAAAGAATCGATCTGGATTAAACCCAGCATTGGCAATAGCGGCAAGCGGCAGCTGATAGTTGATGAAGTTCGCTTGACTATTGAAGACGGCTCGAGCGCCCTTCATATCTGCGATCGTTTGAATTTCCGGATGATCTGCGGTGGTCACAAAGAGTGCCGCCGTAAAACGATTGGGATCCGGGAAGCGAGCGGTATACACAGTCGCAAGCGCATAAGCATCGTATGACCGCAGCTCCACATACTGCCCTGCACTCATGAGCGCATAGTCAACCTCATGCCTTTTAACCGCTTCAGAGAGCGCCGGCAGTTCGTACTCTACAAACTGGAAATGGACGTCAGGCATCATGCGGCGCAGATGCGCAACCAAAGGCCTGCGGATATCGGTTTCGCCCGGTTGGTAATTATTTTCGCCGTAAGCCAGCATCGGCTTTAAAAAACCGAAGCGAACAAGCGGTCGGCCATTGAGCGGCACCGCCGACATGGCGGCCTCAGCGGGTGAGAGAATGGCTTCCTCTTGCCCGATTGAACGCTCATCCAAAGGAACCTTGACATCAGCATTTCCGCCAGCAGAAATACTGACAGGCGACATAAGCAGCAATATTGCCAAAACCATCGATGCCCAGAGCCATTGAGGCAGGCGATGCCGCCGGCATTGAAAGATGGAATAAGAACGGTGCGAGAACATATGGCCGAGTATAGGTGAGCCGCAGAGCCGAAGAAACAAGGCACCCCAAAAGCTTAACGATCAAGCTTGTGCTCAAACACCTGCTCGCGGCGATCTTTGATGAACTGCGCCTCAGCTGTGTCAGCGGCGAACGCAGTTCATATGCTTCCCAAGCGTTCACGACAAACCTTATTGACGGTTGTGGTTGGTTTCTTATTGACGGTTCTGGTTGGTTTCTTATTGTCGCTAAACAGCGTTTACCCACCTTGAGGATCTCTGCTCAGCTTTTTATAGTTTTCTAGAATTTATGGATGGCGTATGGCTCTATACCTGCTGTCCGTTCAGTCACCCCTCATAGTACCGTTCGCATTCTCATGAACGACCTGCCGCTCTACTTCGCGCTTACCTTCATCACGATTCTCTCGCCTGGCGCTGGTGTGCTCTTCACCGTGACAAGTGCGCTTCGAAGCAGCTTTCATGATGCATGGCAGGCTCCGCTCGGTAATGTCCTCGCATCAGCCTGCGTCGCTGTTGCCTGCGCGGCGGGCATTGGCGCGGTATTGACTGCCTCCCCGCTTGTCTTCAGCATCGTGCAGGGACTTTCTGCGCTGGTACTCCTTTATCTGGCCTGGCGCAGCTGGCATGCACCGGCTAACGGCTTTGCTTCGCTCGCAGACCCTGCGGCTGCCGTCCATCACCCGTCAGCACCCCCTGCCAAACGGCCGCACGGCGCCTCGCTTTTTACGTCAGCCTTTTTGCTGCAGTTAACGAACCCGATGCTCTACGTCTTTCAGGTTTCGTTTCTGCCGCAATTCATCACCCCGTCAGCCCCTTATGTCCCGCAGGCAGCACTCCTCATCGCCATTTTTGCCGGCAACGGCATTGTGATTCACTTTGCATACAGCTACGCAGCAGCCTGGGCGAGGAAATTTTTGGCAAGCCCGCGGGCAGCGCAGCTCATCAATCGCATCAGTGCACTGCTCTTTTGCTGCTTTGGCGTGAGTGTTCTTTTGAAAGCGCTGATCGGCAGCTGATTATCACTGCGGCAAGACGCCTACCTGTCAAAATCCATGACCGTGCGCGCCAAAATGCCGGCAGCATTTAGAAAATCGTCCATTGCCATGTATTCATTCGGATTGTGAGAGCCAAACCGATTGGCTACAAAGAGCATCGCAAAGGGAACGCCTGCCGCCGCAAAATTCATAGCGTCGTGACCGGCACCTGACGGCATCCGCTGTGTGCCGATTTTCAAAATATCTGCTGACGCTTCAAGCTTTTTCATCACGCCTTCGTCGGCCTCCACGGGAGCAATGCGCATCAGCGGATCAGTCTCAAAAATGACCCCCGTCTCTTCGGCAGTCTCCTCGAGAATGGCTTCAACCTTCTTTTCCAAGCGGTTCAGTTCGGCTGCCGAAAGTGAACGAGCATCGAGCGACACAATGCACTCGCCCGCGATCTTATTCATCGACGCGGACGGGCTCGTGCGAATCACGCCTGTCGTTGCAACCAGATCACGTCCGAGCGAGAGCTCGTGCTGCCAGAAGTCATAGAGTCTGGAAGAAAATCTTGCACAGGCAAGCGCCGCGTCTTTGCGGTACGGAAAATCCACTGCCCCTGCGTGCGCGGTCTCACCGATCGCTTGAATCGTACGATGACGAATCAATCCGCGAATGCCCGTCACAACGCCGACGCGATCAGTGACGGCGTTATCCAAACGAGCGCTCTGCTCAATGTGAACTTCAATAAAGGCGGCTATTTTTGCAAAATCGACGCAGTGTTTGCCGGAACTGACTGCTGCCGGATCCACACCGATATCCGTCAGCAGTTCCCTCAGCGTTGGACCGGCTGAGCCAGACCGCATCCGGCGGCCGAGATCCTCCTCAGTGAGTTGTCCCAACATACCGAGTGAACCGAGGAGACCCTCTTCTTCTCCGCGCATGATGACAACGCGAAAGTCCCGTTTGGGTGAAAAACCCAGATACTGCATCCACCGTGCAGTGCAGAGCGCCGCCGCAATTCCGGCCAACCCGTCATAGTTTCCGCCGTCGGGTACGCTGTCACAGTGACTGCCGGACACCACCGCAGGCAATTCCGGGTCAGAGCCGCGCAGGGTTGCCCAAACATTGCCGGCAGGATCAGTCTCCACTTGCAGCCCAAGTCCGCAGCACACATCGCTTAAATACTTGAGCACCCGTCCTTCTTCGGGCGAATAGGAGGTTCGCGTGACGCCTGTGAGCGGTGCCGGCGACTGTGAAAGCAAACGAACATCCGAAAAAATCTTTTCGGCAAAAGCTTGGGACTGCGCCATAAAGTCCGTCTGCGCCCAGTTCAAATCGTGCATGGCCAGCTTCTCCTTAAGCAGATCAATTGGTTCGCCGCTCCCGGCAGCCTAGTCTTCACCGTCAAAATGGATTATGACGACTCAAGCGTTCTTCCATCGCTCGAGAGCTCGGCAATCTTCCCGAGCAAACGCCGCCTTTATCAGTCTTTGCATTGTCTAAGCGTGATGTTCTGCCTAAGAAAATACAGTGACCGCTCACTTCTGACTGCCGCTGATCTCATAAATGCCAGGCAGCACCCCAAAAAACTGCCGCTCTCCAGACCCATCTGAAGAGCGGCAGCAGCGAGGTTTTAGGGCGGCAGCTTTAAGCTGCCGGCAGCATCAATGCAGTTCAACGCCGAGGAAGTCCAGCGCGGTCTGAACATGGAGCGCTGCACCCTTGACCAGCACAGATTCATCCACACGGTAGCAGCCGTGATGCTGGGGCCAAACAGCGCCCAACGCTTCATTACGCACGCCAAGGAGCACCATAGCGCCAGGAATCTTTTCCTGATAATAGGAAAAGTCTTCACCGCCCATCATCTGAGGAGCTTCAAGCACACCGTCCTCGCCGAAGATCTTCTTGGCAGCTCCGGCCGCTACATCAATCATCTTCGGATCATTGATGGTGACCGGCACGAGATATTCGTATTCCACTTCTGCAGTGCCGCGCATGGCTTCAGCCGTCGACTTGGCAATGCGGGTGATACGTTCAGCGAAACTGTTGCGCACATCGGGATTAAAAGCACGCGTCGTGCCTTCAAGTTCTGCCGTGCCGGCAATGACATTGAAGCGCGTGCCGCCGGTGAATTTGCCCACCGTCACAACGGCTGTGTCGATCGGATCGAGTTCACGGGAAACGAGGCTCTGGAGGTTCTGCACAATGGCCGCGCCCATCACTACGGCATCAACCGCACGCTGCGGCTGTGCGCCGTGGCCAGACTTGCCGATAACCTTGACCTTGAAGCGGTCGCCGGAAGCCATCATTGCTCCCTTGCGCATCGCAACCTTGCCGGCGGCTACATCAGACCAGACATGCATGCCGAAGCAAGCATCCACGCCTTCCAACGCACCCTCTGCAATCATCGACTGCGCACCGCGGCCGATTTCTTCTGCTGGCTGGAAAGCGAACACCACTGTGCCCTTGAGCTGATCCTGAATGTCGTGAATCATGTGCACGGCAGTGAGCAGCATCGAGATGTGGCAGTCATGACCGCACGCATGCATCACACCAGGATTCGTGCTGGCATAAGGCAGTCCAGTTTCCTCCTTCACCGACAAAGCGTCAATATCGCCGCGCAGGAGAATCGTGCGGCCCGGCTGCTTCCCGGAAATGCGGGCGAGCGTCCCAGTGCCCATACCGCAGGGGCGCCATTGCACGCCGAGCTTGTCGAGTTCTGCGCGGATGCGCTCCGCCGTTTTGAATTCCTTGGCGCTTTCTTCCGGATGCTGATGGAAGTAGCGGCGCATTTCGACCTGATAGTCAGAGTATTTAGCAATAAGGTCCTGAAGTGTCATTTCAACGGTCCCGAAACGAAGGAAGGCGCTTTCCGCGGGGTCCCTGAACGCCCGGGGCTGCGCCTTCGCTCAAAAATAATGGATTCCACTATACGCCGCAGAGCGTGCGGCAAAGATGGCAGATGGGTTAAAGCAGCTTCACAAAGAAACCGGCGAGCAGCACAGAGGTGATCGTCACCGTGATGAAACCGCCCACAATCATCGACGGGAAGAGCCGGCTCATCAGATAGTCCACTTCTTCCTTGGTCGCCCCTTCATCGTTGCAGATCTTTTCGGTCATGATGGCATCGAACGGGAATCCGTAGAGAGCCGTCAGGCAGTTGGCAAAGCCAAGGTAGGGCGAGATGCGCAGAATGCGGCCGACAATCGCGGCCACGATACCCATACCAATCAGACCTACGACGATCAGCGTAAGCATCGGTCCAATCAAGTCAAAGAGCATGGACGGCGTGCAGTCGGCCAAGCCGGAGTACACGAACATGATCAAAGCGAGGAAAAGGAAGTCCTTTGACCCCGTATGGGAGAGCACATCCGGTTCAAGAAAACCGAGGCGGCAGAAGACGACGCCCATCACCAATGCCCAGATGGCCCCGTTGACCGGCGTGAGCATGCCAAGCACGAAGGCGATCCAACCGACAATCGCGAGCTTCAAGAGGATGAAAAACGGCGTATTCCAGGAGGCTGGGGTGGCGAGCAATCCTGCGCGTGTGCCGCCGTCGGGCAGCGCAATAGATTCAGCCACAATCTTCGTGGCGTCCTTGCTGGTCCCTTCAACTCGGCCTTCTCGATAGTCCTTGAGCAAGCGCTGAGCTTCGCGTTTGAGACAGACTGCCGTAAGCGGGTAGCCGGCAAAGCCCTGAATGCAGTACATGGAAATGGCAAATACAGCGGCTGACGTGAGTCCAAGATCATTAGCCGCCTTTTGCATAATGGTCGTTGCAACAATGCCGCCGGCGAGCGGGGGCAAACCGGTGATCACCAGCGCTTTATCCATGAAGAGCGGACAAACCACCCAAGCAAGACCGCACATACCGGCCAAACCGGCCAGACAGATCACGACGGTTTTCCACTGCTCAAGCAAACGCTTGAGGCTAAAGAGCGTCCCCATATGGGCGATCAGCAAAAAGATGGCGACAGAACTGCCAACGGGCAGCAGCTTCGAGTCTGCAACGACAGTCTTCGGAAGAAACGTCCAGAAGCAGCACAGAATAATGACTGCCGAAATAAAAACTGAAGGAATCCAGCCCTTGGTCAGTTTTGCAAGCCATTCACCCAATAGGATGATGACCAAACAGGCCACGAAGGCCGACATGAAGTTGTACGCCATTGTCATTGCAATATTCTCCTCATCGAGCATCCGGCGCTTGTCGGCGGGAATGAGCGGGTCCCCGCTCACAAACAAGATGAGATGCTCTGCTTGTCTTGCATTTTGAAACTCAAATGTCGACAAAAAAAGAGACGGGATGGCTGCATCACAGGAATATTCAAGAATGTTCTGATCCTAAATTTGACTTCTAACCCTTAATCCCTAAGCAATAGCGCCTAAATGCAGACGGCGCATTCTCGCGAGAGAAATGCGCCGTTTTTCATAGACCTTCAAATAGATCTTCATCTGTTATGCAGATTGCTGATCCCGTATCTCCTGAGATTTGCGCACAAGCGCTTCAAAGAGCGCCAAGGCCTCTGGACGATCTGCCGAAAGCATTTCCGGATGCCACTGCACTGCGAGGTAAAAAGGATGTTTAGGATCGTGGAAACTTTCAATAATGCCGTCGTCGCGGCTTCTGCCGTCCAGTACCATGCCGGGAGCGAGATCCTTCACGCACTGATGGTGGCGGCTGTTGACGCGAACCTCCTCACAGCCCATGACGTCGGCGGCGAGTGTCCCGGGGACCAAATCCACCCAATGTGTCGTGACGGCATAGTCCTCAGGCTGAGAATGAACATCCTTCGAAATATGATAGGTCGATGCGATATCCTGCACGAGCGTGCCGCCCGCAGCTACATTCATCACCTGACAGCCTCGGCAGATGCCTAAGGCCGGCTTTCCAGCACTGCGCGACCATTTAGCCATCAGCATTTCCTGACGATCGCGAGCCGGGTCCAGCGCTCCGCATTCCGGCAGCGTTTCCTCACCGTAGAGCGCAGGGTCGATATCTGCCCCGCCTGAAATCAAAATCCCGTCCATGCGCTCAAATGCATCACGAAGAATGTCTTCAGGCGCATCAAGCGGCAGCAGCACTGGGATGCCGCCCGCACGAACAACGGACTGCATATAACCATTGCGGATATTGAGGAAGCCCTTTTCATTGAGACCGCCCGTCACTCCGATCAAAGGACGGCGGGGAATCGTCTGAGTTGCCTGAGGCATCATGATTGAAATTGAAGGAAGAAATAAAGATGTCCGCGGCATTTGCCATCGGACGAATGTGCCTGAGGGATTTTACGGAGCTGTGCTCAGTTCCCCCATGCAAAGCGCCTCAAGGACCACTCAGGCCGCTTGAGGCGCATCAAAAAGGAGACTTTGCTGACGGCTACTTGCGGCCTTCTTCGAGCGCTCGATCGGCCAGTTTGGCGTTTGCCGCCTCTACTGCAGCAGTCTTCGCCGCGGCAGCTTCGAGCTCCGTCTGCAGAAGCTTCACCATCATGTAGCGGTTCAGCACTTCACGGGCAAAAAGCAGATAGCCCAGATAAAGCTCGCTCTTGCGTAGTGAGATCTGTTCCGTGCCGATTTGCACGAGGAAGCTCTGCTGAGCTTCGTCGAGCATACCCAGAATGCGTGTGCAGGCCTGCGGGGTAAAGTTGTCGCGCACAAGCTGCAGATCCTTTGCCAAGAGAATGGTGTTCTCGCGCATTTGGCCGCGGAAAGGAGAATGGCTGTTGGCAACATAATTTTCCGCCACGCCCAGCTGATCTCTTAATGCATGCCCCACTTCCTTCATGCTCGTAAAGGCGCGGTAATAGAAGTTTCGCGCGTCATAGTCGCGCTTAGCGCCGCCCCCCTGCAAAGCCATACTGTAATAGTCGCCGCGCCGAAGCATGATTTCGTCGTAAAGCGTTACGGCCTGATTTTTCAGTTCCCCCAAACGCTCATAGTCCTCCCGCAGGAAGGCTTCAAGCCCTTCAGAATAAAGCGTGAGCGTGAGGTCCAGATTGTGGTTGACCGAAGTTGTCAGCAATTCTCGTATCGAATTCTGATCGCCTTTATAGACATGCTTGGCTTCCTCCACTACCGCCTCAGGCTGCTTGCTCAATAAATTAGTGCGCACAATGATCGCAAAAGCAGTGATCATGCCGAGGATCATCATCGGGCTGCCGAGCCAGCACATCAAAGTAGCGACGAAACCGCAGGCCGTAGCCGCAGAGAAAGCCGTCATGAACCATCCGGAAATGACGGTCAGCACACCCGAAATACGGTAGACCGCACTTTCGCGATCCCAAGCACGATCAGCCAAAGAAGATCCCATTGCGACCATAAACGTAACGTAAGTGGTCGAGAGCGGGAGCTTCATGCTCGTAGCTGTTGAAATCAGAATGGCGGCTAAAACAAGATTCACGCTCGCCCGCAGTTCATCAAATGGAGGTTCAACTTCTCCAGGCGGAAGTTTACGCTTCACAAAGCGTGAGTCTATCGCGGTGAAAACAGACTTCGGCAGCACCTGATGAATGACTTCATTCATCTGAATGGCACTGCGAACGATCAAGCGCGCCGGGAGCGACGACCCAAACTGCTCCTTGCCGCCGCGAGTGGCTGACGAGAGATTCACCGCCGTCTGAATAACACGGTGAGCCTTCTTAGAGAACCAAAGCGTTAAGCACATAATGAGGCCGGAAGCACCGAGAATGACTGTAGGCGTGACTTTCACATCGCGCAGTCCGCCCATCATCATGCCGGGATCCATGCCGGGTTGGGCCTTCCAGAGCATCACGCTGTCCATGGCCGCTACCGGAACACCCACAAAATTCACCAAGTCGTTGCCGGCAAAAGCAAAGGCCAGTGCAAATGTTCCCGCGAGGATGATCACGGGAAAGATGTTCATTCGAAAGAAGAGAATCAGAGCCTGAAAAATAACCGTAAAAAACGCAAATGAAGAGATCAGAATGATGCTCGTGTGCGTTTCAATCCACTCAATCCATTCCGGCTGCATGAAGCTTGCGCCGCGTGCGCCCTTCACCACCAGGAAGTAAAGAATGGAGGTGAGTGCAATACCGCCCAACGTGCCGCCCAGCCACCGGTAAATTTTCTCGTAGTTGAAAGTAAACAGCAGTCGAAGGAAGTACTGCAGGATGAGCCCCGTAAAAAATGCAATGATCACGGATGCCAGAATGCCCATAATCATTGCCAGCGCCTTGCCCGAATTGACGTATAGGCCAAGGTCAGTGAGCGGATAACCGTTTGCCCAAATCTTCCAGCAGGCCACCGCAATGGTGCCTCCGAGGAGTTCAAAAACGATGGAAACGGTGGTTGAGGTGGGTAGCCCCAGAGAGTTGAAAGTATTGAGCAGCAGGACGTCCGTCACCATCACTGCACAAAAAATCACCATCACTTCCTTGAAGGACAGCATTTCCGGCACAAACACGCCCGTCTTGGCGATCTCCATCATCCCGGAGCTGAAGGTTGCTCCCAAAATCACGCCGACACTTGCCACGGCGAGAATGACCCAGAACGGAGCCGTTCTGGAACCAACGGCAGAATTAAGGAAATTCGACGCGTCATTGGAAACGCCGACGAAGAGGTCACAGCAGGCAAGTGCCGCCAAGAGTCCTAAGAGGGTATAAACAAAGAGTTCCACAGCAGTTGCGTCTCATTCTTTGCCTCCTGCAGGCGCCGCATTTCAACGCTGCGCCCGCAAAAGGAGGGGCCGTCCATCAAATCCGTTTACAGATTTGATAGGGCAATCTACTTATTAGTGAAAGCCGCAATTTTAAAAAAAGCTCTATGCAGCCGTAAAGAGCGTTTTTGCATCTCCCTCGTGAGAATCAAAGGACTTTTTTGTGCGCACAGCTCAAAGCGACTTCGCATTCCCAGCCGTACTTGCCTCAACTTTCGGGCGTTTGACATAGAGCCAGATCAGCATCGGCAAGAGCAAGATGCCCGAGAAGAAAATGACGAATTTGAGCCCTAGCCACATGCCGAGTGCACCGCCGGCAATTGGCCCTATGACGCTGCCGATTTGCTGGGCAGCATAGGAAAGACCAAAAATTCGGCCGCGATCCTCCGGTTCCGTTGAATTCGTCAGCACTGCGTTGATAGCGGGGAAAATACCTGCAAAGGCCAGTCCGCCGATGAAGCGCCAGAAGCCAAACTGCCAGAGATCATTCGGAATGGCCTGGATCACGCCGAATATCGTCGTGCCAAGAAGTGCGGAATAAAGCACCGGTCGGTACCCCCATTTTTGTCCCGCAATACCCCAAACCGGAGACGCAAAGACGCCAGAGAGACCCACCGCCGAAAAAAGAATGCCGGTTACGAGCACGATGCGATCCATGCTCCCCTGGAGCTCCGCCACATAAAGCGGCATGATGGGCTGCTGAAAAAGAATCGTCATCTGCACTACGCCGGCAGTAATGAGCATTCGCTGCACAACCGGAATACGAAGCAGATTGGTCTTCTGCCGCGGTGAATTCGTCCCGCTTTGCGGCTGACGACGTTTTTGAGGTTCCTTGATCTTAAAAATAATGAGTACGGTAATCGTCAGCAGCGCAGCCGCACCGAGGAAAAATGTCGCACGCATGCCGAATGCCTCGGCAAGAATGCCGCCGATCAATGGGCCGATCACACCGCCGGCCGTCAGACCGCCCTGCATGGTCCCCAGCGCAAAGCCTAATTTTGTTTTGGGTACGCTCGAAGACAAAATTGCCAGACAAGCGGGCCAAAGCCCTGCGGCAAACCCCTGAAAAGCACGCATGGCCAAAAGCTGCCACTCGTTTTGCACAATGCCGCCAAGCCCATAGCTGATAGCGAGCAGCGCTGCCGCACGAACAGCCATCATTTTCTTTGAACGCTTATCGGCAAGCGCCCCCCAGATTGGCGCCATCACCCCGGAAATCAGGAATGAAACCGAAAAAACCAGACCAGACCAAAGGTTGACGTCTTCCTGCGCAACATGAAGTTCTTCGAGCAGGTACATCGGCAGAAACGGAATGAGCATCGTATAGCTCAAACTCATGAGAACCGATGCCGTGGTGAGAATGACGAGCGTCATCTTCCAGTTGGCGGAATTCTGTGCCTCTAATGCCGCTTGCTCATCACTCGGTGTCGGTGACTTTGCTGAGCTCGGCCGAGTGTTTTGAGCTTTATCTGTCTGCTCCTCAGCCAATACATTTTTCTGTTCCGCTGAAGCGCAATGAGCCGCGTTGTCCAACGCCCTTTCAGCTTCTGCAGCTTCCGTACGCACGCGTTCGCGCACACGAGCTTCAGCGAGTTCAGCTTCTTGCTCAATGCAGTGAATCTCGTGCGCGCCGCACTTGACCGGATCCATAGGTGCAGATCCTGCGGAGGCAGCTTGTGCCTCATCTGCAGAGGAGCTGAGGGGAGCGCGTTGTTCGCTGGGGTCGGGCGAAACGTTCACGCTTTCTTTCTTTTCTTCCATGAGAGCCTCGAATGAGGATAAGTTGCCTGTTCCATTGCCGTCTGGTCTGCATAGGCACTTTGCGCATCAGAAGCCCGCAAAAGAGAAAATGCCCACATACCGCCGTACAGCAAACTGCACATAGAACCGGATTGAGAGGCCTGAAACGTTTGAAGAAGGTTTCCCTGAGAGAACTGTCCCATCCAACCGTTTTTGAGCTGCTCAAGGCCTAAAGTACCTCATTATGAATACTAGCGCTGCAGTCCTATCAACTGCCATAGCGTTTATGTATTCAAGCACAAAGGTTTTCCTAATCGCCCTTCTGATTCTTGGAGAAGGGGCATTCCAAAATTCAGCTTTCGCCGGTACGAGGCCCAGCAATCCCAAATGAATCAGCGAACCGCAGGGAACAGCTGATCGACGAGATCACGCAAAATCAATTCAAAGTCGCCAACAGCAGGGGTCAAAAGCAGATTCTGTACATCCGTTCGGTAAGGCATTCTGTTTGAATCTGTAGAAGCTCGTCTCCAAGCTGTAGCAGCCCGATCGAGTTTCCAAACCGCACGCTGCGTCTCTCCCGTATAGAGGTCACGATAGTCAAGCGCCACCATGGACGGCGGATCTCCCGGCAGCATTGCGCCGCGTCCCGAAACAGCAACTAGAAAGCGGCATTGTTTTGGCCGCGGACTTTCCTGAGCCGACAGCATCACAGCTTTGTAGCCGCGATCGCGCAGCGCCTGACGCACCGCAATGTCAATCGTTGGTGAGTGATCTGAAGCAGCCGTCAGACATACGGCTTCACCGGCAGCAGGCAGACCTGAAATCAATCCTTGCGGATCATGCGAACGGGCCGACAAGTCAGCCGGCTGCTGAACATTAGTGGTGCAGCCGCCGAGCAGGAAGAAACTGGCGCAAAAACCAACGGCAAAGGCGCGACGAATAATCGACATCTACTTCCTCTCGAATTTAGATCTTCTGAGATTAGCGCAAACACAGTGCAGCTGTCGTCTCAATAGGCCGTATGAAGAACTCTCGTTTTTCCTCACCATTGTCGTCCAATGCTGTTGACCAAACGCTTTGGACGCAGTCCCCCCAGCTTCATTTTGTTCACTATTTGCTTCATCCGTCTGGAGTTGGAGAATCGATCGAGAGACACTCGTCGGCTAGAATCCTCCCGTCGCAAAGCTGCACGCGGACTTGTTTGATGTGCGGCACATTTTCAAATAGTTTTCACGTCATGTCTCCCTCCCGCCCGAAGCTATACAACCCCAAGCTCGTCTGCGCCTGCGCTCTGCTCTTCACTCCGATTTTTGGGGCACTCCTGCAAGCACGCAATTGGGAAGAGATGGGTATTCCAGAGAATGCCAGAGCAAGCCGCGTCTGGGTTCGCTCCACTGTTTGGCTCATTGTTGTCTATTTGGTTCTGCAGGCACTCTTTCGCAATGAAGAGATTGCCAATTGGCTTGGCCCTTATTTCCTAATCGTGCTCTGGGGCTCGTGGATGCTCACAAACGGTTGGCGTCAACTGGCCTTTGTCAACCAAACCTATGGGAAGAACTATGACAGTCTGCCGATCGGACGCCCGATGATTCTCGGCGCCGCAGGGTGGCTCTTCTACGGTCTTATCAGCTTCACCATGGCCTTGGGGTTATCTTTGGCCGGTATAGAACCCCTCAACCAATCGGCCCCCGAAAATGGCGTCGTCATCCGTATCCCAGAGGGTTCTGACAAACCTGTTATCGAACCGCTTCCGGCTCCGGACGACAAGAATGCAACGACAGCGCCGGAGCACCAAGACACAACGTCGCCTGCGGCAGCCCCTGCGCCGGCAGCGGATACGACGAACCCGTCTCACTCTTAACGCCTGATGCCGAAGCAACCGGACGAACGGTTCCCCATCCCGCAGCCACAAGCTTTCACCGAACCGGTGCTGGATCTTCTTGGCGGCGTGGCTCGACCGCGGCCGCTTTCCGGCGAAGAAGCTATTCGACGCCTCAACGAGATGGAAGCGCGAGCACGCGCCGGAGATCCGGAAAGTCAGGCTGAATTGGCTCGTCGTCTGCTGACCGAAGCCCCCAACGCCCGCAAGAATCGCCGCGCATTGATCCTTCTGCGGCATGCTGCGGCTGCGGGCTCGGCAACCGGACTGCATCTGCTGGCATTGCTTCACCTGCGCGGTCAAGGCCTGCCCCAAGACCTCACTAAGGGCGTGGAGCTCCTTGAATCCGCAGCTTATCGAGGTTCTAAAGCCGCTCAAGCCGATCTTGCACACGCTCTGCTCAACGGTATCGGAACCAGCGTTAATACAGCAAAAGCACTTTACTGGCTGCGTTTGGCTGCTGCTCAGGGCGATGAGCAAAGTGCTCTGGAAGCAGCCCGCATCCTGCGCGACGGTGAGAGCCCATCCGTCCATTCCGAAAACAAACAGACTCTCAACGAAAGCACTGCCCTATCCCCGCAGAATACGCACCAAGCAATATTCAATACGGACCATCGGCAAGCGGAAAAATATTTCACTGAGGCCGCCAAAGCAGGTATCCCGGAAGCTCAGTATGAGCTCGCTGAGCTGCTTCGGCGCCGAGAGGTGAGTGAACGCGATCCAGCAGCGGCCCGCAAATGGATGCGAGAAGCAGCTTTCTCCGGCATTGTGGATGCTCAGTTCCGCATCGGAGTAGCGAACTGGTCTGGTATCGGCGGCAAAGTCGATCAGCGCGAGGCTGTTCGTTGGCTCTGCCGCGCTGCAGAAGGCGGTTCCGCCAAAGCCGCGGCAATGCTGGCTGGTTTTCTCATGACGGGAAACGGTCTCGCCTACTCGCCGGCTCGCGCTTGGGCGCTGTTTATGCGTGCAGCCAAAATGGGCAACGAAAATGCTGCTGCCACAGCAAAAATCCTTGAAAGACAGCTGCCTCTTCAGGAGAAGCGAGTACAGCGCTCGCTTTTGCGCATCAAGGATTCGAAGACTTTTCTCGAGAAGCTGATACCTCGCTCCGAACGCTAGAACTGCGCTCCCAAGGCTCTTCTCGGCAAAAAATTTAGACAAAAAAAAAGAGTCATTGCCTCTTTCGGCCGAGGTATTCGGCTGAAGGCTCACTCAGAGAAAAACTCAAGGGAGGCCTCCTTCAGCCGAATGCCCCGCAATGGGACGTCAGCATATGCGCTGTTGTCCACTCGATGCAGATGCAATGACTCGAAATACCACCAAAGGAGATGTCTCGGTTACCCGAAACATTTGCCGCAATCACTTGCGACATGGATATTGTCGCACTCCGTATCAACCCTTAGAAGGGGATTCTTTGTTTTTCTTGTAAAAGAATTTTGTTTGCTTGTTACTAAACAAAATCGTTCGGACAGCCATCCTAAACATAAGGGTTTATATCATACCAATTAGTAGGTATTATGTGTTTCCTGATGCACAAAAAAACATACTTTTGAACGTTCAACAGAGCACAATCACGGCCAAACAGCCGATCATATCGATCTCTGTCTGCAACAGATGCGGTTGATTCCTCTTCTGAAAGTTCTCAAACGCCGCGCGCGAGTGATACAGTAGACATATGCGAAGCTCTGCCGGTCAGCGCGGAGCCCCAGAGGCGCCCCACCCGACATGTTTATAGCGTGTAGGGTTGACTCCTTCGCATACCACATTCTTCATGCTGCCTGAAGCCACCCCGAGACCTGTTAGGCGGAACAATACAAAACCATCGCTTTTACACAAGGATTCTTATGAACCGTCTTGAACTCGTAGACCGCGTCGCCGCCCGCAATACGGCCTCGAAAGCCGAGGTTGACCGCATTATCGTGAGCGCCCTCGAAGAAATCATTTCGGCCGTGCGCTGCGGTGAATCCGTAACGCTGATCGGCTTCGGCACCTTCAAGGCCGTCGACTGTGCGCCGCGCACCGGCCGCAATCCCTCCACGGGCGAATCGATCCGCATTCCCGGCACGAAGAAGCCGAAATTCGTACCTGGCACTTCCTTCAAGGAGCTCATCAACGAGACCAAGTAATCCAGCCTTTCATAAGCCGCCCACATCAGCGGCTTGAAGTTGGATGATCCGAGCGGCAGACTCAGATTTGAGTTCTGCCGTTTTTTTGCCGCTCAACGCGTCATGAGCCGTCTTGGCGCATTCACGTCAACGGCGTTCAATGAATGTTTTCACAGCCCCTTTAAGCGCTGAAACAACCAATTCATTCGGATAGTCACTTCCAACAGCTGGCAATGTTGCAAAGATCCCTCTTGGCCGACGATAGATCTGTAAGGCGAAAGTATCAACCCGTTCAGCCTTAAGCCAGTGAGCAAGCTCTAAAAGTTTCGTATTGGGAAGATAGTCAGGGTGAGCGGTGGTTCGACATTCAAATGGAATCCCGGCCTTTTGAAGCATTCGAAAAGCTTCAAGAAAGTGCAGAGCCGCATGAGTACGCCCCGTTACACGTTCGTAAAGCACAGCATCCGTGGGCGGGGCTTTAACATCAATACCTACCCAATCCAGCATTGGCAGTAGACGTGCGAGACGCGCAGGGATAATGCCGCCGGTATGCAGTCCCACTTTAAAACCCATTGCTTTGACACGAGCAACAGCGTCCGGCAGCGCCGGATCAACGGTCGGTTCCCCGCCCGAAAAAACCACTGCGTCCAAAAGTCCCCTGCGCCGCTTCAGCAGTTCTTCGAGCCTGTGCCATGAATCATGTGAAAGCGACGGATCAAAATCCTTGGGCTGCATCCAAGGATTCTGGCAATAAATACAGCGCCACGGGCAGCCTTGAACGAAAGCTACCGCTGACAACTTGCCAGGATAGTCAATCGTGGTAAAAGGCGTGATGGCTGCAATACGGAGCGCCTCGGCCGAGGTATGACCTGTATCGGAATCTTGCGGAATAATCTCGACGACAGGCCTTGATTGAGGCGCTGAAGAATAAAGCTCCGCCATCACGGTTAATTCAATTGTGCCCTATTGATGTTTTTACTTGCCGCAGCAAGGACGATGAATTTCTCCGTGGTGAGTCGCCGCACCTTCCGTGAAACAGACGCGCTCTTCAAACTCCCCCTTTTTGCCAATATTGAAGCTTTGCACGGGACGGTGGTAACCCATCACCCGCGTCCACACTTCGCAGGGCTGACGCTCGGAATCTTTGAGTTCGATCGTATTTTTAGCTTCAGTCATGAGCATTCCCTCACTTGTGATATCTGCTTAAAGCAGGAAAAAGAACTATAGCAAGATCCTCTTCCCGCAAGCATTCATTTTTAAATGGCAACAATTAATAGTATTGAAGCAGCAACGATTACACCAGATGTTGTCAGCTGGCTACCGCCCGTTCTTTTTCTGCCTTTTGATATTCGCTGCGCTTCTTGGCAATCAATTCAGCATCACACTTCGGGCAGAAGTCATGTCGCCCAGAGAGGTAACCGTGCTTCGGACAAATCGAGAAGGTCGGCGTCACTGTAATGTAGGGCAGTCGGAAATTTGTGAGTGTGCGGCGCACAAGTTCACGGCAGGCTTGCGGACTCGACACCGCCTCATTCATATAAAGGTGGAGAACTGTACCGCCCGTATATTTACGCTGCAGATCGTCCTGACGTTCCAACGCCTCAAACGGATCGTCCGTGAAGTTCACGGGAAGCTGAGAACTGTTGGTGTAATAAGGATTCGAGGGCGTCCCTGCTTGAAGGATCTGCGGGAAGCGCTTCTTGTCTTCCTTTGCAAAACGGTACGTCGTGCCTTCGGCTGGCGTTGCCTCCAGGTTGTACATATGATCCGTTTCTTCCTGAAAACTCACAAGCTTGGCTCGCACATAGTCGAGAAACTCAAGCGCAAAAGCGTGTCCCGCTTCTGTCGTAATGTCTTCCTTATCGTCCGTGAAATTACGGATCATCTCATTGATACCGTTGACGCCAATGGTCGAGAAGTGATTGCGCAGCGTTCCCAGATAGCGCTTGGTGTATGGGAAAAGACCGCCGTCAATATGACGCTGAATTTCTTTTCGCTTAATCTCAAGACTTGTTTTGGCTAGCTCAAGCAGATAGCTGAGGCGCTCGTAGAGATGCTCTTTATCGTGCTTAAAGAGGTAGCCCAACCGTGCACAGTTGATCGTTACCACACCCACAGACCCTGTCTGTTCCGCGGAACCAAAAAGACCATTGCCGCGCTTGAGCAGTTCACGAAGGTCTAACTGGAGCCGGCAGCACATCGACCGGATCATATTGGGCTTCAATTCCGAATTAATGAAATTCTGGAAATAAGGAAGCCCATATCGAGCCGTCATATCAAAGAGCTGAAGCGAGTTTTCGCTTTCCCAATCAAAATCCGGCGTGATGTTGTAAGTGGGGATTGGGAACGTAAAAACGCGCCCTTTGGCATCTCCCTTCATCATGACTTCAATGTAGGCACGGTTAATCATGTCCATTTCCGGCTGAAGCTCGCCGTATGTAAAGGGCATGGTCTCTCCGCCGATCACCGGGTGCTGTTGACGTAGATCTTCCGGGCAGGTCCAATCAAAGGTCAGATTTGTAAATGGGGTTTGCGTCCCCCACCGTGAAGGAACATTCAGGTTGTAGATCAGTTCCTGAATGCTCTGCAGAACTTCACGGTAGGGCAGATTGTCTTTGCGGATGTACGGCGCAAGGTAAGTGTCAAATGACGAGAATGCCTGTGCACCAGCCCATTCATTCTGCATGGTCCCCAAAAAATTGACGATCTGTCCCGTTGCAGAAGAGAGATGCTTCGGAGGATCAGCTTCAATCTTGCCCGCCACGCCGTTCAGACCTTCCTGAAGAAGCGTCCTAAGCGACCAACCGGCACAGTAGCCCGAGAGCATATCAAGATCGTGTACGTGAATATCGGCCTCTCGATGCGCACGTCCCACTTCCGGCGGATAAACAAAATTGAGCCAATAGTTGGCTACAACTTTGCCGGCAACATTCAGTATGAGACCGCCCAGTGAGTAGCCCTGATTGGCATTGGCATGAACGCGCCAATCCTGTCGATCCAAATATTCGTTGATTGAGCTTTCAACATTGACCCAGCTCTTCTTTGCATCACGAGCCTTCGCCCGTGATTCGCGATAGACGATATAAGCACGCAGCGTTGGGAAACACCCCGCTTCGTAGAGTCCGTGCTCAACAGCATCTTGTACCCATTCAATCGTGGGAGTGCGTGCAGCATCGTGCTTCATGAGACGAGGCAACACATATGTCTGAACAATCTCACGCGCTCGTGCAGCATCGAATTCCTGCGTGGCCAGCCCCGCTTTGACTACTGCCTGCACAATTTTTTCCGCATCAAAGTCCCGCACGGCTCCATCACGCTTGATGAGATGCAGAGGGAGAGATTCAGTCATTACGCACGTCCCCAAAACAATCTTATTCAACAATAAATACAATCTATAGTTATAAAGTTAAATTTTTACAACCATATGTTGTATTTGATTTTTTTTTAAATTGCCTTCAACTATAACAGGTCAGTTTGACCTCCGCCTCCACCTAAAGAGGTCTTGACAGGCACGTCGTGCTCAAAAATCACCTCCTGAATCCTTCAAAACTCCTTGCACACCACGGCATTTGGATCTTTCTTTGCAACGGAATTCGATAATCAATCGTTAACCCGAATGTCTCTCTACTCCTCAGTGAATCCCGCCGAAAACAAGAAAACTCAAAATACCTTACCGATCGTCGTTTTCACTAAGCTCAATGAACAATTGAGCAGCTCCATACTTTGCACTGAATACGTTTTCAGCAGGGATTATCCTTATGGTGCACTAGTTGAAAGTGCCTAGAATTCTTATTGGATCAATTCCTCCTTCCGACTCACTTGAGTCGGCAAGGCGTGCGTCGACATCGGGCGCTTCCGAGGGGCTGTATTGGAATGTCCGTCCGCTTAGCGGGTCGTCATTACTAATGCAAGCATGCCGCGTCCGATTGTTGTTCCAGCCCGCGATGCCAAAGCACCGCGGGCTTTTTTTTCTGAAGTGTTTTGAAGTGGTATGGATTTTTTGGACACATACAGAGTCCAAACCATGCAATGCGGTCACGTTTTACACAAGATGTTGTTTACAAAATAGATCGCAAACTTAGATGCATTTAATTCTCATTTGCATATAATTTTCCAGCGAAGGTCGCATTTCTAAACCTACGCAGAAATACGATCATGACCTCAGGCGCCCCTCTCCATCAAATCGCACCAAAACGGTGCGTTGCAAAATATAACATTTTGATTCATATCAACTAACGTTCATTCCTTGACACTGCCTGTACTCCTGCACATTGTCATGCCTTCACTTGTAGACAAGTTGTCCAATCAAAGATATTCAGAAAACTGCTTTTCACATCCGGCCACATTCGGCTTTATTGCGCTCTTTCAGCCTCCGCTGACAACAGCGGCTGCCTAGTGCAAAAGAAGAACTTCATCAAGATATGAAACTTATATCTCCTCATCCATGTCCTGCATGACCTCTATGAAGGCGTGCTCTCAGGGCGCTATGCTGTGCGGTATCTAGAAAATCGAACAGCTGTTGGGCGTTGTTCAGAATAATCACCAGCCAGGCCAATAGTGTGAATGCTGACCCACGCATAAGAAGACTGATACGAAAAAGGCTGACGACGTCCCTTTCCGTCGTCAGCCTTTCTCAATTTTGCAGCCAATCAGATGATGCAGGACCAACCACATCATTTGTAAGCGTTTGAGGAGCAACGCATGTGCATTTGTTTTATTCGCTGCGGAATTAAAGTTACCCTTTTCACAATTCACATGCAAACCCCTAAGGCATATTTTATCCACGCACCATTATGGTGCATTTTAGGTGTTATTCATTAATTAATCACCGCAAACACTTTGGTATGCCACCTTCTTTGCTCATGATAAGAAAGCGCTATTAAGTAAATATACGTATACCGACTCTTATTCGTTCAATTATCTCGTCCATCATCCATTCAGCCGATGAACAAGCTCCCATCCGCGACTCTTTGACGACTCTTTATTTGAATTTACGGCTCGACCGATACAATGAGGACACTATTGGCTTTCTGCGCTTTCAATGCGTCGGAAGCGGCCCTCATGCTGGTTTACTTATTTCGCAACGACCATGGAAAAACTCTCTCCGAAGGAAGCAGGCCTCGAACGCATACGCGACCTCGACGTACTCTCGACCATTCCCGAAATGCTTGCGCTACAGGTAGAAAAGCGTCCTGATGCAGTCGGTTGGAAATCCTGGGATCCGGTGAAGAAATCGTGGCGCGACTGGACGTTTCGGCAGGGCTACGATGAAGTTCAGCGTTGGCGTCACGCCTTTGCTGGTCTTGGCCTCACTCGAGGCACTCGCGTTGCAATGCTGCTGCCGAACTGCATCGAAGCCGTTCTCTTCGATCAGGCAGCTCTGGCCAACGCCCTGACGCCGGTGCCGCTTCATGCTATCGATACGCCAAAATCGTCGGCCTACATTCTCAACGACTCAGGCGCAGAAGTTTTGGTCACCAACAAGAAGCTCAAGTGGCGTTTGGTGCGTGAAGCTGCCGAGCTCCCCAACCTGAAACTTGTTGTCATCACAGACGATGATTTCGCGGATGACCCTGATGCCGACATTCCGATGCTGAGCTTAGAAACGTGGCTTGCCAAAACGCCGGATGCGCCGCTCCCGCCGGGGCCGCGCTCGACAGATCTTGCCGCACTCGTTTATACCTCCGGCACGACGGGTAATCCCAAAGGCGTGATGCTTACTCACCGCAATGTGCTCTCCAATCTCCGGGGCGTGCTTCAGAGTCTGCAGCCCTATGCCGATGAAACGCTTTTGTCGTTTCTCCCGCTTTCACACACATTCGAGCGCACAGCTTCATACTATCTCGCAGTGGGTACCGGCCTGACGCTGGCCTTCAACCGCTCCATCGCAACTTTGGCGGACGATCTGAAATCCATTCGTCCAACCATCTTGATGTCGGTACCGCGCGTATACGACATGATCTATGGCAAGCTTCGAGATGGCCTCGCCAAGAAGCCCGCTTACGTCCGCTACCTTTTTAACTGGGCAGTCGAAGTCGGTTGGCGTCGCTTCTGCCGAGAAAATGGTCTGCCCATAGAACCTTCCGGCCGCGCTTGGCTTGATCCGCTTGTTGCGGGATTTCTTGATAAAAAGATCGGCAAGCAGCTTCGTTCTGTCTTCGGCGACCGCATTCACCTCTACATCTCTGGCGGCGCAGCTCTCAACCCTGCCGTTGCAAAGGTGTTCCTCGGGCTCGGCGTTCCTATCTTCCAAGGCTACGGCATGACGGAAACGAGCCCCATCATTGCTGTCAATAAAGTCGGACAAAATCACCCTTCAACCGTTGGTCCCAAACTTGACAACATTGAAGTAAAGCTTGGGGATGGAGGCGAGCTTTTGGTGCGGGGTCCCTCTGTTATGCAAGGTTATTGGCACCGGGAAGAAGCTACACGAGCCATTCTGTCCGATGATGGCTGGCTCTCCACAGGCGATGTTGCCGAGATATACCAAGACGGCTGCATTCGTATTACCGGCCGCATTAAAGAAATCATTGTGACGAGCACGGGCGAAAAAGTACCCCCCGCCGATCTGGAAGCCGCTGTCGAAACCGATCCGCTGTTTGCTCAAACACTTGCGGTAGGGGATGACCGCATCTGCATTGCACTGGTTGCCGTCGTTAATCCCGACGAGTGGCAGCGTCTCTGCGCGGAACTGAAGCTTGATCCTGAGGACCCGAAGTCGCTTGATTCGCGAGAAGCCCAGCAGGCAGCCCTCAAGCGTATTAAAAAGGCTGCAGCTGACTTCCCGAATTATGGTGTTCCACGTCTCGTCAAACTTGTCCGCGAACCTTGGACAATTGAAAACGGCATGCTGACGCCGACCTTGAAACTCAAGCGAAGCATCATCACCCGCCGGTATGCCTCTGACATTGACGCACTTTACGAAGGTATTGCGCCTAAAAAGAAATAAGTCTGCAGCTGCGTTCTTTTTCAGCGTAAGAAGAACGCAGCCAATTTAGCATCGTCAGCAACGCTCATCGGGTTTTCACTTAAATCATCTTTCTATTTTTGAGCGCTTTGCAACGCATACTGCTCCGCACAAAATTCGCCGCCAACTTTCAGGGGACCCAGCCTCCAGCCCGCGTCTGCGCGCTTTAGGCGTTCCTCATTTTTTCATCAAATGACGCGCTCCACCCTCGCTCGACTTTTTGACTGTGTCACGATTCCCGCACTTCGTCGACGAACCGTATCCCTGTGGCCGGATCGAGAGGCCTTCCGACAGTTCGACTATGCCGACAATCGTTGGATTTCACTCACCTGGAAAGCTTTTGAAGCACAAGTGCTGCGTTGGCGGCATGCGTTTTATGCGTCGGGACTGAAGCCGGGCGACCGTGCTGCGATGCTGCTCACCAATTCCATTGAGGCTGTCATCTTCGATCAGGCAGCTTTGGCGGCAGGACTCATACCTGTCCCCCTCCATGCTGTTGACACACCGGGATCATCCGCCTACATCCTTCATGACTCCGGCGCAAGAATTCTTGTGACCTCCTCGCGTGCAAGATGGAACGCACTGCATGCGGCAGCAGGCGAAACACTGCCGATGCTCGAACAGGTGGTGCTTTTGAATGAACTCGACGACGAGGTAATCGACGGCGTTCGCATCTCCGGCGTGGAGACGTGGCTTGCGCGCGGCAACGGTACGCCGAGTGAAGCGCTTCCGCCGGAACCCAGCCCTGACGATCTTGCCGGGCTTATTTACACCTCCGGCACCACCGGCCGTCCCAAGGGCGTAATGCTGACTCATGCGAATCTTGTCGCCAATGTGGCCCAAATTTCCGATGCGGTTGACATCACAGAATCCGACATCTATCTCTCATTTCTGCCGTTTTCCCACACTTTTGAGCGCACCGTTGCTCATTACGCAGCCCTTGCTCACGGTGCCTCGATGGCATTTGCCCGATCGGTTCAGCACATTGAGAACGACTTGGCTGATGTTCAGCCCACCATCATGTGTACGGTTCCGCGCGTGCTCGAACGTCTTTATCAAAAGCAGCAGCTTGAACTCGCGAAGGGTTCTGAAGTCGAGCAGCACCGCTCTCAGTGGGCAGCCGAGGCTGGATGGAGGCGATTCTGCCGTGACAACGGTCTGCCCGTTGAACCTTCCGCCCGAGAAGCGCTCGACGAAACCGTGCTTCCGGTACTAGACGAAGATGTCGGCCGCAAAGTACGCGGACTTTTTGGCGGACGCATGAAAGCGATTCTCTGCGGCGGAGCAAGTCTGAATCAGTCAGTAGCTCGCTATTTCTGTGCGATGGGGGTGCCGCTCCGTCAGGTTTATGGACTGACGGAAACAAGTCCCATCGTCTCCTTGACGCGTGCCGAAATGAATCATCCCGCTTGTGTGGGGCAGCCTGTTGCCCAAACGCAGGTTCGCCTCGGTGACCGCGACGAACTGCAAGTGAAAGGCCCGCAGGTCATGCAGGGATACTGGAACAAACCGGCTGAAACCAAACACGCCTTTACGGAAGACGGATGGTTTCATACGGGTGACCAAGCAGATCTGTCTGACGGCGGCCGCGTGCGCATCAAAGGACGCATCAAGGAAATCATCGTCACGAGCACTGGCGAAAAGATTGCCCCGGTTGATCTCGAATTCGCCATTCAGGAAGACCCGCTCTTCGAACAGGTATTCGTATGCGGCGAAAATCGCCCCTTCATCAGTGCTGTTCTGGTTCTTCAGCCTGACCTATGGAAATCGCTCTGTGCCGAAATGGAACTCTCGGCAGACGATCCCCAGACGCTGCACGATCGAAGCATGCTGCGCTATTTGGTCAAACGCGTGCGCGCCGCCGCCAAAGATTTCCCTTCTTACGGCATTCCGCGGTCCATTGCCGTTGCGGACGAGCCATTTACCGTTGAAAACGGCCTTCTCACACCAACAATGAAACTTCGTCGGGAAAAGATACTGTCTCGATGGAAAGATTTGATTGATGGGCTTTATTCCGGCCATCCTGCAGCTTGATTGACATTAAGAACGGGCTCTCAGTTCCAAAGAGAGCCCGTCGCGTATTTGTGGGGTAGGGCAAACTCAAACTTTTTCCCTACATCTGCACACAGTTGTCTTCAAAACGTTTAGACTGCCGCCGCAATCAATCTCGGAAATTCCCCAAACGCCCTTCGCGGATCTCATCCCCGCTTTGAGTGTTTCGCGGACCTTCCGCTCGAAGTTTCAAGCTTCGAGCCGATCGAACATCATTTACGTGCCGTACCCCGATCTCTTCGCCTGACGACCTGCAGGCCTTTGAGAATCAAGCGGTGTATTTTTTTTTGCACTCAGAGGTTGTTATGCGACTCCTTCAGACGGCTCTTACGTTCGACGACGTACTGCTCGTTCCCGCCTATTCGGAAATTCTCCCCCGCGATACGCAGCTGCAGACTCAGCTCACGCGCGGTCTTTCGCTCAACATCCCGATGGTTTCAGCCGCCATGGATACGGTCACTGAAGCCAAGCTCGCGATTGCGCTCGCTCAGGAAGGCGGCGTCGGCTTTATTCACAAGAATATGACTGCCGATCAGCAGGCTGCTGAAGTCGCTAAGGTGAAGCGCCATGAATCCGGCGTTGTTTCCGAACCGATTACCATTGGGCCGGAAATGCTCGTGGGCGACGTGATTGCTCTCGCGCGCGAACACCGCATCTCGGGTCTGCCCGTGGTTGCTGAAGACGGTACGGTGCTCGGCATGGTCACAAACCGTGACCTTCGTTTTGAAACCCGCATGAGCGTTCCGGTTCGTGAAGTCATGACGCCGCGTGAACGCCTCGTCACTGTGCATGAAGGCGCTTCGCTTGAAGAAGCCAAGAACCTGATGCACCGTCATCGTCTCGAACGTGTTCTCGTTGTTACGAAGGACTTCCGTCTTGCCGGCCTCATGACCGTTAAGGACATTACCAAGGCGACCGATCATCCGTTCGCCGCCAAGGATGCTCAGGGCAAGCTCCTCGCCGGCGCTGCTGTTTCTGTTGGTCAAGGTACCGAAGAGCGCGTTGAAAAGCTCGTTGACGCAGGCGTTGACGTTATCGTCGTTGACACCGCTCACGGTCACTCCAAGGGTGTTCTTGACCGCGTGAAGTGGGTCAAGCAGCATTACCCGAACCTTCAGGTTATCGGCGGCAATATCGCTACCGGCGAAGCTGCCCTCGCGCTTGTCGAACACGGCGCTGACGGCGTCAAGGTCGGTATCGGCCCGGGCTCCATCTGCACTACCCGCATCGTTGCCGGTGTCGGCGTGCCCCAGATTTCAGCCATCAGCAATGTCGCAGAAGCTCTTCAGGGCACCGGTGTTCCCTGCATCGCCGACGGCGGCATCCGCTTCTCGGGCGATATTTCCAAGGCCATCGCGGCCGGCGCAAATTCTGTCATGATGGGCGGCATGTTCGCCGGCACGGAAGAAGCTCCGGGCGAAGTGATCCTTTATCAGGGCCGCAACTATAAGTCCTACCGCGGCATGGGTTCGCTCGGCGCGATGGGCAAGGGTTCTGCCGACCGCTACTTCCAGGACAACAACCAGGGCAATATCGATAAGTTCGTCCCGGAAGGCATTGAAGGCATGGTGCCCTTTAAGGGTTCCATCTCCGCGATCATCTATCAAATGATCGGCGGTCTGCGTTCCTCCATGGGCTACTGCGGCTGCCGCACGATTGATGAAATGCGCACCCGCGCACGCTTCGTGCAGATCACGGCGGCTGGCATGCGTGAATCTCACGTCCATGACGTGAAGATCACGAAGGAAGCCCCGAACTATCGTCAGGCCAACTAATCGATAGGCAGCCGACTTTATGTCGGAGAAGGCGCCCGAAGCCCGCAGGCAGCAAGCTCAAGCGGTGCGGGCGCCTTTCTTATTTCTGTTACAGTAACGCCCGCGCAAAGCTTGAAAGTTTTCGGCCATGTTGATTCGCTGAAAACACTTCAATCGCAAAGCTGCGCACCTCAGTCTCCTCCACAAAAGAAGCATTCCAACCCATGTCTCACGACCGCATCCTGATTCTGGACTTCGGCAGCCAGGTGACCCAGTTGATCGCCCGACGCGTGCGCGAAGCCCACGTCTACTGCGAAGTTCATCCGAACGACGTCTCTGCTGATTTCATTCGTGAATTCGCCCCTAAAGGCATCATTCTCTCGGGCTCCCATATGAGCGCCTATGAGGAAAGCAACGACCAAGCGAGCCAAGCCGTTTTTGAAGCGGGCGTTCCCGTCCTCGGGATCTGCTACGGCATGCAGACCATGGCGCAGCAGCTCGGCGGCAAGGTCGAAAGCGGTACCAAGCGTGAATTCGGCTATGCCGAAGTCCGCGCCCGCAATCATTCCAAGCTTCTTGAGGGCATCGAAGACTTCCAGACCGAAGCTGGCGAAGGCATGCTGAAGGTTTGGATGTCCCACGGCGACAAAGTTTCCGAGCTTCCTCCGGGATTCAAAGTGATGGCTTCTACGCCGTCGTGCCCTATTGCCGGCATGTTTGATGAAGCCCGGGGCTTCTATGCCGTGCAGTTCCACCCGGAAGTCACGCACACCGTTAAAGGCCGTGAAATTCTCCAGCGCTTCGTCCTTGACATCTGCAAATGCAAGCCTGACTGGATCATGGGTGACTACGCCAAGGAAGCCGTTGAGAAAATTCGCGCCGAAGTGGGCGATGAGGAAGTGATTCTTGGCCTTTCAGGCGGCGTCGACAGTTCCGTCACCGCAGCGCTCATCCACCGTGCAATCGGTCAGCGTTTGACCTGCGTTTTCGTCGACAACGGTCTCTTGCGCAAGAATGAGCGCGAACAGGTTCGTGAGACTTTTGAAAAGAACATGGGCCTGAAGCTCATTGTAGTGGACGCCATTGATCGCTTCATGAACGCTCTGGCAGGTGTTTCCGATCCCGAGCAGAAGCGTAAGATCATCGGCCGTGAATTCGTCAATGTCTTCCAAGAAGAAGCTGCCAAAATCAAAAACGCCAAATGGCTTGCTCAGGGCACGATCTACCCTGACGTGATTGAGTCTGCCGGTGCAAAAACCAAAAAAGCTAAGGTTATTAAGAGCCACCACAATGTGGGCGGCCTGCCCGACACGCTTCATCTGAAGCTTCTTGAGCCGCTGCGCAGCCTCTTTAAGGACGAAGTCCGTGAACTCGGCATTGCCCTCGGTCTTCCCGCTGAGATGGTCTACCGCCATCCGTTCCCGGGTCCGGGTCTGGGGGTTCGCATTCTGGGTGAAGTGAAACGCGAATATGCAGATCTTCTGCGTGAAGCCGATGCCATTTTCATTGAAGAACTGCGTAAGGCCGATCTCTATGACAAGGTGAGCCAAGCCTTCGTTGTGTTCCTTCCTGTAAAGAGCGTAGGTGTCATGGGTGACGGCCGTACCTATGAATGGGTTGTGAGCCTGCGTTCTGTCGAAACCTCCGATTTCATGACTGCCAAGTGGAGCGAGCTCCCTTACGACCTTCTCGGTCGCGTGTCCAACCGGATCATTAATGAAGTCCGCGGCATCAACCGGGTGGTTTATGACGTCTCCGGCAAGCCGCCTGCCACTATTGAGTGGGAGTGACCCGGGAAAGGGAACCTGCCTGAACTAAGCTGAACTATCGCCCCCGTAACTCTTTGAGTTTCGGGGGTTTTCTTTTATTTACAATGATCTGAGCGGAACCAAGCAGAACTGACAAGAACTGTTTTCGTATCGGTATTTGTATCGGTTAAAGCTGCGCTAGGATGGGCTTGTTACAAATATACCGATACAGGGAATAATAAACGGTATCGGTATATTTTCTGAAAAATCCCGTCAAAAACAACGATATGCGTGAAATTTTGCGTACATTTCGCGTATCGGTAAATTTGACGGGATCGGCACCTAAAAATACCGATACGAGTAATCATTTTATGCTGACTACGACTGCGCTGCAGGCTTTAAGAAGAAAGCCGCCTTCCGATACCAAAAAGATACCCGATCGTGACGGACTATACGTACACGTGAGCCCTGCCGGAACCATTGCTTTTCGATGGGACTTTTGGTTGGGCGGTCGTGGAGGCCGACGAGGAACACTGACTTTAGGAAAGTTCCCTCTCATGACCTTGGCTGAAGCGCGAGACGCGCTGCTTGCGGCAAAAAAGGACGTTGCGGCAGGCACCGATCCTTGTCGAAAAAAACTGACGCTCAGGCGGTCTGCCGCTAACTCAGGTACTTTTCACTCATGGTGGACGAGCTAGATGGCTGTATCCGAACTGACTGATTGAACCAAAGCTATGCGAGCCTCGGTCTATAAATGAGACCTTGAAAAGGGCTTAAAACTCGAAGAAATTGATACTGACCGCCGTCGGCTGCTCTTCGACAAAATTGTTGCGGCTCCCGCGGTAGCTATGCGTGCTCGAAAATCGTACTGTATGTCTTCCTTCATCTAGGCAAAAATTACAAAGTTGCAAGATGGGAAATCCTTGTGAACGAATTTCCCCAGCATCTATTGCGCAGATCAAACCCCATGAATAGAATCTTTCGACGCAAGAAATAACTGAAAAACTTCGATATTTTGTAATATATCAGAGGTAGACTTTCAATCAAGGCAGGAGCAAATAACCTTAGTTTTAAACGAGTAAATTGGCGAAATCTATATAGGATAAAATCAACTTTTGCCGAACTGTTTGGACTATCCCTACCACTCGTATAAAAATGCGTACCGCCCACTTCATCCTATTATCAAATCAAGCGCTAGACATTTTTACGAACTCAAAAACCTTGCTGTTTCATGGTTAAAATTTAGCATGACCAATGAACAAAAATCAGATACTATATTGATATCGACACCGTATTACTTGATGAATCAATAGATTTTATTTGATGATGACCTCGACAAAAAACGTTCTAAATTGGCGTTAAATTTTAGCAGATGTAAGATTTTAGATGCAACCAATAAAATACAATGAAGCTATATCACATTTTATCTAAAGGACTAGATAAATACATAAAGTTTCTTAAAGCCAAAAGAACTATAAAAAATTTTCAAAGACAATGAAATTCTAAATGATACGTAAAATAAAAGAGCCGCAACGCTTGCGGCTCTTTTTTATTTTGTCCGTTATGCTTCAACTACCTTAGAACGATCTTTCGGTATGAAACATAACAGTCATTTTGGTCTCACCGAGAACTATTACGTGCTGTAGCTTGCCGAGGTTAGAACTTCCAAGCCGCCTGCAGCTGCGCACTTATTCCTCGACGCTTGCCTGTGTATCCGTTCACGCCTAGGTCGAACTCAAAACTCTTAGCTTCATTTTGATAAGTCCAGCCCATCGAGCCGATTCCAGTGCTGCCTTCAAGATCGGTACCACTCAGAATCAAATTGACAGAGTGGTCGGTGACATGTCTCTTAACATCAGCCTTGAACACATATTCATAAGTCAGCGCAACATAAGGCCGCAAGGTAGGCGTATAGGCATATTCAAACACCGATCCCAATAGAGCCCGGTGTGAATTGAACGTGCCAAAACTTTCAACAATTTCAATTGAGCCGGAGGAAGAGGTATGCGCCTCGCTTTCACGGCCATCGTAGAAGTAATTCAGGAACGTTCTGTTCTTAAATTTTTCCGTAACTTGAAATTCACCATAAGTACCGAGGTGAGCTCCCCAATAATTGCTGGTACGGTCAAAGTTTGCGCTTACTCCATCTAATGACACAGAGAATTCGTTGCGCAACCAACCGCCTTTGACATATCCCGTGACATGCAGCCAATCGATCGGCGTGGCGTAATTGCCATAGATGCCGAAACCCACATAGTTATGTTTGCCATCACCTTCCGCCTCTCCAACGGGTTCAGTTGTGGCTGTCCGAGTGTCGTATGTCCCATGCCCCATTTCCATAAAGACTCCGACTTCAGAATTCTGTACGTTGAAAGCATAGCCTAAAAGGCCAGTAATCACTGTGGTGTCTAATTCTCCAGCAACATCCAAATCGTATTTCCCTATCCGTGCCGCCGCAAAGGGTCCGGTCTGACGAACACCCTGCCGAGACTTCATCGTTGAATCGATTAAAAGCTCATCGGCCGCGTACATCACCGCTGCTGACGCAATGCTCGACAGCATCAAAGCGTTCGTCTGATCATCCACCTGGTTGATGCTCGGATAACTTGGTGTAGGGGCAGGAGGAACTGCGGGATCTCCTGGAGCAAGATAAGGTCCGGAATAGCCGGAGCCGTAGATGCTGCCCCTATCCTCATCACCGATAATGGGAGAATACAGGTTAACTGTATCGGTACGATCTAAATCTATTTTATCGTTCTGACCAGCGGATGCAGTGCAGCCATAAATTATCAAACCAAGCGTCAGCACTAGTGGCGTTAGTTTTCCTTTTTCCATAGACTCTCTCCAAGTAGGCGTCTTTGAATATTGAGAAAAATAAAAACTTCTCATCCAATCTCAAAGGCTTCAACACGAAGCTCAGAATAAAGCACTGATTTAACAGCACCGGAGAGAACTATTTTCCCTCCACTCCGTGAAATTTTATAGCGACAGAAAATAATTATTTCCATCAATTTTATTATAATACCCACTGCAACCGTTTCATCAAAAAGAATTATCACAAGCGTGAAATCATATCGTACACATAAACGATTTCGCGTTTACCAAATTATTTAGAGCCTTATAACAACAAATTACCCTGTGTAACACAAAGAATAAGGAGTGGCTATTAAATAATAATATATCGTCTTTATCTCTAACAGCAAACTCCGGGCAATAGCCAAATAAAAAATATTGACCACACCGTTGAGCTGTTTTATCATCTTCCGTTACGTACCATTCTCTAGTATGTATAAAGCATATGAAATGAATTAATAAATAAAATTTGTGATTAGATAGATAAAAACACACAAAAATATTTATTAGGCTCTAATAAGCAGTGTCAAGCGCAAAATAAAAATGCAGATCAAACGCAAGTTAATTGTGAAGAGCGCAATTCATATTGAATCATCGTTTACACGACACGGATACACTGTTCGCCATATCTGTAGCGAATGATTCTCTTCTTATTTCGTTTCTTTTTATTGATCTACAGTCCTTTCCTCTTCATTTCAAAGGTCTCACACAGTCCCCTTAGATCATCACCACCTCACTGTGATGCAGAACTCAATCCAAAATTGCCGCTGTAACTGTTGGGACTTTGAGAATTAAAGCCCACTCACTCATATTTCGATTGATGATCATCACTATGCTGGAGTGTTCATAGTGAGCTGCAATCAGCTGAAAAAAAATGCATTGTCGATGCGTAACCAATTTTTCGACGATTAACAACTTGAGTTTGCTGTACTGCAGTGGCGAAATTTATCGGCGTTAGGCATAAGAGCGCATATATACACGAGGAAAGTATCTACAATATTAGATATGATCTAACATTTTGAACGTACTTTAGAAATTCTCACCAAGACCACTTTCGATTTATAAACAGTATATGACAGAAGTTGATCAAATGACTAAAGTAATTCAAAAGTCATGCCTTTACGTACCTCCGTTTCTAAAGGTCCGAGCCAACGATCTCATGAATTGGTTCACAACGACCATTTCTGCACGTACAAAGCTTTCAGTGCTGCTACGAACGCTTATTCACTCCACGGGACACGATCTTCAAAAAGTGGATTTTCCTGGCAATGACGATGCCGAACGTGCCGGCTGGGATGGCTTCATTGAGGCCAGCTCCGGCACACCTTGGATACCTTCGGGCACATCTGGGTGGGAGTTCGGGGTCAACATGAACATTAAGGACAAGGCAAACAATGATTTTGAAAAAAGCGTCCGAGCGGTAAAGAGCGCTGAAAGGGCAAATATCACGTTTGTCTTTGTCACTCCAAAGCGGTGGTCAAGAAAAGCTGCCTGGGTCGCGGAAATGAAAAACAAGAAGCTCTGGAAAGACATTCGTGCATATGACGCCAGTGATCTTGAGCAGTGGATAGAGCAATCGCTCGCTGCCCAGATCTGGTTTGCGAACCAAACGGAACGTCCATCCCAAGGCGTCAGAACCCTTGAACGTTGCTGGAGCGATTGGGCTAACGTAGCGATCCCCGCGCTTCACCCCTCTCTTTTTGCTACGGCAACCGAGGCGTGGAACGGCAGGATCAAATCCTTCTTTGAGAAAGGCGATACAAACCCATTAATAATTGCGGCTGATTCCGTTGAAGAGGCACTGGCGTTTTTAAGTCAAGTATTGGTAAACCACGAGCTTAAACAGTATGGGGATCGTGTATTAGTGTTTGACAAGGCAGGAATACTGCCGCAACTTGCTCAAGGCACTACCGATTTCATTGCAGTAGCCCATACACGAGAAGTGGAGCGTGAGCTTGGCCCCTACAGTACATCGCTACGAACCATTGTTGTTTATCCCCGCAATGCTACTAGCATGAAACCTCATCTCGTATTGGAACCGCTCGGGCTCGAGCCGTTCACTAATGCTTTGAAAGCAATGGGAAAATCGCGCGATGAGATAGCGAAACTAGCTAACGATTCTGGCCGTTCGTTGACGGTTCTGCGACGTCAACTCTCGGAGATTCCAGCAATCCATACACCTGCTTGGGCTGAAGATCCAAGAGTCGCATCAGGTCTTGTCCCGCTTGTTCTCGTCGGTACATGGGACACCCAGAATGAGGCGGATCGAACTATGTTGTGCAATCTGGCTAATGCACCTTTTGAGAAGTTGGAAAAGAGCATTCTTGATTTGTTGCGACTCAACGACTCTCCAGTCTGGTCAATTGGAGAATATCGGGGGGTGGTTTCGAAAATCGATTCCCTCTTTGCAATTGCGAGCACAGTTACCAAGGCCGATCTTGACCGCTTTCTTGATGTGGCGCGGACTGTATTGGGTGAAGATGATCCTGCCCTCGACTTACCCGAGGAAGATCGTTGGGCAGCAGCCATGTATGGCAAAAGACGTGAGCACTCAGATGTAATGCGAAAAGGCGTTTGCGAAACTTTGGTTTTACTGGCGGTGTACAGTAAGAATCTCTTCGGGAATCGCCTTAGCTTTGACGGGGAATTTGAAGCCGCAAAAATCGTGCGTGATCTTCTTGTTCCTGTCACGACTAGAAAGCTAGAGGCCAATCATTGTGAACTTCCTTTTTATGCAGAAGCTGTTCCTACTGAGTTTCTTAATATCATCGAACGTGATATGCGTTCAGAAAGATCCGAGATCCGAGGGTTATTGAAACCAGTCAATACCACTGTATTTAATTCATGTCCGCGTACGGGACTGCTTTGGGCTCTTGAAGGACTTGCTTGGAACCCAACCACTTTTCCGAGAGTAGTAAACATTCTAGGGCAACTTTCTGAAATAGAAAACAATGATAATTTGTCAAATAAACCCATCAATTCTCTTAATTGTATTCTTCGTGCCTGGATGCCTCAGACAGCAGCAAATCATGAACTGCGCTTGAAAGCGATACTTATGCTTTTAGATAAGTATCCGAAAGTTGGATGGACAATTTGTCTCCAGCAGTTCGGTCATTACGGTCGTCTCGTCGGTGATTTCACCTACAAACCAAAATGGCGTTCTGATGGATACGGGTTCGGAGAGCCTTTCGAAACGTGGGAACAAATTCATACATCCATTAGTGAAATGGAGAAAATTGCACTAAATAGGCCTTCCTATACGTGCGAAATGTTATGTGATCTTATCTCCAAATTAAAAGTAATGACATGGGAAAATCGTGACCGTGTATGGGCTATTATTGATACATGGTACAACGAGGGATCGCTTGACGATGACATTGCAAAGATACGCGATAAAATTCGTGTAACTTTGCTCTCAAGCCATGCTCATCAAAAGGTCAATGATAAAGATCATGCGAAACTAATAGAAAAAGCTAAGACAGCCTATGCTAAATTGTCCCCCCAAGGAATTGTGAATAAATATGAGTGGCTATTTCTCCGGAGCTGGATTGATGAATCAATAGACGAACTCTCAGAAGATGAAATGAATTTGTTATCACATGATCAACGAATAGAAAAGCTCCGTACCAAAGCTTTGATAGATATCATGAAAGAACAAGGTATTCCAGGCATCTTTGCACTCGCTAAAAAAGAAATTACTCAACGAGAAATCGGTGCACTTCTTGTGTCTAACATTCTTACGGATAAACAAATTGAAGAAATAATTTTACAATGCCTGCGTACATCATTGGATTATGACGGTCTTCTAATTGGGATGCTTCGGTCATTAAAAGACAAGAGAAAAACCATATATATGAAGCTCAGGAGTAAAATTACAGAAGACGAAGCACTCCGCCTTTTACTTCTTTCGCCTTATCGAACTGCTACATGGAACCTTGTCGATCAACTGTCGGCTGAAGCTCGGAGTCGGTACTGGGTTGAAGTGGTTCCGCAATATTCATTTGACTCGCCTGAGGAAAACAACGAGAGTGTTCGCCGCCTGCTTGAAGTCGAACGTCCTAGAGCAGCGTTCACATCGATAGAATTCAAGCTCAAAGAAATCCACCCGCCCCTCCTTGTGCAGATGCTATCTGCTATAGCGAAAAACAGTCGGGATAAAGCTGGTGAGTACCTGCTGGATGAGTACTATGTGCGGCTTGCCTTCCAGCTTATCAATCTCAACTCAGACCTCACTCTAGAGGAAAAAGCTGGACTGGAGCTCACATATTTAGAGGCTTTAACTCGCTCTTTCCAAGGGGAAGACCAGCAACAGATTCCAAATCTTGAGCTTTACATTGAGGAACATCCTGAACTATTCGTGCGTGCTGTAGTGTGGACCTATAAGCGCAGGGACGGTGGCGAAGACCCCGCCGAGTTTCGTGTGAGAGAAGGTCGCGAGCATTTAGCACTGCGCGGGCACTGCCTTCTTGAAGCCATTGAACGTATCCCTGGTCAAGATCAAGCAACCAAAGAGGAACATAAGAAAAAGCTCGCAGATTGGGTTGCAACAGTAAGGCGATCTTGTGCTGAACTCGACCGTGCGGAAATAGCAGACGTGTGCCTTGGAAAGTTATTCTCTAACGCACCTACTGGCGAGGATGGCGTGTGGCCAAACGAAGCCGTTCGAGATGTGATGGAGGATCTGCAGTCTGAGAACATCAGCCGGGGTGCACATATAGGTTTATACAACGCGCGCGGCGTCCATTGTCGCGGGGAAGGCGGTGATCAGGAACAGAAGCTTGCAGACAAGTATCGTGTCTGGGCCGATGCTTTGCAATTTACGCATCCCTTCGTGTCGTCATCGTTGCTGATGTCGATGGTCAATACGTATGAGCGTGAAGCCAAGCAACACGATACCGAAGCCTGTATCCAACGTCGGTTAAAGCATTAAATGGGAGTATATAGCTACGGGCTTGTCCTTCATGACAACATGGTGTTGACTGATGTTCAGTCAATTGATATATCAGAAAAATATCACTCTGCCGATAATAGAGCGGGAGTAATCCAGTAAGGGGAGATACCAGAGCTATCACTCCCGCAACTTTTTATTTACATTGCTTTCTTTTTTATGATAGACCGAAAGGAGCTACCAAGAACTGTTTTCGTATTGGTATATTTTCAGAAAACTCAATTTAAATCATCAATCAATATGCGTGAAATTTTGCGTCCATTTCGCGTATTAGAAAATCTGACGAAATTGGCACCTTAAAAAACAATACACGCAACCGTTCAAAGCTGATTACGACTGCACCGCAGGTGGAATCAAAAAATCATCTACCGATTCCAGCAGGCCTGTCCATATCGGCTGAAACACTATTTAGCTACCAGTTCCGATGTCCGAGTCTATCTCTGCCTTACAGCAGTTGACTGTTTAATTGTCAGCCAATTTCGCGACGAGTCTAATCATGCTCGCAGGACGCTGTATGTTTTGCGCAATTCGCTCATACAGATCACTGCCTTTGCCGTCACTGAGATCAATCGTCTCCCATCCCAGCGTCTTTCCATACCTGTCCATGGCATCTTCAATGTCCTTCATCGTGCCTTCTGGAGGATCATCAAGAATCAGGTGAAGTACGATTTTTCTTTCCGCAAACTTCGCAAAAATCCCCGGCAGAATATTCGGCTGATCGTAATCGAAGTCCTCTGGGCTCGAATATCCGCCCCCGGTAGGACGTCCTACGTTAATCCAAGCATGCTTCAGCGTGCCCGAACCATACGGCGCAGGATAGGTGCCATCGTCGCTCCAGACTTTTGCCCAATTGGGGCTCAGCAGCCGATAAGACCATGTAAAGTGTTCGTCAACGCTGCCTGTATTAACAGCAATGGACTGTTTAACACGTTCCGTGATCTCGGAAACCGTCGAACTGTTAGCCAACAGCGGCATCAGCGGCCCCATCATCGGAAAGTGCACAACGCCGTCTCCTATTTCGCCGAGGTCACTGAAGCGCCATCCGCTCCAACTATTCGGATCGCCGGAGAACCACCCTGCATAGCGGGTATCGGCATGATTTCCCATAGTCCACCAATTATCGGGCACACAGAAGAAATCCTTCGCATCAACGGTTGAAGAAGTGGACCACCATCCGCCGAGCCCTCTGCCAAAACCAGCTAAATAGTCTGTTAAGTAACTGATATCGTTATTGCCTTCTTTCAGCTTGCGATTGTCTGACACAATGAGCCGGAATTTTTCGTCTTCGCTTTCCGGCGGATAGTCAAGTCGAGCCAAATAGCCGTCAATACCGTCTTCAGCAATGTCCGGTCGAGCAACGAGTGCTACTCCTGCGTCGAAACCTGGACCTCCGGGGTTAAGCAAGTCATTCACCAATGCCGGACTAATACCCTCCAAAATTTCCTTCTGGTGTTTGTACTGCGTTTCTGTTGAGCCAAAATATTTGCTTCCCGGTTTTGGAAGCGCTCTGCTTTCCATACTGATAATGTCAGCGTATTTCGTCCCCAAGTTCATATGTGTGCCGACGGCGAAAACGCTCACATGGATGGTTTTGTCATATGGCTTCCCCTCGAAGAGCTTATTGAGCACTTTCTCCATACCGCTCGCCACTTGCTGACCCGCCGGGGAATCTGCAGAGTTATCAATCGTAAATACCACTTCTAAAGAGGACGGAAAAAATTGAGCAATGGCTTGGACGGACAATTCCTTTTCCTTGGAGAATAAGGATCCGATAGCTCCGGTTAATCGAGGCTTAGAGGCATATTGAGCACTGACACTGATGCTCTTCTCAGCAAAGGTCGGCAGAACAGATTTCACCTCCAGCGTTTCTTCAAACAACTTCGAATTCTCATCAACCCACTGCTGCGCCACAGCAGTGGTCAGATAGGAGTCCGCTCCGATGGATTGAATTTTGGCAAGGGCAATCGAAGAAGTATCAACCGCTGACTGCATCGCAGAAAGATTCATGAATTCACGGTTGACCAACACGGCGCCCGTGCCGAGCGCCATAGCAGGAAGAATACCCAAACCAAGAAACATGGCCGCAGCACCGCGGCGGTCAGTGATAAATTGCCGAACTCTGGTTTTGAGATGAGGCAGCACGCGCTGCAGTCCGCAACGATGTTGAGAGCCCATAATTCAGTCTTCCTTACGAAGGGTCGTATAGCGACTCTGGAATTCCTTCGGTGCAACAAGTGTTAGATAAGCCGGCGCCTCTTTGCGCTGCATGCAGCTCTGAACCCTGAGCACACGGATGCCGGCGTTTGACGACCTCGAAGGGGGCGTCAGTGCGCCTCCGCCGTCACCGAGCAATGAAACGAGCGGAAGCGTTCCTGGAATACCGCCGCATCTTGCTCCATTGGCGAAGGTATAGATCACCGGAACACCGTCGTTGGTAATCTTGCCTGTCGCGTATTCCACTGTCAGTCCTGTTCGAATGCCTGCAGCATCTTTCGAAATGGCGTTCTTCAGCATTTCATTGGCGCTGGCAATGAGTACCGGGAACTGCTGCTCCAGCGGGAGCGTGACAGACTCCGTACCGCCTCCAAAATTAAGTTGTTCGGGTTGATTAATCAGCATGTCGGCAAGCGATGCAGTCTGCCGATTCAAAGTCCATTGCAGCCGATATGACTCGCTCATCTGCCAAAACGCCCAGATGATTAGCAAAATAATGGGCAGTACAAAAGCAAATTCAACTGCCACAGCACCCCGGCCGGAGACGAGAAACTGATGCATTGCCGAATTATGTTTAGAGCGCGGATCCATTCGCAGCTCCTTTATCTTTTTCGGGCTCATTGATGTAGAAAAAATGAATTTCTACTTTGCCCTTCATAGGATTGCCTTCCGGAAGCACCTTCTCGAGAACGCCTAAACGGGCATCAACCTTCAAATGCACAGAGTCTCCGCCCGTTCCGGCTCCGGGATTCGCGCCTGCAAGCAAATCGATCATAGAAGACGAGCTCGTAAAGGTGAGTTTGAGGTCAGAAGGATCAAAAACGCCGAAGCGCCATTTTTCAAGTGCCGCCTTAACAAGCGTTTCTGCCTCTGCTCCGCGATTGAGTTTGGCTTCATGGATACCCTCTTCAACTGCCCGCTCAATAAGCGCGTAAGCAATGGACAGACGCGCTGATTCAAGCGCCACGGCAAGCACGAAAGCTGCCATGGGAAGAAGCAGTGCGAATTCCACGCCGGCAGCACCGAGCCGACTGCGGAGGAACATACTGAACGCACTGCGAAACGCGAGAGCGTTCTTCACTTGGTCTTCTCCTTGATCGCTGAGATCAATTCTTCAATCTTCTCGTCATCGAGTTCGCCCTTGAGCAGCCGCCGAACATCATTTTCTCGGCCCAGCTTCATGAGTGCGGCGACAGCTGCCGGTTTGGCGGCAGGCACCTGATCAATGATCGGCTGAAGCTGTGCAAGAGAGTCTTCTGCACGCCCTTCCAGATAAAGGCTGCGGGCGTAGTTGTACCGAATAATGGGATTGTCGAGTTCAGCGAGCAGTTCCTCGTACAGCTTGTCGGCAGCTGCATAGTTCTTCGACATGGAATACGCAACGGCTGCGAGCGACTTCGCAGAACGTCGATCTTCCGCGGAGAGCTTCTGCAAATCGGAACCATCCGTGAGGGGCTTTAAGAGCTTTACCGCTTCTTCAAAATCTGTCAGCGCAATCAGCGCGCGTGCACGTTCAATGCGAAGTTCAGCGGTATCGACGCCGGAAATAAAGCTGAGCACTCGCAGGGCTTGGCGAGGATCGCCCGTCTTAGTAAATGCGCGGGCGAGGTAAATCCGCGCTTCCACATTCGTCGGGTTTTTGGCAATCACGTCGTTGCCGACAGAAATGACCGTCTGCCAGTTGTTGGTCTTCTCTGCCGCTACCATGACGGCACGTTCGGACGCCCACTCATTCCCGTCATAGCGCTTAATTTGAGGAGACGGTGCCGCTTTGGAATCAAAAGCGATGTAGTCGTTTGTGACGACGCAGCCAGAAAGCAGTGCACTGCATAAAAGCAGAGAAAGCGAAGCGGGGAAAAAAGATCGACGCATGATCAGAATACGAAACGTTTGAAGAGAAAAACTCAGAAGGCGCGGGCAAGCTCAATTGCAGCCGGCGCAATGATGAGTGCAATAACGGGGAAGAGTACGAGGACGATCAGCGGCACCCCAATGACAGCGGATATCCGGCCCGCTTTCTGTTCAAGTTCGGAAAGCTGGCCAGCTCGAGCTTCCGCTGCGATCGACTGCAGGGCTTCTGTGAGCGGCGTACCGTATTGAATGGACTGGAGCAGAGAATTGGCCAGAATTTTCATTTCCCGCACCCCAGAACGCGCCTCAAGACGCTTGAGCGCCACCGTTCGATTCACCACCAGCATTTCGTAGCGTGTCATGCGAAATTCCTTGGCCACCTCCGGCGCCCGACGGGCAATTTCACTGGCCACGCGATCAAATGCCTCTTCAAGACTCATGCCGCAGCTCATACAAATCGTGAGCAGGTCGACCGCTTTGGGGATAAAAAGACGAATGCGGTTTTGACGACGTTCGGCCAGTTCCGATAGGAACCATCCAGGAGCGCGCCCCGCGACAAAAAGCAAGAACAGATAAGCGAGCGGCGGCAACGGTTTTTGCACCAAATGTGTCAGATCGATGTCGATGGCCACCCAGCCGCCCACAGCAGCAGCGATCAGCACCAATGCCCGAAAGAGTAAGAAAAGATCCGTTTGCCACGGTTTGATGAAACCCGCCTGCTGCATAGAGCGTTCCACAGCGGCCAGATCCCGAGACCGGCGCAGCGGTCTGGCAATCAAAGTGAGCAGATCCTCCCACCGTACCAGCCGGGAGTCGCCGCTGCCCTTGATCTGATTGAGACGCTGTTCGACGAGAAGTGAGCGCCATGCCTGCGAGGCGCTGTAGCCCACGCAGACCACAATGAGCATCGCCATCACAAAAAGGGCAAAAATAAGCGTTTGGTTCATAACGAATATTTCCAAAAGCTAGCCGTTGAGCGACCGCGACATGCGCTGAATGATGATGAAACCCGCCAGCATGCACGCCAGTGCGCATCCCGCCACAATGCGGCCGGCAGGGTCATTCACCAGAAAAAGCAGCTGCGAGGGATTGAGAAATGCCTGCAGCCCCAAAATGAAGACCGGCAGCAGACAAAGCACTCGAGCCGATGCACGGCTCTCCGAGGTAAGCGCTTTGAGCTTTCGGTCGATCGCTCGTCTTTCACGCAGCATCATGGAAAGCGATGCCAGCATTGGACTGAGTGCAGAACCGGTTTCACGATTGAGCGCCAGCACCTCGCAAAAAAAGTCAACGTCCGGATCGTCGAGTTCATCTGCAAAATTGCCGAGCGCTTCACGAAACGGCAGACCCACTTTCATCTCTCGGCAGAGTTTGAGGACGCGCCGGCCAAATTCATCGTCATAGGCCTCCCCTAAGATTTTGAGCGCACGGTCAACCGGAATGCCTGCTTGAATGGATCTCGTGAAATTGTCGACCGCCTCTGGAAACCTTGAAAGAAAAGCTCTTCGCGCGCGATCAAGACGCCATCTGCGAACGATGATCCAGGAGGCAGCGCCAACCATGACGAGCAGAAGCACTTCAGCTGCGATGCTCAGCTTGAGAAACCATCCCAGCAGAAGTGCCCCCATCATCACAAGGATCGTCGCCTGACATTCCGGCTGCCGCAGAAATGCAGCCAGCTGCGCATTCTTCGCTAAGCGGTTGTTGGCTCCCCCTAGTCCCGACATCGCGGCAAGACGTGCTTCAACCGCCCCGCTTCTTTCCCGAGCAGAGAACACCGCATAGACGAGGACCACCAGCACTAAAAGACCGATAAAGATAAGCGCGGCAAACTCTTTGATCATAATCCGAGCACCTCGCACGCCTGATCGTACTCACCGGAAACCTTGAGCTTCTCCACAAATCCAGGCTCGCGCGGAGACGCACGGTAGTATTGGCCGCCGGCACCGTCTGCCGCATGTTTGAAAGAGAAGAAAGGCAAAGCAATCACGTCGCGTCCGGTTTCATCCGCTGTAATTTCCGACACTGCGGTGATGCGGCGCATGCCGCGGCCATCGCGCTCTACTTGGACGAGAAGATCTAGAGCGCTTGCGAGCTGACGGCGAATCAGTGAACTCGACATCTGGTTAGCGCCCATATTGAGCATGTTTTCCAGACGCAGAAGCGCATCCGCAGGACTGTTGGCGTGAATCGTTGACAAAGAACCGTCATGGCCGGTATTCATGGCCTGAAGCATGTCGAAAGCCTCTACGCCGCGAACCTCACCCACAAGGATTCGATCCGGACGCATGCGCAGCGCATTCTTAAGCAGATCTCGCTGCGTTACTTCGCCCTTTCCTTCCAAAGATGCCGGTCGGGTTTCAAGCCGAACGACAAAAGGCTGATCGAGTCGGAGTTCTGCCGCATCCTCAATGGTGACGATGCGTTCATCACGCGCAATGTGCTGAGAAAGCGCATTGAGCATTGTGGTTTTGCCTGAACCCGTGCCGCCCGAGACAAGAATATTGAGACGGGCTCTAGCCGCAATCTTTAGAAACTGCGCTATTTCACCGGTCATTGCGCCTCTAGCCGCGAGTTCATCCAGACTCATAACAAGACGAGAGAACTTACGGATAGAGATGCAGATGCCGTTGAGACAAAGCGGCGGCGCAATGATGTTTACTCGACTGCCGTCAGCCAAACGAGCATCCACCATCGGCGACGATTCATCAATGCGTCGGCCGACGGCGCTCGTGATGCGCTGCGCCAGATTGAGCAGATGTTCGGCATTGCGGAATCGAATCGAAGTGAGCTCAAGCTTGCCTCGGCGCTCCACGAGCACCTGATCAGGGCCGTTGATCAAAACATCCGTCACTTCCGGATCATCAATGGCACCTTGAATCGGCCCGAGCCGGATCATGTCGTTGACGATTTCACGGGTGAGAAGCCGCTGTTCATGGCCGTTCAGAAAGAGCCGCTCCGTCTGCACCGCGTTGGCGATGGTTCTTGCAACCTGCTCTTCGAGCTCCTCGGGTTTCATATGAAGCGCTGCCTCCGCGTCGATACGTTCGACGATGAGGCTTCTCAAGCGCGCATAGACGCCCTGATCAACATTGACCTGTTCCACTACTTCCATAGCCTGCTCCAGAAGGATGCGCCGGCCGCGTTGAGTTCAGCGCCGGACTGCAGTGCGGCAGTTACGGGAGTGAGCGTCTTTTTGAAAGCATTATTGCCGGAGAGCCACTTCAGCGGCTCAATCAGATTCTCGCCGAGCGACTTCACAAACGGCACTTCTGCGGCGAACTTCGTATTGAGGTATTTGGCTGCTTCTTCTGTTTTGACGGTATCGGAGGCGTTGCGATGATTGAAGATCCACCACACCTTGCCTTCGGGCTTCACATCCGCAAGCAAGGTGCTGATGGTCTGTGCACACCGCATAGAAGTAAAAGAATTGGCTGCAACCGGCAAAATGAAGTCCGCCTGCGCCGCCAGACTTCTGGCATAAGGCGTCGACACTGGAATGCGCCAGATTTGCCAGTGTGCCTGTCGCGCCAATTCGCGTACCAGTCGGCTGCAGTCGGTCACGCGCTGTCCGCTCCCGAAAGGTTCATAGCCGTCGAGCAGCTTAAGTCCCTTACGCGGTTCAACCAGCGACTGGTTAACCAACACAGCATCCAATCTGTCCTGAGCCTGCAGCATCTTGGGCAGACTGCCGGGAACATCAACCCCAAGATATGACCCCACGCTCGGCATCAGAAGTCCTGCGTCGACCACAATCACGGGGTCCTTTTGAGCGAGTTCGGCAGCAAGCACCGTTGCCGTTGTGCCTGCACCAATGCCGTAGCCTGCTCCAAAAACGGCAATCACGCGGCCGCCATCAGGCGCTTCCTGTTCCTGCTGTGGTTCAAGCGAAGCTTTAACGCCGTAAGCGATTTCTTCGGGTGCTGTCGTGAGCGGATAGTAATCTGTCGCACCGGCTCGTTTGAGCTGATGATAGAAAACGACGGAGCTCTCACGGCCGAGAAGAATCAATGAAGTTCCCGCATCAAGATGCTTGGCAAGCGCTTTCACCGCCTCAATAAGGTCTCCCGAAGCCGGAAGCTCTATCACCACGGTCTTAAGCTGCGCAAAGTTCGTGTTCTGAATGATGTTGGACCACACAAACGCACCGTGCGTCTGCTGAACGACGTCAATGCCGTTTTCGGCAAGCTTCGCGGCAAGCGCTTCAGCCGTACGCGGATCGGAAACAAAAAGACCCGCCGGGACGCCGCGACGATTAAGAATAGTGTTCGTCATGTGCTTTGCTCCCGATTACTTGGACTTGCCGCCGCCCGCTTCGAGTGAAACATCACCGAAGGGCCGCACGGATCCGCGCTGATAACGATCCACTGCGCCGATCGCGGCCTGCGGATTGGGATCACCCAAGGCTCTGGGCATTTCGAGATCGCTCGGCTCTGCTGCCTGCTGAGCCAGATTGCGGGCTGTGGCGTGAGCGAAGTTGTCTGACACCGCCTGTGCATTCCACCAGCGGTAAGCCGAAACTTTGGGATCGCGGACAGTCACAGCAAGGCCCAAATGCGCGATAAAGTCGCGCTCAACCTTAACGACGTCCCCTGGTGCGGTCCTCATTTTGATGAAATCCAGCACAGACCTCAGGGTTTCATCACTGGGGGCCAATGAGTAGGAGACAACGATCACCCGATCTCGTCCCGCCGTTTCTGCGAGCAGCGGCTCAACCTGTGTATGAAGTTCGGCCGCTACATCAGCAGGATCAATCACCACCACCTGGTCAGCTCTCGCTTCAAATGCTGGAGCCCTGCCGGAAGGAACGGTCGTCGTAACGCTCGTGCAGGCACTTAAAAGGGCTGCGGCACCGAGCAGAAAAAGAATTTGTATATTGCGGATTCGGTTCATTACAGACTCTCCAACGCTCATCGCCTTAATAGATGAATTCGCTCACCAGATCCGCGGGCGAAGTTTTCCCCGATGGAGCTGCGGCGGATGGCTGCGGCTTAACAACCGGCGCACTGTCGAGTCGGTACTTTTCCGAAACAAACGACGGCTTACGCGCTGTTTTGATGGTGTAGGGCTCTCCGCTCGGCGTGCTGATGTACGCGGTAGCGACAATGACGAGCTCGGTTTCACCGCGTTCAAAGGCTTTGGAGCGTGCAAGTGCCCCGATAATCGGCAGATCAGCAATGCCGGGAATTTTGTTGACGGTATTGCTGAAGTCGTTTTTGAGAAGCCCGGCAATGGCAAAACTCTGACCCGAAGCGAGCTCAATCGTGCTTTCGGCTCTTCTGACAATGAAACCAGGCTGCGTTGATCCCATAAACTGGATGCCGTTGCTGTCAGAGCGCTCCGATACCTCAGGACGCAGCCGCAGACTGATGCGGTTTCCAGAGAGAATCGTCGGCGTAATGGAAAGCAGTACGCCGTAGTCCTTGAACTCAATGTCAAATCCGCCGTCACCGTCAGAAGACTGGAACGGAATCTGACCGCCGGCCAAGAAGGAAGCCGTTTCACCGGAAACCACCGTCAAGTTCGGTTCCGCCAAAATGGATACGAGTTCCTCACTGGCCATGGCGTCAAAAAGACTGCCAAAAGTAAATCGTGCGGCCATCGTGGCCGGATCAAACAGATGTCCAAGTGAATTGTTGGGATTGGAAATGATGGGATTATCGGCAGAACCAAAGGTAATGCCGCCCCGACTTCCTGAATAGCTGCCCTTCCATTTGAAGCCCAGTTGATCGGAAAGCTTGCGATTGACTTCGGCAAACCGCACGCGCACCGTCACCTGATTAGGCGTCGTTACGGTGAGCTGATTGATGATTTTGCCGATACGTGCGCCAAGCGTGCCGGTACCGGTAGCTGCACCAGACTTTTCCTGCTGGCCTTCCTGCCCCGCAGCCGACACATCAGCCGCCGCCATCTGCGCCTGCTGGGGATTAACCTGCAGCATGGCATCGAGGAAAGCCACGACATTGGCGGCTTCCTGGGCAGTCTCCACCTTTCCTCGCACGGCAACACCGTCATTGAGTGCCACGAGCTGAAGCTTCAGTTTCGGGAACGACGACTTAAGCGCCATTTCCATGGAAGACACGTCGTAAGCCACTTCCACAAGTCCGTTGTAAAGCGTGCGGCCATCAGTACCGAGCACCATCAATGACGTTTTGCCGGGATAGCTGCCGAAAACGACCACTTTACGGTTGCCGACAACCTGATAGCTCGCAATAGAGGGCTGAGCGACAAACACAGCACCAATCTGTTCATTGAAGGAGAGCGCTTTACCTTGATAAAGCGATACGGACATGTGCGCGTCTGGCGCATGCTGCTGCGGAGCAGCCGTGAGCGCGCCCGCAGCAGTGAGCGAAAATGCAGCAGCAAGTACGCACGTACGCAGTCTAGAGAATGGAGGCATGTTCAATACCTGAAGAAAATTTGTCGGGATTTCTATTTCTGAAATGCGGAGTCGCTTTACTGCTGCGGAGGTTCAGTCGATGACCCATAAAAGGTCTTTACCTTTACGGCCGCTTGAGGCGTTTTGTCGCTGCGGCTCGGGATAATTTCAGCGAGTTTGGTGAGCTCCTTTTCTGGAAGCCCCGTCTGAACGGCCTCACTGCTCTGACTGTTGCGCAGACTGAGCGAAAGCTGTCCGTTGCTTCTCGCAACGGTCAAAAGCTCGACATCTTTGGGCGTAACTTCGAGCGTTACGGTGCCCTTGCGGTTGATATTCGCCGGCGTGCTGCTTCGAACCATTCTCGGGTCAGAGCTTTGCGGATCCGCTCCAAACCCCTTGGGTTCAATCGTGTGGTCAACCGCGATCACGCGCAGGTTATGCAGCAACGTCCGCGCCACGTCAAAGTTTTTCTGACTGGCAAATGCGCGGCTCTTCTGCGGATCAGTCTGCGCCGCCAGAATGACATCAACCCGGTTGCCCGGACGAAGAAGCCCCGCTCCGCCCGTCACCATATCGACTTCAATGGTGAAAGCTCGCATGCCCGGGGCGAGAACTGCCGCGACGAATTCAGGATCCGTACGAGCCAATAATGCCGAAGGTGAAATAACCTCACCGGCCTTGATGGGCTTAAGGACTAAGGCGCCGGACAAATCCTGCGATTCGTTTTGAACAAAAGCGCCTTTTGCAGCACTCTGAGCAACTGCCGTCCACTCAATGTCTCGTGCGGAAAGGAAACTCCCCGGAGAAAGGTTCGCCGCAGCGCGAGCTACGGAAACTTGAGCTTTATTTTCGGAAACGACCGGCGCGGCCGCTTCTTTCTGGACGGCCTTTGTCGGGAGCAGCATAATGCCGGCCGCAACGGCAAGCGCAACAATAACTACTCCGACCAAAAATTTTATCTTCATTTCTAGACCATGTGAGTAAGCATCAAAAGGAGTGACAGACTGACGGCGACGCCATAAGGAATTTCAGTCGTCCTGCGGGTTCTGACCAAATTCAGGCAGAGATATAAAAGTGCAAGTACGCCTCCGGCCCAGGCTGTTATGAGCAGCAAATCCAATGTTCTTGCGGATGTCCAAAGCGCAGCTGCGGCCAAAAGCTTGATATCTCCCGCGCCGATCAGCCCGAGGTACGCCGAAACTGGGAATCCTACGATCAGAATTGAAATACACCCCAGCCATCCGGCCTGCAGCGGGCTGCCGCCGATCCATGCGTCAACGACAGCCGTTAGACCGAGCAGAACGGCCGCAGCATTTGGAATCTCCCGTTTAGTCAAATCACTCCAACTTGCCCAAACAAGGACCGCCATTGCTGCGGCAGCGAGTACCGTGCTATTTGCCACCTTGCGTCGGCAGATGGTCAACGATGCCTTTGAAGAGATCGCTGATCGCCGTTGCAAGCGGGCCGTCGGAAGAGACGAGCGCGCCGATTACGATCGCCACGCCGGCAGCAAGAATGCCGTATTCGATAGCGGTCACGCCGCGGCGGCTGCGAATGAAAAGACGAATGCGTTCAATGAATGTCATGATGCGTCCTTTGGTCGGAAAATCAGAAGTGGTAAGAGGCGCTGGTCGAAAGCTTGTAGGCTTGACGATCCTGTGAGCCGTCGACATAGGTGCCATACAGGCTGTAGTCGTAGTTGTCGCCTTTGAGGCTCAACCCAAGATCAATGCGCATGAGTGTCCGGTCGGCGAAGGTGAAGGTGTAATTCGTCGTTTCACCAAGGGCCGATGAACTGGCATCAAGCGTTCGGTCGCCGAATACGCGAGCCCAGGAAAATCCGAGCACAGGAGATGCAACACCCCACCGAGTCTTGTAATTGCCTTCCCAATTCAAGCCCACCGGCACCATAACCGTGGAGCTTGTCGCACCTGGACGAGCCTTGATGCCCGGCCCAGCGTCATACTCCTCGCCTTTAAGATGGAAGAACTCTGCACCCACAAACGGATAGACAATGGTTTCTCCGAGCAGCACACCGACTGAAGCACGGCCGCCGAGGTTGTAGACCCATGTGCTCATATCCGCCTTCGAGCGGCTGTAGTTGCTAGACACCTCACTTTGCAAGAGTGTCGCAGCTGCGTGCCCATCCAATGTGAATGGCCCCATTCCATAGCGGGCATAGGCCATCAATGTCCATGCGTCGAACTCGTCCTTGACGCCGACACTGTCGTTTTTCGTGTTCCCAGAAGAGAACCCGCCCGCGAGGCCTACTCGAACCCCCGAAGCAACCGGCGTATCAAAGCCCACTGCAACACCATAAGCATCGCGCTTCACACGCTGAGTGACTCCGCGCATCGACGAAGACGCTCTCGCTCGGGAGACGGATGCCGGCAATTCATCAATTTTCGCCTTGCCGCCGAGTAGCGCCGCCCAAGCGTGCGACTCCGGATCCTTTACCGAAGCCATACTTCTTTGAACGGTTTGAATAACCTCATCCGAAGCATCGAAAGCCGTCGAATAAACAGCCGCCGCCCCGGCCGGATTCAGCAGCATGTCCGCTTTATTGCCGACCTCTGCGATTTGTTCCTTGGTGAACGTTGTGAAACTCTTGTTGTTTCCGAGTGCATTCAACACTTCCACGAGATAACGCTCAGTGTCGGATCGATCCGCTTCAGGTTTGCGGTAGGCCTCTTCGAACATCGCTGCGGACATCATCGCATCGCCAAAAATGGCTTTGGGCGTTTGAATCTGAGCGATGATCGTTTTGCCGTCATCGTCAAACTTAAAGCCATAGAGCGGATTATCCGTAAAGATGTTCTCTACCTTCCAAAGCTTATCGGCCTTAACGTGATCGTCCACCACTTTGAGATTTTGCGTATCTTTGGTCAGTCCCTTGATATAGAGCTGCGAAGTATCGGCTACTGACAGCTTGATAGGATTGCCGTCCAGCGTACTGAAGAAGGGTTCGTTCTCCTCTCCCTTGATCCGCCAATAGCTCCCGGCAACCTCCATATCCACTAGAAAGAGAGAGCTCGAACCAAATACGATGGCATTTCCATCCGCTGTCGCATCAGAGCCCACTAAAATTTGATTGCTGCCAACCGTTTGAAACCGCATGGGTACACTTGTATACAAAATTGCCTTCGGCTTCGTCTTGAGTGTCGCCACTGATGCGGTAATCCGCTCTTTAACCAGTGCTTCATCGGCGTAATCAGCTTCCGTACCGTACTGCGGCCAATTGCCGCCTTTTTTAAAGCGGTCATTAGCGGTATAGGTCAAATGGGAAAGAGCCAGCGTCGTGTAATCGGCGAGCTTAAAATTCACATTAGAGCCGAACCCATTCCCCTCTATGGCAGTACCGTCCAATTGGCTGGCTGTAAAGTGGAAATGCGCAAAAGAACCATGCTGCTCGGTTAAGGACGTTTCAAGCGCGACGCTTCCCAACCACCAAGAAGAAAGGGCAAATTCTGCTGAAGAATCTGTCAACGTTAATTCAGCAACATTCGTTTCCCGATTTTGAGTAGAGCGATAGTCGTACGCTTCAAAAGGTTTTCCATCATCATCAATAATGGTTTGCTTCTTGACTGGATTGTTTATCCTTGACTTAACAATTTTAATTTCATCAGGCCCACCACCCAGAAAGAAATCCGTATTGAGTGTGGAATTCTCCAACACTAATGTGCCTTCGACCTCCGTCGTCTTGGTCGTAACAACGGCATTTTTAAGGTGAAGCTCACTATTGGCCGCCAGAGTATCCGAAAGCGCAGCATCCATATTCGTGAGGTATGCCTCGCCGCCATGACGAGCCACCAGACTCTTCGCTTTCAGTCTGCCCCTTGTTCCAGATTGAGTACCGGCATTTAGAGTACCGCCGCCGTAGGATGTAATTACGGCGTCATTCGTACCAACGATAAATTGACCGCCATCACTGACTAAATTGACAGTTTTTTGAAAAATACTGATGTTTTTTCCTGTTGCCTGCGAAAGATCAATTGCGGAGTAGGAAAAGTCATCTCCATCTTTAATTTTTTGATAGTCATCGTACTCTGATCTGGTGTCATTGCCAAACAGCACCCCCGCCTTCCCTGCTTCAACCGTGAAAACCTCAGCGGCGGCAGAAGGTGCAATAGTGCTGAAAAAGAGGGCTGCCGAAACAGCAATCGACAGCCGTGTTAAACCTGAGACAACACTATCAGTTGCCGGTATAGGTGATAAGAATTTCAACATACTGTGGTTTAGAGCGGAAACGGCGTTGTTCGTGCAAATGAAAACCATTCTCATTTGCCTTATGCGGCAAATATATAGATCAACCCTCTAATCTGCAAATAATTGCTTCATAAGCCAACAAATGAAAGTGCTATTTTATTTGGTAAACTTAAGACCACTAATAAGCGTTTTAACGAAGAAAACTACGTAAACTAATTAAGTTGTAATAAATTGTGATGTTAGTTTAGCGTGACAATCTGTTATATTTTTTTGGTTTAATAAACCTGGAAATTACACTCGTCTACATACTGACAACATAGTATATTTGCATTTTTTGCAGTTATTTGTACACACTAAATAAAAGCAAAAACCGTTGAAAACAAATATAATCATCGTATGCTTGTTGAGCCAAAAATAATGAAAACAACGGTCTAAATACTTACATCCTTATGTGTTTCGCAAGTTCAATTGAGTCGACATACGATCACGAATTGCGGTCGATTCGCACTATGAATGAAGGATGGTTATGGTGTTCATTGGCGGGTTTCAGGTGCAACAGGTATGTGAAGTTGTTGTCAACAAAGCGCCAACAGATCATTCGTGGAAAAATAAAAAGTTAGCCACGCACACCTTTCATACGTCTGCCAGTGATTTGTCATGGAAAAAATAGATTCAGAACTGCTCACCATACTCCGCTCCCTTGTCATGACAGGATCCCAGACAAAAACAGCTCTTTCTCTCTCCAAGAGTCAAAGTACGATTTCACGAACCCTCTCTCGCGCAAGGACGCTCTTTCACGATCCGCTCTTTGTGCACAATGGTTCTATGCTTGTCCCAACCAACCGCATGCTCGAGATCTACGGGCATCTGCCAAAGTTGCTCGGCGAGATGGAAGCGCTTTTTGCTAAAGAGATATTCCATCCTGAATCCCTCAACCTGCACCTTCGTGTCGCAGCCATTGATTACGCGGCGCAATACATCATTCTTCCCGCCTTCCACGCAATGAAACGCATTGCGCCAAGAATTTCCATCGAACTCCAGCAGCTCAATGCCGACACCTTCCGTCGTCTTTCGCTAGGATTAGTCGATATGGCCATGCGACTTGAATGCACGGCACCCAATGAACTTCACTCTCTTGAGCTTTACGAAGCCAAGCTGCTGGCTCTGGTGCGAAAAGGACATCCCGCCTTTGACCTTCTTCGACACAAAGGCAGTCTTCATTTCGATGACCTGCTGCAATGGGAATTCGTACAAGTCAATCGTACATTTACGGGTTTGGAATGGACTACGTCGCTTCACCCGGGTGCATTGAACCATCCTGCCGTCATGGTGCCGTATTCATCGCTTTTGGCACCGACCATTCTGGAAACCAACTGGATTGCCCTTGCTTCAGCTCGTTATGCACTTGATGCTGTGAAACGTTGGCCTGTCGCCATTCTGCCGATTCGTTTGGACTGTGTTAAACGCATGCGCACACTTTATTGGCACGATCGGACACATCTTGATCCTGCGATGCAATGGGTTCGTTCCATGATTGCTGCTTACGGAAAACCATCCTCTGCAGAAATCGCCGAATACGAAATCGCAATCCAAGATACTGGCAACGGTTCCTGATACCTTATGCAATTTTGCAAATTAAGGCTTGCAGAATCTGCATACACCATCTTCATAAACCGCAATAGCGATGAAATTTCTTGATTTCTAGACTCTTTCTGTCTGTTGGAAAACTCAGCATGTCCTGAGTCCAGCGACTCAATTCTTTCAAGGAGAGTCTCATGATTCAAAGAAGAACACTGGTAAAAGCCGTCATCGTTGCACTAGCCCCGCTTAGCATGACAAGTGCCTTTGCGGCTGGCGGCCCCAGCGGCGCCCATATCGGTTACCAGCACCAAGGCCAACTTGGCGCCGTGGACATGAATCCGTACAAGATCGCACCGCTTACAGCGATCATCCGTGATGCCGGTTTCACGATCCAAAATATTCACGTGCGCATTGTTCCCAAAGCCAACGGTCAAGAAATCGCTTACAAGGTCACTAATCAGAAAGCAAAAACGTATGGCGGCATTCCTGTTTTTGGGCTGTATCCAGATTATGTGAATACGGTCGAGGTCTCTTACACCAAAGTCGCCGGAGACAAACGCGAAGACATAAAAGAGTCATATCGGATCTATGCACCGCCCGTCTACTTCTATGCGACGGGTGCACGTGATCAAAAGAATATGGATATGAATCCAGAAGTAAAGAAAGTGGATCCTGAATTCAAAGATCGCCTTTACTTCATCAACAACCAAATCCTCAATTCATGGAAAACAGGGCAATTCACCTGGAACAACCCTCAGGGCGGAGCTCTCGAATGGGGCGGCGGCGCTCAAAACGCAATTATTGACACCACTGGTGAAGTGCGTTGGTTCATGAACACGGACCCGATCCATGATCAATACTCCGTTCTAGAAAGCGGGCCGATGCTTGGTTTTGAACAGAACAAAGACGGCGCCTACACCTGGGGTTTTGGTCAGCGCTACCTGAAATACGACATTATGGGACGGAAGATCTGGAACCGACGCCTGCCTCAGTCCTATATTGACTTCTCACATGCACTCTGTGCTGCGGAAAATGGAAATTATTTCCTTCGCGTCGCTGCTGCAGCCTACGCGCGGCCAGACGGCAAGACGGTGCGGACGGTACGCGACGTTATCGTTGAGGTCGATGAGTCCGGCAATGTTGTTGATGATTGGCGTCTTTGGGAAATTCTCGATAGTTATCGCGACAATGTCATCAAAACAATGGACCAAGGTGCGGTGTGTCTCAATATTGACTTTTCCAAAGAAGGACAAACGCTTTCCGCAGCAGATCTTGCGGCGATGGATAAATCCGATCGATTCGGCGATATCGCAGGCGTCGGTCCTGGCCGCAACTGGGCGCACGTCAATTCCATTGATTACGATCCGACAGACGATTCGATCATTCTCTCGGTACGCAATCAGTCTGCCGTTGTAAAAATCGGCCGAGACCATCAAGTCAAATGGATTCTGGCATCTCCGGAAGGTTGGCGCAGTCCGTGGAAAGATAAGGTCCTTAAGCCTGTCAATGCCTCTGGACAAATACTCAAAATTGAAGGTTCGACCTGTGAAGGCGGCTTCGACTGGACCTGGACGCAGCATTCGGCTTTCCGCGTCGACGAAAAATCAACCAAGGATGTGATCTACATATCTGTCTTTGACAACGGTGATGGTCGAGGCATGGAGCAGCCCGCCCTACCCAATATGAAGTATTCACGAGCCGTCGTCTACAAGATCGACCAGAAGAAGATGACAGTTCAGCAGGTTTGGGAGTTCGGTCAGGAACGAGGAAATGATTGGTACAGCCCAGTCACGTCGCTCGCTAAATATCAGGCCGATAAAGACTCTGTCATGGTCTATTCCGGTTCTGCCGGACTTTTCGGCAAACCATCTGCAATGAAACCTGAAGAACTCGCAAAGATGACAAAGGGCGTTCATCCATATTTAATGGAATTCAGGTGGGGAGAAAAAGAACCTGCAGTTGAAATCAAACTCAATGATGCCATGGGCTACCAAGCTTTCCCCTTTAATCTACAAGAAGCTTTTGAACAATAGTCGTCATTGATACTAGCTATATCGTCGTCCCATTGTTTGATATTTCATATAAAATATTTGAAAAATATAATTCAAGCGAATAAACGATCATGGGACGACGATTTATTATATTGATTTATAAATAAAATTTATTAGCAGTTCTCTCACACCAATCCTATCATTTAAAAATAAAAAATTACAACAACTTATCAAGCATTCCCATATTAACAGACGTTCTCAATATTGTTAAATTGCTCAAGTAAATTTATTAATCGCCTTCATAAAAATATTTAACCAATCACCACACTCTCACTTAAGCAACGCAATTATTATCTTAAAAATCACTTTCAACAATATATCCCAGACTTCATAACCAAGATAAATATTTCATAATTCCAACAATATCCATCAACGAGTTGGCGAATAAATCAGATAACTAAAAAATTTGTTGCGATCCATGGAGGGTATTCGTTCAAGCACCACTCTCAGATTGAGCGTAGGATGATGTTCCTAAATTTCGTAGACGCAAGAGTCAACGGCTTGCACTACGTCATATGATCAACACCATCGCTTCAAACCGTCATGGGCAGTTTCCACGAACTCATCGCAGGTTTTCATAACTTTCAAGAGTCCTATCTCTTGAAGGAAAAGGAATTTTTTGATCAGCTGGCTCACGGGCAGAAACCCAAAAGTCTTGTCATTGCCTGCTGTGACTCGCGTGTAGATCCCGCTATCCTTTTGGGCGGCAAACCCGGTGATCTGTTTGTTGTGAGAAGCATTGCCGCACTCATCCCGCCGGTTGGACTTTCGTCGCCGCGTGATGCGGTCATGTCGGCCTTGGAATATGGTGTGAAACACCTCGACGTAGACCATCTGATCGTTATGGGGCACTCTGCCTGCGGCGGCATTCACGCAGCGCTCTTCCCCGAAAAAATAGAAAAAGAGTTTTTCTTGTCGCGTTGGGTGCAGATGGCTCACCCCGTTTCTGAAGAACTTCGGCGAGAACTTACTGCGGAACCGACGTCGGAAGTGCTTCCCGATCCCTCCGCACCGGATTTTGTTCGGCGCGTCGAAGAGGGGGCTGTGCTGCAGTCAATCGAAAACCTCCTTTCATACGACTGGATCGAAGCCAAAGTCCAAGAGGGAACGCTGTCCCTTCATGCGCTTTACTACGACCTCAAGTCCGGCACCCTTTACGTCTGGAATGCTGAAAAAGAGGACTTTGAACCCTCGCAGGAACATCACTGCCCCAAAGAAACCAGTCTCTGTCATTTTTGATCGCTCGAGAAACAGGCAGCGGCATCTACGCTCTTTATCCTATTGACGCCTTCATAACCCTTGAGGGATGATTTGTTCCGTCAGTGCAGTCATTGCACTTCCCATTAAGCTGAATACCCATACTTTTGAGTCCTCTCATCATGCAGCACAACGCCCGCACCTCCATCGCCATGACGGCGTATTGGTGGCGCCCCTCAACAGAGCGGGCGTTCAGTCGGTGTGCGTGCTGAGAAAAGAAGCTGTTCCTTAAAGCTTTCGAACTTTTCAAAAGCATCCATAAGCCCGCGGATCTCGAGTCCTGCGGGCTTTTGCTTTATCGAGTCGCGGTGAGCCCAACGAGATCCCCCAAGCATTCTCAAGCCATTCATACGGAGTACTTCACCATGACCACCTTCAATTTCAATACGCTTTGCGCCGGCCGCAGCCTCACCACCGAAGAATCCCAAGCGCTCTTTACTCAGGTCTTCGAGGGCAAGATCGATCCCGTGCTTTTGGCCGGCATTCTCACTGCGCTGAAGATCAAAGGCGAAACGCCTGAGGAAATCGAAGGCGCAGCCAGAGCCATGGTGGCTGCAGCGGCATACTTCCCTCGTCCTCAAGGGGTGGAAGTCGGGGAAATCGTCGGCACCGGCGGCGACGGGATGAAGACGATCAATGTTTCAACTACAACAGCGCTTCTGGCTGCTGCAGCGGGACTCAAGATTGCCAAGCACGGCAACCGCGGCGTCTCTTCCCCTACCGGGGCATCAGACCTCCTCACGGCTCTTGGCGTCGACATTCGTCTGACGCCCGATGAAAGCGCCCAACTGCTCGACGCCACGGGATTTTGCTTCTGCTTTGCACAGCTCTACCATCCGGCCATGCGTTTTGCGGGTCCTGTGCGCGCTGCTTTAAAAACCCGCACGATTTTCAACATTCTCGGGCCGCTCACCAATCCCGCTCACCCGGACTATGCGCTGATCGGCGTTTATTCTCCAGCTCTTCTCGAAACAGTCGCACAAACTTTGCGTCTTCTCGGCGTCAAGCGTGCCTACGTTGTTCATGGCAGCGGTCTCGATGAGGCTGCTGTCCACGGCACGACCGAAATTGCAGAATTGAAGGAAGACGGTACGATCGAGCGCAGCACGCTCACGCCGGCCGATCTTGGCGCCAAGCGCCTCTATTCCATTGAAGAAATCAAAGGCGGCGCTCCGGCAGACAATGCCCTCATTACGGAAGCGATCCTGGCGGGTAAGGGTACAGAAGCACAGCAAGTCTTCGTGGCAGCCAATTTGGCACTGCTGCTGAAAATCGGCGGACTGGCGAAGAGCCTGCCTGAAGCCGTTGAACTGGCTCGCCGCACCATGGCTTCCGGCAAGGGGCTCGAAGTGCTCAACGCTCATCGTGCATATGCCGCATCCCATACGGCATCCTCACAGAAAGCTGCCTAAGGCCTAGCCACATCACTCACGACCGAAAACGACAAAATGCAGTTTGATCTTTTTCGCAATGCCCAAGCCGCTGATGCCGTCGCCGCACTGAACCACGCGTCCATGGCAGGCACCGTGCTTGAAAAAATTGCTGCCTCGTCTGTTGAGCGTGCGGCTGCGCTTCCTGCCGTCACACGCGCCGAATTCGATGCAGCCGAATTGGATCGGCGCGAGCATTTTGCCGCTGCCGGCATTGATGGCAATGCGCTCAAGCAGCGATACGGTGTTTTTTCGGCTGCCCTGCGCCTTCCCGGCCGCAGAGTGATTCTGGAGATCAAGGCCGCATCGCCCTCAAAAGGCGTCATGAAGACGGTCATTGATCTGGATGATTATGCGTTGGTCTATGGCACCTACGCCGATGCCATTTCTGTACTGACGGAGCCGGAATTCTTCCGCGGCAGTTTTGAGCGCCTGGCTGCGGTCCGTGAACGCACCACGCGCCCCTTGCTGGCAAAGGATTTCATTGTGAGTGATCGGCAGCTGCTCGCCGCGTACCGCTGCGGAGCCGATGCCGTCCTCTTGATGCTTTCCGTATTAGCCCCCGACGGTTACCGAGACTTGGCAGCCAAAGCCAAAGCACTCGGACTCGAGGTGCTTACCGAAGCCTCATCCGTTGAAGAAGCCCGCCTGGCGCTTGAGCTCGGTGCAAAAATAATCGGCATCAATAACCGCAATCTTCGTACGCTCGAAGTAGATGTCAACCGCGCGCCGAATGTAGCGTCAGCATTAACGGGCGAACTGCCTGAGGATGTCGTACTCGTTGCGGAATCGGGCTATACGTCCTTCACCGCCATTGCAAAAGCCGTCGCCGCAGCTCCTCGGTTAAATGCGTTCCTTTGCGGCTCAGCCCTGTCACAAGCCTCCAACTTGTCTCTGGCCGTGCGGGAGCTGTTGTTCGGTCATTCGAAAGTCTGCGGCATTACGCGCCCAGAAGATGCAATGACCGCTGCTGAGGCGGGGTGTTCAACGGTTGGAATCATCCTCGCGGCACGATCAAAGCGCTGTGTTGTCCTCTCGGAGGCGAAGCGACTGGCAAAAGCTATCCGAGACAATGCTCAGCGTCTCCAAATGCCCGCAGCGATCTGTGCAGTAATCGATGCCGCCGAACTTTCTCAGATTCCAACTATCCTGCAAACATTTGCCCCTGAACGCATCCAAATTCACGAAACGCTTTCCGCAGAAGCACTCAAAAACCTTGTTCACTCCTATCCCGGCACGGCCTTCGTACCCGTCATCGGCGTAAGCATTCAGTGCCGCCGCGCAGACGAAACGGATGCTCACCTTCTCAGAGCAGTTCGCAGCCTTCTGGACGCCGGCGCAGCCAACGTGCTCCTGGATGCTGCCAATGCCTCTGGCTCCGGCGGCACCGGAACGACTTTTGATCACGCCGTGCTGAAAGAACTCCAAACGGATCCCCAAGTACTTGCTCAGGTTTTGCTCGCCGGGGGTTTATCGCCCGTCAATGCGGCCCAAGCAGCCTTTACCGGCGCTGCGGGCTTTGATTTCAATTCCGGCGTTGAAGACGCGCCTGGCATTAAATCACCCGCCAAAATTCATGCGGCCTTTGCCGCTCTCCGCGGCATTCCTGCGCCGAAGCCTCACCACTGATTGTGAGCCCAGCTCTACACAGAACTCTCATTTACAACGGACAGTCCATCATGAAGCTCAACCCTTATTTCGGCCGATTCGGCGGCCAGTTCGTTCCGGAAATCCTTATTCCCGCCCTTGATCAGCTCGAAGAAGCCTTCATCGCTGCCAAGGATGATCCGACATTCCAACAGGAACTTCACACGCTTCTCACTGACTATGCCGGTCGTCCGACGCCTTTGACAAAGTGCCGCAACCTGACACAAGGCACCAAAACCACGATCTATCTCAAACGCGAAGATCTGGTTCACGGCGGCGCACACAAGACCAATCAAGTGCTGGGTCAAGCGCTTCTGGCCCGCCGCATGGGCAAGACCCGAATCATTGCCGAAACAGGTGCCGGGCAGCACGGCGTTGCCACCGCTATTGCCTGTGCGCTGCTTGGATTCAAGTGCCGCGTCTATATGGGCGCAAAAGACGTCGAACGGCAAAAACCCAATGTCTTCCGTATGGAATTGATGGGCGCAGAGGTTGTGCCGGTACATAACGGCCGCAGCACGCTTAAAGAAGCCTGCAATGCCGCCCTTCGTGACTGGGCCGGTTCTTTTGCTGATACGCAGCATTACATGCTCGGCACCGCCGCGGGTCCGCATCCCTTCCCCACCATCGTGCGTGAATTCCAGAAAATCATCGGTGAAGAAGCTCGTGCGCAGTTTGCCAAACTCGAGGGCGGTCTGCCCGATGCCGTCATCGCCTGCGTGGGAGGCGGTTCAAACGCGATTGGCCTTTTTACCGATTTCGTACCGCATAAGAGCGTCAAGCTGATCGGTGTTGAACCGGCTGGACGCGGTCTTGATACGCCGGATCATGGCGCCACGCTTGAAAAAGGGACGCCCGGCATCTTCTTTGGCGCCCGCTCCTACAACATGCAGACGCCGGACGGTCAGATTGAAGAGTCTTTCTCTATCTCAGCCGGGCTCGACTTCCCGTCCGTAGGACCCGAACACGCTTACCTGCAGGAAATCGGCCGGGCTGAATATCACGGCATCACGGATCGTGAAGCACTGTCCGCTTTCATTGAACTCTCCCAGCGCGAAGGCATTATTCCCGCCCTGGAAAGCGCTCACGCGCTCGCCTATGCCCTCAAGCTGGCACGCCAAAATCCTGAACGCGAACAAAAATTTGTCGTCAATCTCTCCGGCCGCGGCGATAAGGATATCTTCCAGGTCTCGCAGCGTTTGGAAGATGAGGGACTTTTTGTGAACGGCCGTCTTGGCGCCGATGCCGCCCAGGCCGTCATGGAAGGCTGATCGACCCACATATCTCTCGAACTGAATTCAACCCAAATTTTTCAAGGATTCCCTCTCATGACGCAGTCAGACCGTTTCGCTGCACGTTTTGCCGTGCTGGCACAAAAGAAGGAAGGCGCCTTTGTACCCTTTGTCAATCTTTGCGACCCGACGCCGGAAATCTCGTCCCAAATTCTGGAAGCTTTAGCGGCCGGCGGAGCCGATGCACTTGAGCTCGGCATTCCTTTTTCCGACCCCTGCGCAGACGGTCCGGTCATTGAAGCTTCAGCTCAACGCGCACTCGCAGCGGGCTCAACGACCGCCAAATGTCTGGGAATTATCAAAGCGTTCCGCGCAAAACACCCGGATATTCCCGTGAGCCTTATGCTCTATGTAAACCTCGTGACAGCGCCCGGCGTCGAAAACTTCTTTGCGGCCGCCCAGGATGCCGGCGTTGATGCTGTGCTGATTCCGGACGTTCCGATTTCAATGCGTGAAGCCGAACCTGAATGGGATGCTGCGGCCAAAGCGCACGGCATTCATCTGATTGCCATCGCGCCGCCCAACGGCACTCCGGACCTCTATAAAGAAGTCGCTCAGCGCTCTACGGGATATGTTTATCTCCTCTCCCGCGCGGGCATTACCGGTACGGATAAAACTGCCGGGCGTCCCGGTGAAGCCGAAATCGCTGCACTTCGCGCTGCCGGCTCGGCGCCACTGCTTTTGGGGTTTGGCGTATCGCGTCCTGAACATGTCCGTGCTGCGCTTGAAGCTGGCGCAGACGGCGCCATTGCCGGATCTGCCGTTGCTCAGGTGATTACGGAGAATCTCAGCAATGTTCCTGTGATGCTCGAGCGCCTCACCGCATTCGTTAAAGAAATGAAAGCCGCCACCGCTCTTTAAGTGAAGCGCAAAGCGGCTGCAGTCTTCAGGCATCAGCGCCGTCTTGATCCTTTGAGCGCTTCAAGACGGCGCATTTTATTGGCCGCGCGTCCGGCCGGCAGCTTTAGGCGCCGCGCGGTTTAGGAAAGAAGTATCTGAGTTTGGCGTTGGGGTGCTGCTTCGTGAGCAAGCTCACTAGAACAAAGACCACTGCCGTCACTAAGAGACCCGGAACGATCGCATGGAATCCCCAAAGGTTAGGCTTGAAAAGCAGCAGTCCCGCATAGAGCATGAGCCCAACCGTGATCGAGGCTACGCACCCCTTGGCTGTGGCTCGCCGCCAGAAAAGTCCCAAAACTAATGGGAATAAGAAGGCAACTTCCAATCCTCCGAAGCTGCCCATGTTGATCCAGGCAATGAGGTCAAAGGGACGAGCGGCCGCCGCCATGGCGGCAAGTCCGAGCACCAACGTTGCCCAGCGCGAAATGCGCAGAAGCACCTTAGGCTGATGTTCAAGCTCCGGACGTGCTGCCAAAAGCAGATCCTTCACAACCGCCGATGAGGCTGCGATCAACAGCGAACTCACTGTCGACATGGTGGCTGCCAGCGGGCCGATCAAGGTTATGCCGGCCTCTATCGGCGTGAGATGCTGAGTAATGAGGCGCGGCACCACGTGATCCGTGGATGCGCCTGCAAGATCAAAGTCAGGCAGCCCGCGCGCAAAAACACCGATTACAGTGATGCCGATCATCAGTGCGCCGCACACTATGGTGCTCACGATCATCGCGCGATGAAGATCAGCAGAAGACTGATAACTCATGCACCGCACAGCCGACTGCGGCAGCCCGGCCGTTCCGAAACCCACCAAAATCCAAGCCGAAAACAATAACGTCCAGGGAAGTGCGCCATTGGCATTGGGTGAAAAGATGGGGCTCGAAGACAAATCCGCTGACGGATCTGCAAGTTGGGCGGCAGCCGCCCGCTCCATTGCCGCAGTCAGTCCGCCGGCCTCCCCGAGGACGGCCCATCCCAGCATCACCATGCCGACAATCATCAGGACTGCACAAACAAAGTCAGTCCATGCCACCGCTCGAAAGCCGCCGAAAGTCGTATAGAAAACAGTTAGGAGGCCAAAGAGCAGAAGTCCCAAAACGGGATCAATGCCTGCCGCCTCCGCAAAGATCGCAGCGCCGCCGATGAACTGTCCGGTCATCATGGCGCAAAAGCAGATCAGCAATGCAAGCGACAGCAATACCGTCAATGCACGGCTGCCGAAGCGCACCTCAAGAAGCCCCGTTACGGTAATGGCGCCGGACGCTCGGGATGCCAGCGCCATCTTTTTACCTAAGAGCCCCAGAATAAAAAACCCTGCAATGATCTGTGGCGCAGCAAAAACCACCCAGCCAAGCCCAAGCTTCCAGGCGATGCCCGGACCAGACACAAACGAGCTGACGGACCCGTAAGTGGCTACCAAAGTCATTGCGAGCACAACTCCGGAAAGACTGCGGCTGCCTAAAAAATACTCGTCGGCAAAGCGCTGCTTTTCCTTTTCTCGGCTGCGGCGCCGCTCCGTCCACACCGCAGTCACCGCAAGCGCCGCGAAAAAGAGCAGGATCGGAATGAAAATGAGGATCGTCCGGCTGGTCATTGCGCTGCCTTTTCTGCTGAAGAGTCTTCGTGATCACCGGCAAACGCCCTCTTCTCGGGCACCATATCAAGCGGCATCGCCTTGAAATACCGCTTCACAATGAACATCACCACCAGCACTGAGAGCACATACCCGCCGCAGACGGCAACCCAAAACCACAGCGGCAACCCCCAAAAACGTTCATGAACATCTTTAAAGAGCGCAATGCTCCCCCAGAAGAAAGCAAAAAGCCCCAAAGCGGCAATGAACGTCACAGCCGCTTCGCGGCCGCAGATTCTCAGCGCCTCATCATACGTTGGGGTTGAAGGCGCACTGCAGGCGTCCGCTTTTGGAGGGAAAGCGTCATTGGACGAAGTCATTTGAATTCGTATTCCTCTTTAGGGAGATCAAAGGCAGAGGGAAAGGTGAGCCTGTCAAGCTCGGCAGCTTTAAGCCTCAGCGTTCAGAGAATACTCGCCCGACGCACAAACCCATAGGCATAAACCTGCATCATCCGCATTAGGCCGTCTGGATGATGAAGCAGCAAACAGGTCGCTGCAAACGAATGGAACTGCAAAAAAAGAGCTTGATTGCGCAGCCTCAATAGGCTTAATCCCAATGCTTTTCCCGAACAGGCAGCGTCAGCCCTGCCTGCTTCATCGCCGCCTTGAGCAGCAGCAGATCTTCCCAAGCCTTCAGCTTGGCTGCCGGCGATCGAAGCAAATAGGAGGGATGGTAGGTCGCAACCGCCGGCACCTGCCGTCCGTCGGGAAGCTGCGCCAGATGAATGCGCCCGCGCATCTTAGAGATCGAAAACATTTCGTCAGCAGGCTTCAGAAGCGACGAAATGGCAAATCGCCCTGCGAGGAAAAGCACATCGGGCTTGAGCAATTCAAGCTGCCGGGCAAGCCAGTGTCCGCAGCAAACAATCTCTTCGGGCTGAGGATTTCGGTTGCGCGGCGGACGGCATTTAAGCACATTCAAAATCACACAGTCGCGTCGGCGTACCAGTCCGAGCGAATCGAGCATAGCTGTCAGGAGCTTGCCGGACTTGCCGACAAAAGGAATGCCCTGAAGATCCTCCTCTGCCCCAGGAGCCTCTCCCACGACAACGAGTTTCGGTCCGGGGCCGCCGTCGGAGAAGACAACATGCTGACGGCCCATCGCTGAAAGCGCACAAGCAGTGCAGTGCTGCGAAAGGGTCTGCAGCGCCTCCCAATCGGCCGAAGCAATTTCGCTCAGAAGTTCCGTGCTCATGCCGACCGCCGGCTGCGAAGCTGTCTCGGGCGCAGCCGGCGAAGCGGCGGATGTCTGTGCCGCGCGAGCGGATTGAGGCGCCTGCGGGAGACTTCCCGTTTTGGCTGCCGTGAGTTCAGCCCGTGCCGGCGCAGCAGACCGTTTCTGTGCCGGGGACTGCGGCCGCACTGCAGGCCGCAAAGCCTCTCTCGGCACCAGCGGATCCATCGAATCACGCAGGAGCCATACGGGCCCGAGCCCCATGGCGTCGAGCATTTCTATCGATTCTCGGCTGAAGGCAGGCCGCTGAAGCTCTTGCGTCATAGTGCCTCCTCATCGATTAACGCTGCCGGCGCTTTAGAGGCTCCCGGAAGTTCGCGGCGCATCAGAAGGGCATCTTCCCGGCCGTTCAGATGGCGGTAATAACCTCGGCGTCGGCCGACGACAACAAATCCGTTGTGCTCATAGAGACGGCGTGCCGGGATATTGCTTTCGCGCACTTCCAGATAGAGGGACGATGCTCCGCGCCGCGCGAGCTCGGCTTCCAGTTCAGTGAGCAGCGCACGGCCAATGCCTTGACGCTGCATGGAGGGTGCCGTACCGATAATAAGGAGTTCACTTTCGTCGAGTACAAGACTCGCCGCCGCCCATGCTGCCAAGCCTGCTTCGGACGGGGCAGAAGCGGACTGAACAACGAGGCAAAGGTGTCCCGTATTGAGCGAATCCAAAAAGTTCCCGGCACTCCAAGGCGACTCTTCCACCCGCCCCTCCAATAGCGCCAGTGTGTCGACATCGTCTGGACGCATTGCGCGCACGATGAGATCCGGCCGGCCGCTCAGCGGGCGGCCGTCGGAAAAACGATCCGGCGCCGGAGCCGTCGTCACAAACGCTCCCCTGCCGCACGTTCGGCCATCGTCAGCGCCACGCGGTTGCGAACATAGACGGGATGAGCAAGTTCGGGACGAGTGGTGCCGCCCGAAAGCGCCATACGGCGGGCAATGCGGGCAATAGCGTCGGGATGCGAATCCGCCGCATTAACTATGCGGATGCCGCCATCGTTTTGGATATTCATTGCCTCCGAATACACCTTGGAGCCGCTGCCGCAGAGCATATCTGCATTAAAACGCTCCAGATAAATCTGGGCATCTTCGGGCGCAACCAATACGGGACCATCCAGCTGCTCGAGACGATCCTCAGCAGCTGCGGGCACGCGCCACATCCCGGCATAGCACTCGTGCATGCGGGCATCGTTTAAAACCGCAATGCGGGTTCCCGGACGAGCAGCCTCCGAATGAGTCTCTCGAAGCCATTCAGCCAGCGCTTCCAAGTTGGAGACTTGCGCCACCGGAACTTCAAGCGCCCAGGCGAGTCCCTGTGCCGCGCCGCAGGCGACGCGCAGTCCGGTAAAGCTTCCCGGGCCTTCGCCGAAGGCAATCAATCCCAAATCCGTTTTTTCAATACCGGCTTCATGAATGAGATCCCGCACCATCGGCAGCAGTCGTTCGCTGTGGCGGCTGCCTACGTGCTCCACATGCATGAAAAGCGAACCGTCCGCAAGAAGAATCGCAGCGCCGCAGTCTTCCTGCGCTGTATCAAGCGCCAGAATATGAGGAATCAAGGTGTCAGTCATGGAAAGCTCGGGCTGCGGTTCAACACATAAACCGTCCCTTTAAAGTCTGGGAACAGCTGCAATTATACGGTCGGGGCATTTGTTCACTCAGGCCGATTTGGTCTGCCCCCAGCGCCTGCAGGATAATAAGAAATTCAATTGTTAAACCGATTTGATCGGCGATTCTAGTCCTGCTTCAGTCTCTGAACAGTTTTCTCTTTTTACGCCGCCCCACCTTCATGACACTATCCTGCGAAACTTCATCCACCCGCCCGCGCACTCGGCTTTCACCGCAAGAACGCCGGCAGGCCATTCTTGCAGCCGCCCGCCGATGCTGCGTCAGAAACGGCGCATTTGATTTATCGCTCGCCGATGTTGCTCAAGAGGCCGGCATTTCGAGAAATCTGGTCTATCACTACTTTAAGAACCATGAATCGCTTCTTGAAGCGCTCCTCGTTGCCGAAGGCGAGATTCTGGCCGCGCGCGCCGCTGAAATAAAGCCGCTCGCCGGCGAAGCGCCGCGCGAGACACTGCGCAGACTTATTTGTGCATTTCTCGACTTTACGGCTGAACGCGCTGACGGTTTTTCACTGCTTCATAATGCGCCAGACATCAAACCGCTTTTGCGGGAACGGTTTAACGCATCTGCCAGCCTTTTTTCGGGTCGGATTCTCGATTTGCTGAAGCTTCCCGACACCCCCGCATCACATGCAGCCGTCGAAGCTGCTACGGGATTTCTGCTGCGATTCGCCTATATTGAACGCAATGCACTGGCGCATAAGCGTGATGCAGCTGCAGACCTCTGCCTGGCGGTGATTGAAGCCGCCGCCAACGGCGTCAAAAAATTCGAAGAAGTATGAGCTTTCTTGGCGCTGCAGCTCATGAGTGCAGCGGCTGCCCAATTCATTAAATGGCTTGTCTCAGCGCCCGGGAGCATTGAGATCCTTCGCTCCATGGCGTCGATCGGCACTTCCTAGGTGCTGCATGTGCACTTCCATAATTTGCTCTCGCATCAAGCGCATGTCTTCGCGGCAGAGCTTAGGGTGCTTCACCTGACCGCCGTCGCCGCGGGCATCAAGCGAAAAACGACGGCGAAGCGCCTCTTGATCTCTTGCACTCATATAAGAGCGAAGTTCGTTTCGCTCTTCATTGCTCAGCCCTCGCCAATAAGAAGTCTTTGAAGCTTCGTCCAGATATGGCCAAAGCTTTGCACGCTCCTGAGCAGACATTTCACTCCAGAGCTGCAAACACGGCGTACTGGCGGGTTCACAGCCGTCCGAACCAGCAGTCTTGCTGCCCAAATTGGCCGGATCCGGCCAAGCCGAAGCCGCTCCGCTTGCAGCGAGACAACAAGCCAGCACAAGCGCACTGCAGGAATGATGATGAAGCATAAAATCAACGCCTCTCTACGAGGATTGCGGAGCTTCGCGAAGCAGATGCCTCTATGGGAGGCCTGCTGACGAAGATCACGTATTCAGGGATCTTCTCTTTGATTGGAATATATCAGTGCGCTCTAGTGAGAAGCTGAAGCGAAGCGTTCGAAAGCGTGACAGAACATTGCCTTGAGATCACTGTTGGATCGACTGATTCAATCATGTCAAAGCGACATATATTGTCTCAACATGAACCATTCACCCCGCCGTTCCCGCCCTTCTCCATGGTTATCAAGTCCGATCATTCTTCTTGAAGACTAGGTTGTTCCATCCCTGCCAACATCAAAGACAGCGCAAAAGTTTGCAATTCGAAAGCGCGGGCGCCTATTTGTAACTCTCGATTGCCAGAGGGTGGCGCAAAGCCCTTTCTGATGAAACAATTCATGCATCTGCAAATCATCCGCCACTTCTTGATAGATTTATTAAAGAAGCCGGTCCAAGGAGCCCAAAGTGGTTGAACGCACTCCCAAAATTCTCATTGTCGATGACGACCCCCGTCTGCGAGACCTGTTGCGCCGCTATCTCGGCGAAAATGGCTTCAACGTCCTCGTGAGCGAAAACGGCGAAGCTATGAAGCGCCTTTGGGTGCGCGAACACTTCGACGTGCTGATTCTGGACCTGATGATGCCGGGTGAAGACGGTCTGGCCATCCTCAAGCGTCTGCGCGCTGAAAAGGATATGACGCCGGTCATCATGCTGACGGCCCGCGGAGAAGACGTCGACCGTATTCTCGGTCTCGAGCTCGGCGCTGACGATTATCTCGGCAAACCTTTTAATCCTCGCGAACTGCTTGCCCGCATCCACGCCGTATTGCGCCGCCGTCCGCGTCAGGACGCTCCAGGCGCCCCTTCAATGGAAAATGAAGTGGTGAAGTTCGGCGACTTTGAACTGGATCTGGGCACCCGCGTTCTCAAAAAGAACGGCGAAATTGTGCCGCTCACAACCGGTGAATTCGCTGTGCTCAAGGCCTTTGCCCGCCATCCCCGTCAGCCGCTCTCACGCGACAAGCTCATGGAAATGGCTCGCGGCCGTGAATATGAAGCCTTTGACCGTTCCCTTGACGTTCAGGTTTCGCGTCTGCGTAAGCTCCTTGAGCCCGATCCCTCCAAGCCCCGCTATCTGCAGACAGTCTGGGGACTGGGATACGTCTTTATCCCGGACGGTCACGCTTAATTAAGCAAGCGAGCGTTCGACAGACCGTCTCTCAAACAGGCCCGCACGGGCCTGTTTTCGCTTAGAGCTCTCTAGTGAAGGCAATCTCATCGCCCGCGGCATCCGCCAAATGGCTAAACTTTTTCCTTCGCCTTCTTTTTTCACCTTCTGACGCGAGGAGTCCGCTTTGGCCTGGATCTCTCAACTCAAAACACGGCGGCCGAGTCTCTTCTGGCGCACGTTTCTCCTGCTCTGCGGCCTGCTCTTCTTTTCTGTCATCGGCTGGCTGCAAAGCTTTCGCGTACTTTCTGAACTGCCCTATTCACAAGGGGTTGCGCAACACATCGTTTCGACTGTCAACCTCACGAAGTACGCCCTCGTCACGGCTGACCCCCTCTACCGCGTCGATCTTTTGAAAACGCTCGCCGTGCGCGAAGGGGTGCTCATTTCCCCTCGCGACCCCACCGATACGATCACCAAGATGCCCTCAGAAAGCTTCAATGGTCTGATTGACCAAATGGTGAAAAGTTCGCTGGGACCCGAGACGATTTTGGCGACCTCCGTGAACGGCAATCCCGGTCTCTGGGTGACCTTCGACATTGACGGCGACCAGTATTGGCTTCAGACCAAGGACGACGTGCTGGATCCCCCGTACGGCACTGCCTGGCTGTGGTGGGCTGTAGCCGCTGGGATGGCTTCGCTCTTTGGCGCCACGCTGCTTGCTCGTCATGTGGTGCAGCCCCTTGCCAAACTGTCCGATTTTGCCAATCAAGTGAGTAAAGGCATCAAACCTGAGCCGCTCCCAGAAGACGCTTCCACCTCTGAGATTCAGGCAGTCAATGTGAGTTTCAACCGTATGGTGGAAGATCTCGCGCACATGGAGGCCGACCGCGAACTGCTTTTGGCCGGCGTCTCTCACGACTTGCGTACGCCGATCACACGCCTGCGTCTGGAAATTGAATTGGCTTCCCATCTGCCTGAGGACTCCCGTGAGGCCATGGTGAGTGACCTTGAGCAAATGGAAAACATCGTCAACCAATTCCTCGCTTATGCCCGCCGCTCCAACGAGGAACAAGTGATGGTGAACTTCAGCGAAGCGGTTCAAACGGCCATCCACAATGCCCGCATTGATGCCGACCCGACCATGGAAGTGACCACGCAGCTCGCCCCTGACGTTTTCGTGATGGCACACCCGCTTGAGCTCTCGCGTGCCGTCCAGAACTTAATCGTCAACGCGCAGCGATATGGGCGCAGTGACGACGGGAAGCTTCGTCTCACTATGACGGTGAAAAAGAGCGCCGACAACCAAACCGCTGAACTCGACGTTGCCGATCAAGGTACAGGTTTGCCGGAAAGTCAGCGTGCACGTGTGATGCGCCCCTTCGAACGAGGCGAATCTGCCCGCAGCGGCGTCACAGGATCGGGCCTTGGTCTGGCCATCGTCGACCGCATTGTCCGTCGTTCCGGCGGCACAGTTGTGCTGGGCGACGCACTGCCGCACGGGCTCCTTGTTAAAGTCCAGTTCCCGTTAATCCAGCGCTCAACCTTGAAGAAAGCCTTGAAGGAACAAGACAAAGCTGCGCTCAAACTGGAAAAGGAAGAAGAAAAGAGCCAAGAAACCCTTCCGCAGTCGTCCGACCAAACCGCCGGCCAAACGCCGCAAGAAACGGCCCGGTCTGCCGGCAGCTTGAGTTCGAGCGAGGCCGCAGCCGCTCAGCATGAGCCGTCAAGCTCCGACAAAAATCAACAGTCCTGAGCTCTGTTCTTTGTCTAGAGACATCGAGAGGCGCTTCCTTAAAAGAAGCGCCTCTCGTTTTTTGATTCCTTTCGGTCAGAACGTTAGCCTGCAGCACTCCGCTTTTGCTGCTGCACTGCTCTCATCCCATTCACTTGGGCAGCCAATCAAATACCGCCGGCGAGCAGTGCCAACACGCCGCAATGTGAAGCTGCGCGGGGAGCGGAAGCGCGAAAGCCCCGCGTTGGCCGCTGCAGACGTGAACGCACGGGCGAAGCCGATGCGGTCTGCACGGACTCCGCAGTCGTGTGCTCTGCTGCTGCGCAGGCCTTACGAACCGTAACGGAACCGTCATCATTGATAGTGAATTCAACGCTCGAGCCGCCTTCCTGCAGACCCAAAAAATCGCGAACAGCCTTGGGAATTGTGACCTGACCCTTGATCGTCAAACGGTTGGACATAATTTCTTCTCCTCTTTAGCCGATGTCTGATCTATTGCGACCGCAACTCGGCAATCCGGAACAATTCCGCCTGAGGAAAAGCCGACACCGCACTTCTGAACAATACTCTCTGAATTTTGAAGCGCAGGCAGGCCGCATTCCCTGATGTCTCAGGGCGGCTCCCCGCGGGAGCACCACTCTGGCGGAAGTCTCTTCGTCCCTTAGATTGATGATGATGGGGACACTGAGACTGAAGATCTCGCTCTCTTTACCGACTGCTGAAACCTCTCTCAGAGGCTCTCGGCCGCATGGGACTGCAGGGAGGTGGGCTCCGATGCAGCACCGAACCACCTTGCCCGAGAAGGCAGGTTGGCGGGTAAACCCTTAATGGATTACCTCTCTTCATGCTGTGAGGATCAAGCTTATGCCTCTGAGACCGATTATGCAAGTCTCAAAACGGCTTTTGAGCTGGGAGCCTCCCAAAATGCGCTACGAATATTTCCTTATTCTCGATAGTCCTAATTCCCTATCTTTTTAATAAACATCAATTAATTGATCATCCAACCGATCTCATTTCTGCAGCCTAAGTGAAATAAAGCACGGCTCTTCGCTTGTCAGTTGACAAACTCCTGATAGGATTGTAAAGAAGATTTCCTCCACTTTGACAATAATCAAGGAGCGACACCCATGCCACTCCAATCATCATCCGTCTCGATCGACGCCATGTCGAACCAGACGAAGATCTGGGCCTTTATTCTCGGCCCCATTCTTGCCGTTGTTGTTTACTACCTGATGCCCGATCAGTTTGTGAACACCTCCGGCCAGACTGTCCCTTTCACGCACGCCGGCAAAGCCTGCGCCGCCGTCACAACGCTAATGGCTGTGTGGTGGTTCACTGAAGCAATCCCCATCGCTGTGACGGCGATGATCCCCATCGTCCTTTATCCGCTCCTTGAAGTAGCCACTCCCGTCAATACAATGCGGCACTATGCCTCCGGGACTATCTTCCTCTTTCTAGGTGGCTTTCTGATTGCTGCGGCCATTCATCGCTGGCATCTGGATCGACGCATCGCACTGGCAACCATCTCGATCTTCGGCACTAAGCCCAAGCAGATCATCTTCGGGCTGATGATCTCGACAGCATTCCTTTCCGCATGGGTTTCCAATTCGGCTACCGCAGCGATGATGGTGCCAATCGCCATCGCAGTTATGGGGGTCATTCGTTCAACTCAAGAAAGTCCCGAAATCACGCAGGACGAAAAAAACTTTGGTGTCGTCGTCCTCCTCTCCATTGCCTACGCGGCCTCGATCGGCGGCATGGCCACGCTCGTCGGATCGCCCCCCAACGGTATCTTCGCGCGCTTTGTTGCCGACCGCTACCATACGGAAGTGTCATTCCTTGACTGGATGCAGGTTGCCCTTCCGGTGACACTCCTGCTTCTCCCCGCAACCTTCCTGCTTCTCAACGTGCTTTTTCCGGTCAAGATGGATGGGATTCCCGGCGGCCGCGAGTGGATTCGCAATGAACTGAGAAAGCTCGGGCCCATGAGCCGAGGGGAAAAAATCGTCCTTTGCGTCTTTGCTGGAACCGCACTGCTATGGATCTTTGGACCATTTCTGCGCGGCCTGGAAATTGGCGGTGCAACACCGCTCAAACCCCTGACTGAAGAAGTCATCGCCATGCTCGCGGGCGTCTTGCTCTTCATCATTCCCGTTGATCCGAAGCGCGGCATTCATGCGCTCGACTGGAACAGCGCCAAGGATGTCGTAGCCTGGGACGTGCTGCTTTTATTCGGCGGCGGTCTCTCTATGGCCGCAGCCATTCAGTCAACCGGCGTCGCAGCCCTCATCGGTGCTCAAGCTCAGGTCTTTGAAGGGATCGGCGAACTGCCCATGATGTTTGGCGTCTCCACAATCGTCACCTTCGTCTCTGAGGTCACCTCCAATACGGCGTTGGCAGCAACCATGATGCCGGTGATCGACGCGGCAGCGGGAAGCCTGCACTTCAACCCTGAGCCGATTCTCTTTGCCACGGTCTTTGCAGCGTCCTGTGCCTTTATGATGCCTGTGGGCACACCCCCGAACGCCATTGTCTTCGGTACCGGACGCATCCGCATCGGCGACATGGTGAAGGCTGGCATTTGGCTCAATTTCATCGCCGTTATCATTGGTGTTCTGGTGAGCTATTTCTTCGGCCGCGGCATTGTTCCGATGACCTAACCGATCCATTTTCAATCACCATGCTAAAAGCCGGTTGACACAGCTGTCACCGGCTTTTTTCATTCAATATTCGCAAACAAAAAAGCGGCCGAACAGCGCCGTATCGCTTTGTGTTTCCTCTGAAGATAGATGAACCTTAACGACCGCGGCCGCCCAGCAGCGCCGCAACCGGACGACGCTTTTCTTGCCGCTCAAGAAAGACCGGCGCATCGGCTTTCTGCGCCGACGAGGTCGCCCGCGGATTTTCCAGATACGGCATATCGAAAATGGGGTCACGATGACGCTGCGCAGGCGGCATGTACGCACGAGCACGTTCACGCGCAAGACGTTCATCCTCAGGCGTATCGACACGTTCAGCATAGGATGAGCGGTCGTCACGGCGATAGGGTACACCTGAGCCTCGGCGCGTACGCGGCATCGGCGAAATCGAAATCGGCTTAAAGGTCTGTTTTGTCAAAGCCTCAATCGCTTCAACGAGACGTTTGTCTTCAGACGTAGCAAGCATTGTTGCCACACCTTTTGCGCCGGCACGGCCAGTGCGGCCGATGCGGTGAACGTAATCTTCTGCGCTGTAAGGAACGTCGTAATTGATAACGAAAGGAAGCTCCTTAATGTCAAGACCTCGGGCGGCAACATCGGTTGCGACGAGCACATGGATTGCACCGTTCTTGAAGCCCTCGAGCGCCACCTGACGTTCTTCCTGCGTTTTGTCACCGTGAATGGCGTCAGCATTGATGCCGACGCGCTCAAGCGTGCGTGCAAGACGACGACAGGTAATCTTGGCATTGACGAAAACGAGCACCTGCGTGAGCGGCGTCCCTTCCGGACCGCGCGTCTTAAGCATATCGATGAGCACATCTGTCTTTTCGCGGTCATTGACGGCAAAAAGCTCCTGCGTCACCGTCTCAGCAGTGGAATTTTCGCGGGCAACTTCGATTACTGTCGGGTTGTCCTTGAGGAAGCTCTTGGCGAGTTTTTTAATCTCAGGCGAAAAAGTCGCAGAAAAGAGAAGACTCTGTCGATGCTGGGGCAAAAGCTGCAGAATGCGGGAAATATCGGGCAAGAACCCCATGTCAAGCATGCGGTCGGCTTCGTCAAGCACCACAATTTCGACCTGAGACAAATTGACCGAGCGCTGCTGCACATGGTCGAGCAGCCGGCCCGGCGTTGCCGTAAGGATCTCTACGCCTCGCCGGAGCATATCGGCCTGCGGCCGAATATCGACGCCCCCATAAACCACGCCGGCGCGCAACGGCGTATCGGCACAGTATTTAACGAGATTGTCGGAAACCTGATCCGCAAGTTCGCGCGTGGGAGCCAGAATGAGTGCCCGAACCGGATGGCGAGCCGGCGACATCGAAGTATTCGCCTTGGGCAGAATGCGCGCAATAAGGGGCAGCCCATAGCCTGCTGTCTTCCCTGTCCCGGTCTGTGCCGCGCCCATCACATCGCCTCCCATGAGCACCACAGGAATAGCTTTTTCCTGAATCGGCGTTGGCTGGGTGTAGCCCATACGCTCAATGGCAGAAAGAATGCGGGGATCGAGACCGAACTGATCGAAAGAAGACATCCGAATATCTTGGGCAGAGAGAACGCGGGGACGGCGAAGCCGCAAAATAGCGGCCGCACTCGGAACAGGCTTCAACACAACACGTCGAAGCGTCCGGAGCGGGACGCTGAAGGTCTCCCGCGCTCGGAACAAGAAGCGTCGACGGACGATCGTTGCTGCAGTCGTCGTCCGCGAATGAATTGAATGGTAGGCCCGCTGGGGCTTGAACCCAGGATAGCCGGATTATGAGTCCGGTGCCTTAACCAACTTGGCTACAGGCCCCCATGTCTTAGAAAGATGACGATTGTAGCTGATTATTGAGCAGTTCATCAGCTGCCGCTGCAAACGAATGACTGCAGCATTTGCTGCTGAAGTTCGCTGATGTGAGATTGGGATAATGCAAAATTTAAGACCTCCGCAGGCATGCCTGTCGGAGGTCTTCGCATCATCTGCGTTTCATCAGAAATAACATCCTCTTAGACGAAGTTATTTCAGCTCTGGAGATAGTCACGCAGACGTTCCGTAAAGTCCGGCGTGCGGAGTTTGCGGATGGCAGCAGACTCAATCTGGCGCACTCGTTCGCGCGTGAGACCGAGCGTACGGCCCACTTCTTCGAGCGTGTGATCCTGATTCGTACCGATGCCATAGCGTAAACGCAACACCTGAGCTTCACGCGGATTGAGTTCATTGAGCGACTTTTGAATACAGTCGATCATTGAGCGGTCCTGGAAGGCCACACCCGGATCGTCGCGCTCATTGCCGCGTACGAAGTCGAGCTTCGTTGCATCTTCCTCGTCACCGATCGGGGCGTCAATGGATTCCACTCCGCGCATCGCCTGCGTGAGCAAATTCACTTTCTGAAGCGGCAGATCCGCGAGCTCGGAGAGTTCCTGCTCAGTCGGCTGACGACCGTGCTGCTGCAGGAACTTCTGCTTCTGACGGCGCAGCTTGTTGTAGGACTCCGTCATATGCACCGGAATGCGGATAGTGTTGCCGAAATCCGCCACTGCACGGGTAACCGATTGACGAACCCACCAAGTCGCATAGGTTGAGAACTTGTAGCCGCGGCGGTATTCGAACTTGTCGACCGCCTTCATGAGACCCAAGTTGCCTTCCTGAATCAGGTCCGTCATGGCAAGACCACGATTGACGTAACCCTTGGCAATAGAGATTACGAGGCGAAGATTGGCCTCAATCATCTTTGCCTTAGCCTGCATGAGGTTCGTTTGCGCAAGCTTCATCGCACGGCCGAGCTCACGCTGCTCAGAAAGTTTGAGCAAGCCTTCACGTTCAGCGCTGATCAGCACCGCCTGCTCTTCCTTGAGCACCGCCATCGAATGACTCACTGCATCCGACCAGGGCTTGCCGGCAGCCGAGATTTTTTCAAAGCATTCGGGATCTGTGACGCCGTCGCTCTTGAGAAGCTCCACAACCTGCACTTGCGGCATGCGGCATTGGTTAGCCAAGGTCGCGCGCATCTTCTTGAGCGTGCTGTTCACTTCATCCATATGCTGGCTGATGTGATCCGTCATTTGAGTAACGAGCTTCACGGAGAAGCGGATCGGCGACAAAGCCGCCGACATGTCAGCAAGCGCCTTGCGGTACTCCTTCTCTCGCTTTGGATCGCCATAGGTTTCACGCACACGGTCAAGCGATTTGCGGGCGAGATCAAAAAGGGAAAGCACGCGGGCGCGCATTTCCGCGAGCTGATCCACCGTCATGGCTGCTGCGCCAATGTCAGTGGCAATCTCATCAGCGGTTGAGTTGGCATTTTCCTCAGCAGCGGCATCATTAAAGCCGTCCACGACGGTATCTACCGCGGTGTTCTCGTCTTTAAGCGCCTCTCCAAGCCGCAGGATTTCTTCCACTGCGATCGGATACTCCACGATAGTTGCCACAAGCTTGAGCGTGAATTGTTCAATCGACTTGGCAACTTCGATTTCTCCGGCACGAGTGAGCAGCTTATGCGAACCGACGCCGCGCAGATAGGCACGCAGCGGATCCTTTGAAAGACCGACAGACTCTTCGGGCGTCAGCATCACAGCGGCGTCATCTTCGTCAATGTCGTCGCTGTTGTCGCCGCCCATGCCGTTGATGAGAATGTCATCCTCATCGGGCGGGGTCTCAAAAACCTGAATGCCCAGGCGGCCGAGCTGTTCGGTTACTTCCTGAAGATTTTCCGAAGTACGAAGTGCGCTTTCGGGCAGATAATCGTTGATGTCTGCAAGCGTCACCCAGCCGCGGGAACGCCCCAGACGCACGAGTTCACCGTAGCCGTTGCGCGGCGTGCGGTTGTCGGCGTCCTGATCATCCTCATCGGAATCCTCAGACCCATCGGCAGCGTCAATATTCTCAGCATCCTCGCCTTCAGGCTGCCAGGCATCGAGTTCGGCAACCTCCTCGTCGACCATTCCGTCATCGTCATCGGCGAGAACAGCATCGCTCGAAAGCTCGCCGTCGACCTCGTCATCAACATCATCAGCATCCGTATCAAACGGCACTTCTTCGGCCGCCTTGACCTTCTTAGTCTTGGAGGCTGCCGTTTTACGAGGTTTTTTAGGTTTGGCCGCCGCTTCAGCGCCATCGGCACCTTCAGCAGCCTTTTCTGCCTTACTCTTACGCGTGCGCTTAGGTTTGGCCGGCGCGTCATCAAGCGCACCATCCCCTTCCGCTTTCTTCACCCGCTTCGTTCGAGCTGGTTTTTTCTCGGCCGTATCGGCTGGTTCGGACTTCACCTTCTTGGCGTCCGCAGTCGTGAGTTCGGCAGCGGCTTCCGTATCTTCCGTCGTCTTCTTTGTCGTCTTGGCCATTGTGCACTCCGCAGCATTCATCCCAACGGCTCTCCCAAGAGAGTCCGTCATTCGAACGCGTCGGGCATAATTCTTGAATTCACAGCCGTAAGAAACCCTCTCCAAGATTCTCCGTGCCAAACGCTTGAAAAGCTGCGCACAGGAGACCGCAGCTACTCGATCTTCATTAGGGAACGAGCAGCTGCGAATGCTCCGGCACCGCTTCGAGCCTCTTGCTGATTGAAAGCGGTCCGGCTTCTTGTTGAAGGATCCTTCCGGGTCCGGCGCCGCACGTTTAAATCCAACTGAACCCTTGGAGCCCATTGGAAATCAATGCAGCCTGTCTGCTTCGAGGCGGAGAATTCATTCCGCGTTGATGCTCCCAGCGCAGCTTCGTGCGCCAGGCAGCCCTAATATTTATTCGAGCGAGCAGCAGGCCGCTTGGAATTCCAGGCTTCGAAGGGAAATCGAATCCGGACGATGCGGCGAAAAAGGGATGTAGGATACGCTAAACGGCATATCTTTTCAACCTTTTACGCTGAAAAAATTTCCCAAATTTTCAGCGAAGTTCGTTGGAAATGAGCGCTTGTGCTATGACAAATGGCTGTGCCGCCTGCGCGGTTTACCTAGGCGTATGCGCGCATTCAGTACAGCACTTTTTAGGCGGACAGCCCAAACGGCCCCACCCAATCATCCATGATTGGATGAGACCTTTGCAGACACAGCATTTCGCAATCAATTGTCTGTTTCGTCAAGGAAACTCTTCAGTTTGTCGGCACGTGAAGGATGGCGAAGTTTGCGCAGTGCCTTTGTTTCAATCTGACGAATACGTTCTCGCGTAACGTCAAACTGCTTGCCCACCTCTTCGAGCGTATGGTCGGACTGCATTTCAATGCCAAAGCGCATGCGCAGCACCTTCGCTTCGCGAGGAGAAAGACTGTCGAGCACTTGCTTGACCGTGTCCGACAACGAAGCATTCTGCACTGCCTCGGCCGGCGCCACGGTCTGAGTATCCTCCAGAAAATCGCCCAAATGAGAGTCGTCATCGTCGCCGATCGGCGTTTCCATCGATATCGGCTCTTTGGCAATCTTCATGATTTTGAGGATCTTGTCTTCGGGCATCTCCATCAATTCAGCAAGCCGCCGGCTGTCAGGTTCCACACCGGTTTCCTGAAGCTCCTGGCGCGTAATGCGGTTCATGCGGTTGATCGTTTCGATCATATGCACCGGAATACGAATCGTGCGGGCCTGGTCGGCAATACTTCGCGTGATGGCCTGACGAATCCACCACGTGGCATAAGTTGAAAACTTATAGCCGCGGCGATATTCGAACTTGTCAACCGCTTTCATGAGGCCCACATTTCCTTCCTGAATCAAATCCAGGAACTGCAGCCCGCGGTTGGTGTACTTCTTAGCAATGGAGATCACCAGACGCAGATTGGCTTCTGTCATCTCGCGCTTGGCATTGCGCGCTTTGGACTCGCCGGTAGCCATCTGCTTATAGGTGTCGAGCAGCTCCGCTACCGTCATATGGGATTCGCGTTCGAGCTGTGCCAAACGGCGCTGCTCTTCTTCAACCGTCGCCCGCATATGAAGAATGACCTGTGCCTTGTCGGGATAAGCAGCCGCCACCTCATCAACCCAGCCGATGCGGGTGGCATTGGAAATGAAATTGGCGAGGAACCATTCGCGGGGCAGATGGAGGTGTCGGACGTATTCGTCATAAACCGTACGTTCGCTGCCGCGGACAATGCCAATCGTCCGGCGAAGCGACTCACAGAGTCGATCGGCCGTTTTGGCAGTAAAGCGAATCTCCATGAGTTCGCGCTGAATCTGATCCTTGAGCCCCTCCAGTTCAGGCGCATGCGGCCCTTTGCCGTCAAAGGTTTCAACGAGCGAACGGAAATGAGCTTCCACACGGTCAAACACCGCAAGGCTCTTTTCCTTTAAATCTTCGAGCTGCCCCACCGTCATGGCGGAAGCGCCCATGTCTGTCTCATCCTCCACAGCACCAACGACGTTTTTCTGGTCATCGGGCGTGACGATGCCGTCAACCACCTCATCAATCGGCGTTTCACCGGACCGGATGCGTTCAGCGCTCTCAAGGATTTCGTGCACCGTCACTGGGCACCGAGCAATGGCGAGAACCATGTGCTTGAGGCCGTCTTCGATGCGCTTGCTGATCTCAATTTCATCCTGACGCGAAAGAAGCTCTACGGATCCCATCTCACGCATGTAAATACGCACGGGATCGGTCGTACGGCCGAATTCACTTTCTACCGTCGAAAGCGCAGCTTCGGCTTCCGCTTCGGCATCTTCATCGCTTACCCCCTCAGCGCCGCCCTGAATGAGCAGCTGCTCCTCATCGGGAGCCACTTCGTGCACCGCAATGTTGAGATTGCCAAGAATGTTGACAATCGTCTCGATGGCATCTTCGTCAAGCAGCGTGTTGGGGATGTTGTCATTGATTTCGCTGTAGGTGACGTAGCCGCGCTCCTTGCCCAGGCTGATCAGCTTGATGAGTTTGGAGCGGCGGTCTTCCGTAGACTCTTCAGCCGCCCCGTAGCCATGCTTCATGGCCTCCATGAGCGCCTTGTCACGCGCAGCGCGCGACTTCTTGGAGCGGCGCGTCTTTTTGGGCGCCGCTTCAGGCTCAGCCTCAGAAGGCGCAGACTCTATATCCGCAGCGCCGTCTTCGTCAGCCTCTTCACCGACATCTTCAACCGCCTCGATGTCTTCGACCTCATCGAGTTCGGGAATGTCTTCATAGTCGGCATCCTCATCATCAATAACGCCTGCGATGTCTTCGCCGCCGTCGTCATCAAAATCAAAGTCTTCGCTGTCAGCGTCGACAGGCTTTGCCGATTTTTTGCGTCCTTTGCTCTTCGCGGTGCTCTTGGCCGCCTTAGGTTTGGCCGCTTTCGATTTGGGCGTCTTGACTGGCGCCGCCTCAGCCTGCTCTGCTGAAAGTTCTTCGGCCGGAGCTTGGGCTTTCACCGTTTTGACCTTGCGTGCTCTGACTGCCTTTTTCCCCTCAGCAGCTGCAGACGCTTCCGCCGCAGGCAAGGCCTCTTGCGAAGGCTCCGTTTTTTTCGCCGCGCGAGTCTTACGGACAGGCTTGGCCTTCTCATCGCCAGCTGGGGATTCCGGCGTATTCAAATCATCCGCATCCGCCTTGGCAACGACCTTCTTGGCTGATTTGCGCAGACGAGTCGGCTTGACGGGTTCGGCCGCAGCTGCAGGACTCTCTTCAGGCACAGCCTGAAGTTCAGCGGTTTTAGGCGTTTTTTCGCCTTTGACTTTCTTTGCCTTTGCGGCCTTCTTGGACGTTTTTTCAGGTTCTACGGCTTCGATAGAAAGCGTAAGACCGGAAGTCTCGAGGGTCGCTGTCTTTATTTTGCGCTTCGAGTGCTTCTTATCTTTCTGCGCATCATTGGAAGTTTCTATTTTGACTTCCACGCCGTCTTTCTTCGCTTTCTTAGCCACCGCCATGTGCGTCTCTCCCGAGGGGGGCCCAGCACCCGAAAGCTCTCTTCGGCCGCCGGCCGCCCCTGCCGAACCGCCGCAGACATCACGTGGGTCTGCCGCCATTCAGCCGTCAGCTGGAGCATTCCGTACATCCTGCACGGAACACCGATGCGATCTGCTCTCCAGCGCTCAAGTCACTCCGCATTAAAGGAAAGTAAAAAAAGCGCCGCTTGCAAACAAATACTGCCAATATCCTTAGGTTTGAGTCGGAGGTTGACAAGCCTTCTCAATGAGGGGACCTGAAGCAGAACCACTGCAAAGCGGAGAGATCAATATCAAATAATGCCACACGGGGTGGAAAATGCCGCGAACAAATCTTTGAGATAACCCCAAGATTGCAAGATATGCAAGTCTTTTTTGTGTTTCCAATTGCAACACGTTGCCATAATGCGCTGTTTTGGCCTTCAGCATGGCAATCCCTCATGAAATATAAGGGATTTCACCAATAAACGGCACAGCCCGTTTTTATCGTCCTTTTCGTCCCAACCCGCTCGGCGGCATGTCCGCAGGAATCTGCGGTTCTGCTTGGTCCTCTTCCGCTTCGCTCCAATCGTCAGACCAACCTGCAAGCTCAGCGTCTGAAGGCAGATCCATCAGCCCTTTGGGAGGCTCCGGCATGGGGCCCGGCGAAGACGCTTCACTCATGAATTCGTCATTGGTCTGGAGCGTGCGTCCTGTTCGCTTTTCTGCCTGTGCCATCAGAGCCGCGGCGATTTCATCACGGCGAGAACGAGCGGACTGCACAGGGGCTGCAGCCGCCGGAGCAGAAACGCCCGCATCCAGAGGATTCACCCCCAAAGCTCCGCCCGAAGGCGGAGGCGCCCCGAAACTCCCGAAGACGCGGGCGGCCCGTGCGGCAACAGCGCTGGTTTGCGTTGAAGCGACCTGAACGTTTTCAGGCATGCCGGCAGATCTGGGCGGTTGGGCGGCTGGGACATCGTTTCTCGCGGCAGCAGCCGCGGCAGAGGTCTGGGCAGCCGCCGGCTCCCGCACAGTCAAAGCGGTTTTGGCAGCTTCATCCATTGCGGCCTTGCCGAACAAATGCTCCTGAAGCGCACGCACCTTAGGATTATTGGAATAGGCCACATCTGCACGCCCCTTTTCCGACTGCGCAAAAGCAGCCGTACGGGACTGCTCTTCTGCTCGGCGGCGCCAGTCCTTTTCCTCTTCAGCTGCTTCTGAAATCAATGCTTCAATGTCTCGGCTTCGCTTCGCGAGCGGCTTCATTTTGGCAAGCGTATCCGCTGTGGCAGATTCTTCGGAGAGCTTCAGAAGGCGGTCTTTAACCTGATCGAGTTCGAGCTCCAGAAAGCCGCGCTTCAATTCCAGCCGAGCCGCCTCCTGCGGCGTCTCGATGGTCATTTCTTCTGCGAGCAGCCGCGCATAGTGATCGTAGTTGGGGGACTTTTCCAGACAAGCCAGCAGCGCGGCGGTATTCGTTACCGAACCGTCCTCGTGCGCGGCTGCACGCCAAACTTCGACAATACGCTGCGAGGATGCGCTTTCGCTCGTCACGAATTCATCTTCAATTTGCGGCGTGAAATCCGAGAGCAAAGCCGGATAGGCAAGAAAACACTGCAGCATGCGTTCTCGGACATCTTTGGCACGAACGCGGGGCTCAAAATAAGACTGCCGATGAGGCTGCCAGCCGCGACCGTAACTGCCGACTCCGCCCCAGCGGCTGAGGCGGCCTGCACCCGTTTGTCCGCCGTTCCAGCGCTGTCCGGCCGGACCAAAGTCCGTGCTGGTATCCATAGGCGGAAGCACGGTTCGTTCCGGCGCGCCTGTATTCCACTCGCGTTCGAGGTCTTCGAGCTGCAGCCGAGCCAGTCGGGCAATCTCACGCATCAAAGCCAGTCTCAAGACCGGCGCCTGCTTCATCGAAAGGATGAGCGGTTTAGCTTCTGCTGTGAGTTTTACGCGTTCTTCAGCATAGGTGAGCGACTTTCCTTCAACGAGAAGGCTTTTTAAAAACTCCGTGAGCGGCAGCGCCTTTTCGATTTCACGTTCATAACCCTCAGCGCCCTCTGCCTTGATAAGACTGTCGGGGTCGTGTTCGGGCGGCAGCAGTACAAAGCGCGCCGCCTGTCCATCCTGAATCACCGGAAGCGCGGCCTCGAGCGCACGTCGAGCCGCCTTTCGGCCGGCAGAGTCCCCGTCGAATGAGAAATAAACCGTATCCGTCAGTTTGAAAAGCTTCTTGACGTGTTCGGGCGTAATGGAGGTACCGAGCGCCGCGACGGCTTCGCGAAAGCCCGCCTGTGAGAGCTGGATGACATCCATATAGCCCTCGCAAACAATCGCCCGGGCACGGTCAATGACAGCGCTTCGGCCTTCATAAAGTCCGTAGAGTTCGCTGCCTTTGTGGTAAATAGGCGTTTCCGGGCTGTTCAAATACTTCGGCTGCTCGTCACCCTTCATCGTGCGTGCACCGAATCCGATGACCAGCCCCTTGGGCGAGCGAATCGGAAACATGATGCGGCCGCGGAAGGCGTCGTATCGCGAACCGTTCTTTTCGAGCACCAACCCTACTTCAAGCAGCTCTTTCGCGAGATATTTTTCGCCGGGGAAGATCGCCTGCAGACCGTGCCAGCCGTCCGGCGAGAAACCCAGACCGAAACGCAGTGCCGTTTCACCCGTAATCTCGCGCTGCTTTAAATAGTCAATCGCACGCGGCGTGGCCTTGAGTGTTTCGCTGTAGAAGTCCGCCGCCTCTTTCATGTATTCGCCGAGCGTCTTTGCGCGGGCACGCTCCTCCTGACGGTGCGGCGAATTGTCCTCGGGCACCTGCATACCGTAGATATCGGCCAGACGACGAACAGCCTCGGGGAATTCGAGGTGTTCAATGTCCATCAAAAAGCCGATGGCATTGCCTGCTTTGCCGCAGCCGAAGCACTTAAAGATCTGCTTGGAGGGACTGACGGAAAAGGACGGCGTCTTTTCTTTGTGAAACGGACAGCACGCCATGAAGTTGCGTCCGCTCTTCTTGAGGGTCACATAACGGCCGATCACATCAACGATGTCGGCGCGCTCAAGCAGACTGGAGATGAAGCCCTCAGGAATCATGAAAATTCAGCAGTAAAGAAGATGTCGAGACAATCAGACGTGCTGATCAGGAGCGCATTGTCACTGCGCCGATGCAACAAGATATCCCACTTCAATCCAAAGATAAAAGAAAAGCCCTGGGTTTAACCAGGGCCCCTCTTTTGACTGCCCGCAGACAGTCCGATATGTGCTGCCGACGACAGAGGTCGATGAATCTCCGTCTTCGGCTGCGCGGCCTTTTGGGACGCTTTGAGCTTAGGCAGTCAGGCGAGCCTTGACCAGTGCAGAGACTTTGCCGAGATCGGCGCGGCCTGCAACTTTAGCCTTGACGGCTCCCATCACCTTGCCCATTGCGGCCATGCCGGAAAGACCAGACTGAGCAATAGCCTCATCGATGATTGCCCCGATTTCCTCATCGGAAAGCTGCTTGGGGAGATATCCCGAAAGCACATCAATTTCAGCCTGCTCTTTTTGAGCGAGGTCTTCACGGCCGCCCGCACGATACTGCTGGATCGAGTCGTGGCGCTGCTTGACCATCTTGGCAATCACTTCCGTGACCTGCGCATCCGTCGCCTCGATCTTTTCATCGATTTCTCGCTGCTTCACTGCGGCAAGAAGGAGACGAATCGTGCTCAGACGGTCGGCATCATGCGCACGCATGGCGGCCTTCATATCTTCGCGGATTCTCTCTTTAATCATCACCATCCTTGAGCGATATCTAGGAGTTAAGCACCAACAAAAAACTTCTGCTGGGCGAGGAAGAAGCGATTAGTAGAGCTTCTTCGGGAGCATCATGCTGCGCAGGCGCTTGTAATGGCGCTTGACCGCGGCAGCCTTCTTGCGCTTACGTTCTGCGGTGGGCTTTTCATAGAATTCGCGCGCACGGAGTTCGGTCAGCAGGCCGGACTTTTCGATGGTGCGCTTAAAGCGGCGCAGGGCGACTTCGAAGGGTTCGTTCTCTTTAACGCGGATAGTAGGCATTCGACACCTAGTTGTGATGACCCGGAAATGTATGAAAAATCTTGAGCTGCGTCTGGTTCCGGGGCAAGATGCAGCCAAGTCGAAGCGCGAATTTTCTCATGTTTGGGCAGGAGATTCAACGCTTTGAGGCGTTTTTTTCCAGTTTTTATTTTGTTAGACGCGCCGAACCCCAATTGCACCTGCCCGGACAGCTCTTAAGATGAATGGGATCGCTCTGTCGCCTCTGACCATGATTCGTCTGCCTTTTCTTTTAAGATTTTTTCTGCTCCTGATTGGTTCAGCTCCCTTTGCGGATGCAGCTTCACCGGGCCAAGAACAAGGAGACGGTGGCGTTGTCCGTATTGGCATTCAAGAGACACTTGATCCGGAATTCTTTGTCGACACCTTAGGGCCGACAATGCGGCATCTGCGCAAACACTTTCCTCACCTCAGATTTCATGCCGAAACCTTTTCAATAGCGGGGCTGTCACAGGCCATCCAGACAAAATCCATCAGCTTTTTCATAGCCGACAGCGGATTATTTACCTTCTTAGCCTCTAGAGAACATGCAGACGATTTAGCGACAAGGCAAAACCGCTTTAGTTCTGATCCGGCCAAAAGCACCGGCGCGGTGCTTTTTGTTCGCGCTGACCGCAATGACCTTCAGACGCTTAGCGACCTGCGCGGCCGCAAAATTGCCGCGCAGAATCCCAATGACTTCACCTCTTGGCTTACCTTTCAAGGCGAACTCGTTCGAGCGGGATTTAATCCTAAAAAATTTTGGGGCGCAGAACTATTCACCGAATATGAATATCCCAATGTTCTCGACAGCGTCTCGGCGGGGGAAACGGATGCAGGCCTGTTGGCAGCCTGTGCCTTGGAAGAGCAAACGGCGCTGCACGGCTATCGCCTCGAGGACTTTCGTGTACTCCACGAGCAAACCAGCAATGCCCTGCGCTGCCGCCGTTCAACGGCACTGTATCCCGGTCCAGTTTTCGCCTCGCTTCCCCATGCGGACCCCGCATTGACCAAACAGATTACTTTGGCGCTGCTCAGCGAACCTCCATCCGAAAACGGCAGCGCTTGGGGGATCAGCACCGACAACAGCGAGGCACTCAACCTCTATAAGCTTTTAAAAACAGGGCCTTACTCCTATCTCAATGACACCAATTGGTCCGCATTGTGGGCGAATTATCAAGAATGGATCTTTGCCGCACTCGGACTCCTCATGCTTTTGATCATTCACACGCTTCGAGTGGACCGCTTGGTTGAGCGGCGTACAGCAGAGCTTCAGGCCTCGATGGCTGAACGCGATGCGCTCGAGAAAGCCAATCAAGCAAATGCACAGATGCTCGCGCAAATGGAGCGTGCCGGCATCGTCGCGCAGCTCTCTTCCATGGTGGCGCACGAGCTGCGCCAGCCGCTGATGTCGATTATGAATTTCGTCGGCGGCCTCAGCCTCTATATGAGAAAAACTTATCCGGCCGATCCGGTTGTCGCCCAGACCGCCGACGTCATTGTCGAAGAAGCGGAACGTGCCTCAGCGATCGTAGAGCGTGTCCGCGGCTACGATAAAACGGCGCATGCGCAAACAATACCGATTGCCGCCAAAGAACTGATTGCCTCCGCTGTCCGCGCCTTCAGTCACTCGGCTTTATCAAGCGGCGTCACCGTCCGCACGGACTGCCGTACCAATGGATGCGTTTTGGGAGATCCCCTGGAGCTCACATTGGTCATTCTCAATTTCCTTAAGAACGCCGCAGAAGCCATGGCGGATGCGTCAGAGAAGGTCATTCTCTTGTCTGCCCATCAGTCTGACGGCGACATTGTTTTTAGGGTTCGTGACTATGGACCTCCGTTAACGAACGAGGTCTTCGAAACGCTCTCTCACCCGACGGTCAGTCACAAGCCTCACGGTTTGGGACTTGGACTGAGTCTCGCCAAAAGCATTGCCGAACGTCACCGCGGGCACATCGACTTTGTTCGTGCTCAGCCCAACGGCCTTATCGCCGTTCTCGAGCTGCCTTGCCTTTTAAATACCAGCCCGAGTGAGGCGGGCACAACCGTTCTCCAAGATAGCGGGCAAAGGAAAACGCACCATGAGTAACGAATTGCTCGATCCCAGACTACCGCCGTTGGTGCGCATTGTTGACGATGACGATCGAGTGCGCCAATCCGAAGCCTTCGTTTTGCGCCTGGAAGGATTCGATGTGCGTGAGTACAGCAGTGCAGAAGACTTTCTTCACTTTGATGATGTGTCTCGTGCCGGCTGCATTGTGCTCGATATCCGCATGCCTGGCATGAATGGTCTGGAACTGCAGTCAGAACTGCTCCGAACAGGCCGATCACTGCCCATTCTTTTCCTGACGGGCCATGGTGACGTCGCCATGGCCGTTGATGCGCTAAAGCGCGGTGCCGCTGACTTCATTCAAAAACCCGTCAAAGCCGAGCGCTTAGCCGCCCTGACGCATGAGCTCGTTGCCTGGCATCAGCAATACACCCAGCGGCTTATTCAGCGTCGTCACGCCATTGAAAAACTCAAAGCACTCACCCCCAAGGAATTGGAAGTTTGCCGCTTAGCTGCTTCCGGGCTCTCGAATAAAGCGATTGCAAAAGAGCTTGGCATTGCAGAGCAAACAGTACGCATCCACCGATGGAGTGCTGCTAAAAAACTCGGCGGCAGCAGCGCCGTGGCATTCAGCCGTGCTATTGCTGCCGCAGAATCTGAATCCGATACGGACCATCCGCTCTTTCGTCATCCAAACGACTCCACTTTCCACAAGGAAAATTCATGATGCGGCGGTTTTCTCGCAGAATGTTTGGCAGCCTTCTGCTTTCAACACTGGCAGTTCCTGCCGTTCAGGCAGCGCAGCGCGTCTGGGACGTCATTGTGGTCGGCGCAGGCGGCGCAGGGCTCTCCGCGGCTGTGAGTGCCGCTGAGGCTGGCGCCAAAGTGCTGCTGTTGGAGAAGATGCCGCATATCGGCGGCAATACCCGAATTTCGGGCGGATTTTATGCCTGTGTTGACTTGGTTCGGCAAAAGCGGCAAGGCATTGAAGACAGTGAGCAGCTCTTTTTGTCGCAGATGCTCGAGAGCGGCGGCGGTCACGCCAACCCCAAACTTGCAGCCATTTTGGTACACAACGCCACGCCTGCCCTAAAGTGGCTCGAGAAACTTGGCATGCGCTTCCAGCCTACCGTTTCTGAAGCATATGGCTCTCGCTGGCCGCGCAGTCATAAACCCTTGATGCCTAATGGCGAAGGTTATATCCGAACTCTCTCCACAGCTGCCGTCAAACTGGGCGTAATCATTAAAACAGGCACCCCCGTTACGACACTGCTTACCGATAACGACGGTCGAGTCTGCGGCGTACAAATAGCGGAAAACAATATCCGACAAAATATTTTTTCTAAACGAGGCGTCATTGTTGCAAGCGGCGGTTTTGGTGCCAATCCCGCCATGATTGCCCGCTATGCCCCGCAATTTTCGGGGCTCACGACCAACAATATGCCGGGATCGACAGGCGAGATGCTGCTCGCCGCTCAAAAAGCCGGAGCAGAGCTTGTCGATATGGAGGATGTGCTCTGTAATCCAGGTCTTCCTCCAGGCCGAGTCATGCGAGCACGTTTCCATATGCTCGTGGATCAGTTCATCCTTGTGGACCAAACCGGGCGCCGCTTCATCCGAGAGGACGCCAGCCGAGCCGCCGTTACACGGGCCATATTGGCGCTGCCCGGCAAAGTTGCCTACACCATAATCGATTCCAAAGGCATGAATAACCTAAGCATTCTCATGCAGAAGGAGGCTGTGCTTGCGGTTGAATCCGGAGATGCGTGGACGGCAGACACCATTGAAGATCTAGCTCGCTTAATGAAACTCCCTGCCGCGAATCTGCAGGCCACCATCGACGACTACAACACCGGCATGAAGACTGGTCAGGATCCTTTAGGAAAAGTCGCGCCTCGCGGTAACTTTTCGCTCGATCATCCGCCCTACTGGGCCTGCTTTGCAGGCATGAGCATTCACTACACAATGGGCGGCATCCGCATTAATGAGCTTGCTCAGGCAATGCGCGCTGACGGCCGCCCCGTAGCAGGCCTATGGGCTGCCGGAGAAGCAACCGGCGGCATTCACGGAAAAGAGCGGCTCGGCGGAAACGGCATCAACGATGCCGTTGTGTTTGGGCGCATTGCCGGCCAACAAGCCGCCAGAGATCTATAAAACATTTGTTTAAAGACTCGGCCCCCGAATACCATCGAGAATCCTTTTTAGCTTATGACGAGCAGAGACGGACCACTTTCTGCTCTCTTCCTCTTGCAATGCTTTAAAGGATTCCGCCATGGCTTTTCCCCTCAACCGCCGTCAGCTGCTCGGCGCCGGCCTTGCCGCCGCCATTCCGTCTGCGCACGCATTCATTCCAGTCAAAGTCCCTCAAAAATGGGACGAGACTGTCGACGTGCTCTGTGTCGGCACCGGCTTTTCCGGGCTGGCGGCAGCTATTGAAGCTCACAATGCCGGCGCCTCCGTCCTTGTCATCGATAAGATGGCGCTTCCGGGCGGAAACTCTATCCTCGCTGCCGGCGGTTTTGCCGCCCCCGGCAATGACATGCAGAAGAAGGCTGGCATCAAAGACAGCCCTGAACTGCTGCTTGCAGATATGCTCCGTGCCGGCGGCCATCTAAACCATGTGGAGTGCGCAAAGGTCGTCGCCTACGGTGCCTACGACACATACCGCTGGGCCACGGACTATCTCGGCGTGAAATGGGATCGGCTAGGCTTTCAGGGCGGCCATTCAGTCGCTCGCTCCTGCAGCTTTATGAACGGCACCGGAGCCGACATCATCGGCCCGATGCTCACGAAGCTCTCCGCACTGAAGGTTCCCGTGCGTCTGCGCACGAAGCTCCTCAACTTTGTTACCGATGACAACGGTGCAGTCATTGGCGCTGAGGTTCGGGTCAACTATCAATTCCCCAAGGAAGAGACGGGCGAAACCAAGTTCATTCGTGTTAAACGCGGTGTCGTTCTTGCCACCGGCGGCTTTTCGCAAAATGTGCAGATGCGCACAATGCACGACCCGCGCCTTACGGCTGCTCTGGATTCGACAAACAGCCCTGCAGCGACGGGTGAAGGTCTTCAGGCCGCGCAGCGCGTGGGAGCCGGCACTTGTTTGATGGATTGGATTCAGCTCGGTCCTTGGACGAGCCCTGATGAAAAAGGTTTCGGGGTCTGCCCGAAGTTTGTCGAAGCCTCTGTCGGCTACGGTCTCATGATTGACCCGAAAACCGGCAAGCGCTTTATCAATGAAACCGGCAATCGGAAGGTCAGAGCCGACGCCATTTTGGCCATCGGTCACCCGGCAATCATTCTGATTTCCGAAACCAACATGAAAAAGCACGTGCCCATGTCGACCGTCAAAGCTGGGCTTGACAATGGCTCCATCAAGCGCTTTGCCTCGCTCGAAGAGCTTGCTCAAGGCTACGGCATTGACCCCAAGCTGCTCAAAGAAAGCGTTGAGCGTTGGAATGACGCCATCACGAAAAAGGCCGATCCCGATTTCAAGGCGAAGATCTTCGACGACACCGAAGTCAATAAAGGTACTTTCTTTGCCTGCCGTCTCTGGCCGCGCGTTCACTACTGCATGGGCGGACTCACTATCAATGCCAAAGCTGAAGTGATCGATACCGACTTCAATATTCTTCCGGGCCTTTTTGCCGCCGGAGAGGTATGCGGCGGCGTACACGGGATGGTTCGCCTAGGCACCGTTTCAATCGCCGACTGTATCGTTTATGGCCGCGTCGCCGGCAAAGCAGCGGCAAATCGCAAGGCGTAACCCTTTTAAGCTTGATGATTCGGGCGCCTTTCCCCCGATTGGGCGCCTGAATCGTTAAGCTTTCATATCAAACGCACCAAAACTGGGCATTTTTCTGAGAAAAAACAATCTTCCGCACCATATTGCGGCAAGTGGTAAGGGGTTTTTACCTACCTCTATAACATATGTCCCCTACCCTCCGTGCCATTAGGCAGGAATCATTCAACTCATTGTTTTATTGAGAAGTTGAGGCGTTATGATAAGCCGGTAGGAAGGAATCACGCCTTTCTTTTCCAAGGCTGATACTCATAAAGAAATAACCGATCAGCCCGCTTATCTTTTCATTTTTCGGAGAATGAAAAAATGCTGACTCGCAAGCTTTCTGCAGAAACGCCTGAACTCTCTTCAGTTGCCGCTGAATGCCGCCGCACCGGCGAACCGGTGTGCGTCACCGAAAACGGCCGTCCGGCTTTCGTCATGATGGACATGGCTTCCTTTGAAGCCCGTGAAGCGCGGCTTTCAGCGCGTGAAGCCGCTCTGGCCATGACTTCAGCCAAGGCCACTCAGGCGGCCGCCGCCAACGGTACGCTCCTTGCCATGGGGGTCGTGGCTGCAGGCTGATTTGTTTAGTTTCCTGCTGAACAAACATTCAAACGGCTGGTCGGCAGATCAGCCGTTTTCTTATGCTGCCGAAGGAAGAAATCTCAATCCGCCTTGACGTTGTCGGGTGCTGCGGCGGACAATTGCGCGGACTTTTTCTCATCGAATACCCATGATTGTTCTCGGCATTGAATCCTCCTGCGATGAAACCGGCGCAGCGCTCATCTCCGACACGAAGGGCCTGCTTGCAGATGCGCTCCATACTCAGATTGATATGCACCGCGCCTATGGCGGCGTCGTGCCGGAACTTGCGAGCCGCGACCACATTCGCCGCGTCATAGCGCTGACCGACGAAGTGCTTTACCAAGCGAACCTCAAACGTTCAGACATCTCCGCCATTGCCGTGACGGAGGGACCTGGCCTTGCCGGCGCGCTGCTGGCAGGCAATGCAGTCGCGCACGCTATGGGATTTGGGCTGGGCATTCCCGTCATCGGCGTACACCACTTGGAAGGGCATCTGTTGGCTGCGCGCTTGGCCGATCCTGCCCCGCAGTTTCCTTTCCTTGCACTGCTTGTCTCCGGAGGGCACACCCAAATCCTCAAGGTAGCCTCCTTCGGCAGCTATGAACTGCTCGGAGAAACATTGGACGATGCGGCCGGTGAAGCTTTTGACAAAACCGCGCAGCTGCTCGATCTCCCTTACCCTGGCGGTCCTGCCGTTTCCGCCTTAGCCGAAAAGGGGACGCCCGGCGCGATTGAACTCGCCCGCCCGATGATTCATGCCCCTAATCTGTCGATGAGTTTTTCGGGGCTCAAGACCTCTGTCCTGACTGCGGTGCGCTCGGCACCAAATCCCAAGGATGAACAGTTCCGTGCCGATCTTGCCCGCGGCTTTGTGGATGCTGTAGTGGATGTTCTGGCTGCCAAACTCGTTCGAGCCATTAAGATGACCCGCCTCAACCATGTCGTCGTCGCAGGCGGGGTTTCGGCCAATAAACAGCTTCGCGCTCGTCTCACGCAGGAAGTGGAACGACGCCGCGGAAAGATTTTTTTTCCGCCAATGCGGCTCTGCACAGACAATGGCGCAATGATCGCCGCCGCAGGCATCGCCCGTATGGAATCCATGACTGAAGCGGAGCGGAAAGCTTTAATTGAGAAGATTTCCTTTGGTGTCCGCCCACGCTGGCCTCTGGAAATGCTGCCCAAGGCAGCGCTGCCGGAGCGCCTCACGGTTTAGTGCATGCAGCAGACCTTAGCCTCTTTCTTTGTCAAAGGGAAAGAGGCTAATTCTTTTATGGTCCGCACATTTTTGGTCAATACGAAAAAGCCCGGTGCAGCACAACCTGCATCGGGCCCTTTCCACTCTGAATATTCAGAGTATGAAGCCGTCAAGATTACTTGAGCTTCGTTTCCTTGTAGACGACGTGCTTGCGAGCAACCGGGTCGTACTTGGAAATTTCCATCTTGCCCGAAGTGGTCTTGCGGTTCTTGGTCGTGGTGTAGAAGTGACCCGTACCAGCCGAAGAAACGAGCTTGATCTTGTCGCGAACGCCTTTCGCCATGGTGAATCTCCTTTAATTAGATTTCGCCGCGGGCGCGAAGATCCGCGAGAACCGCGTCAATGCCGAGCTTATCGACCGTACGCAGGCCCGCATTCGTCAGACGAAGACGAACCCAGCGGTTTTCGCTCTCAACCCAGAAACGGCGATACTGCAGATTCGGCATAAAGCGACGCTTGGTCTTGTTATTCGCGTGCGAGACCTGATGGCCGACCATCGGCGCCTTACCGGTGACTTGACACACTCGTGCCATCTCTAACTCCAAAAAATATGACGTCTCGCAGGGGACAGCCGCAGCACAAACAGCTGCAGCACACCAAACGAGCTCAAAAGTTAAGTGATGATGTCAATCCCAAATGCGTCGCCGCACGGGCCGCGCCCTAATTTGCGCGGGCCGCCGCGCTTGGCTCCCCACAGTGTCAGTACAGGGCTCCGGGCAACGCGGAGAATTTGACAAGGGACGCATTCTACTCGGTTCAATCGGGCTCGTGTGCGGAAATCTTCGTTTTTCTTTATTCTTGACCGGAACTGACCGCTCATTCGCCCATCAAAGATGTGGTTTCGACTGCTTTGCGATCCTATTCCCAGACCCAACACACCCAGGCTTTTACGACATGCAGGTTCTTCTTGCGCAGCCGCGCGGCTTTTGCGCCGGCGTTACCCGCGCCATTGCCATCGTTGAGCGAGCGCTCGCCATTTACGGCGCTCCCATTTACGTACGCCATGAGATCGTACACAACCGAACGGTAGTTGAAGGCCTGCGCGCCCGCGGCGCCATTTTTGTGGATCAGCTTTCCGATGTGCCTGAAGGTGCAACAGTGGTTTTCTCTGCCCACGGCGTACCCAAATCCGTTGCCCGAGAAGCCGAAGAGCGAGGGCTGCGCATCTTTGATGCCACATGCCCCCTCGTCACTAAAGTGCATAAAGAAGTGGGGCGCATGCGTCGAGAGGGCCGCATGATTCTCATGATCGGCCACGCAGGACATCCGGAAGTCGAAGGCACTATGGGGCAAGTTGAGGACGGTATCCGCCTCATAGAAAAACCGGCGGATGTGGCGAACCTCTCCTATACCGATCAGGATGCACTCGCCTATGTTACTCAAACCACAATCAGTGCGGACGATTCAAGAAGCGTTATTGAAGCCCTGAAGAGTCGCTACCCGCACATTCATGAACCCAAGCGTCAGGACATCTGCTATGCAACGCAGAATCGTCAGGAAGCCGTGAAACAGCTGGCCCAAGCCGGTGTCGACTTGGTGCTCGTCATCGGCTCGGCGACAAGTTCCAACTCCAATCGCCTGCGGGAAGTGGCTGAGCGAGAAGGCGTACACGCCTACCTGGTCGACTCCGCCGAGCACGTTGATCCCAAATGGTTTAAAGGCGCCGATAAAGTCGGCATCACCGCGGGTGCTTCGGCTCCGGAATCGTTAGTACAGGGCGTCGTCGAGTGGCTCCGCGAACATCTCGGCGCAGACACCGTGCGCACCATGCCGGGCGAAGAAGAAAATGTTGCATTTCCGCTGCCCAAGGGACTCTGGGAAAGCGATCTGGAGGCTGCACAAGACGCGGGGAAAACTCAGGAGCGCAAAGAACCGTTCGATGAGTCGCTTTCAAACAAACCGAGCGGCAGCTAAAACGCCGAACCGCTTGGATTGAGGCAGAATGCTCAGTACTTTCCCGAAGGACGCCATACAGCATCCTCCGCAGAATTCTCCAATCTCATTCAGGACCATTCGTTCATGTCCAAAGAAAAGCATCAGAGCCTTACGCCTGCAACGCAGTGGCTCAAGGAACACAAGATTCCCTTTGAAGAACGTTCCTATGAATATGAAGAGCACGGCGGTACTGCGCTGGCAGCTTCTGCTTGCGGCATTGACCACCATCACGTCATCAAGACGCTCATCATGGAAGACGAAAACGCCAAGCCGCTTGTCATCCTGATGCACGGCGACTGCGAAGTTTCCACCAAAAATCTCGCCCGTCAGATCGGCGCCAAGCACGTTTCTCCGTGCAAGCCCGAACAGGCGCAGCGCAACTCGGGTTACTTTGTGGGGGGCACGAGCCCATTTGGCACTAAGAAACACATGCCCGTTTATGTGGAGTCTTCGATTCTTGAGCTCGACAAGATCTTCATTAACGGCGGCCGACGCGGTTATCAGGTTGGCATTGATCCGAAAGTGCTCACCGATGTCCTCGGCGCCAAGCCGGTGAACTGCGCCAATCCGGACTAATTCCGCTTCGGTCAATTGAAAAAAGCGGTGTCTCTTGCTGAAGAGGACACCGCTTTTTCTGTCATAGACCGGTTCGATTCCGTTTTATTCGTCGCGCTGCAGCACGGCTGCAAAGAATCCATCGGTGTTGTTCACATGCGGCAAAAGCTGCATATAACCCTCAAAGCGTTCAAGCTGACCGGGTTCAAAGTGAATGCCCTGCTGCTCGAACACTTCCTTCACCGGAACAAGACGCCAACCTGGGTGCTCGGCTAAAAACGCCTCTACAACATCCTGATTTTCGCGCTTGAGCAGCGAGCAGGTCGCGTAGACCAGTCGTCCGCCTTTTTTCACCAGTCGGCTCGCCGATTCGAGAACACGCTTTTGAATGTCATTGATGCGGTCGAGCTCTTCGGGCGAAAGCCGCCATTTGAGATCAGGATTGCGGCGCAGCGTGCCCGACCCTGTGCAGGGGGCATCCACGAGCACGCGGTCAAATTTATTAGCCAGACGGCGCACGCGCGGATCCGCTTCGCTCTTAATAGCTACCGGATGAACATTCGAAAGACCGGCACGGCGCATACGCGGCGCAAGACCGGCGAGACGTTTTTCATTAACGTCAAAGGCATAGAGACTGCCCGTTGAACGCATCAGTGCGCCGAGCGCCAGAGTCTTGCCGCCGGCGCCCGCGCAGAAGTCACAGATCATTTCACGGCGGCGCGGCGTGAGCAGACGAGCAATCAGCTGACTGCCTTCATCCTGTACATCGACCAGCCCGTCCTGATAAATCGGCCAACGGGTAAGACCAGGCTTCGTAGGCAGGCGCACCCCGTCGGGACTGAGCGGCGTCGGGTAAGCTTCCACGCCGTTTTTGGCCAGTTCAGCCAAAACTTCTTCCCGCGTCGCCTTTAAAAGATTCACGCGGAGGTCAAGCGGCGCGCCCTCTTTCATCGCTGCATAAAGCGCCTGACTATCGGGATACTGAGCCTCAATCAGGTCAAAGAGCCACTGCGGAAGTTCTGCCTGAACGTGCGCGGGAGCCTTTGAAACATCGAAAGCAAGCACATTCTTGAGCGGGCCTTCCTCGGAACCGATGGACGAAGGCGAAAGCGCATCAATGCCGTGCTGACGAGCAAGCACCGTGAGGGCAGCAAGCCGCGGCGCACGATCCGGGTGCACGGGCCGCATCGCAGCCCGCAGCGTCCCATAGCGGCGCAGCGCATCGTAGATACCCTCCGCGATGAGACCGCGGTCACGCATGCCGAGCTGCGGATTGCTCTTAAAAAAGAGCTTCATGAGTACGTCAGCGGGACCGTCGAACTTCAAAATAACTTTAAGCGCACGGGACAGCTCGTCAACGATTAATCCGGTAATACGCACACGGCCATTGGCCGCGGCCATACGGCGCTCGGGCGTTTTTTCACCCGAATGCTTCTTAAAGCCCTCCGCAGCCCGTTCGGCCTGTCGGCGTTTATCAGCAGCAATTTGACGTTCCGTACGCTTGCGGCGCGGTTCTTCCTGTTGACGGCGAGGTTTCTTTTGAAACTCGAAAGCTCGACGCTTGGGATGGTTTTCAGCCATGGAATGAATTCCTTGATATGGGCGCCGACACCCTGCCTGCGGCAGCTCCAGCGCACGAGATGTTTTTAGTCTTTCCGCCAGAAAATAGCGAGGTGGTGAGCTACTTCGTCACTCATCACGGCCTTGCCGTCAATGAGCTTCACTTCACCAAGGGCGACGGCCTTGACGCACTGCGGGTAAAGCTTATGCTCATAAGGGAGAAGTCTTGCCGCGAGCGTCTCATCCGTGTCAGAGGGAAGCACCGGGACAACCGACTGACCAATGATTGCGCCGCCGTCGAGCACCGAAGAAACAAAGTGCACGGTCGAGCCGTGTACCCGGCAGCCGGCGTCAATGGCGCGCTGATGCGTGTCAAGTCCGGGAAAGAGCGGCAAAAGTGCCGGATGGATATTGAGGATTTTGCCTTCCCAGCGGGCGACAAACGACTCCGTGAGGATACGCATGAAGCCTGCCAATACGATGACCGCGGGCTTATAAGGTTCGATCGCGGCAGCGAGCGCTTCCTCAAAAGCTTCGCGTGTCGGATAAGCCTTGTGGTCAACGGCAACGGCATCAATGCCTTCGCGACGGGCGGTGTCAAGACCTTTGGCAAGGGGGCGGTTGGAGATCACCGCCGCAATTTTGAGGCCGAACCGGCCCTCCCAGTCTTCGCTGCGAGCCGTGCGCAGTATGGCTTCAAAGTTGCTGCCTCGGCCGGAAATCAGGACGACGATGTTCTTCATGATGTTATTGAGAAAAAGTGCATAGATGCGGCACTTATCGAAATCGAGTGCGCACGAGAGAGGCCGATATTTTAAACGTACGCCGTCGTTTTCTCCGCTCTCTTAACGCTTCTGTATTGTGTTTTGCTGCACGCGTCAATCACCGCTCAAGTGCAAATGCCGTCACTCGGGCGATCTGAGCGATTTATCTTAGCTGGTCAACTCTGGTGCAATAACGAGCGGATCTGGTGCCTGAACGGCAGTATCCGTAAAGACCTTAAGAGAAAACCCGCTCGTTATAATTCCAAAATTCTCCAATGGATTTCACCTCAAGCCCACGCTCCAACTCTTCCCATATTGCCATGCACGTTTTCCGCGGTCTCCCCAGCCCTTTGCAGCGCATTCCGAGCGCCGTCGCCATCGGTAACTTCGACGGCGTTCACACCGGACATCAAGCGCTCTTAGCCGGACTTGTTGAGGCCGCACGCGAGCGTGGTCTGGTGCCGAGCGTATTGACGTTTGAGCCGCATCCGCGAGAATTTTTCCCGCATCTCGATCCTGTGCCGCGGATTTCAACGCTCTGCGACAAAGTCAAGCGGCTGCTCGACTGCGGCATCGAACGCATCTACATGATGCCTTTTAACGAACACATTGCTCGTGAAGGCGCAGAAGCATTCGTGACCAATGTGCTTGTCAACGGATTGGATGCCCGTTGGGTAACGGTCGGAGAAGACTTCCGTTTCGGCAGCGGCCGCGCTGCAGGAGCACACGATCTTGAACGCCTCGGCAAAGAGCATCACTTTGAAACGTGGATTTCGCCGCTTCTCTTTCACGGCACAGCGAAGGTGAGCTCAACGCGCCTGCGCGCCGCCCTGTCGGAGGGAGATTTTTACGAAGCCGAAATGATGCTCGGTCACCCTTACACGATGTCCGGACGCGTCATTCATGGTCAGGCGCTCGGCCGTACGCTGGGCTACCCCACCCTGAACATCGCGCCAATTCCGCCGGGAAGCCGTGCTCGTCCGGCGCTCGCCGGAGTCTTTGCCGTCAAAGTTTCCGGCTTAGGCCCGGCCGAACAGTGCGGCGTCGCCTCTTTGGGACTTCGCCCTACAGTATCGAGTGCTCGTCGTTGGCTTCTCGAAACCCATGTCTTCGACTGGAAGGGGGATGCTTACGGCCGCCCTGTCACGGTTCGCTTCATCGAGCGAATACGCGGCGAAAAGAAATTCAGCGGCTTGGAGGAACTCCAGGCTGCCATAGCGGCTGACGCCCGACGTGCGCGTCAGATCCTCGGCCTAGCGCCGAACGGAGAATAGTTCGACATTCTTGTCGCTTCTCCGCAGCACGTTAAAACCGCCAGCCGGTTGGTACGAATGCAGCCGGCAGGCAATCCGCAACAAACGAGCGCAGCTCGACTCGGACAACATCGAAGATCCGGGAAGGCGCGCTTGACCTGAAGAGCCCGAGGGGGCCAGGAGCTTGTCTGATCATGGCAAAAGCTGAAAAAGCGTCTCAGGACGCGCAAAAGAAGTATCCGTTAAACCTTCCGGATACACCTTTCCCGATGCGCGGGAATCTCCCCAAACGCGAACCCGGCTGGGTGCGTGAATGGGACGAGAAAAAGATCGTCTACCGCATTCTTGATAAGCGTCGCGACGCCAAGAAGTTCATTCTTCATGACGGTCCTCCTTATGCCAACGGCGCCATTCATATCGGCCATGCCGTCAACAAGATCCTGAAAGACATGATCGTCAAGGAGAAAACCCTCGAAGGGTATCAGGCTCCTTACGTGCCCGGCTGGGACTGCCACGGCATGCCGATCGAAGTGCAGATCGAAAAGCTCCACGGCAAGAATCTCCCGGTTGAGAAGATGCAGTCGCTCGCTCGTGCTTATGCGATGGAGCAGTCAAACCTGCAGCTCGCAGACTTTAAGCGCCTAGGCGTTCTGGGCCTGTGGGACAATCCGTACCGCACGATGCGCCATGACACGGAAGCCGCGGAAATCACGGCGCTGCGCAAGATCATGGAAAAGGGCTACGTTTATCGTGGCCTGAAGCCCGTCAACTGGTGCTTTGACTGCCAGTCCGCCTTGGCAGAAGCTGAAGTCGAATACATGGACCGCAAGTCCCCGATGCTCGACGTCGCCTTTGCGCTCACTGATGAGGATCATCAGCGCGTAGAGGGTATCTTCGGCCATACGATTGAAAAGCCCTGTTCAGTTGTCATTTGGACAACGACCCCGTGGACCATCCCGGCCAATCAGGCGCTTAACATGCACCCCGACCTCACCTACGCCTTGGTGGATGTCGGCGATCGTTATCTCATCCTCGGTGAAGGCCTTGTTGAAGAAGCCCTGAAACGCTACGGTCTGACGGGCTCTGTCGTCGCCACTGCCAAAGGCGCTCTCTTTGAGGGGGTGCGTTTCAAGCATCCGCTCTACGACATGCACGAGGGCTACCGCCGCTATTCTCCGGTCTACCTTGCTGACTACGTGGAGGCAACATCGGGCACCGGTATCGTCCACTCGGCTCCGGCTTACGGCGTGGACGACTTTGTCTCCTGCAAAAAGCACGGCATGTCCAACGACGAAGTACTCAATCCTGTGCAGGGCGACGGCACCTATGCTTCGTGGCTCCCGTTCTTTGCCGGCATGAACATCTGGCAGGCCAACCCGAAGATTCTTGACACACTGCGCGTTGCAGGGGCATTACTCTCTTCGGGCGAAATGACCCACAGCTACATGCACTGCTGGCGCCACAAGACCCCGCTCATCTACCGCGCCACTGCTCAGTGGTTTGTGCGCATGGACGCTCCCGATGAAGACACCAAGAGCGTGCTCGGTCTGCCCGCTGCCGAGAAGACCCTGCGTCAAGCAGCGCTCGAAGGCGTGAAAGCGACGAAGTTCTTCCCGGAATGGGGCATCAACCGTCTCTATTCAATGATTGAGAATCGTCCCGACTGGTGCATTTCTCGCCAGCGCAACTGGGGTGTGCCGCTGCCCTTCTTCCTTCACAAAGAAACGGGACATCTGCACCCCGATACGTTTGAAATCATGAAGAAGGTCGAAGCGCTCGTTGCCGAGGGCGGCATTGAGGCCTGGACGAAAGCCACGCCCGAAGAGCTGATCGGCGAAGACGCCAAGAACTACGTGAAGTCGACCGACATTCTCGACGTATGGTTCGATTCCGGCACGACCCACTATACGGTCATGCGCGGTTCGCACAAAGACATCCTCGGATGGCCTGCAGACCTCTATCTTGAAGGATCTGACCAGCATCGCGGCTGGTTCCATTCGTCGCTGCTCACGGGCACGATGCTCGACGGCCGTCCGCCCTACAACCAGCTTCTCACCCATGGTTTCTGCGTTGATGAAAAGGGCGAGAAGATGTCGAAGTCCAAAGGCAACGTCGTCCGTCCGCAGGAAATCAATGACAAGTACGGCGCCGAAATTCTGCGTCTGTGGGTTGCCTCGACCGACTATTCGGGTGAGCTGCGCCTTGGTCCTACGATCATTAACCGCGTCGTTGAGTCTTATCGCCGCATTCGCAACACGCTGCGCTTCCTGCTTGCCAACACGTCCGACTTTTCGATGGAAAAGGATGCCGTGCCGGTCGAAGACATGCTCGAACTTGACCGCTGGGCCGTTGCCTATGCCGCCGACTTCCAAAAGCGCGTGCTGGTCGAGTACGGTTCCTACCGCTTCCACAATGTGGTAACGCTGCTGCAGACTTTCGCCTCGACCGATCTGGGGAGCTTCTACCTCGACGTACTCAAAGACCGCCTCTATACGACCGGCGCCCAGAGTTTTGCCCGCAGATCCGCGCAGACCGCGCTCTATCTCATCACGGCGATGCTCCTGCGTCTTATCGCTCCGATCCTCTCCTTCACGGCCGAAGAAGCCTTCAAGCTCTTCTCGCCGAATGCCGATGAAACTATCTTTACGGAAACGTTCCTCAAGCTCCCCGAAGTAAAGGACGCTGATAAGCTGCTCGCTAAGTGGGCGCAGATCCGCGCCGTGCGTGCTGATGTGCAAAAAGCCATTGAAGACGAGCGCACGAGCGGTACGATTGGTTCGTCCCTGCAGACCACGGGAGAAATCTGCGCAGCTTCTCCCTTGTACGAAGTGCTCGCATCACTCGGCGACGAACTTCGCTTTGTGATGATCATGAGTGAAGTGAAACTCACGAAGGCAGCTGACGGCGCTGAGACGACGGTTTCCGTCAAGCCTTCGACCGAAAAGAAATGCGAACGCTGCTGGCACTATGTGCCGGGCGTCGGCAGCAATGCCGAACACCCGACGCTGTGCCCGCGCTGCGTCTCCAATCTCTTCGGCGCCGGCGAAAAGCGCCTCTTCGCATAAATGGCGAAGAGCGTCTCTTCTGCGAAGACTGCCCGCTCGACCGCTCGGTCGGGCGGGCGGACGGGCGCTTCGCCCGCCCGCTTCAGTCTCTGGATTGCTTTCGGATTTCTGATTCTTATCCTCGATCAGGCAACTAAGTTCTGGTTTGAGCGGCATCTGGATCCGGGCGATTTCGTGCCTGTCATTGATGGGTTCTTCAACCTTACGCTCGCACACAACTACGGAGCGGCCTTTAGTTTCCTCGCCTCGATGGGGGGATGGCAGCGCTGGCTATTTTCGGCTATTGCATTGGCTGTGATTGTCGTGGCGCTGCGTCTGCTTTGGAAACACAGCAGACAAACGCTCTTTGCACTCTCGCTCACGCTCATTCTTTCGGGTGCTTTGGGCAACCTCATTGACCGCTCACTGTGGGGTTATGTCATCGATTTTCTCGATTTCTACCTTGGCACTTGGCATTGGCCGGCTTTCAATATCGCGGATACTGCCATCTGTTTGGGAGCTGCCGGCATTATTATTGATGAGCTAATCGGCGTATCTAAAGAACGATCATAAACCATCTTCGATTATCATCATTCCACACCGTTGATTGCTTAATAAAAATGAAATCCTGCAGAGAAATTCTCATTTTTCTGCAGGATTTTATAATATCTATATGAATATCAATCCCCCCCCCCTCTTCTGAGAAACACCGCATTCTTTTGCTGAACTTCTATTCAGTTCTTAATACCAAGGGCGGCGCAGAGCATGTTATGAGCAAAATGGCCAATGCTTTCGTTGAGCGAGGCCACGCCGTTAAGATCGTTTTTCTCCAAAATGCTGTTGGCGAACCAGCCTATCCGCTCGATGCCAGAGTTGAACTTGAAAACTGTGCAAAAAATCCAGTGCCTTGGCGATGGCGAAAGAAGGTGCTGCGTATTCGCAGTTGGTTTATTCGCGATAAAAATCGCCGAAAAGCCTTTCGCAGCCATCGAATGGATCAAGCAAGAGCCTGCCAGATTTCACCTGCCATTCTAAAATTCAGGCCCGATATCATTATCGCTTTCCAGCCGGAAAGCGCATGCTGCATTACGCAGTATTTCATGGACCACCCTCCGATCATCACCATGATGCATGCATCGCCGGCAGCCTTTCTAAAGCACCCGCAAACAGCTTTTCTAGCTGAATCTGATCTCACCGTCGTGCTGCTGCCAGAATACGTTGAGCAAGTGCGGCAACTCTATGGCGTCACTCATACAATCAGCATACCCAATGCAATTGAAGAGCAGCCGCCTTCTTTATATGAAAGTATAAAAAAGGAAAAAATCATCATTTGTGTTGCCAGAATTTCAAGATCTGAAAAGCGTCAGCATCTTTTGATTGAAGCCTTTGCCGAGCTTCAATCGAAATTTCCGGACTGGAAAGTAGAGTTTTGGGGAGACACGTCCATCGACGCTGATTACATCAGCGAACTTAAAAGACTCATTCATCGCCTGGGACTTGAAAGACAAATACGAATCTGCGGACAAACGAATACGGTCAGTGCGGTCATTGCACGCGCCTCGATTTTTGCGCTTCCTTCTCCCAAAGAAGGATTCCCGCTGGCACTTTGTGAAAGCTTAGCCGTAGGCGTTCCTGTCGTCTGTTTCAGGTCCTGTACCGGTGCCAATCACCTTGTGCGTGATCATGAAAACGGATTGCTTGCAGAGGACTCGGTCGATTCCTTTGCTTTATCGCTTGAAAAACTTATGCAGGATGAGGCACTGCGCCAACAGCTCGGCCGCCAAGGCATTGAGGACATGAAAGCGTATGCCCCTGAGAAAATTTGGAATCAGTGGGAAAGCGTTCTCGACAGCGTCATCGGGCAGCACGAATCGCATCAGCCGTAGACCGACAGGGTTCGATCTTCATCCATACACATTCTCTGCCGAGCGTCAGGAGTTCAGGCAAAATGAACGCCGACTCTTTTAATGCTACGGATGCTATAGGCTCATGCTCCAAGACAAGCGCATCACTCTTATCGTTTCGGGCGGCATCGCCGCATATAAAAGCTGCGAAACAGCCCGCGCACTGATGCGGGCTGGTGCCCATGTGCGCGTCGTCATGACCGAACACGCCACGAAGTTCGTCACGCCTCTCACATTCGAAGCGCTCACTGGCTCTCCTGTGCTCACGACGGAGTGGCAGCCCGGTCCCAAAGGCCCTATGCCGCACATTGACGTCAACCGCGAGAGTGACCTGCTGCTCGTCATGCCGGCAACAGCCAATCTGATTGCCAAGGCCGCTCGCGGCATCGCCGACGACCTTGCGAGCACACTGATCTGCGCCAGACGCACGCCGATTGCTTTTGTGCCCGCCATGAACGCCGCCATGTGGCGCAACCCTGCAACGCGCCGCAACATTGAATTTCTGCGGCGCGAGGGCGCACTGATCTTTGGTCCTGCCGAAGGTCTGCAAGCCTGCGGCGATACGGGTGCGGGTCGAATGCTCGAACCCGCAGAGGTCGTCGATATGATGGAAATGGTCTTTTCACCGAAGCACCTCGCCGGGAAATGCGTACTCATCACAGCGGGACCTACTTACGAAGCCATTGACCCCGTTCGCGGCATCACCAACCGCTCAAGCGGTCTGCAGGGTTTTTCCATTGCCCGTGCGGCCCGCGACTTTGGCGCTGAAGTCACGCTGATCGCCGGCCCCACACATCTCACTGAACCCATGGGCGTCAAACGCATCGATGTTGTCAGTGCCCGTGAAATGGACGAAGCCGTGCAGATAGAGCTCGACCGTCAACGGTTTGATCTCTTCGTGTCGGTCGCCGCCGTCGCCGACTGGCGGCCAGGCGGCGTATCTGAAAAGAAAATCAAAAAAGATCCCACCGGCGGCATTCTCTTAAGCGACCTCAACTGGGTGGAAAATCCCGACATCCTCGCCCGTGTGGGCGAGCGGCCGGACAAACCGCTTACCATCGGCTTTGCTGCAGAAACAGCCGAAGGCGCAAGTCTCACTGCGTTTGCGCGTGAAAAGTGCTTCCGCAAGCACGCCGCTTTTATTGTGGCAAACGACGCCCGTCAGGCTCTGGAATCCAAAGCCAACTGCATTCAGCTCGTCAGTCTCACCTCCGCGATTCCCTTTGGTCCTGCCGACAAATTTGCCTGCGCCCAATTCATTTTGACCGAAGCTGCCAAGCAGCTCTCAGGCAATGCCGGCGGAACAGCCGCACCTTCCGAAAAATAATGAACTCAAAAGCACTCATGAATATCGAACTGAAGATTCTGGATCCGCGTGTAAGCGAGAACCTTCCGAAAATCGCCACGCCCGGTTCCGCAGGCGCCGACCTTCGTGCACTCTTGGATACCCCTCTCGTTTTAGCGCCAGGCGAAACCAAACTCGTTCATACCGGCATCGCCATCCACATCGGCAATCCGCACTATGCCGCCGTGATCCTGCCGCGTTCTGGTCTTGGTCATAAAAAAGGGATTGTGCTCGGCAATCTAGTCGGCCTCATTGACAGCGACTATCAGGGCGAAATTATGGTGTCGCTCTGGAACCGCAGCGGCACCCCCTGCACGATTGAGCCTATGGAACGCATTGCGCAGCTTGTCGTCATTCCCGTCGTGCAGCCTGAATTTACTGTCGTCGACGCTTTTGCGGATTCTGAACGCGGCACGGGCGGCTTCGGCTCAAGCGGAACGAAATAGCTTTTGCACCTCACGAAATATCATCAGAAACAGAAACGCTCAAGCAACGAGAAAATGCTTGAGCGTTTCTGTTTTCGTCAGAGACCTTTCAAAGAGAAAGCGCTCTGCGCTTTGAGGCCGTCAAAAACTCAGACCAACACGCGTTCGGGCTGATCGTAGACATAAACGCGGGGCAGTTCGCCCTTCCACTTTTCTACCTCTACCAGTGCCGTCGAAGCGATGTTGCCGCAGGCAAGCGACGATGTCGGCACGTCCATCATGAGCGTATTGGAATTGCCGTGCACATCAATACGGCGGCCGTTGATGTCCATCGGAGCAAACCAAGCGCCATGGTGAACGACGACGACGCCCGGCATCACACGGTCAGTAACGTAGGCGCCCGCGAGCAGCGCACCGCGTTTATTGCGTACCAGCACGACATCGCCCGACTCAATGCCGCGTGTCTTAGCATCCGCCGGATTGATCCAGCACGGTTCGCGGTCTTCAATATTGGCAAAATGATGACTGGTCGTACCGTCAAGCTGGCTGTGCATGCGGTAGCGGCTCTTACCAAAACGAGCCGTAAAGCCCCGTCATTCATGACGGGGATATAAGGCGACGCGCGCAAGTGCAAA